>PVBE011629645.1_pt1 | contig 31962 bp, 28 predicted proteins | sample 1631181 | NCBI WGS metagenome assembly PVBE01 (sample SAMN08397723, study PRJNA350692) | Marine metagenome, whole genome shotgun sequencing project. | isolation source: water | place: Pacific Ocean | collected 2012-04
CCGAAATTGAATCGGCCTTCAGCTATCAGCGGTCAGCTGTCAGCTAAGTGGTCGAAATTATTGACGCCAGGCTGATGGCTGACCGCTGACCGCTGAAAGCCGGCCCGAGAAACCGCTATTTCGGGACGGGCTCTAGCTAGCTTGCGGGGGACGCGCCCCACCCACCATCCTGAAGAGGATGCGGCAAGGCGGCACGACGGTGGGGTGCGTCGGCGCGGTGTGCCTCGTGAGCTTGATGCTCGCGTGCGACGCGTCGGCGCCCTCTTCCGGACAGGCCCCGGCGTCCCCCGATCCGGTCGTCGCCGCGACCCTCCACGAAGCGCCCGTTACTCAATCCGCCGTCACGTCGCCGGGGACCGCGCTGATGGCTGTTCGGCTCACCCGGCTCGGTGAGGTCTTCGTCGGGGCGGTCCGGCCCAAGCCGGTCCCTTGGCATGGCGCGCTGTCGCCGTATTCGCCGCCGGCCGGGCTCTCGAGCGGCGTCAGCGGAACCGATGACGTGCGGCCCGCGGCGCCCGGCGTCGGTCGTGCCCCGATGGACGAAGACGCGCGACTCCACACCCTCGCAGTCGTCGTGCGCGCGCCGGACCGGTCGCCGATGGCGCGGATTCTGTTGCTCGACGCGCCCGGCCACGCGCATGGGGACGTGGTCGACCCGTGGACCACCGGGGGCGCGGTGTGGCGCTTGCCCTGGTACGGGTCGGAGACGGAGTACGAGGTCGTGCGCCTCTCGCCGCGCTCCGCAATCCTCGCGCGCTGGCCGGCTCGATGAGGGCCCTCGCCGCGGCGGCCGCGCTGCTGCTGTGCGCGCAGCACGTCCACGCGCAATGCAGCCCGGCCCACCCCGGGCTTTGCCAGCTGCCCGCGCGCTCGGACCTGGAGCAGCCAAACCTCGAGCGGGCGGTGGACATCGTCCTCGTCGGAGACGGCTTCACGGACCTGGACGACTGGCACGCGGTGGCGGCCGACCACATCGCCGCGGTTCGCGAGCGTCAGCAGGCCACGGGCATCTACGCGTCGCTCGCGGGCGTCTACAACTTCCACGTGGTCGACGTGGTCTCGGAGACTACCGAGGTGGCGGACGACGACCTCGACGACACGGCGCTGGGGGCCCGCGCGGCCGGGCGCGAGTTCATCACGGCCGACCAGTTCCGCGCCGCGCTCGCGGCCCTCGCCGCCCCCGACGTCGACGTCGTCTACCTGGTCGTGAACACCAACGGCGGGCGAGCCAACGCCACCTTCCCGAGCACCCTCGCGAGCGGCGGCACGGTCCGGATGCCGCGGGATCCGCGCGCCGCGTCTCACGAGCTCGGCCACGCCGTGATGCGGCTCGCAGACGAGTACGTCGAGGATCAGGTCTGTCAGCCCGACTTCCCGGCCTGGCACATCCGCAACGTCACCAACGACGCGGAGTGCTACCGCTGGTCCGACATCGAGGGCGCCCAATGTGTCGAGGGCAACCTCTACTGCCGCCGCGGCTTCTACCGCGCCGCCCCCGACTGCCTCATGCGCGCGAGCGGCAACACCGCGCCCTGCCCGGTCTGTCGCGACACGATGGAGCGCACCCTCTTGCAGCGGCGCACGCTCACCGACCACGCCGACCCCTGGCCTTGGATCGAGCTGCCACGCGAGGGCGCCGAGGTGCGCGGCCGGATCGAGGTGCGGACCTCGGTGTGGGACGACTACGTGGTCCGCAGCGAGGTCTTCCTCGAACTCGACGGGGCCGTGGTGGACCGCACCCCCGTGGACCCTTGGGCCGCCGTCACCACCCTCGACACGCGCCGGCTCGCCAACGGCCCGCACACCCTGGTCGCGGTGGCCGTGGACGCGGCGGGCCACGACCGCCGCAGCCTGCCGCGCTCTTTCGTCGTGGCCAACGGGCTCCCGGATGACCCCGCAGTCATCGAGCTGCTCACGCCGCTGCCCGACGAAGACGTCATCCGCCCCCGCGTCGCCATCAACGCGGTGGCGACCGACGCGCAGGGTCAGCCCGCCGTGAACGTCGAGCTGATGGCCGCCTACATCGACGGGTCCCTCGTCGGGGCGCAGGGCGGCAACGAGCTCGCGGTGCAGTGGAACGCGTCTCGCGTGGATCTCGGGCCGCACGTGCTCGAGGTCACGGCGCGCTCGCTCGGCCAGGTCACCTCGACCACCGGGCCGGTGCCGATCAACCTCGTGTCACAGGGCGGAGAGGCCCCGGACCTGGTGGTGGTCGAGCCGAAGCCATGGGACGCCGTCGGGCCCTTCTTCGTGTTGCGCTACCTGCTCTCGGGCGTGCTCCCGGGCGGGCGCGCCGAGCTGCTGATGGACGGCACCCGCGTTGGGGCGCTCCCGATCCCGCGGCCGCACGAAGAGGCGCTGGTGGTCGTCGACGCGACGGATTGGGCGCTCGGAGCCCACGAGCTCGGCGGGCGCCTGCACGTGGGGCCGTTCCGCTTCGACGCGCCGCCGCTGCCCGTCGTGCGGGTGGCGCCGCAGGTCCCGTGGGTGCGCCTCGTGAGCCCGCCTGCGGCCGTGGCGGGCGCGTGGCCATTCGAGGCGCTCGCGGCGGCCCCCGTGCCGATCACCAGCGTGACGCTGCACGCCGCAGGCCTGGGCGAGGTGGCGCGCGCCGCCGGTGAGCGGGTGGTCCTCGAGTGGCACACGGAGAACGTCGAAGACGGCTGTGTCGATCTCTGGGCCGCGGTCCGTGACGAGGACGGCGGCCACGCGCTCTCGGACGTGGTGGAGGTGTGCGTGCACAACCGGCCGCCCGTGCCGGTCATCGTCTCGCCGGTCGATGGCGCTGCGGTGGCGGCCGGGGCCGTGGCCGTGCACGCGCGGCTCGTGAGCGAGGGGCCGCTGCGGGTCGAGCATTGGCTCGAGGTGCTCGAGGAGGGCGCCGTGATCGGTCGTATCGACGACGTCTTCGACGAGGGCTTCGTCACGGTGGAGCTCGCTGAGGGCGAGCACGAGTTGCGCGTGCGGGCACGTAACGCCTTCGATGCCGAAGGCACCTCGCCGCCGATCCGGGTGCGCGCGGACGCCTGCGCGGGTCACGCGGTCTGCGACGACGACGACCCCTGCACCATCGACCTGTGCACCTTCAGCGGCCTGTGCGTGAACACGCCGCAGCAAGGCTGCTGCGACGAGGAGGCGGATTGCGACGACGGTGATCCCTGCACCGCGGACGCTTGCGCCGAGGGCGGCCAATGCACGCACCAGCGCCTCGACGGGTGCTGCAACCACGCGGCCGACTGCCCGGGCGACGGTGATCCGTGCACCATCGAGGTGTGCCCCGAGCCGGGCGGCGCGTGCGCCGTGACCGACGGTCCGTGCTGCGACGACGACGCGGGGTGCGACGACGAGGACCCCTGCACCCAGGACAGCTGCGTCGCCGGCTTCTCCGTGTGCACCCACGACCGCGACTCGGATTGCTGTGCGGGGGACGCCGACTGCGACGACGACGACGCCTGCACCGAGGAGCTGTGCCGCAATGGGCGCTGCGTCCGCGACGGGCCACACGATGGGTGCTGCCGGTTCGACTTCGAGTGCGAGGACGGCGGGGCGTGCACTGTCGCGCGGTGCGTCGACGGCGCGTGTCGCGTCGCCCAGCAGCCCGGCTGCTGCGTGGCGGACGACGACTGCGTGACGCTCAACCCGTGCGCCGACGTGGGCTGCGTGGTGGAGGAGCAGCGCTGCGAGGACGTGCTGCGCGAGGGGTGCTGCACCTTCGACAGCCAATGCGACGACGAGGATGTCTGCACCATCGACGCCTGCGTGGATGCGGCGTGCGAGCACCGCCACAACTGCTGCGTCGAGCCGGCTGATTGCGACGACGGCGACCTCTGCACGGCCGAGCAATGCGTCGACGGTTACTGCGCGCCGGAACCCATCGAGGGCTGCTGCCATGAAGACGTCGACTGTGACGACGGCGACGCATGCACCACCGAGGTCTGCGTGGAGAACGGGTGCGTGCGTGCCCCGGTCGAGGGGTGCTGCAACGACGACGCGGAGTGCGACGACGGCGACCTCTGCACCTTGGATGCGTGCGTCGACCACGCCTGCGCGACGTTGCCCGCCCATGGCTGCTGCAACGACGACGCGGAGTGCGACGACCTCGACGTGTGCACGGTGGACGAATGCGTCGACAACGCCTGCACCACCGAGGGCGTGCCGGACTGCTGCAGCGAAGACGAGCAATGCGACGACGGCGACGCGTGCACGATCTCCCAATGCACGCAGGACAACAGGTGCGAGGCCGCCCCCGTGGCCGACTGCTGCAACTTCGACCAGGACTGCCTCGACGACGGCGACCCGTGCACCTACGAGCGCTGCGTGCAGCATGGGTGCATCTTCGAGCCGGTCGCAGCGTGCGGCCTGCCCGACGCCTCGCCGGATGTGTTCGTGCCCGACGCCGCGGTCCCCGACGCAGCTCAGCCAGACGACGCGACGCCGGACGGCGCGCAGCCCGACGTGTACCGACCCGATGTGGCCGCGGAGCCGGATGTGCATCGACCAGAGGCCGCCGTGGTCGACGTGGTCGTTCCTGACGGTGCCGGCGACGTGCCGACAGGGGACGACCAGCCCCCCGACATGGCGTCCGAGATGCCGGTCGGGGACCACGAAGACGCCGCGGAGCCCGTCGACCAGGCGCTGTCACCGGACACCGCGGACGGCGGCGGCGGAGGGGATGAGGGATGCTCGTGCGCACCGGGTCCGACCTCCGGTGCGGACATCTGGTGGTGGTGCCTGCTCCTGGTCCGTTGTAGACGAAGGGCATGACCGTATCCGTTCTCGCAGCGCTCGCAGCGCTCGCGACGCCGCCTACCAAGGTGCACGGCCCGTTTGGTATCGGCCTGATCCTGGGTGAGCCCAGCGGAATCTCGGGGAAGCTCTTCCTCGACAAGCGCCACGCCCTAGACCTCGCGCTCGACTTCAGCCTGAAGAACGACGCGTTCTACGTGCACGGCGACTACGTGCTCCACCTGCCCGGGCTGCTCGCCAGCCTGCCCGGCGGCATCTGGCTCGCCTACGTGGGCGTCGGCGGCAAGGTGAAGCTGCGCGAGCGGAAGAAGAGCGCCGACGAGCTCGGCCTGACCGTGCGCGTGCCGCTCGGGGTCGCATGGATGCCGAAGACCGTGCCGATCGACATCTTCCTCGAGGTCGTCCCGGGCGTGCGCGTGCTGCCCGAGACCGATCCGGACTTCGGCGCCGGCCTCGGTATTCGCTGGTTCTTCTGACGCGACGCGCCTTCGTCGGCGTCTCGCTGGGCCCGCTCCAGCCAATCGGGTCCGCGTCGCGCCCAGCGGGGTCCAACCCGTGTTGCCGGATCCCAAGGTCGGTGGTAGGACCGCAGACGTGTCGCAGGCCCGCGCTCATCTCGAAGAAGCCGAGGTCTGGGACCGGCCGCTGACGCCGTGGGAGAGGGTCCCGCACTGGCGGGGCGCGGTCAACGCCATCGACTTCCCAGACGACAGCTTCGACGCGGTCTCGTAGCGCGATGCGTTCCTCGATCACGCTTCGGACGCTGCTGCTGGCGTCGGGCAAGGCGCTCACGGCGCTCGCTGCGCTGCTCGCGACCGCAGCGCTCACTCGGCTGCTGACCAAGGGCGACTACGCGACCTTCAAGCAGGTGATGCTGCTCTACGGCATCGCCTCGCCGCTGCTGATGTTGGGCGTGCCCAAGGCGCTCCTCTACTTCATCCCGGGCGAGACCGAGCGGCTGCGTGGGGTGCTGCTCGACAACCTGCTGCTGCTGGTCGCTGGTGCCGCGGTCTTCGGCGTGGCGCTCACGCTCGGGGTCGACGAGCTGGTCGCCCGGCGCTTCAACAACCCGAAGGTGCTCGACTACGCGTGGCTGCTGGTGCCGTACGCGTTGTGCATGTTCCCCGCCAGCGCCGTGGGTCCGGCGCTGTTGGCGCTCGACCGGGTGCGCGGCCTGGTGCTCTTCAACGCGCTGAGCCGGATGCTGCTGCTCGGCTCCGTCGTCGGCGCCGCGTGGTATTGGCGGGCGCCGGGCCCGGCCGTGACCGCCCAGGTGCTGTGGGCGGCGGTGATGGTCGCGCCCGCGATGTGGATGATCCGCAGCGCGGCCGGCGGCGCGAAGGGCGGGCCCTCGCTGCCCACCGCCTGGAAGCAGCTCACCTTCGCGGTACCGCTCGGGCTGGCCAGCCTGCTGGGCGCGATCAGCATGCAGCTCGACAAGCTCGTCGTCTCCTCGATGTGCACCAACGAGCAATTCGCGGTCTACGTCACCGGCGCGATCCAGCTGCCGCTCGTCGGCGTCGTCACCGGGGCGCTGATGGCCGCGGTGCTGCCCGACATGGCGCTGCTCCACAAGTCGGGGAATCCCCAGGGCATCGTCCGGCTGTGGCGGGCGGTGATGGAGAAGGCGCAGCTGTTCCTGGCACCCGCGTTGGGGCTCACCCTCGCCTTCGGACCCGAGATCGCGCGCTTTCTGTTCGGCCCCGATTACGAGGCCGCCGCGCGCCCGCTGCGAATCTACGCCCTCATGTTGCCCCTGCGGGGCGCCGTCTACGGGAGCGTGCTGATGGCCACCGACAACACGCGCCAGGTCACGGTGTCGGCGCTGTTGGGGCTGCTGCTCAACGCCGCGCTCTCGGTCGCGCTCGTCGCGTGGATGGGCGCCGACGGGGCCGCGTGGGCGACCGTCCTGTCGACCTACGGCGTGGTGGCGTACATGCTCTGGCCGATCAGCACCGCGGTCAAGACGCCGTATCTGAAGCTCGTGCCGTGGGGCGCGGTCACGAAGACCTGCTTCGTGGCGTTGCTCCCGGCGCCGCTGTTCTGGTGGCTGGCGGCGCAGGTCAATTGGCTCGACCTGGCCGAGCTGCTGGTTTTCGGGGGTCTGTACGGAGTGGTGGTGCTGCTGGCCTACCGGATCGTGGGGCTCGCAACACCGGGCGAGCTGTGGGCGTCCCTGCGCAAGCGGGACGGAAGCGAAGAGGAGTGATGTGAAGCCGATCGTGCACGTCGTGGGCGCCCGCCCTCAATTCGTCAAGGCGGCGGTGGTGCTGGCCGCTGCGCCGCCGGACGAGCGGCACCTGTTGCTGCACACCGGTCAGCACTACGACGCTCAGATGTCGCAGGTCTTCTTCGACGAGCTCGGGCTGCGCGAGCCCGACCACAACCTCGACGTCGGCTCGGGCCCGCACGGCGCCCAGACCGGGGCGATGCTGGCCGGCATCGAGCAGGTGCTGCTCGGCTACGAGGCCGGGGCGCTGGTGGTCTACGGCGACACCAACAGCACCATCGCGGGGGCGCTCGCGGCGGCCAAGCTGCATTGGCCGGTCGCCCACGTCGAGGCCGGGCTGCGCAGCTTCGACATGCGCATGCCCGAAGAGGTCAACCGCGTCGCGACCGACCACATCTCCGACCTCCTGCTCTGCCCGACCCTGCGCGCCGTCGAGCAGCTCGCCAAAGAGGGCCGGCCCGGCGCCGTCCACACCGGCGACGTGATGCTCGACCTGGCCCGCCGGATGGCCCCGCGCGCTGCCGCCACGAAGATCGACGCCTGGCTGCCGGCCGGTGTCGGGCCTGGCGAGTACGCCCTCGCCACCGTGCACCGGCCCGTCAACACCGACACCCCCGCGAATCTGCGCGCCATCTTCGACGCCTTCGCCGCCCTCCCGTGGCCGGTCGTGCTCCCGCTGCACCCGCGCACGGCCAAGGCGATCGCGACCGCCAGGCTCACCGTCCCCACGTCCGTGCACCTGCTCGAACCCCTCGGCTACGTCGAATTCGCCGCCCTCGTGAACGCCGCCGCTGTGGTGCTCACCGACTCGGGCGGGGTCCAGAAAGAGGCGGTCTTCGCAGGCACGCGCTGCGTCTCCCTGCGCGACACCACCGAGTGGACCGAGACCCTCGAGGGCGGCTGGAACCAGCTCGCCGGCGCCGACACAGCCGCCATCGTCGCCGCCGCCACCGGCCCGGCGCCGACCCTCGAGCCGCCCACCGCCGCGTTCGGAGACGGTGAGGCGGCTACCCATACGCTCACCGCGGTGCGCACCCTGCTGTGAGCGCAGGGGTCTCCAACACGCGAGCCGCGTTGCAGACCTTCGCCGCCCTGGTCGCTGCCGGCTGCGGCGGTGGGGCTCACCCGGTGCGACAGGTCGCGTTCGCCCCCGGATTGCTTCACCCGAACGAGCCGATCGTCTGCGCACTCGGCGCTGACGCGACGGTCTGCTGGGGTCCGTGGAGCGGCGCTCGCCTGCGCGACGCCGAGCTGGAAGGCATGTGCCGCGCGATCACAGGGCGGCTGTTCTCCGCCATCCAGGTGCTGCGGGACGCCGGTCTGCGGGCGGACTACGACGCCGAACACCTCGGCGGGTCGCCTCCGGACGCGGCCCCGGGCGCCGAGCCGCACGCCGCGAAAGCGGCCTACGAGCGCGGAATGAGCGCGCTCGGTCAGGGCCGCCCGAGGCAGGCCCTCGGGTACTTCCGGCAGGCCACCGATCTCGACGCGAATACGCCCCGGTACGCGATCTGGTCGGGCTGGGCCCGTTTTCAGTGGGGCGTCGAGAAGAACGAGAAGAGCGCGATGCTCGAGGGGCATCAGGAGATCCGGGCCGCGGTCAACGAGGCGCGAAGCTCCGACGAAGGCTACGTGCTGCTGGCCAAGTGCTACGAGCACACAGGCGACCGCGACAACGCGCTGCGCTACTACCGCAAGGCGTTGGGGATCAATCGCCGAAACCGGGAGGCCGTCGAGGGGCGCCGTCGCCTGGAAGGCATCGCGGAGGTCCCGCGGCGTGAGCGCAAGAGCGAGCGCCCGAAGCCCGAGAGTGAACGCCCGAAACGCCGCAGCGCCACCGCCTTCCTGTCCGCCCTCATCCGTAAGTAGAGGCCCCCATCGGCCCGCTCATCCTCGCGTCGCTCGCGCTCGGCCAGGGCGTGGTGGTCGCCGAGCCGACGCAGACGTCGGTGGTCATCCAGGCCCGGCTGACGGACGGCGCGGCCCTGGTTGCCGGCGACCTCGATGGTCTCGCGGGCGTGGCCTGCATCGAGGTGAGCGAGGACCTGGACTTCACGGACGCGCGCCGCTCCGACTGGCTGCGCGCCTCACCCGACGACGACTTCATCGTGCGGCACACCTTCACCGGGCTCGAGCCCGGTCGCGTCTACCACCACCGGGTCCTGGTCGGTGCCACACCATCGATGGCGAAGCCGTTGGGGCGCGGGCAGTTCCGAACCCTCGCGCGGACGGGCCCTGTTCGCTTCGCGGTGGTGTCGTGCCTCAACTACCTGCGCTTCATGAGTTCGAAGCGCGGGCCGAAGCGCGACCGCCACCTCGGGATGCCGGCGCTCGACGCCATCGGAGCGCTGGGCCCTGACTTCGTCGTCTTCACCGGCGACACGGTCTACTACGACAAGGGCGAGCATTCGCGGGACCTGGCGTCCATGCGTGCGCGGTGGCACCGGCAATTCGCGACGCCGCGTTTCCGTCAGTTCTTCGAGGAGACAGCCACGTTCTGGCAAGTGGACGACCACGACTTCCGCTACAACGACGCCGACCTGAGCGCACCGAAGCGCGCCCCGTCCCCCGTGTTGGGCGAGCGCGTGCTTCGCGAGCAGCTCCCACTCCCCCCCACCACGTTTCGGACCTTCCGGGTCGGGCAGCACGCCCAGGTGTGGCTGCTCGAGTCGCGTCTCCACCGCAGCCCGAACCGCATGCCCGACGGGCCGTACAAGTCGCTATGGGGTGCGGAGCAGCGCGAGTGGCTGAAGGTGACGCTGCAGGCGAGCTCGGCGCGCCACCGCATCGTGATCACGCCGACGCCGCTGGTGGGCCCGGACGACCGGTCGAAGCGCGACAACCACACCAACGCCCACGGTTTTCGTCACGAGGGCGAGGACTTCCACGCGTGGGCGGCATCGACGCTGCCGGAGGGGCGCCTCGTCGTCCTCACCGGCGACCGGCATTGGCAATACCACTCGGTCCATCCCCGCGGGACGGAGGAGCTCGGCGTGGGCGCCCTCACCCATGCAAGCGCACGCGGCGGACGCAAACCCGGTGACCCGAAGAGCACCGACCCCGACGCTCGCATCCGGCAGCCCTACCTGGCGCGCTGGCGAACGGGCGGCTTCCTCGAGGTGGAGCTCGACGACGAGGCGATGACGTTGACGCTGCGCAACGTGGACGGAAAGGTGCGGTACCAGCTCCGCCGCGAGCACGCCGGCGGGATGTAGCGGGTCGTGTCGCGGCCCGCGAGCAAGAAGAACCGGAGTTGACCGTCTGGGGTCCAGGACACTACGTGCCACGCGGCGATGAACAACGCGGTGTGTATTGCGTCGATGTGGTAGCTACATCAAAGCGTGTGGGGGGGCATGTCTGCTCGCCTGTTCGGATTGACGATTCTGCTGCTCGCGCAGCCGGCGCTGGCGGGGGACCTCCGACCGGGCCCGGGCACAGGCACACTCGTGGTCCAGGTCCGAAGCGATCTGCGACCAGGCACCGACTTCAGCAAGATCCGAACCGACGTGCTCGCCCTCCGCGGCGGCAACCACCCGATCGTCCGCCGCGAGATGACGGCGCGCCGCGGCGTGCGCCTCGACCGAGGCGTGCGAGTGGCCGAGATCCGGCTCGCGAACCGCAAGTACCGGGTCGTCGTCACCGCGTTGACCAGCACCAACAACATCGTGGCGCAGCGCCCTGCGCGGGTGGAGATCACGGGCGGCGTGCGCGTGCTCACGATCCTGCTGGCCAGGACGGGCCCGGCACCGCCAGTTCCCGGCGCCTGTCAGAACAAGTGGAACCAGGAGAAGCGCCTGTGCGGGAGAGTGCTCGGCGCCTGCATCAGGGGCGCGCAGGGTCGCCCGCGCTCGGCTCACCCATCGGCCCGAATGGGCTATGTTGCGCCGCATGACCCGGACGATGAGCGACGAGAATCTCGAGCGGCGCCGTGGCCCGCTGCACGCGATCGGATTCGTCGTGGTGGTGATCTCGTTGTACTTCGGGAGCACCTTCGCGTGGCGGGCGATTCAAGGAGGCGACCCTGGTGAACAGTGCATCAAGTCGCATGACTGCCGCGGCCTGATGAGCCGCTGCTACCACGGTGAGGCGGGACCCGCCTACTGCGCGCCGAGCTGCGACACCGACACAGAGTGCCCCGAGGCCTGGACGTGCGAGGAGACCGACTGGCCGGGCAAGACCCACTGCGTTCGCGGGACGTCCCGTTGAAGCGGTGGCGTCGGCCCGCGGCCGTGTGCGCGGTGGCGGTTCTCGCCTTCAAGGTCAGCCTCTCCCTCGGCGCGCTCTGGATCGCGCTGGCGTTGCTCAGCGCGCTGGTCGCCGGGCTCGCCCTGCCAGAGGGCCGAGAGGCCGGCGGGGCGCTGTGGAAGTGGTCCGCGCTGGTCGTCCTGCTCGCGCGCCTGGTCGCCGGCGTCGCGGTGCCCTTCTGCGTGTGGTCGGCGCTCCCCTTCGACGCGGACGCGCGCGCGATCATCAACCAGAGTGGCGTGCGCCCATTTACGCTCGCGGCGGACGTGGTCTTCACCTGGTGTGCGCTCGGTTGGGCCTGGTGGTGGGCCGCGCACACGTATCGAAGGGAGGGTCCACACGACCGGGAGATGCCCGACGACGTGGGCGCTCGGGCGTGGCGGGAGGAAGGTGTCATCGAGCTCAGCGCGGCCCTGTTCCTCGTCCTGCTCCTCACCCACGCGAGCGTCGACGCGGTGCAGCGGCTGGTGGGGGAGACCGCGGCGGCCTTCGCCCACAACAGCTGGCTTCGACACTCGCTCGCCGAAGCCGGGCTCTCGGTCGACGTGGACCGAGCGGCGTCGTCCGCGCGCTCGGTGGCCGCGTCGACGGCGCCGCGCATCACCTACTACGGCACCAAGCTCCTGCTCCTGTCGGCGTTCTTCGGCGCCTCCTGGGCGGCGGGCCGACTCGCGTCTCGGGCGGCCAACGTGCGCTGGCCGCTGGTCGCCGGCGTCGCTGCGATGTTGCTCGCGGCGTTCGGTGGTCGCCTCGTGCTCAACCCGTTGGAGCGGAGCGCCAACGATCGCCGGGCCGCTGCTCGCGCCTCCGAGCAGGCGGAGCTCAACCGGCAGGCCACCAAGCGCGAATCAGACCTGTTGAGACATCGCGCGGAGGCAGCGCGGCACGAGACCGAGGTCACCGCGTGCGAGGACCGGCGAGGATCCTGCGAGGTCGGACTCGAGAGGCTCCTGTCGCGCTGGGGATACGGTGACGGCTGGTGGCGCCGCCTGCGCCTGGTGCTCGATGGTCGCGGCGGGGCCGTGAGCCTGGCGGTGCTCGACGCGCCGCCGGGCGCCGCTACTCCGCACGCGAGCTACAGCGAGCTGGCCAACGCCGCCCAGGCGATGTTCTCGCTACAGGCCAGCGAGGGAGGCGCCCTCGAGTACAACGACCAGCTCGAGATCGTGGGAAGGCCAATCATCGCCGCGACCCACGACGGCGGGATCTACCTCGTCGGTCATCACGGGCGCTTCGGCCTCGACTGGACGGAGCTCGCCGCAGATATCGAAGACGTCTCCGAGTTGACCGCCCAACTCGAGACCCACGCGTTCGACGGGCCCCAGACCGCGATGGACGTCACGATCTCCTGTGCAGCGCCGAGTCCGGACACCTGCTATGTGCCCGTACCCGATGGTCTCCGGCCCCGTCGGTCGCTTCCGATCTGGCAGCCAGACCGTCACTCCGACACATCTCTTGTGCTCTGGCGCTACCACGACGGAGGCGGGGTGCGCCGGATGCAGACCCGCAGCCACTACATCTCTCCAGGCGGCGACTGCATCGAGGCCGAGAGCACCTCGGCTGCGTTCAAGCCCGAGATGGGTGACTACCTGGTCTCCCAGGGCGGCGACCCGAGCCAGGCCACGCTGGTCGGCGTCGTGAGCTTCGTCGACGGCAACCGCTTCGCCGTCGTCCCGCTCCACCACCTCGCGCGCCGACCGTGGAACCCCATCTCAATCCGACTGTATCTGCCCGAATTCAAAGCCGACTTCACGCATTGGCGGGGCGCCTTGATGGCGCATGAGAGCCCCGCCGCGGAGGGCTGCCACCACTCCGACTGATCGCTTCTCGATAGGGGCCGCGATCCGTATTCAACCTGCGTGGTTGCCGCTGTGAGCGCGCTGCGGGGCATCCAGGTTGCGCGCCTTGGCCCAGATCACGGCGAGCACGCAGAAGGCCAGGAAGTCGGCTGCAGCGAGCAGGATCAGGGTGACATCCGGCCACACGGACGAGAGCAGGTAGGCCGCGACGTACGGGAGCATCGCGAAGACGGCCTGCCCGCCCTTGTCGATGAGGATCGCGGCCGCGAGCAGCGCCGTTGCGGCGATCATCATGTCGCTGCGCGCGGTCTCCAGCGAGTGACGTCCCAATATCGTCGCGCCCAGGTTGTTGACCCAGACCATCCCGCAGACGGAGACGATGAGGTACCAGATGCGCCGGTTGATGAGGTTCTGCAGCAGGCGCGCGCGAAACACGACCAGGACCGGGACCAGGATCACGGTCACGCCGCTGATGGCGACCAGGTTCTCGTAGGGCTTGGAAGCCGACGCACCGTCGAGGATCAACAGACCCTTCACCAGCGGCGGCATGGCGATGAGCGTTCCCAGCAAGACGAGCAGCGTCGGGCGCCAGCGGCTGCCCTCGAGCGGGTTGTATGCGCGCTCCAGCGCCTCGAGATCCTCGAGCGCGCCCGCCTGACGCTGCATGCGCGCGGCGAGGGCCTCAACGGCGGCGCGCAACTCGGGCGGTGGTTCGTCGATCTGGGCGAGCGCCAGCGACGCCGCCTTCGGGTCCTCCTGCGCAAGCTCGAATTCGACCCTGAAGTGCAGGGCCTCCTGCAGACCACGCCTCGCCTCGACGTTGTCGGGCCACCTCCGCAGCGCCAGCTCGAAGCCGAAGCGGCACGCGCTGAAGGCCTCGTAGGTCTGAAGCCGCTCGCTCTCCCCTGCATCCTCCCGACCGCCCGCGAACACCGCTCGCAGGTGCGCGAGTTGCTCCAAGGCATCGGTGGCGAGCGCGTGCGAGCTGCGGTGCCGGAGATACTCGGACAGCGCTTGCCGTAGGGCCGCGGCGTCCGCAAAACGCAGCGCGGGGTCCTGGTGCATCGCGCGATTGCAGATCGCCGACAGCTCGTCGGCGACGTCGTACGGCTCGTAGTCGAAAGGCTCCGAGTAGTGCGCGGACATCTGCAGCAGGACGCGGATGTGCCAGCTCAGGCGATCGCGATCCTCGAGCAGGCCCAGGTCCTCGAAATCCTCGGGCCTGCGCATGATCTCGCGCCACTCGGTGCCTTCGATCCGCTTCATGATGATGGCGGGCTCGTCCTGCTCATCGAGCCCCAGCATGTACACGGGCACGATGTTGGGGTGCTCGAGCTGACCCATGAGCCAGCCCTCCCGCAGCAGTTCGAGGGTCAGGCCGGGGCTCTCGTTGTCAGGGCGCACGGACTTGACGGCCACATTGCGACCGAGTGACCGCTGCGTGGCGAGATGCACGACGCCGTGGCCGCCTTCGCCGAGGACCTCGACACGCTCGACCTCGGCGTCCGGGCCCGAGCTGCCGAGACCGGCGACGCAGCCAGACAGCGGAGAGAGGGCGACCAGGCTCGCGGTGTGTGGAACGCCGTCCGAGGTCAGGGTGTCGCCGACCGCGTCGGGGCTGAGATCGGCCAACGTGCGGGCCAGCTCGGGCCAGATGGTATCGAATGACTTCGGCAGGTCGGGCTCACTCATGGTGGCCGGCGGCGCAGCTGGCTCCCCGCCAGACGTTTGAGCTCGTCGTAGACCAGTGGGATGAGCTGTCCGACGGCGTCTTTGTCCCCGTCGGCGACCCGCTCCAGCAGGTGTGTCACCCGGCTCTCACCCACCATCGCAAACGTCTAGAGCGCTGAGCACGTAAACTCCCGTCGCTCACGAAAACCCGCACCACCCCTGGCTGCGTTGCTCGTCGTCGACGTGCCTCCAGCACGTCTCCTCCTCGCGCCTTGCCAGTGCCGGCGCGGGTTTCCGCGCGCTCGGTCCATTTACGTGATCAGCGCTCTAGCAGAAACAGATCTCGAATTCGACTGCGCGATTCCCGTGCCGCCTGCGTGGACGGGGGTGAAAGGGCGATTCAGCCCACGAAAAGGAGAGTCCAAATGAACGCCAACCGCCTTGTGAACCTGGTCCCTGCCCTCGTCGCCTTCGCTTGCGTCCTGATGCCTCTGAACGCGCTGGCCGCGGGTGGGAGCTTCGACGAGCTGCCCGCCGACGGGACCTGCCGCGACGCCCAGGGCCGCTACTACCCGTGGAGCCAAGGTCTGCGCGTGCAGGACAAGGAGGCCTGTCAGGCGCTCTGCCAGGGGCCCTGCCTCGGCTTCGGATACAGCCACACGACCGGGCATTGCCAGCTCTTCGCCGAGGAGCTCGGCGAGCTCGACGGCCGGGTGAACGCCCGGGGGAGCGGCGCCCACGGTGACATCGTAGCCGTGAGCGGCCACGCCGACTGGAGCTGCTACGTGCCGCGGACCGCGGCCCCGGACCTCCTGACGGAGTTGGGTCGCCTGCAGGGGCTGCTCGAGCGCACCCGCGGCGAGACGGCCGATGCTCGGCTGACGCGCCTAGAATCGAATCAGATGCTCCGGTGTGCGGCATGCGCACCGATCGAATCGGGGATCACCGCCTGAGGCGGCGGCGGCCTGACCCGAGTGGTGACGGGCGCTGGCGAGAACTCGTTCGGAATCGTCCCGATTCTGCTGGGGTTCAGCTGGGCGGAGGCGCACGGGAGCACCGCCCTACATAGGATTTGAAGTCCCAGCCGCCCACCGGGACGGGAGCGCCTCCACGCGGGCTTGTGGCCCCGCAACTCCGCGGGTTGCAACGCTTGGTGACAATCGGCCGAAGTTGGTCGCGCTGCTCGGATTGCGTGATTGCGCCCGTTTGAGCGTCCCGACCGGCACACTGATCGCTACTCGTTGTTGTTGAAGTACTCACGGGGCCTCCGTCGACTGCGGATGCCCGAGCGGTGGAGCTTGCCAATCTCGCGGGCGACGTTGCCGTCGACGAATTGCAGGTGGTCGGCGAGGTGGGCGGCGGTCCAAGCCTTGCGTTCCTACTTCGCGTGAATCGTCACGGTGTTGGCGACGGCCGGCTGTGCCTTCAGGTAGTCGAAGATCGCCCCCAGGTCGTCGTCGGTCATGCCGGCGTACTCGTACCAGGGCATCACGGTGCTCACGCCGTTGGTGACCGGCACACCCCGCACGGCCGGGTCGGCGAAGCCGCGGAACAACGTGATGAACGCGTCCTTCGTCTTGGGCAACGACGAGCCCTCGTGCGGCGTGATGTTGGCCGAGTTCACCTTCCCGAACGGCGCGGTGAACGTCTGGCCGCCGGCGAACTCCATGCCCTCGAGCGGCTCGTGTCGTGCGTTCACGGGGGTGTGGCAGCTCTTGCAGCCTCCCACGCGCGCCAGGTATTCGCCCCGCCTGGCCGCATCCGGCTGGGGGACCCTGGTCGTCAGGGGCTCCGCCAGGAAGTTGATGATGAACTTCAGCGGGGGGTCCAGCTTCGTGATGCCGACCGCGTTCTTCACGGGCGGCAGCGTGCGCAGGTAGGCCACCGTCGCGTGGGCGTCGGCGTCGGAGAGCACCCGGTAGTCCGTCCACGGCATCATCGGCGCGAGCGCGTGACCGTCCCTCGAGACGCCCTCCCTGAGCGCACGCAGGATCTCGTCGTCGCTCCAATTGCCCAACCCGGTTTCGGGGTCGGACGTCAGGTTCGACGGGCACGCCTGCCCCGGGACACCCATCTCCTTGGTCCAGCAGTCCGCCCCGGCCGCGAGCGCGCCCGTCGGCGGGGCCGCGTACCGCTTCCAGTCGTGGTTCTGGTGGCAGCCGAAGCAGCCGAGGACATGCTGGACCAGGTACCGGCCGCGCTGCACCGCGGCCTCGCTACGATCGACCTTCAGGTCGGTCGCCGCGCGCGCTTTCGGCGTCCACGTCATCACCACGCCGGCGCCCGTGGCCAACACGATGATCGCGAGCAGGAACAGGTACACAAACAGCTTCTTCATGAGAATCCACCTCCACTTTGAGCGCACGCTACTCCAGGCGTGGCTGGTCGGCTACCGGTCCGCGCTGACGCGCGTTGACGCGTGCCACAGTGGGCTTCGCGTCGCGGGCGTGGGACGGTCCCGCCCAGCCGAAGGCGATGGGCCATTGCGGCGGAGGAGGGCTCTCGCGGTGGGCTTCGACGAGGACTACGCGGGCGCGCAGGCGCTCTTCGGTGCCGAGCCCGAGCGCATGTTGGCGGCCCGCCTCGCGGACCTCCAGCCGGGGCTCGCGACCCTCGACATCGGCGCCGGTCAGGGCCGAAACGCCCTCTTCCTCGCCCGCGCCGGCCACCAGGTGCACGCCCTCGAGCCCTCCGAAGTGGCGCGCGCCCACCTGGCCGCGATCGCCGACGCCGAGGCGCTCCCGCTGCGCATCTTCCCCGACGACCTCGCCGCGTTCAGTCCGCCGGTGGACGCGTACGGCGCGGTGCTGGCCTTCGGGCTCGTCCCCATCCTGACCTGGCCCCAGATTGCCACCCTCGCCGCCCGCTGCGTGCGCTGGACCGCGCCCGGCGGGCTGGTCTTCGTGACGGCGTTCACCACGGCCGACGACGGATTCGCCAGCCGCCGCGCGTCCGGTGCCGTGCAGGCCGGACGCAACAGCTTCGCCGATGGCCGCGGTGGCGTGCGCACCTACCTCGACTTGGGCGAGCTCCCCGGGCTGTTTCCCGGCTTCGCCGTGCTCCATCACTGGGAGGGCTTGGGTCCGGAGCATCGGCACGGCGACAGCCCGCCCGAGCGCCACGCGCTGTCCGAGGTCGTGCTGCGACGCGATGGGGCCGACGAGTCCACCGTGTCGCCGCCGGCGCGATAGCGGAACCACTCGCCGCCGACGTCAGTCGGGCACCGCCTCGAGCAGCTCGAGGACCTCGACCGGCGCCGCGTCACCCGCTTGTCCGACGAAGATGACCTGGCCGCGCGCGCGAGTGGGCACCAGGTAGAAGTCAGTGATGGCGCCCGCCGCGATGGGGACCTGCTCGCGCAGGCCGCGATCCGCCCGCGTACGCCGGTCGTACCAGCTGATGAGGACCGGCGACTCGGGGACGTCCGCGAGGACGGGCGCCCGGATCCGGCCGAACGCGGTCAACGACTCCTGGTCGCCGCCCGAGCCTTGGAAGAGCGCGAGGATGATGGGCGAGCGCTCGCCCTCGAGCGGGCCGAAGGCGTTGACGAAGCGCGCCCCGCCGCGGACGTCGCCGCCGAGGTTCGGGCGGGAGATGCCGCGCAACGTATCGTCGACCAAGAGCAGAACCGGCGCCGCGGCGCCCGACACCCGGTCGCGTGCGAGCGCGAGCGTGATGGACGACCCCGGGCGCACCTCGACCGTCGTGGCCGCCACGTCGTCACCGCCGCCGGAGACCACCTCGAAGGTGTGCTCACCGGGCTTGAGCGTCTCCCACGCGGTCGTGCCGAGGAAGTCGATGGCCTCGCCGTGGGCATCGCCGTCCGCATGCGCGGTGACCTCGTCGATCTCCGGTTCGAGGTGGGTGAGGCGGAAGCGGGCCGGCCACCCTGGTGCGGGCTCGGCCGGCCAGTCGCGGACCACGAGCGCGCCGGTGCCCTCGCCGACCACCACGTCGCCGTCGCGCGCCACGAAGACGCAGCCACGAGTGCTCCGGGACGGGCGCGGCGTCCGGGTCGGTCGCGTCCGCGGACGTTCCAGCGTCTCCCGCAGCGGTCGTTGCGTCGGTGGGGTCCACAGAGGCGCCGTCCGCGGTGTCGACCGGGATGCTCCCCGAGTCGCCGCCGCCGTCGTCGCAGGCGGAAGTGACGAGCAGGAACGCGCACACGAGGGCGCGGCAGACGAAGCGCATGGTCTCTCCACTTCGAGGGCGGCGGAAACTAGCCGCCCACCCGGGCGAGTGTCAACGCGAGCCGCCGCGTCGCGGGACCTACGAGTTGGATCACAGCAGGGCCTTTGGCGCGCGTGGTACGGCGCCCCATGGTCGTCGCGGTCACGGGAGCGTCAGGGCACGTCGGAGCCAACCTGGTACGCGCTCTGCTCGCCAGCGGGCGGCGAGTGCGGACGCTCGTGCACGATGACTCGGCCGCGCTCGAGGGTTTGGACGTCGAGCGCTGCGAGGGTGACGTACGGGCGTTCGAGGACCTCGAGAGACTCTTCGCGGGCGCCGAGGTCGCCTATCACCTCGCGGCACGCATCTCCATCGACGGTGACCACGGAGGCCTCGTCACGGAGGTCAACGTCGAGGGCTCGAAGAACGCAGCGCGCGCCGCGCACGAGGCCGGCGTTCGGCGCTTCGTGCATTTCTCGTCCGTGCACGCTTTCGACCTCGAGCGACGGGACGGTCCAGTCGACGAGCGCTCCCCCAGCGTCGGACCGAGGCATCCCGCCTACGACCGCTCGAAGGCCGCCGGTGTCCGGGCGGTATTCGAGGAGGTCGAGCGTGGGTTGGACGCGGTGGTCGTCTACCCGTCGGGCGTGGTCGGCCCGCTCGACTTCGGCCCCTCGCGCATGGGGCAGGTCTTCTTCAACTTGCGCGAGCGAGCAATGCCCGGCCTGGTCGCGGGCGGCTTCGACTGGGTCGACGTACGCGATGTGGTCGCGGGGGCGATGGCGGCTGAAGCCAGCGGGCGGGCAGGCGAGGGCTACATCCTGTCGGGGTCGTACCACTCGGTGCCCGAGCTCGCCGCGATGGCCGCCGAGATCAGCGGCGTGGCGGCGCCCAGGTTCGTCTCCCCGATGTGGCTCGCCCGGCTCGGCGCGCCGTTCATGACCCTGGGGAACCGGGTCTTCGGGGTCGAGCCGTTGTACACATCCGAGGGGCTGAGCGCGCTGCGGGGCAACCCCGAGATCTCCCACGCGAAGGCGGCCCGTGAGCTCGCCTACGCGCCTCGACCCATGCTCGAGACCATCGCTGCGCTGTACCGCGCCCACGCGCAACGCGAGCTCGAATCTCACGTGGCGTGCACGTAGTCCTGACGGGCCCGGTCGAGCTCCGTCAGCGCGCGCGGGCGCTCGCTGTGCCGGCCAGGTGGCCCATGTCGGCGCGGCAGCTGTCGCCGTCGCCGCGAGGCTCGAGGCCGCAGTCGCTGGCGGGGTCCCCGGCGTCGACGCACGGGGAGCCCGGCTGGAGGCTGTAGTCGCCCGCGAATTCGCTGGTGAATCGGGTGTTGGCGGCGAGGTTGTGTTCGCCTACGACCATGTTCTCCGGCGGCACGGCGCGGTCGAAATTGCAGTAGTCGACGGTCACGCGTTCACCGTCTTCACCGGTGTAGGAGACGCTCGCGTCCGCCAGCGCGAAGATGCTGTCGGCGACGAAGACCGACTGCACCTCGCCGCTGATCGCGAGCCCGGTCCCGGAGACGTCTGCGAAGGTGGTGCGGACCACCTCGGCGAGGCGCACGCCGACCAGGGAGAGGCCGGTGGCGACCTCGCCGTCGACGCTCGCGACGAGGTTGTTGGCAGCCTGCAGGTTGCCACCCTGGACGAGGACGCCGAGCGCCTCGCCTCGCGTGCCCCCGACTCCGCCTTCTCCCCCCAGGATCCGCCGCACGTCGTTGCCGCGCAGGGACACCGAGACACAGTCGTCCATCAGGATCGCGATGGCCTGCCCACCCGGCCGGCCGGCGCCGTCGACCTGACCGCCCCCCCGACCGCCGCGAAGCTCCTCGACCACATTGCCGCTGACCACGCTGTCTCCGCGCGTCTCCACGAGGCGGATGCCCACCGCGGGCACGCCCTCGGAGCCGCGACCGTGATAGTCGTGCGCACCGGACTGGCCTGGGTTGCCGGTCAGACCTGCGATCCGGTTGTTCGCGATGATGACGTCGCGGCTTCGGCGCACGACGATTTGGCCCAGGTTGGTCGCGCTGACGTCGACGTCGAGCACGAGCCCCGTCACCTCGACACCTTCGAGGCCGTCGGCGACGAAGAGCGGCTGGCCTTCGACCGTGTTGCTCGTGTCAATGAGCAGCCCGCTGCTCGCCTCGTCGAGGCTGACGCCGTACCTGGGGCCCCGCAGACCGCCGCTCACGCCAGCGCCCCCGAGCAGGTCTTCGATCCGCGTGCGGCGGAAGCTGGCCCCGGTGGTCTCCCGCAGGATGATGCCCAGCGCGGTGCCCCCATCGACCGGCGTTCCGGACGCGTGGCGTGAGGCGGGGCCGCCGGTCAAGCGGCTCAGGACGACGTCGGCGACGTCGAGCTGGTCGACCCGGATGAACTGCAGCCCCGTCGCGGTCCCGCCGCGGCCGAGCGGAGTGCTGGACCGCGTCGCTCCACCGGTCACAGACCGGATCGCCTTGCGCGCGTCGTTCTCGTCGAGTCCGGCACCGTCGACATCGACATCGGTGCTGGCGACGACGCTCAGGCCGATGGCGGAACCCCCGTGGGCCCGCGCGTCGCCGTGGCCGACGCCGCCCTGCCCGCCGGTCAAGGTGTCCACCACGTTGCCCGCCAGGCGCAAGCCGGCGACACCTTCGATTCGAATGCCGAATGCAACGCCCCCACTGGGAGACCCCCTCCCACCACCAATTGGGCAGTGATAGTCACCGCCGTGGCCCCCGGTCACCCGCTCGACCCGGTTGTTGGCGATGATCAGCTGGTGCGTGTCCGTGGCCTCGATGCCCGCGGCGTTGTGGCCAGGAGGCGGCCAACAGCCCCGCCCGATGTAGGGCGCGACGATGTCGCGGACGAGGTTGTCGTGAACCCGAACGCCCGCCCCCCCGACCACCTGGATGCCGACCGGCACGCCGGTTGCAGAGCTCGGTGGGCTCCGGGCCGCAGCCCGTGCCGCAACGGTTGGCGCGAAGGAACTCGTCGACATTGCCATCGCAGTCGTTGTCGCGCGTGTCGCAGACCTCGACGGGGACCGCCCCGCAGTGCCCGCACGCGTTGCGCAGCCCCTCGTCGACCTCACCATCGCAGTCGTCGTCGCCGCCGTTGCAGACCTCGACCGGCAGCGGGCCGCACTCTCCGCACACGTTCCTGACGTGCTCGTCGATGTGGTAGTCGCAGTCGTCGTCGACGTCGTTGCAGGCCTCGGCCGGCACCATGCCGCAGAGGCCGCAGGCGTTGAGCACGCCCTCGTCGACCCGCCCGTCGCAGTCGTCGTCAGCGCGGTTGCACGCCTCGACCGGTACCGCCCCGCAGCCCCCGCACGCGTTGCGCAGCTCGCCCTCGTCGACCTGTCCATCGCAGTCGTTGTCGCGGAAGACGCAGACCTCCACCGCCAGCGCGCCGCATCCCCCGCACGCGTTGCGGACGCCCTCGTCGGCGCGGCCGTCGCAGTCGTCGTCGGCGCCGTTGCAGACCTCCTCGGGGACCGCGCCGCACTCGTGACACGCGTTCTTCACCCCCTCGTCCGCCTCGCCGTCGCAGTCGTCGTCCTCGCCGTTGCAGACCTCGTCGGGCTCCGGCGGCGGAGCCATCGGGCTCGGTCAGTCGCCGCTCACCACCGACGACGAGCTCCGTCAGGCCGCGACGCTCCCGGCCCCGAAGACCTCGCGCTCGACCGCGAGCTCCTCGCCGCCGGTCGTGGTCTCCGCCGCGAGGAAGTCGGTCCAGGTGTGCCCGGGTCGAGTCGACTGGCAGTAGTCGTTGAGCAGCCGGTTGAGCAGCCACGTCATGGCCGGCTTGGGCAGTAGCGCCTTGAAGCCCACGCGCTCGGACAGCACCAGGATCTTCCGCGACATCGAGCCGCCGAACTCCAGGCTGTCGATGCCGAGCACCGCGAGGTCGCTCTCGACCTGGGCCAGGATCGGGAGGGCCGGCAGGATCAGGCTCAGCCGCCGGAGCTGGGCCCGCGGGCTGTTGCTCTGCCACCAGGTCATCGGGAACTCGCTGAAGTAGTTCGCGGGCAACGCGGTGTGGCGGGACTCGTCGAGGTGGAACTGGCGCAGGACCTCGAGGCCAGGCAGGCCCGCCATCATGCCGAAGAGGCTCAGCGCGAACCCCTCCACGACGACGTTCATGCCGAAGAACTTCTCGAGCCCGTCCGACTTGAAGGTGCGCTCGAGCAGCACGTACTCCCACGCAGACATCCGCGGGATGGGGCACGCGAACGCCTGGATCAACTCGCGCAGCACCACGAAGTGCTTGGCCTCCTCGAGCACCTGCATCGTGAGCGCCGCACGGGCGCCTGTGCTCTGCACCTCGTTGAGCACCTCGGTCGAGACCAGCCAGGCGTAGGCTTCGCCGTGGCCGATGAGCGACAGGACGTTGACGATCGCCTGCTTCTGCTCGGTCGTGTACTGCTCGTCGAGGAAGCCGCGGAACTCCTCGGAGCGCATGCGGTCGACCTGCTTGCGCTCGGCGTCGTCGATGGCGCTGTCGGCGAGGCGCAACACGTCGCGCTCCTGCCTGGTGCAGTCTCGGAACGACGACCACTCGACGTGCTCCTCGGCCTTCCAGAGCAGGCGCAGACTCTTGTCGTAGTGCTTCTTGCGTAGCCGGTCGCTCGGGCCGCCCTCGAATTCGTAGTTCAGGTCGTCGTACGGGGCTTTGCGGCCGCCGATGCGCAGCTTCGCCCGCAGCCGGTCGAGTCCGCGGATGGCGGCGTTGGCGCGTCGCTCGATCCGCGCGTTGCGGCGCGTGACCGCCGGATCGATTTCGATGGTCGCGAAGTTCATGCGTTCTCCTTGGCTGGAAGGGGGCCGAACAGGGCACGGGCGAGGTCGACGGCCTGGTTGCCGTCGGTCCAGAGGGGCATCCGCAACGGACCGGCGGCGCTCCAGAGCAACAGGTTCGAGACGGACTGCATCAAGGCGCCGCGCAGGGGAAACCCGGGGGGGATGGCGTCGCCGCCTTCGCGGCGGAGGAAGCCCTCCACGAGGCGCAGCATGGGGACCGCCTGCTTCAACACGATGTCGCGTCCGGGGCCGCGCCCGTCGAGGATCTCGCGCAGCAGGAGCGGCGCCACCTCGGGGCGGCCTCGCAGGAAGGCCTCGAACCGCTCCGTCATCTCCACGAGGCGGTCGGCGAAGCTGCCGACGCCGTGCATCGCGGCTACGAGGGCTTCACCGAGATCGGCGAACGCCTGCTCGACGACGGCCGCGTAGAGCGACTCCTTCGACTTGAAGTGGTGGATGAGCGAAGGCCGGCGCACACCCGCTTGCGCCGCGATGTCGGCCAGCCGCGCGCCGACAAATCCATGCGCCGCGAACTCTCCGGCGGCCGAGGTGAGCAACCTGTCGGGGGTGGGTGTGGCACCAAGTACGAGCGCGGGTCGAGCCATAAGTGGAGTGTAATCTACTCGTATGGATATTCGTCAAACTATACGGAGGTGTCCGATAATCACCTGTTAAAACAAGTGAGTACGGCGCGCTGTGGCGGATGCGATGTCGATAAGGGTAGATTGTCTGGTGCCCGCGGCGGTGGTCGGGTTGCAGACACGTCGACGTCTGCGCGCGCAGCAGCGTTGTGAGGCGCCCGTGTAGAGTCTGTGCATGTGTGCCGTTCTACGAACGTCGACACGGCTCGCGTGCCTTGCCCTGCTGACCGCCTGCATCGCCCGGGCGCCGCTCACGGACGACGGAGGCCGCACCGTCGACGCTCGGGGCCTCGGCTCGGACGCCCACGGCTCCGAGGACGCCGTCACCATCGACGGGAGGCTGCGCGACGCGCGGGTGGTCGATGGGGCTGCGCCGGATTGGGAGGCGCGGGCTTGCGACCCCCCTTGTGGCGAGGGCAGGCGCTGCTCTCCGGTCGAAGGGCGCTGTGTCGAGTGCTCGTCGGACACCCACTGCGGGGAGGACGAGCACTGCGACCTTCGTGGATTCACCTGCGCCCCGGGGACGCGTGGCTATCTGTGCGGCCCGTGTACGCCCGAGCAGACCTGGTGTGGTGAGCAGGGCTTTTGTGACGAAGTGGAATGCCGAATGCGGTGCCCCGACCATGGGCCGTGTTCCGAAGGGCTGATCTGCTTCGCTGGCATCTATTGCCAGCTCACGACGAGCTGCTGGGGCCCGACCTGCGAGCTCGACAGTGATTGTGACGGCTACTGCCGCGCTGGATTCTGCTACCGGGCCGAGCACTGCGTAACGGGCGAAGAGTGTCCGGTCGGCTACCGCTGCCACCGGAATCGGTGCGTCGTACGCAGGGCGTGTCGCCGCTTTGGGGATTGTGTCGATGGTGAAGCCTGCGTGGCAGGTGCGTGCGTCGCGACCGATTCGCGCGACGCGTGCGAGCCCTGCCGCACCTCGGCCGACTGCGCAGGTGAAGCGTTCTGCCAGACGGGGTTGCTCAACTTCGCCCGTTGCCAGTCGTTCTGCGGAGGGGAGTGCCCGCCCGGTCTCTCCTGCGTCGACGTCGTGGTGGGGCGGTCGATGTGTTGGGACGACGGTGGCGACAACTATGTCGCCTGCGGCGCCCTCGATTGTCCACGCGACGGCTTCGAGGACCAGACCTGGTACCGGGTTCGACTGAGACCGTGAGGTCTAGACCCAATGCCGATCAGTCAAGCGCGAGATCTAGTACGCCAGCGCGACGTTGATGATGGTCATGTTGATGCCGTTGGCGACCAGGTAGGCGGTGACCTCCAGCTTGCTGTGATCGCTCTTTTCGTCCCCGTGGAAGGGGGCGTCGGTGAGGATCACGATGGAGCGCGAGCTCTGGGAGGTCCAGGTCACCTTCGTCGCGACCTCGTAGACCCCGTCCCAGAGCGACTCGGGGAGGTCACAGCCGCCGCCCACGCCGATCCCGCTCATGAACTCGCGCAGCGTGGACTCATTGGTGTCGGCGTCATCACCGGCGAGGCTGAGGACGCCACCTTAGTTGAGTCCGAACCAGGGATCGTCGCAGCCCTGGTTGTCCTTGTACCAGGCGATCGCGAGGTTCCCGCCGGCCGCGCGGATGTTGGCGACCACGCTGGTGAAGTTCTCGGCCAGGCGCGACTGGTCGTCTCTCATCGACCCGGTGGCATCAAAGAGGAAGACCACGTCCGTCCCGGGCGCGGCGTCCTCGTCCGCGAGCTGGTCGCCGAGGCACTCGCCGAGCTCGTTCTCGTTGTCGCAGGCCTCGCGCACGATGCTCCCACCGTCGAGTGGCATGCCACGCATGCAGCCCGGGAAGTCGCCGACGAAGCCCTCACCGCAGCTCCCGCAGTCGTCGCCGCCGAAGCCGACCGAGCACATGCAGCTGGCGTCGCCGGTGGCGGTGTCGATGCTGCAGTTGCCGTAGCCGCTGCATGTGGTCGGGGTGCAGGGGTTCTCGATGCAGCTCCCGTCGTCGAGCTGGTAGAAGCCGACCTCACAGAGGTCGCAGGCCGCGCCCGCGTAGCCCAGCGCGCAGCCGCTGCAGTCGGCCCCGCCGAAGCTGCCGTCACAGGCGCACTCGCCAGCAACGCCGTTGTCGGCGTCCCACTCGCAGGTTCCGCGGTCGCTGCAAGCCGGGGATGACTCACCCTCGCCCGCGGCGCAGCCGTCGATGACGCAGACGTCGTCGCCGGTCTGCGCGTAGCCCTCGTCGCATTCACCGCAGTTGTCACTCGCGTAGCCCGTCGCGCATTCGCAGTCGACCGCCCAGGCCCCCTCGGCCTCGGTGTCGGTACAGGTCCCGTTCCCGGTGCAGCTGTCGACGGCACAGGCGATCGCGACGCAGTCACCGCTGGCGAGCGGAGCGAAGCCCTCGTCGCAGAGGTTGCAGTTGGCGCCGGCATAGCCCGCATCGCACATGCAGGCGTTGTTCTCCGGGTCCTCGTCGTCGCAGTTGCCGTACTCGCTGTCGCGGCAGCTGTCGGGGCACTCGCTGCGAGTGCAGTCGAGGCCCTCGGCCTCGTCGTCGAAGAAGAACTCCGCCTCGTCGCAACCGTCGCAGCGCTCACCAGCGTAGCCGGTGTTGCAGCCACAGACCGCCGCGGCGCTGGCCGACTCACCGTCCCCGCCAGCAACCTCGGTCCACTCGCAGGCGCCGTTCCCAGTGCAGTCCTCCGCGGCGCAGGGGTCCAGGACCACCGTGTCGTCGGAGAGCTGGATGTACCCGTCGGCGATGGCCCCGCAGTCGTCGCTGGCGTAGCCCTCCTCGCACTCGCATGCCTCGACGAAGGCACCCTCCGCCTCGGTGTCGGTGCAGGCGCCGTGTCCGCTGCAGCTCCCTTCGCCGCACGCGACGTCGGCGCAGCCCCCGCCGGCGAGGGCGCCAAAGCCGTCGGCGCACTCGTCACAGCCGTCGCCCGCGTGGCCCGGATCGCACTCACAGGAGGTCGTCCAGGCGCCTTCCGCCTCGGTGTCGACGCAGTTGCCGTTCTCGCCACAGGCGGATTCGTCGCAGGCGACGGCCGCGCAACTGCCGTCGGTGAGCGCGGCGAAGTCGTCGGCACAGCGCTCGCAACTCACGCCGGCGTAGCCCTCGTCGCAGGTGCAGGACCCGTTGGCGGGGTCGCAAATCCCGTTGCCGCCACAGTCCTCGTCGAGCGCGACGCAGTAGTCGGCCGCGGCCGGCTCGGGGAGCGGCTGGGCGCGCGCTACGCAGTCGATGACGAGCGCCGTGCCGAGGGCGCTCTGCTGCGTGGTCATGAACTGCTCGATGCGCTCGTCCGCGTTGGCCCCCAGGTCAGCGCGGCTCGAGCCGACGAACTCGAGGAACTCGTCGAGACAGATCCTGTCGTCGTCGCCGATGCGCGAAGCGAGCTCAGCGGCCGCGTCGGCCACTTCGTCGCAGCCGGTGGACAGAAAAAGTACACCGCAGATCGCGAGGAGCGTGGAGTGATGGCTCGTGAGTCGCATTTGGACCTCCTTCTTGCCCCGTTCCAAGGGAGATGTTCAGTTTCTAGACCATTCCCGGCGGTGAGAGCAAGGGAGGGAACGGCGGTCGTGCTCAGGGTCACACGGCGTATGGCCCCTGCTCTCCCCGGAACGCCCGGAGGGACCCGAGCCACGTTCACACAGTTTCAGAACCGGAAACCGGTCAAGCGGTGCGTCTGTTCGGCCGCATGCTACGCTGCGGCAGATGCCGACATGCAGGGCAATGTCGCACAGTCGGCATCATGTCTAGTTGAGGGGTCGCCCTCGCCCTTTCAACTCCCGGTCCGCTTGGGTGCGGTAGTCGCTCGGTCTGTGCCCCGGGCTCCGGCCGTCAGGACCGACGGTCGGCAGAGCGCGAGCGACCGCGTACGGCGGCCGCTCGTTCCATCTCTCCGGCGGCCTCGGCCAGCGAGGCCGCCGTCTCGAGCGCCGAGGTATGCCCCGCGGCCCAGTAGTCCGAGCGGGCACATTCCCCATCGAGGCGGAGAAGCTCGGTGTCGAACCGATCCCAGTCACGGGCGAGCGCGCATGCGGTGACCACCGTGAGCGTCGCGTAGGAGAGCGCGGCGTTGGACTACCTCGGGCAGGCCGAGGGCGAAGAGGCCCGTCAGGCGGTGCTGTACGCCACCGAGGAGGGACTCAACTCCCTCGTAGTTGCGGTGCTTGATGTCGGCTGGAGATGCGGCTGGACAGCGGGGAGGGGAGGGGCCTGGTGACCTACGAGGACATCGACTTCAGCAGAGAGATGACGGCCTTCCTCTGCCGGACCTTGAGCCCGCCGAACAGGCGGAGCATCTGGGTCTCGTCGGCGGTGTGCTGAGGAGGTGGGGTGTCCTTTTCAATGGAGAGCAAGTCACCGAGCGTCACGTTGAGGGCGGCGGCCAGCGTGGCGAGGGTCGAGAGCGAGGGTGCTCGGTGGCCCTGCTCAATGCGTGAGAGGCCATGGGGCTGGATGCCAACTTCCTCGGCCAGCGTTTCCTGCGTGTGGCCTTGTTGCCGCCGTAGCTCTCCGAGCCGTTGCCCAATTTGTCGAAGAAGATCTGGGTGTGGTTTCGCCATCGTGATTCCTCCCGAGAGCTTCGGATCGGAGAGGAACCGGCGGAAGGGCCAGGAACGGCAATGTCCCTTCTTGCTGAATTAGGGCAGGTGGGGGAGATTGGCAGGTGAGGAGGAGGTGACAGCGATGTTTGACAATGATGGGGAGACCAAGAGCGCCACCTATAAGATGATGCTGGAGCGGTATCGGTCCGGCTACCAGGGGGCTGCGAATCTCGACTGGTGGGGCAGATTCTTCCGCCGGTACGTGACCGGCATCCTCGCCCTGGCGACCGCCGTAATTGTCTTCGTGACGCTTGCGGACCGACAGGAGGAGTTTGCGGTAGCTGTAATGGCTGGCGGCGTGGTCTTCAGCCTCCTCGGCTACATCACCGGACGGTGGCTTGCCCTCCTGTCGTCGTTCATGCGTGCTCCGCTCGATACTGCTGTGTTCACCTCTCCTGGCCTGACGGACGACGAGAAGCTGGCCATCGTCAGTGAGACAGGACACTCATTATCTGGAAAGTCCCGAGGCTGATGATATGCGGAGCAACTCCCGCCCCCGCCAAACAATTCCGGCGGCACAAACCAAAATATAAAGAGGGAGTGAAAGACTCCTCCATTCTTGAACCGTCCGTGGGCCAGGGCACAGGCCCAGACGGGCTGTCACAACCCTACCTGTATATATTGTGCGAAGATGTGTGCTCCGTAGAAACGAGGGAGACGATGATGATGAGAACCACGATCATCCTGGTTGTGACCGCCATGCTGCTGACTGTCTTGGGCACGGGCTGCAACAAGAAGTCTAAGCCCACAGCGGAGAAAGCAAAAGTGGTGAAGGTGGTGGCTGATCCGACCAAGCCTGTTGCCGAGCCCCTGGAAGTCAGAGAGCCGACGGCCGTGAATCCGTCGGCAGATGGCGGCGACGAGGACGCCCCATTCAATAACCGCTCGACAGCGAGTAGGGCACTGTTCCTTGCGTCGCTGGTGGCCGACGACTGTCGAAGCGCCAAGCTGGGGGTCTACAAGACTTTGACGAGGGGCACTGTGGTCAAGTCGAGTCCGATCCGTGAACTCGGCGGTGAGTATACGATGAGGTACATAGAAGGCTCTGGTGGCTTCTCGGTGGCCGACGCTCAAGAAATCTGGGAGGGGCTAAAAGCCGACCAGTCAATGTCCTCGCTGAACAGCGAGCACCCACTTTGGGCATTGTCGGCGTCGATCATTCGTGAAAAGGCGACCGTCCATGAACGAGTGCCCTTCTTTCTCAGCAAGGATAGGAGGGATTACACAGATCTCTACGATCCTGAATATCGTTGGAGTGCCCCCTCCAACAAAGCGTGCCGGGAAGCACTGCGGAAGATGGCCTCACGGATCATTGCCCAGTGCGATTCGGGAAGCACGAGGAGTGTGAACTGGATTCGCTATGCAGCGAGTGTTGAGTGCGGCATCGACCCGGAGACGCCTGCGGGGTCAGAGTGTGGAAGCCCCTTCTCGTTGGCGGTGACCAAGGATGCGTCTAGTCTGCCGCAGTGGCCGCTGTACGCCTGCCGAGGCCAGCAGTCGGCGGGCAAACGATGGTCCGAATGCCTCGAATTCAAGGCATACAACAAGTCAACAGAAGAAGACTACAACGCCAAGTTCCGTGCATGTCCTGGAAGGAAGCGGTGCTGCCCACCGCTCTCAGCAGCCCGAGAGCTTGATGATAATTTAGCATCACCGAACGCCGCCGAATCGAAGGCGCTGGTGGCAAAGAGCAACGCCAATCGGTCCGACCCGACGACGCCTGATTCCTCACCATCAGGCCGCACAGCAAAGAAAACCGTTCGCATCACGCCTCGACACCTCGTCGGCTTGGGATTGGAGAAACTGAAATCGCTCTGTGACAACAAGCACGACGGTGAGGCTTGCCTTGAAGCTGCGTTGCGGTACAAGGATGGCCCTAACCTCGGGCCGGATCCGAGAACTGGCATCGATATCAAGTTGGTGCTGTCCATGGCTTACATAGCTGGAGGGTGCAAGTTTGGCTCGGGACAGGCGTGTTCTCTTCTCAGTTTGTTCGCAGATGGGGAGACAACGGAAGACAAGCAGACGCAAGCGAAAGCTCGCCGATTGCTGTACCAGGAGTGCCTCGCAGGACGAGACGACTCCTGCTCAATACTCTCCACGCTCCTTCGACGCACGCTTCCAGCCGAATCTCTGACATCCTTCATCGATGCGGCAAAGGACGTGTGCGAAAAAAAGGGGAAAGCCTGCGTGCTCGCCCGAGAGCTTAGTGGCAATCGCACCTCACTGGCGACCGACTGCGGTACCCAGCGGGCGATCGATTGGGTGCTGCGAAACGGGGAAATAATCGAGATGACGGATTTGGCTGTTCCTGCCTGGGATCGATGGACTTGCCAAGCGCAGGGTGAGGCCGGGACGCAGTGGAGGCACTGCCTAGCACGCAGCCAATACTCTGGCCAAAAGGGCGCTGGATGCCCTGGCGAAGAGCAGTGTTGCCCACCGCAGGACGTTGATATGGACAATTTCGCCGAATAGCGATCACTTGTTCGTTCCAGGTGCAAGACCTCGCCGCCGGAGACCATTGATCAGTTCTTCGACCACCTCGTAAGCCGATTGAAGGGTAACAGCCTGTTCGCCGGGCACGTTGTCGAGCCGCTCGGACACCATGTCTGAGAAACTGGCACCCAAAACTTGGATGGCCTCCTGCGGGTCCCCGCTGTGCGTCACGACGACGTCAAAGCCGAGTCGGTTGGCCAGGGCAGCAACGGTCCAGATCTGAATCTCCTCGGGCTCGGTGCTGGCGACGGCTGCGAGCGTTCTAATGGCGGCGGTGAGGTAGTAGTTCATGGGCAGGGCCTCCTGCCCGGTGGAGGCGATAGGCGGGCTACCGGAAGTTGGTTCTCGAACTCGACCGTAGCGGGCGACCTCGAGGTGAAAACTTTGGAGGAGCCAGAGAACAAATTCGGCAAGCTCGATTGCGTAGGTAGGTGAATCGGTCTCGGGGCATGGGCAGTCCGTCCTCTCGACCCTCCACCACGATAAGGCCCGGAATCCAAGGATTCTGGTAGGTGATCCAGCACCGATCGGCTGGGAGGTAGCGGGAATGCGGCGCCGTCGCGAGTCAGCGCGAATTTGATGTGGTGAAGGAACGCGCG
>PVBE011394394.1_pt1 | contig 31951 bp, 27 predicted proteins | sample 1631181 | NCBI WGS metagenome assembly PVBE01 (sample SAMN08397723, study PRJNA350692) | Marine metagenome, whole genome shotgun sequencing project. | isolation source: water | place: Pacific Ocean | collected 2012-04
GAAGTCGATCTTGAAGAAGGACTGAACTGAATGCCCCCGATTTTAGTGAATCTGCGGCCCCTGTTTGCTATGGTGAAAATGGGGTTCTATAAACTGCTGGCCGTCGTCATGAGAAAGGCGAGTCGGCCATCAAACGCTGAACTCTCAGATCAATCGTCCGACGAGAAAGGATTTGACAGCATGGGCTGGGTTAAAGAGGTGCTCAAGGAGCTCGATGAAAAAGGCCAGGCACAGATACGCCCCCAGGGCGGATCAATGCGCGGACGTATCGAAAGCGGGCAACTGGTCACCCTCAGTTCTGTAACTCCGGAAGAAGTCGTTGTAGACGATGTGGCCCTGGTCAGATGGAAAGGAAACTACATCCTTCACATCATAAAGGAGATCACCGATGACCAGGTTCTAATCGGCAACAACCTTGGCAAGATCAACGGCTGGGTTCCAAGAAGCGACATTATCGCCAAGGTGACGAGTATTGAAGATCAACCCGACCAGAGCGATGCGGGCGACGGCGAATGCGAACCGGACCGCTGAAATCAGGCCGAGCGAAATGAATTCACGATTGCTCTTGCGCCATAGATGAATTTGCGGTATTATTTGCTCACCATGATAGAGCCCAACACTATTGTCGTAGGCGATTGCATTGAAGTGCTCGACCAGACGCCGCTTCCGCAGATCGATATGATCTTCGCCGACCCTCCGTTCAACATCGGTTACAAGTACGACGTATACGAAGACCACAAGGCGTACGACGACTACTACGCCTGGACGGAAAAGTGGATGGAAGCCTGCGCCAAAGCGCTCAAAGACACCGGCTCGATGTGGATCGCAATCGGAGACGAATACGCCGCCGAGATACGAATCATCGGACGAAAACTCGGCCTGAACCTGCGGAACTGGGTAATATGGCACTACACGTTCGGGCAGACCGCACAAACAAAGTTCGCCCGCAGCCACGCACACCTGTTCTACTGGACCAAAACAACCGACCACAAGGCCATCACGTTCAACGACATGGCCGTTCGCGTGCCGTCAGCCCGCCAGACCACATACGCCGACGCCCGGGCAAATCCCAAAGGCAAACTCCCCGACGACGTCTGGAGCTTCTCGCGAGTATGCGGAACGTTCCACGAGCGAGTAAAGTGGCATCCGTGCCAGATGCCCGAAAAAGTGCTCGAACGGGTCATCAAGGTCTCGTCGAGCCCCGGCGACCTGGTCCTTGACCCGTTCAGCGGTTCGGGCACCACATGCGCGGTGGCCGCCAAGCTCGGGCGCAACTACCTGGGAATAGATCTGTCCGAAAGCTACGTAAAGCACTCGACCCAGCGGATCGCCGACACGCTGGCCGGTAAGCGAAAGACCACTGAAATCTCCGAGAATCCCGAATCGCTGCGTGAGTCGCGAAAGGTCGGGGGGGCCGGCCGATCGCGAAAGTCGTCGAAGCGCACCGCAAAATGATCCAAATCAGCGCCTAGTATGCATACGAACCGGCGATCGCATCGCTGGCGGTTCATGAGATGCAGTTATCGACTCAAAATCATATTATGCAAGTTATTAACGTCATTTAGGATTCGGCTGGACGGTTTCGGCGACTTTGGCCGATTACCATCATATTGATCCTCTGATTTTTCGCATTAGCACGAAGGAAGTTTCATATGCCCCCAGAAGCATCGTCCGGCAAGACTCCGGTTGCGTTCGTCAGCGACTATCTCCCCCGCCGTTGCGGCATCGCAACCTTCACGTACGACCTGGTTGAGTCGATGGCCAAAGTCGGCGGCGACGACTACGACATCTTCACAGTCGCGGTCAACGACGTACCGGAAGGCTATCCGTATTCGGAGCGGGTTCGGTTCGAGATTCGCGAATCGGTGCAGGCCGACTACCGCCTGGCGGCTGACTTCCTTAACGTTCACCAGGTCTCGGCGGTCTGCCTCCAGCACGAATACGGCATATTCGGCGGGAAGTACGGTTCGCACATCCTGGCGTTGCTCAGGCGTTTGCGTCGCCCGCTGGTGACCACGCACCACACGATCCTTAAAGATCCCGACGAACAGCAGTTGGTTATCATGCAGGAGATCGGTCGCCTGGCCGACCGCATGGTGGTCATGAGCGAACTGGCGCACGAATTCCTCCACGATATATACAAAGTTCCCAAGCAGAAGATCGTCACGATCCCCCACGGAATCCACGACGTACCGTTCATCGACCCGAGCTTCTACAAGGACAAGTTCGGCGTCGAAGGCCGCAAGGTCATGCTCACCTTCGGCCTGCTCAGCCCGGGCAAGGGCCTGGAGTACGCGATTGAATCACTTCCGCAGATTGTGGCCAAGCACCCGGACCTTACGTACATAATCCTTGGCGCCACCCACCCGCACATCAAGAAGGAAAGCGGCGAGGAGTACCGTAACGGACTGCTGCGACGGGCCAGCGAATTGGGCGTAAAAGACAATCTGCTTATGGTCAACCGGTTCGTGGAGCTCGAAGCGCTCTGCGAGTATCTCGGAAGCGCCGACATTTACGTAACGCCCTACCTCAACGAAGCGCAGATCACCTCGGGCACGCTGGCGTACGCCCTCGGAGCGGGTAAAGCCACCGTTTCAACGCCCTACTGGCACGCCAAGGAGCTGCTGGCCGACGGCCGCGGCAAGCTCGTACCGTTCAAGGACTCAGACGCCATCGCCAAGGAAGTGGTGCACCTGCTGGATCACGAAACCGAGCGCCACGCAATGCGAAAGCGGGCCTACACTCACTGTCGCGACATGGTCTGGGCTAAAACATCGCAAGCGTACCTGAACCTGTTCCAGGAAGCGGCGGAAGCATTTGTGACCCATCGCCACAGCGGCCAGGCGGTCGTAGCGCCCGGAAAACCCAGACAAGACGAACTGCCCGAAGTGGATCTCCGCCACCTGAAGATAATGACTGACGACACCGGCGTGCTGCAGCACTGCCGCTACTCCACGCCCGACCGCTATCACGGATACTGCACCGACGACAACGCCAGAGCGCTGATCGCCGCCAGCATGTACTGGGACCTGCGGCACGACGAATCAGCGATCCCGCTGATCCAGACGTACCTGGGATTCCTGGCCTACGCGATGGACAACGAGACCAACAGGTTCCGGAACTTCATGAACTACGATCGCTCCTGGGCCGAAGCCTGCGGAAGCGAAGATTCCCACGCACGGGGGCTTTGGGGGCTTGGGATGGCCGTTGCCTACTGCCCCCACGAGTCGATGATCTCCCTGGCGACCAAGCTGTTTGTCCAGGGCCTCAGCGTAACTGAAAACTTCCACTCGCCGCGAGCCTGGGCCTTTACGATTGTGGGCATCCAGGCGTATCTTCGCCGCTACGGCGGTGACAGCGAGGTCAGGCGATACCGGGCCACACTGGCCCAGAAGATCGTGAACCTGTTCGAGGCGACCGCCGATGACGAGTGGCCCTGGTGCGAAAATGTCGTCTCGTACGCCAACGCCAAGCTCCCCCACGCCCTGCTGATGTGCGGTAAGTGGATGGGACGCAACGACTGGATCGACATCGCCAAGCGGGCCCTGCAGTGGCTGCTTGACATCCAGACCAACGACGACGGCATGCTGTCGGTGATCGGATCGAACGGCTGGTACGTTCGCGGCGGAGAAAAAGCCCGCTTCGACCAGCAGGCGATAGAAGCCCACGCACTGGTCGACGCGTGCATAGAAGCCTATCACGTGACCCGGGAGCCCCACTGGCTCGACGGGGCGCGAAAGGCGTTCAACTGGTTCCTGGGCGAAAATGACCTGCGAACGCCGGTCTACGACTTCACGACCTCCGGATGCCGTGACGGACTGCACCCCGACCGCGTAAACGAAAACCAGGGCGCAGAGAGCACTCTGGCGTGGCTGCTGAGCCTGCTGATGATGCACGACATGGAGAACGAACAGAATCTCGGGCCCACGTCGAGCGACGAGAAAGAGAACATAAGTCAGGCCAGACCGGTCGCCAAGGCGATTCGCCCTGCCGGACCGGTGGGCTCGAAAAAGCCGCAGACAAATTCCAAGGAAACCAAGGAGTAGGTAACGCAGTATGTCCAATCCAATCGTAATGATCAGCAGTTATCCGCCCCGCCTGTGCGGGATCGCCACCTTCTGCGAAGAGGCTCGCGAATTCATCCAGAAGCATAATCCAGACCGCGAGGTACTGGTGATTTCGCACACCGACGGAGGCGGCGACGGCGTTATTCCGATCATGGACAACACCCAGCGTAACTGGTGGAAACCGGTCGCTGAAGAGGTCCACAAGCTCAAGCCCCACGCGGTGCACATTCAGCACGAATACGGGCTTTACGAGTATTGCGACGAGCGCGGGCACGGCGACGGACAGGACGGGCTGCTGAGCCTGATGGACGCGATAAACGATGTTCCGACCGTGATCGAACCGCACACGATCCACGGACGCCTGACCGAACACGAAGCCGACTTCATCTTCAAAATGTCCCGTCGGATCGACGTAGTGCTGTTCAAGTGCCACTACCAGAAATGGCGCCTGGACTGGAACTTCGCCGGGCGCGGATGGGAGACGCCCCGCAACATAATGGTCGTCCCGCACGGCGCCAGGCCCGACAAGCGATACTCGCTGGCCGAAGTGGTCGAACTTCGCGAAGAACTGGGCCTGAATCAGGAGCCCAAGCTCTCGACCCACATGGTCGGACTCATCGGATGGATTCAGTCGAACAAGCGATGGGATATCCTGACCGGAATGTGGGAGGAGATCGCCATAGAGATCGAGCAGCAAACCGGCGAACAGTGGGACCTGCTGGCCGCCGGATCGATGCGTGATCCGAACCACAAGGACGATTACGAGAAGTACAAAGAGGAGATACAGTTCCTGGCCCGCAAGGGTCTGGCCCACTACCACGAGTTCGTTCCGCGGGGCGACATCTACTACAAAATGATGGCCCTGTGCGACTTTATCGTCCTGCCCAGCACCGACGAGACGCAGTCCGGCACGCTGGCCAGGATCATCGCACTGAACAAACCGTACATCACCACCGCCCCGATGGAAGGCCTGACCGCACAGACGATAGAATCCGGCGGCGGAATGCTGTTCACCAACAAGGATCTGCTGAAGCGACAGGTGATCGAACTTGCCTGCAACGAGGGCCTCCGCATGGAATACGGCGAGAGGCTCAAGCACTATCTCGAAGAAGTCGTAAGTTGGGACGTAGTGGCCCAGCAGTACAACGAAGCGTACGACCTGGCCCGCCAGGCCAAGCAATCCGGAAAGCCCGTCGCCCTGCCGAAAGAATGGTAAGAGCCAAGCCGACAGCTTCTCGAAACACACAGCAACGCCCGCGTTTTTGAAACGCGGGCGTTGTTATGCGCTTATGACCAGAGCCATGCGACTATCCGCCGGCGATTTCGGTTAGTGCAGCCGCTGCGGTTTTCACGTCGGATTCGGATGTCATCGGTCCGAAGCTCAGGCGGCAGGTTCCGCCGGGGTGAGTTCCGATTGTTTCGTGGGCTAACGGGGCGCAATGTACGCCCGGGCGGGTCAACAAACCGTACTGACTTTCCAACCTGTCGGCCAGCACGCCGGGGGAGACGCCCTCAACGTTAACGCTGAATACTCCGGCGCGATGCTCGATGTCACGAGGTCCGTAAACCGTCAGACCTGCGACATCTGCGGTCAGGTTCATGAAGGTTCGGCAGAGTTCCGCATCGTGTGCGCGTATCGCTGCGACTCGGCGATCGAGCACCCAGGCTGCAGACTCGCTCAAGCCCGCCAGACCGATCGCGTTGTGCGAGCCGATCTCGTATTTGTCGGGCATGGTGTCCGGCTGGACCGCCTGCTCGCTTATCGTGCCGGTACCGCCCTCTTTCATCGTGTCGAGGCGATCCTCGATACCCGGGCGAACGTACAACACGCCGGTGCCCAGCGGTCCGAGCAGGCCCTTGTGACCCGGAAACGCCAACAGATCGACCCCAAGGGCCTGAACGTCGATCTCGACATGCCCTGCGGACTGGGCGGCATCAACTACGCACGGAATGTCATGCTCGCGAGCGATTTTCGCCACGTCTGCGATCGGCTGGAGCGTGCCGGTGACGTTTGAAACGTGCACGCACGCGATCATCCTGGTCTCCGGCCGAATCGCCTTGCGAATGTCGTCAGGGTCGACCAGACCGGTGGATCGATCACACTGAATGAACTCCGGGACAATGCCGATCTGCCGGGCCAATGCGTTCAGCGGGCGAAGCACGGAGTTATGCTCCATCGCCGTGGCGATTGCATGAGTTCCGCGCGGCGCGGTGTTCAGCAGTCCGCGGACAGCTATCGACAAGCCCTCCGAGCAGTTCATCGCCAGCACGATCCGATCGGGCGATTCTGCGTTTATCAGTTCGGCGATTAGCATGCGGCATGTTGCGATCATCTTCTCGCAGGCCCTGGCCTCGGCGTATGCTCCTCGCCCGGCCGACGCGCCGCAATCGCGTGCAAAGGCGGTCATCGCCTCAATAACGCCCGGCGGTTTGGGGAAGCTCGTGGCCGAATTGTCCATGTAGATGCGGTTCATCGGTGCGGCGCGCTATCCTTTCATCACGTCGATCAGAATCGCCAGACCCTTGTCCAGCACGCTGTCTTCGATGGTAAGCGCCGGGGCAAGTCGCAGGACGTTGTTCTTTGCGATGCAGATTATCAGCCCGTTTTCCATGCACTTCATCATCACGTCTTTGACCTGGATCGATTCGTCGAGTTGGATGCCGACAAGGGCGCCCTTACCGCGTATCTCCGAGACACTTTCGATACCGGCGCCGTTAATCGCATCTGCCGCTCGCTGACCGATTTCTACGGCCCGGTCGAGCAGATTCTCGTCCTCGATGAGTTTCATCGCCGCGGCCCCAGCCGCCGCACAGAGCGGATTACCGCCCATCGTGCATCCGTGCGTTCCGGGAACCAGCACGTCGGCGCACCTGGGTCCGGCGACGCACACGCCGACCGGCAGCCCGCCGCCGATGGCCTTGGCCAGCGTCATCACGTCCGGCTCGATGCCGAAATACTGATAGGCGAACCACTTTCCGGTCCGCGCCGGTGATGTCCACACTTCGTCGCAGATCAGCAGCAGATTGTTGTCGTCGCAAAGTTTTCGCAGACCCTGCATAAATTCCACGGTCGGCACGTTCACGCCGCCTTCGGCCTGGATCGGTTCTATGATCACCCCGGCGGTTTCGTCGTCGATAGCGGCCTCGACCGCCGCCAAGTCGCCCATGTCGACCTTAACGTTGCCCGGAAGCATGGGCTCAAAGCCTTTCTGGAATCCTTCGGGCGTAAGCGACAACCCGCCCATAGTCCGCCCGTGGAAGCAGTTATTGAAGCTTATAATCTTGTATCGCCCCTGGCCGGCGGCAAGTCGAACCAGCTTCAAAGCCGCCTCATTGGCCTCGGCTCCGCTGTGACAGTAGAAGATCTTGCCGCCGAATGCGTTTTCTGTAATACGTTTGGCCAGATCAACTTGCGCCTCATTAGTGAACAGGTTGCCGTGCGACAGGAGCGTGTCGGCCTGGGCCTTTACCGCCTCGGAGACCTTGGGATGGCAGTGTCCGCAGACCCCGCCGGCGCCGAAGCCGGGGAACAGGTCGATAAACTCCTTGCCGTCGGCGTCCCAGAGCAGAGAGCCCTGTCCGCGACCGGCGGCCATCGGCAGGCGTCCGTAGTTCTCGATAATGTATTTGCTCGTACCTTCTACTATCGCTGCTTGCGTATTCATTCCTGCAGATCCTGCATGTCTGGGTTAAATTACAACGCCCGCAACGCAGCGGGCGGATATGTTATTTACGCCCCGAAGCCTCTTACGTCAAGGGCGCAGTATGCCCGGCGGCGATGACCAGGCCCGAAAACGGGCCAAATCTTTAGTCGGCGTTTCGCACATCGGCCCGCCTAGAATTACCTGGAGCCGTCCGACGAGCCGGCGTTAATCATATAACAGGCTCCCAGGAGTACATATCATGAAACGAGCAATATCAGCAATCCTGTTGACAATGTTTCTCGCCGCCGGATGCGCCAAGACGCGCATGACGCAATTCGATTACGGCGATGTCCACCTGGAAGTCGGCGGACGAGTTAGCCAGAGCCAGGGGCTCGCAACGGCGGACTATAAGCCGGGTATCTACTACTCTGTCGACGTGGCGACAAAACAAGTGCTGCTCGAAGTGAAGCTCGTGGAGATCGGTCGACGCAATCAGCAGATTCTAGGAGTGGAATGGTTTAGCGGTTCGGGACCGCTGATTGCAGCCAGCGATATCACAAACACCACCCCGAGAGACCAGCCCATGGCGATGGGCGGGCTGGTGAACATCGGTATCGGCGGCGGAAGTCGGCGCGGCGGATGTCCGCACGGGCCGGGTTGCAGGAATTGCGGGTCGTCAGACGGCGGCGGACTGGGAGGAGGAATCAACTTCCCGGTAATAGCCGGCGGCGGTAAGGAAAGCAATAACATCACTTCCCTTCGCACTATTTTCGATCTTGACTCATTGATCAATATCGAAGAGAGCTATCTGGCGATTACGATCCAGCTCGGCCTGGACGCAGACGGCAAGATCATCGTCCAGCCGCTGCTCCTGCCGATCACAGAGGAGCCCAAAGACCCTCCACCCGCCCCGCCGGAGAGGAAACCGGCGACCACTGTGCGGATCCGCGACGATCAGACCATACTGATCGGCGGCCTGGTCACCGACAGTGAAGAACAGCTCAAGGCCAAGACGCCGATCCTGGGTGACATCCCGCTGCTGGGCAGTCTGTTCAAATCAAAGAGCCGCAACGTCATAAAAAAGGAACTGATTATCTTTATCACTCCGCGTATCATAGTGAACAACGAGTGAGGTAGTAATGAAAATTGAACGATCCGAGTCGCACATAGTAATCGGGCTGCTTGTTCTCGCGTGTTTGAGCGGCGCGGCGCGGGGCGCTTCGTGGCGAGACTACCGCAAGAAGCCGGACAAATGGTTCGCAAGCAGAGAAGCCCTGACAGTAGCGAAGAATATTCTGTCGTGGCGGGCGCCCAGGGGCGATTGGCCCAAGAACCTCGACACTATGACCAAACCGTACTCCGGAGACCGCAAGAAGCTCCGCGGAACGTTCGACAACGGCGCGACTACCGGAGAGCTGCGTTTCCTGGCTAGAGCGTTCGGAGCAACGAAGAATAAAATCTGCGGCATGGCGGTCATAAAGGGCCTCGATCATATCCTGGCCGCACAGTACCCAAGCGGCGGCTGGCCCCAATCGAGCCCGCCGGGACGCGGATATCCCCGGCACATCACGTTCAATGACAACGCCATGGTCCGCCTAATGGAGCTGTTGCGAGACGTCGCCGAATCGGACCACTACAAGTTCGTCAGCCCCGATCGCCGCAAGAAAGCCCGCCTCGCCTTCAATCGCGGGATCGCGTGCATTCTGAAATGCCAGATCCGCGTCGAAGGGAAGCTCACCGCATGGTGCGCCCAGCACGACGAGCGGAACTACAAGCCGCGCCCGGCTAGGACGTACGAGCACATCTCCATCAGCGGCGCCGAGTCGGTCGGCGTCGTGCGATTGCTAATGAGCATAGACAAACCTCGCAAGGAGATTGTCGCGGCGGTGCATGGCGCGATGCAGTGGTTCGAAGCAGCCAAGATCACGGGCATAAAACAGGTGTCGATCGACGGCGACAAGAGAATAGTCAAAGATCCCAACGCCCCGCCGCTGTGGGCCAGGTTCTACGACATCAAGACCAACCGCCCGATATTCTCCGGGCGCGACGGGGTCATAAAGTACAAGCTGTCTCAAATCGAGCACGAACGCCGCACGGGATACGCATGGTACGGTTCCTGGCCGGCGAGCCTGACCAAGGCCTACTCGGCCTGGAAACTCAAGCGCCCTGCGGCAAGCGAATAAGGGCGCCGGAACGCCGCGCGCTTAGTTGACGAACATCTTCTTGTCGCTCGATGCGGCCACGCATAGCAGGACGCCGTCTGCGATGCCTCCTATTACGGCGCCAATGACCATACCGATGCTCATAAGCGACTCCAGCGACACAGCAACCCCCACTTTGGCCATCGCCAGGACTATCGCCGCCCCGGCGAGGCAAGAGAACAATACTGGCGCACCTCGCTTCAACTGCAGCAACCGGATCGACCCGAAGATATAAACACCCGATATAAGGATGCCCAGGGCGCCCCCGATCAGGCACCATGTCTCGAATCACTTGGGAACACCGAACATGTCGTTGAACCCGCTGAACATCCCCTTGATAATCGGCGCGGCCTCCGGTTGCTCCTCGCTCTTGGTCTCGACCATCCGCTCCATGTGGGAGAACATCTTCTTCTGAGACCTCATCGTGTTCGGCATCATCATCAACTGCGCTCCGGCCAGCACGCCGAAGGCTCCGAAGATGATGCCCAATATGCCGACCACCTTAGGCCAACTCGACACGACGGGCGGCGCCTGTACGACCGGTTGGACAAACTGGACAGGCGGCGGAGTAACGGGGGATTGAGGAGGTTGGGCTGATGACATGATCATTGCTCCTGTTTACTGGTTCACAATATTTTTTCCAGACAGCTGAACTCTACAGCGGTTTGCCGCATCGCAGCGAAAACGCCTTGTGCAGTTTCCTGGTGCGCTCGTTGTCAGTCGGTTCGTATCCGAAACGCTCGCGATCGAGCGGGACCTGGGCTCTGGCAAGCTTCTTCCAACCGGCGTTTGTCTGGTGCACGAAAACCGCGGTCGCCAGCGAACCGGTCCGCAGCAGTGTTTTCAGCGTGCGCTTCCAGACCCAGGGTTCTTTCGCCGCGGCCAGACGCATCTCGTAAATCATCTCGTCGAGTCGCTGGGCGGTCATTTTCGCCGGATCGTAGACCGTTTCGACAAACGTGTAACGCTCCCAGTCTTCCGGGTAGTTCGTCGCGTGGATGCGTCCCTCGTCCATCCACCGCTTATAGAGTTTCGTCCCCGGAAGCGGGGTCAGGTTGGTGATCTGCATTATGTCCACACCGATCTGAACGCCCTTCAGGGCAGTGTCGGCGACCACGTCTTCGGTGTCTTCGTCGGCGCCCATTATAAAGCAACCGAACATCGCCAGGCCGGCGGTGTGGAAACCGTCTATCAACTGGCGGTACTCTTCCAGCAGCTTCGTGTTCAAGCCTTTGCTGTAGTGTTTGAGGTTCTTGGGATTGAACGTTTCAAGCCCAACGAGCATGGCGCAGCATCCGGCTTTCTTGGCCAGTTTGAGTCCTTCTACGTCGCGGCCCATGTTTATGGAGGTCTGGCTGAACCAGTGACGCTTCTTCCCGCGTTTGACTATCTCGCTCATCAACTCTTTGGCCCACTCGGCGTGCTTCTCGCCGACGCCATAGAAGTTGTCGTCAACCACGAACATGAACGGTTTGTCCGAGCTGTTCCACTCTTCGATAATGTCGTCGATGGGTCTGCGGCGGATCTCGCGCCCGTTAAAAAGCGTTACGCTGCAGAAATCGCACCCGATTGGGCACCCTCGCGAGGTCTGGATGCACCCGATATCGTACTTACCGTTGATCGGATCGAGCCCCTGGGAGGCCCGCCCCAATCCGCTGGACAGATCCGGAAGCGAACCGTCGTAGCGGGACTTGAGTTTACCGGCGGCTGCGTCTTCGATAATTGTCGGCCAGATTTCGTCGCACTCGCCGACCGCGACCGAATCAAAATATTCCGCCGCCTCTTCGGGAACCGCCCAGGCGTGCGGGCCGCCCATAATGCACGGTATGTTGCGTTGGCGACAGATGCCCGCCAGTTCGTACGCGCGGGTCGCCCCGCTGGTGTAGGCGGTCATACCGACAAGATCGTAGCGGTCCGGCGTGAGCATATCGGGAGTCTGGTCGGCTCCGAATATCTCGTCGATTATGTCAACCTGGTGAGGTTCGGGAACAAGATTCGCCAGCACCTGCAGGCCCAGCTGGGGCATGAACGTGCCGGTTGTGTGATAGCCCTGACAGCGACGAGCAATCGGATTGATCAATGCAATTCTCATAGAAGCTTTCCAAGTAAGAACTGTAATCATGCCTATAGAAGGCAAGTTTGCAAGAATTCTGTCGGTTTTGAGGGGGTTTGGATTCACCGGACGAGACCCGGCGGTCAGATCGCCTGGCTTACCGCTTTGTCGATCGCTTCGAGGATATCGGTCGGTCGGGCTATGTGAAGCCACTCGCCGCCGGTAAGGTTTCCGCGATCGGTCTGAAAGAACAGAGTGCCTATCTTCCCGAAACGCTCGAGCCTTCCTGTGATCAGCAAGGCTGTGTGGCGAATATCGGTCAGCGGACATCCGACAATGGCCACCTTGATCGCCCCGCGAATCCTAAGCACCCTGCGATTGGTCAGCACATAGAGCGTTCCGGCCCATTGGCAGCAGGCCACCGCCAGGCGCCCCAACGCAAGCAGACCGCAGGAAACTTCGACCGTTTGGGGGCCGATCCCCATGGGAAGAACTCGCCCGAGGTAGTGCCCGCCCACCGCGATCAACGCCAGAACCGCCAGCGTGCGAACCGACGTGAGCGGTATGAACCACGCACTGGGCTTTACGCTCAGCAAAACCAGCTCTCCCTCGCTGAGCAACTGCTGCAAAGAGGCCTGTCGCGCCACAAGCGAGGCGGATTGTGAGGCTGACGGGCTCATTTGTCGCCCTCGGACGATGGGCTAGGGTCCAGAACGCACAGGTCCGCCAGACCGCGATACATACCGTCGTAGTCCAGCCCGTAACCCACGACAAACTCGTCGGCGATCTCGAACCCGACAAAATCGGCTTCCGGACGGTCGACCGGCTGGTCCAAATCCTTCTGCAGAAGCACACAGGTCCGCAGGCTTGCGGGTCTGGCCGCCGAGAACAGGTCCAGGAGAAACGTCATGGTCTTTCCGCTGTCGAGAATATCGTCGACCAGCAGCACGTCCTTTCCGGCGAGATCGGCCGTTGGGGGGAGAGTAAGCTGAGGACCGCGGGATTTTATGGATTCTCCCGGATACGAGCAGACCGAGACAATATCCAGGCGAATCGGCATCGACAGGCTTCGCATAAGATCGGCCAGGAAAATGAAGGCGCCCGTCATCACGCCGACGATCGTGATCTCACCGGACCCATAGCAGTCGGTAATCTCGCCGGCCAACTGTTCCACACGGGCCGCGAGCGTATCTCGACCTATAACAACCCTGAGCCCCGGCCCCGGTGAAAACGGACGATCTGTACAATCAAGCTCGCTCATTGATCGAATCGTACACGCAGAAACTCGCGATTTCAACATCAACACGGCCGGATCCCTGTAACCAATAAACCGCCTGCACGTATTACATTATGCAGGCACTACAAAAATATCTTTAACACCACGCCACCAGCGTATATATACTGGTTGTATAGGAAACATATACACGGACGGCTCGCCTGCACAATACTTGAAAGGAAACGTACCATGCGAAAAACCCACATTGCTGTAACTATCGTTCTGATCCTGAGTTCTGTCTCCGGTCTATGGGCTCAGAACGCACCTGCCGAACCCGTGCTGAAGCACATTCCCGCGGGAGCGACCGCATATGTGATCGTAAACAACATCCAGAACACGCTTACCAAGATCGAAAACTACGGCACGGACCTCGGGCTAATGCCCCCCAAACCCGCCGACGCACCCAAAACCAGCATGATGCTGACGATGCTTCGCCAGATGGCGATGCTCGGCGACGGATTCAATCCCAACGCCGATGCGGCGGTAGTGCTGCTGGACATCAAACAGTACGGGTTCAACTTGCCCGGACTGATCGAGAGCGGAATGGCCGGCAAGGAGCTCGACGAGAAGAACGCGCAGGCGATCGCGAACGGAATCCCGTTTGTCATCTACGTGCCCGGTTCGAGCATCAAGGGCGTATTTGGAAAATACCCCATCGCCCAGGAAGGACTGCTCACTACAGTAAAGCTCAGAATGGGCAAGATGTTCGCCGCGAAGGCCGGCAGCTACGTAATACTCAGCCCCAACAAGGACGCCCTTAAAGCCGTCCTGACTTCCGCAAAGAAGACCGAAGACGAGCTGACCAAAGCCCAAGCCGCACTGATCAAACGAAATGACATCTCTTACAACGTAGACTTCAAGATCCTCTCGCCGCCCCTGAACGCCTTTATGGCCGCGATCAAGAAACAGGTCGCCCAGGAAGAACCGGAAATTGCGCCAATACTGAACATCTACTTCTCGTTGTTCACGCAGATCTTCGACCAGCTCGACTCGGAGTCCGGCGGAATACGGATCGACAAGACAGGCATTATCGCCGAAGCAGTCGACGTGGCCAAGCCCGGAACCACAATGGCCAAGACATGGGCCGTTATGGGCCAGGCCAAGTCAAAGGGCGCCGGGGTGCTGAACTCCATCCCGTCACTGCCTTACGTTCTGGCGTTCGGAGCCGCAGGGCAGCCCGGAGCCGGCGGCGGAGCAGAACTGTTCACCAAGCTGGTTGACGACGTACTGGCGATAGAGCCCCTGGCCTCAAAGCTGACCGCTGCAACCAAGGCAAAGACAAAGAAAACCGTCGCCGGGCTCATAAACGAGATCACCGAGATCCAGGTCGTAGCCGGCGGAGCCCCGGCGGGCAACGGGCTGTTCGGACTGTCGTATTGCATCAAGTGCAAAGACTCGGCCAACTTCAAGTCGTTGCTGGCCGACAAAGCCTCCTTGGTCAAGACATTCCTCAAGGCCCTTATCGACGACAACGACGTAAACGATCTGACGATCACCTACAGCAAGGGTGTGGAGACTGTCGGTAGCATACCGGTCGACGCGATTGAAATATCGCATCCGGAAATGGCCAAGATGAGCCAGAAGGAACGGACCGAAATGACCAAGGTCCTCGGCGAAGACAAAATTCGCTTCCTGATCGCAGCGCCGGACAAGAATACGGTCGTGATCACTTTCGCAGGCAGCACCGCAATGACCGCAAAGGCAATCGCAGCTTCCGCGGGCAAGGGCCCCATTCCCACCGCGCCCGGAACATCAGCGGTTATGGAAGTCATGCCCAAGGACCCCAACGCACTGGTGTTCATAAACATCGCCAACCTGCTTGACGTAGTGCGAACGGGAATGGCCGCCATGATCGACGACCCCGAGCAGCGTCAGCAGATGACCGCAATTGTTCCGCAATTGCAGTGCAAGACGCCCATCGCCATCGGCGCCAAGGCCAAGGACAACACGATCCACTCGCTGATGTTCATTCCGACCGCACTTGTCAAGGAGATGGTGCCCAAGATTCAGCAGACAATGATGATGTTCATGATGGGCGCCATGGGCGGGCAGGAGAAAGCCGCCCCCGCAGATGCACCCCCCGCCGGCGACTTCTAAGAACAGTTAATCACAGCAGACCACGGGGCGGTTGCCGTAAGGCGGCCGCCCCGTTTTCATGCGCACCGCCGGCGGCCGGGCTACTGCAGATCTTCGAGCAACTGTGACAGAAAGCCCTGGACGACCGGTTGGGGGATATTCGCCAGCGCCGGTTCATCGCCCTGGACTATCTGGAAATACTTCACGGCCTCTGTGCCCAGTTTGTAGAACTGTCGCAGTTCCTTCGCGTGGATCTGGGCCCGTTCGAGGTTGCCGCCAGCCATATCCAGGCAGTAGTTGATCACGAAATGGTGCAGGTCCTCGGATGACAGGTCCTCACGCTCCGACAGCGGCGGCGATTCGCTCCCACCGGTCTCGGCGATCAGATCATGCTCCTGGGCCCGCAACTGGTCCACGAGCTCCTGGCGTTTGCGTTCCTCATCATCGTCAAGGGGCGCCAGGTCCAGGAGCTCATCCTCACTGACGGGCATCGGAATGTACATGCTCTGCTTGCAGTAAGGACACTTGCCCCGCTTACCGCCCACAGATTCCGGCGCGCTGACCTGCTTGTGACAGTGTTCGCAATGGAATGTGATCGCCATTATTACTCTCCAATGACCTTCACTAGGACTCGTTTCGAACGACGTCCGTCGAACTCACCGTAGAATATCTGCTCCCACGGACCAAAATCAAGACATCCGTCAGTAATTGCAACCACAACTTCGCGTCCCATTATCTGGCGTTTGTGATGGGCGTCGCCATTATCCTCGCCCGTGCGGTTATGGTGATATCGCTCCGGCGACGCGTCGAACGGAGCCAACTCCTCCAGCCAGCGTTTGTAGTCTTCGTGCAGGCCCGGCTCGTCGTCGTTAATGAACACGCTTGCGGTTATGTGCATAGCATTGACCAGCACCAGCCCCTCGCGCACGCCCGATTCACTCACAACACGCGCCACGTCGCCGGTTATGTTCATGAAGCCCATTCTCGACGGGACGTTAAACCTTAGGTACTCGGTCTGAGATTTCATTTGCGACGCTTTCCTGGCTTCTGGTTCTGTATCTGTTTGTGGTTCTGATTCTGGTTCCGGGCGGTAAGCTGCCTTAGACGCTCTTCTTCGGCCAGGCGACGGGCCTTGTGCTCGCCGCCCATTCGCGCCAGGGCGCCGATAAGGATCACAAGCCCGAGGACCAGGACCAGGCCGACCTTGTTGGCCATCATCATCCTGAAACGGAAGAAGACCATCGGAACGCAGACCATCATCACGATCACCGCGATAAGGATCAGATTAATTGTCGGGATGCGTTTCATGAGTGTACTTTCCGTCCTCGGCCGACAACTCGTCGACCGGTCATATACCAGACTATCATACAGCCGCACTGGAATTCTACAACCATCCGCAATAGTATGCTGAGTTCATGGCTATTAAAGATCTGAAAGAAATACTGTCGACCCGCTTCCTGCCGGCCATCCGCCAGCCGAGCCAGTATATCGGCCTGGAGATCAATGCACGGTACGCAGACGTACACTCCGCCGAAGTTACCGTAGCGATGGCGTTTCCGGACGCATACACCATCGGCATATCGCATCTGGGCAGTCAGGTGCTCTACAACGTCCTGAACAACATGCCGTCAGTTGCGTGTGACCGCACCTACTGCCCCGACCCTCCGGCAGAAGCGGTCCTGCGGGCTGCAGGCATTCCGCTGTTCGGGTGGGAATCGCGGGCTGCGATCGGGGATTTCGACATTGTCGGGTTCTCGCTGGCCTACGAAATGTGCGCCACGAACATGCTGACAATGCTGGACCTTGCCGGCGTGCCGCTTCTGGCGGCCGAGCGAACCGACGAACATCCGCTGATCATCGGCGGCGACTCGATGGCCGACACGCCCGAACCGCTGGCCGACTTCGTGGACCTGTTCGTAACCGGTGACGGCGAAATACCGCTGCCGGAAATCGTGGAGCTCGTGCGAGAGGCGAAAAAATCCGGCGCCTCACGCGACGAGATGATACTCCAGGCCGCACGCACCATAGAAAGCGTCTACGCACCGAGCCTCTACGAGCCGGGCTACAACGATGACGGAACGTTGGCGGCGTTGACGCCGAAGCATCCGGACCTGCCTGTAACCATCCGTCGAGCCTATCTGCCGAATCTTTCTGACTCCCCGGCGGTCACCGCCCCGCTGATCCCCGTAGCCGAAGGCGTTCACGATCGCGTGACGCTGGAGATCATGCGAGGCTGCCCCAACGGATGCAGATTCTGCCAGGCCGGGTTCGCACGCCTGCCGGTTAGGTTCCGAAGCGTCGATGAGATTATCGACACCGCCAAAGCCGCAATCGACGCCACAGGATACCGCGAAATATCGCTCCTGAGTCTGTCGACCAGCGACTACCCTCACCTTCCCGAACTGATCCAGCGACTCGACGCCGAATTCACGCCGCAAAACGTCTCGATCTCGCTGCCCAGCCTCCGCGTGAACAGCCAACTCAAGGACTTGCCGGCGATGACCTCCGGCGTTCGAAAAGGCGGGCTGACCATAGCCCCCGAAGCCGCTCTGCCCCGCATGCGAAAGGCGATCAACAAACAAATCACCGACGAAGACATGCTCGCCGGCGTCCAGGCCGCCTACACCGCCGGATGGAAAAAGGTAAAAACGTATTTCATGGTCGGCATGCCCGGCGAGACTGAAGCCGACATCGACGGGATCCAGCATCTCTGCAAACGCCTGTCGATGACGGGCAAGCCCATTATCGGGCACCCGGGCTCGATCGCGGCCAGTGTTTCGTGGCTCGTACCCAAGCCGCACACGCCTATGCAGTGGGCGCCGATGCGCGACTTCGATTACTTCATCACAGCAAAGCACCGCCTGAACGACATCTCACGCCGCTCGGCCGTGAACTTCAAATATCACTGGATCGAGCTGAGCATACTCGAAGCCGTGGTCTGCCGCGGCGACCGCCGAGTCGGCGCCGCGATCCTGGCCGCCTGGAAAAAGGGCGCAAGAATGGATGCATGGCGGGAGCACTTCAAATACGAAATCTGGTCTGACGCCTTCGAGGAGGTCGGCATCGAACCGGCGTTCTACGCCCACCGTGAGATACCCGCCGATGAACTGCTGCCTTGGGCCCACATACAGTGCAAGCACACCACCGCCAAGCTCCGAGAGCAATACGAAGACATGATGCAGACCCTGGCTCAGGAGTAGGCGATCAGCCCCAGACAATATCTCTCGCGTCGAATACCGGACCGTCAGTACAGCAGAGTTTGTATGACCAGCCGGCCTCGGCGTCCGATCTGATTTTGCACACGCACGATTGGCACGTGCCCATACCGCAAGCCATGTGACGCTCAAGCGAGACATGGCACTCCACGCCGCGGGCGACGCAGATGTCAGCCACCGCTCGCATCATCGGCTCTGGTCCGCATGTGTAGACCACCGTGTTGCCCGAAGCGTCGTCTTGCCCGTCGATCCACTTGACCAGCGGTTCGGACACAAACCCCTTCCAGCCCAGCGATCCGTCGTCTGTGGCGATGACCGAATCTACGCCGAATTGCGCAAACTGCGAAATACTGGCCGACGGACGCCCATCGGCAGCCACCCCAACACCCGGTGCAAGCGTTACCGGCAGCATATCGACCGAACGAGCCCCACACATCGCAACAGATTCCTTGCCGGCGGCCTGCATCGCGGAGGCCAGGAAGATCATCGGCGGTATGCCCACTCCCCCCCCGACCAGGGCGGCGCGGGGCTTGCTGTCGCTTATTCCAAACGCATTACCCAGCGGTCCCAGCACGCTTATCTGCGAGCCCTCGCCGGCCTGGGCCAGCCACGCCGTGCCCTTGCCGACCACGCTGTAGATAATGTCCAGCTCAACATCAAACTCCGTGTTGCGCCGACCGGCCAGGCTCAGCGGGCGACGAAGGATCGGCTCGCCCTCGGTAAGTTCCCGGCCGCTCAATTCGGGCCAACCGCCAACGGGAACTTCAACTTCGGCCCAACCGGACTGCTCGCCTGGTATGCGACACTGCAACTGGACGAACTGACCCGGTTTGGTCGGCGGAAAACTGCTTCCGCCGAGGCGCAGGAAGTAATGACCCTGACAAAGCCGCCGATTGGCCAGCACGTTCATCAGGAAAGTTCCACGAGGAGATTGCGTTTCGGATGTTCCATTCATACCCCGATAATATGCCCTAGCCGACAGCGAACGTCAACGACTCTTGCCGCAGAGCCCGCAGAGATAGACGACAGCCAACATGACGTCCCATGCCCCGAGGCAGGGGTTCTTGCCGTTTGTTGTCGCCGCCAGCCGTTGACACGCAACCGCAACGTCCCTACCATCAGCCGCTGAAGGAGCTTTCTAATGGCCGCGAAGAAGACTAAGAAACAATCGAATAAGTCCTGGCAGGGTCGCCTGACTGCTGACGCCGACGCCCAGACAGCGGCGATGCTCGCGTCGCTCGACGTGGATTTCGCGCTGTGGCGTTATGATATCGTCGGTTCGATCGCGCACGCCGAAATGCTGCACAAATGCAAGCTGATCTCGCGCGGCGAACTGGCGAAGATAAAGTCCGGGCTCAAGTCGGTCGCCAGCGATCTGGAGGCCGGCAAGCTCAAACTGCGCGTCGAGCTTGAAGACATACACATGGTGATCGAAAAAGCCCTGATCGACCGCATCGGCGACGTCGGCGGAAAGCTGCACACCGGTCGCAGCCGCAACGACCAGGTCGCCACCGATCTGCGACTCTGGGCCCGCGACGCAGCCGACAATCTCACCGACGCCATAACCGCCCTGCAGACCGCACTTGTCGCCAAGGCCGACCAGTACGCCCACGTCGTCATGCCCGCCTACACGCACCTTCAGCGGGCCCAGCCCACCCTGGCGGGGCATGCCGTACTCGCATACGCCGAAATGCTGCAGCGAGACGCCGAGCGGATGGCTGACGCTCGCAAGCGGATGGACATCTGCCCGCTGGGAAGCGGCGCGGTGGCGGGCACCTCCCTGCCGCTGGACCGCGAAATGACCGCAAAAACGCTCGGTTTCTCCGACATAACGCGGAACAGCATCGACGCAACATCCGACCGCGACTTCCTGGCCGAGCTGTGCTTCGCCTGCGCGATGATCGGCGTGCACCTGTCGCGATGGGCTGAAGACTGGATTATCTACTCGTCCGTCGAGTTCGGCGCCATCGAGCTCAGCGACGCGTACTGCACGTCCAGCTCGATGATGCCCCAGAAGAAAAACGCCGACACGCTGGAGCTTATCCGCGGCAAGTCGGCAACGGCGATCGCACAGCTTACCGGAATGCTTACGCTGACAAAGGGCCTTCCGCTCGCCTATAACCGCGACCTGCAGGACGACAAACGGTTCGCATTTGCAACAGTGGCGGCGATCGGCCAGGCCCTGTCGGTGGCCGCCGGGATAGTGGCGACCACCGAGTTCAATGAAGCGAATATCGCAGACGGACTGGACGCCGGTTTTCTGGACGCGACCGCACTGGCCGAATACGTGACCGCCAAGGGCGTACCCTTCCGGACCGCACACCAGATCGTAGGCAAACTCGTAGCCCAGGCCGAACAGCAAGGCGTTACGCTGGCGGAAATGCCTCTGGCGGATCTGCAAGCCGCCTGCGACAAGATCGCACCGGACGTCGCCAAATATCTCGGCGCGGCCAACGTGGTGAAGCGATACTCACCCGAAGGCTCGGCCGGAGCCAAACAACTGCGCAAACAACTGGCGTTCTGGAAGAAGAAACTCGGATAACATGCGAGAGTTGGAGTTCATAGATTGGATTCAGGGGCGAAGCGATTTCGACGCGACGAAGGTGCCCGTCGGCCCGGGTGACGACTGCGCCATCGTACGCCTCGGAGACAAGAACCTTCTTGTGACGACCGATCAACTGCTTGACGGAGTGCATATAATTCTGGCCGAGCACGGAGCCCGGGCGGCTGGGCGGAAAGTGATCGCACGCAGCCTGTCGGACATCGCGGCGATGGCGGCGATTCCGCTGGCGGCGGTCGCAACAGCCACCCTGCCCCGCGACTTCCCCGAGTCAGAGGCTCAAGAGCTTTATCGCGGAATGCGAGAAATCGCCGACGAATACCACTGCCCGCTTGTCGGCGGAGATGTGGCGACGTGGGACGGTCCGCTATGCCTGACATCCACTATATTCGGACGCCGAGCCGGCGTCACCGGCGGTATCGAACCGATTCTCCGCAGCGGCGCGATGGTCGGCGATGCTGTATGTGTCACCGGGATGCTGGGCGGAGCCTGGAAGTCCAGCAAACACCTGGAGTTCCAGCCCCGCGTAGCCCAAGGCGTTGAACTGGCGATAAGCTGCCGATTACGGTCGATGATCGACATCTCCGACTCGCTGGCCCGCGACCTGCAACATATATGCACCGCCTCGGGCGTTGGCGCAGAGATCGTAGCGGCGGACGTGCCGGTCAACCCGGACCTGGCTGGCGACCCGGCGGCCGCACTGCACGCGGCGCTGCACGACGGTGAAGATTACGAACTGCTGTTCACCGTCTCGCAGGCCTGGGCCCGCAAACTCATCAGCCGCCAACCGCTGAGCGTGCCGATCACGCGTATCGGAACGATCGTCGCAGACGCCGGACTGACGCTTATTAGCGCCGACGGATCGCGAAACAAGCTCGAACCCATTGGATGGGAGCATGGAGTCTAACGCCGTGGAGACTCACGACACAAACAGCCCCGAAGAGACATACGCCTTCGGTCGCAATTTCGCACAGCGACTTGCCGTCGGCGACTGCGTGGCGATGATCGGCGGACTGGGAGCGGGCAAGACCGCACTGGTGCGGGGAATCGCCGAAGGGCTCGGGCTCCAGGACACGCGGCTGGTGTCATCGCCCACTTACGTGCTGGTGCAGGAGTACATCGGCAAGTCTCCGATCTTCCACCTGGATTTGTACCGCATGACCGACCCGCGGGCCGAGCTGGCGGACCTGGGACTGGAAGAGATGATCGAAGAAGGCGTAACGCTGATAGAATGGGCCGATCGAGCCGCAGACGCCCTGCCCCGGGACCGGTGGGAAATCACGATCGAACTGACCGACGAATCGTCGCGACGGTTCACGGTTACGCGTTTGGAGTAGTCCGACGGCGTTGTCGCCGAGTCGTTGTCGTGGAGCCCGACGAAGGAGGGTGACTGATAGTAGCCCCGGGTGAGCAGAGCGAGCCCGGGGATTGCACGTCCCTCTATATCCGGAGCCCGCCGAACGGCGGGTGATTGACACATGGAGATCGAAGACGAAGCAGCTATCGGACACCTTGTGTCAATCACCCTCCTCCGGAGGGCTCTATTTCATTTCGGAACCCTATTCCCCGGGCTCGCCTTCGGCTTACCCGGGGCTACTATCAGTCACCCTCCTTCGTCGGGCTCCACGTCAACGTCAACGGCAAACGGCAACGGCGAACGGCAAAACCGTCGCTTCGCGACATGTCAAAGCGGCGCCAAGCCTGTGCCGCACCTGCCTACCGCAGGCAGGCTCCAAACTACGGCACACGTCAACACCCTGCCGGAAAACATTTTTTTATCATCAAAAATAGATTTTTGCTTCAACACATCCCCGTTACCTTGAGTATATGTCTGTAGATACCACGGGAACCGTCTTATGGGTGATGATGCAAAACTAATGAGCCTGGTCGTCGAGGGTCAAAACGACGCCTTGACGATCCTGATCGATCGGTGGCGCCATCGAGTCTGGACGTTCATTGACCGCATGTGCGGATTCCTCGGAAGAACTGACGATATCTTCCAGGAAATATGGATGCGAATATACCTTTACCGCAAGAAATACGATCCAACGAGAAGCTTCAAGTCGTACCTGTTTACGATAGTAGTCAACTGCTGTCGAACGAACATGGCGAAATATCGCCCCAAATTCGCCGCACGTCCGGCGTGGTGTCTGCCGAACGACAGCAAAGAGCCCGACTCCCTGTCGAACGAACCGGAACCTCTGGATGCCCTGATCGACAACGAACAGCATCTCCATGTCCGCCAGGCCATCGATCGACTCCCGGAAAAGCAGCGAACGGTCGTACTGTTATACCTCCTATACGACTCGGACTATTCGATGATCTCCGAGGCCCTCTCACTTCGCAAAGGCACGGTCCGCAGCCACATGTCTCTCGCCTTGAAACACCTGCGGCGTATCCTGGTCCGCAAATCTCCGACAATTGAACCCCTGGCGAAAGGTCAGGTGAGTCATGAATAACACACGACTGGATAAACTCGACGCAATGATGGACGACTACGTCTACGGGCTCATCAGCGGGCGCCAAGTCGACCGCATCCTCTCGAAAATCGAGAACGATCCCGAATGGCAGCTCGCCTACGAGGGCGCTGTCGAACGCAAACGACTACTCGCCGGAGAGGTGCGAGCCGACGCCTCCGAAGCACCGTCCGCCGAAACCACCGCCGCAAACGCCATCGTAGCCGCTACAGGCGTCTATAGCACCCGTCTGCGTCGGCGAAAGATCGTCCGCCACTGGTCCGGAGGTCTAGCCGCAGCGGCGGCGATTCTTGTCGGCGTTATGTGGATCGCATACGCAACGATCGGCCCCGCCCGCACAGTGCGACTGGTCGGCCAGACCGAGATGATCAGCGGGTCGACGGTCTCTCTCAGAGCGGTGGTAACCGATTTTAACAGCCGACCCTCGCCCAACATCCCGGTTGACCTCGTGCTGACTGGTGGGGATGGCGCCAAGGAGCCTCGAGAAGTTATCCTGGCGTCATGGCGAACGGACGACAACGGCGTCGCGGCCGGACAGGTGCATCTGCCCGTATGGGAAGGCAACTGCAAACTCACTGCCCGAGCGGGTAGCAATCGCTTCCAACTCATCAGCTCGCCGATCAAACTGAAGAGGGCGTTGAAAGTTTTCCTGGCCACCGATAAGCCCATCTACCAGCCCGGACAGACCATCCACATGCGAACGCTGGTACTGAAGAAGGACTCCCTCAAGCCCGACGCAGGACGGTCGGTCGAACTTACGGTGACCGATCCGGCCGGCAACCTGATCTTTCGGAAAATGCGAAAGCTCAGCGAGTACGGTCTGGCGTGGGCGAATCTCGCGCTCGATTCGCTGATAACTCCGGGACGATACCGGATAACGGCCTCGGCCGGAGGCGATAAAAACGAGCAGACCGTTGAGATATCCCACTACAAACTGCCCGCCTTCTCGGTGAAGATCACCACCGACAAACCGTATTACCGCCCCGGCGAGACTATCAGCGGAAAGGTGCATCTGCAATACAACTTCGGCAAGCCGGTTAAGGACGCGAAAGTCGATCTGGAGTTGATCGACCGCGCCCTGGCCCAAGCACATAGCCTTCGGAAGATCACCGTCACCGCAAGCGACAAAGGAGTCGCCGGCTTTAAGATCCCGCTGCCCAATATGCTCCTCGGCTCCGAACGAACCCACCAAAGCGCGCAGTTGCTCCTGAGCGCCAAAGCCGCCGACCCCGCTGGGCAGGAGAACGTAGGGTATCGCAACATACCGGTATCATACGTCGATATCCGCATAGCTGTGGTGGCTGAAAACGGTTCGCTCGCCTATCGCCTGCCCGGAAAACTGTTCGTGGTGACCAGCTACCCCGACGGCAGACCGGCCAAGACGATTATGAGTATCCTAGAGGTAGCTCACAGCATCCGAACCGACGAAACGGGCGTGGCGATATTCAAATCGAGAAAGCTGCCCAAAACGTTGCAAATCTCGGTAAGGGACGAGGGCGGGCGCACCGGTCGGATATCGATCCCGACGCCTATGGCAAAGCGCAGGGCGCTTGTGCTGCGTACGGACAAATCCGTATACGCCGGCGGTGAGACCATCGCCCTCCAGGTCCTTGCCAACCATGTCGAGTATGTCTTCATAGACGTGATCAAGGACCGCCAGACCATCCTGACGAAGACCGTCCAACTGAAGAACAATACGCAAGGGACGGTGGCGATAGATATCCCGCCGATGCTCTCGGGAACACTGCGCCTGCACGCGTACAGGCTGGATGCGGAGTATGGATGGGTCGGCCGGGACGCCATCGTGATCGTACGGCAAGCAGGCAAGCTGAAGGTCGCCGTCTCAACCGACAAAAAAAACCACCGTCCGGGCCAGGACGCCAAACTCAATTTCCTCGTGACCGACTCGGCCGGTAAACCCCAGGCCGCCGCGATCTCACTGGCGGCCGTCGACGAGGCGGTATTCTCGCTCCAGCAGTCGGCGCCGGGGCTCGAAGGCCTGCTGAACGGACTGGACGAGGAGTTGCTGATCCCCGCGGTCGAGGTCCATGGTTTTTCGATGGGCCTGATGCAGAAATCCATGCCGTACACCCAGGCAGTGCTGTCCGCAGCGGCCGGTGAAGCAACCAGACGCGACAATCTCGACTCCAAACAACATCCGTACGCCTGGATGTCCCCCAGCCCTTTGTACTCACTCAATGTAAGCAACGAGTCGGTGATCTGGGGCGAGCACAAAAAGTCCAGGAGCAGAGCGGAAATCAGAGCCACGATTACAACCATTTTGTGCTCAATTGGAATCGTTGTGGCGATGGTGCTTTTCGGAACCTCGTTCGTTTCGGCTTCGAAGGACCTCGGTATCATACTCAGGCGGATCTGGCTAGGTGTTCGAATCGTGCTGCTCGTCGTGGTCCTGCTCGGCGGAGTCTACGTCTGTTGGCCGCGATTCACCGAGGCATCCAGCTCGTGGGATAAACCCTTCTCCCGCAAGGAAGCAATGAGACGCCAGTTTCTTGCGCAAGGCCCTTCGCCAGAGGCGCTCAGCACCCTCGATACCCCAAGGTCACACGGCAAAACATCCCCCTCCCAAACCGCCAAGTCCGTGCGGATTCGGAGGTACTTCCCAGAGACGATGCTCTGGCGGCCTCAGATAATCACCGATCCGCAAGGGCGAGCGAATCTCACCGTCCCGCTGGCCGACAGCATAACTACCTGGAGATTGAGCGGTTCGGCCGTCAGCAAGACCGGGCAGCTCGGGCGGGTATCCGGAGCAATCAGGGTATTCCAACCCTTCTTCGTGGACATAAACGCACCGACCGCCCTCACACGCGGCGACGAGGTATCCGTTCCGCTGGTGCTCTACAACTACGCCGACAAGACGCTGGCCGTCCGGTTGAAATCCACCGGCAAGAACGGTCTGACGGTCGTCGGCGACGACGCAAGCGAAGTCAAAATAGCATCCGGCGAAGTTTCGCGCGTGATGGTCCGCGTAAAGGCCGACAAAATCGGCGCGGGCGTGCTCAAAGTTGTAGCCGTCAGCGACGAGTTCAGCGACTCGATTCGACGTGAGATCCACATCACGCCACCCGGGCGACCGGCGTCTGCCGTCGTAAATGGCGTGCTGATCGATGGACGCCAGACGGTAGATCTCGCCATTCCCGCCGACGCAGTAGCCGGGAGCGTCGCGATGCGGCTGAAGCTCTATCCCAGCACGTTCAGCGAACTGATGGACGGGCTGGAAGGCGTCTTCCGACAACCGCACGGCTGCTTCGAGCAAACATCGTCGACGACCTATCCCAACGTGATGGCGATGGCGTACATGCGGGCCAACAGTATGGACAATCCCGAAGCCACCGCAAAGGCTACGCGATATATCCAGATGGGCTATCAGCGATTGCTGAGCTTCGAGATCAAGGGCGGCGGGTTTGACTGGTTCGGGCGCGGGCCGGCGAATGTCGTGCTGACAGCATACGGTCTTATGGAGTTCGCCGACATGGCGATAGTTCACAACGTTGACCCTGCACTCCTAAAGCGTACGGCCGATTGGCTCGCCAGCCAGCAGGGCCCCGATGGAACATGGAAATTCCGCTCGGGCTGCTTCCACGAACCGTTCACCGGAGGCGACAACAGCGAACTGGCGATTACGGCATACGTGACGTGGGCGATCGCGAGCTACCAGGCCGACCACCCGGCCGCTCTGCGCGGAGCGACGTACATCTCCACACACACGGGCGATATATCGAACGATTACACACTAGCCCTGTGCGCCAATGCACTGCGGGCCGCGGACTCGGCGGGCGCCGACAAGTTGATCGAACAGTTGGCGGGAAAGGCACTACGCGTCGGGAAGGACCGGGCATACTGGCAGGGAGCCCCGCGAGCCCATGACGTCAAGGCCACCGCCCTGGCGATCTTGGCTATGCGGGACAGGCGATACGCCGGGATGGTGAACGATGCCCTGAGATGGCTCGCCAGCCGCCGCGACCCCAGCGGAACGTGGGGCGCCACACAGTCTACTGTAATGGCGCTGAAGGCCCTCACCGAAGGAGCCCCGAAAGCGGCCGGCAAGCGGAATGCGGATGTCGCGCTGACGATACGAACCGTCGGGTCCGACAAGGCTCCGGTTGTGATGAATGTTCCGGCCAGGATGTCGGACGCGGTCCATACGGCAATCATCGAACCGCCGGCGGACGGGAACAGCATGCAACTCGAGGTCGACGCGAAAGAAGCCGCCGGACTGCCCTACCAGGTGGTCATCCACTACTACACCCAAGCCCCAACAACCAAGGCACAGGCCCCCGTGCAGATCCAGGTCGACTATGACCGCTCACGTCTGGAAGTCGGACAGAGCGTCACCGTAAAAGCCACGATCACCAACACCTCAGACACGTCGGCGAACATGCTGCTGGCGGACGTCGGGGCGCCCCCAGGATTCTCGGTCGATACGACCGCCCTGGAGAAACTCCGCGCCACGGGCGCAATTGACCGCTACACCGTCACCGCACACGGAGTGATATTCTACATAACCAAACTCAGCGGACGCACAGATCTCACACTCGAATACCAGATGACCGCGAGAATCCCACTCAAAGCCCAGACCGCACCAACAACAATATACCCCTACTACCAGCCCCAACAGCTCTCGGCTGCGGGGTCGACAGTGTTCATAGTACAGTAATTCATTGCTAATACAGAACTAACAGGTATGCCGCACCTGTGAACCTCCAAAATATCCCCAGGCGCCGCCAGACGGAGCAAACGCAAAGATTATTCAGATGTAACAGTCTGATATATCACATTTTACACCATATCACCGAGCCATGAAACCGTGCCGACCAGAACCAATCGCAAGTTCACAGCAAAGCCCTCCCGTAAACATTCGCGGGCTTTGCTGAAGCTCATCACCTCACAGATATTGAATCGCAACAGATAATCGTAGCACCACTTACATATCCCATCTCCTACATCTATCAACCGCTTCAATATCCGCAGCGCCCGCAGGCCCCTTCGCAACTGTGAACCATTTGTAACCCTCCGCGGGTTCGCGTAATCTTTGCACACCATTGGCCTTGACGCACCGCCGCCGCGTCGGTACTCTTAGGGATTCTCTACAAGGGAATTACGAGGTAGCGACTATGGAACAAGCCATCGCCAAGGCAAAGACGTTGATAGAAGCGTTGGAGTATATCCAGCGGTTCGCCGGGCAAGTCGTCGTGATCAAGCTCGGCGGATCGGTAATGGAAAGCCCCGAAGCCCTCAAAGGCATGATGACCGACGTGGTGTTCATGAACACCGTCGGGATGCGCCCGATTATCGTACACGGCGGAGGTAAGGCAATCTCTCAAGCCATGGCCGAAAGCGGGCTGGAAGTTCAGTTCGTACAGGGAAGGCGATACACCGATCAGCGAACGCTGAACGTTGTCGAACACGTGCTCTGCAACAAGATCAACGATAACATCTCCGAAGTAATCGAGGATCTCGGATCCAAGGCCATGAGCCTCCATACTCTCAGCAGTTGCGTCCTGTTCGGGCAGAAGCTGTTCCTCGACGACGACGGGCGCAAGGTCGATCTCGGTTCGGTCGGACAGGTCACCAGCGTCAACGCCAAGCTGATCGAACTGCTGTGCCAGTCCGACACAGTACCGGTTATCGCCCCGCTAGCCAGAGACAAGACCGGCGCCAAGCTGAACTGCAACGCCGACACCGCCGCCGGAGAGGTCGCCGCATACCTCAACGCCAACAAGCTGGTGATGGTGACCGACACGCACGGAATCCGGCGCGACGTGAACGATCCGGAGTCCGTGGTCACCTCGGCGAGCGAAGCCGAGATTCGAACCATGATCGATAATGGAACTATATCAAGCGGCATGCTTCCGAAAGTGGACGCATGCCTGCGGGCGCTCGATGCGGGCGTGCCGAGAGCTCACATTATAGACGGACGCTTCAGCCATTCACTCCTGCTCGAGATATTCTCCAGCCGCGGAGCTGGAACGCTGATCCAGAAATAACACTGAAAACATAGTGATAACATGCAAAAAGACTTCATAAATATAGCGGACTTCAGCGACGACCAGGTCTGCGGGCTCATCGATCAGGCAATCGCCGACAAGGCCCTCTTCCGGGCCGGAGAACTTCCGGCTTCGCTGACCGGACGAACGCTGGCAATGGTGTTCGAGAAACCCTCGCTGCGCACGCGCGTGAGTTTCGAGGCCGCAATGACGCACCTTGGCGGACATGCGATCTACCTGGCTCCGGCGGATATCGGTATGGGCAGCAGAGAGCCCATTATCGACGTGGCTCGAGTGCTGGGACGCATGTGCGACGGCATTATGGCCAGAACGTTCTCTCACGACACGGTGGTGCAACTGGCCCGTCACGCCCCGGTGCCGGTCATCAACGCGCTGAGCGACATGCTCCACCCCTGCCAGGCGATGGCTGACCTGATGACCATCCAGGAGCACTTCGGCGACCTGGAGGGCAAGACGCTGCTGTTCGTGGGCGACGGGAACAACGTCGCATGCAGCCTGGCGATGGCGTGCGCGAAAGTCGGCATGCGATTCATCATCGCCTGCCCCGACAACTACCACATGCCCGCGGACTTCGTAGCCTCAGTTCGCGACATCGGCGGTCCGGACTGCTGCACCGTTACCTCCGACGCCAGAACCGCAGCAGCGCAGAGCAGCGTACTGTACACCGACACATGGGTCTCGATGGGCCAGGAAGACGAGAAACATCAGCGAATACAGGACTTTGAGAACTTCAAGATCGATTCGGAACTGATGTCCGCGGCGCCTGACGAGGCGATCGTCATGCACTGCCTGCCGGCCTACCGCGGGCTCGAAATCACCGACGACGTATTCGAAGCACACGCCGATACAATCATGAGCGAGGCGGAAAACCGCCTGCACTTCCAGCGAACGCTGCTGCATACGCTAATCGCCGACGGTGGGATCGGCTAGACGCATCGGAAACAATGGCGAAAATAAAACGACATGACGGAAGACGCCCTAACCAGCTTCGACAGGTGACCATCACGCCCGGATTCGTCCGAAGCGCTGACGGGTCGTGCCTGGTGGAATTCGGAGGCACGCGAGTGATTTGCACCGCGAGCCTTTCGTCCGGGCTGCCGAAGTGGCGTGTAGGATCCGGACTCGGATGGCTGACCGCGGAATACGCCATGCTGCCGGCGTCAACCGGACGGCGGAAGAGCAGGCCGACGATCAAACCCGACAGCCGCGCCACCGAGATCCAAAGACTCATCGGACGCGTTATTCGCAACGTCGTCCGGTTCGACCGCCTCGGTGAAAACACACTGCACCTGGACTGCGACGTGCTCGAAGCCGACGGCGGGACCAGGACCGCGGCGATAACCGGAGCGTACGTAGCCGCCGCAATCGCAAACCACCGCTGCGCCGCACAAGAACGCTGCAAGCCGCGGGCGATCGTCGGACAGGTCGCCGCGATATCCGTGGGCATAGTGGACGGGCAAGTCCTGCTGGACCTGGACTACTCCGAAGACTCCAACGCCGAAGTCGACATGAACATAGCAATGCTGGGCACGGGCAAGTTTGTTGAGGTGCAGGGCTCGGCCGAACGCGCCCCGTTCAGCGGCGACCAACTGGCCGAAATGCTTTCCACCGCCCAAAAAGGCATCAGAAAACTCATAACAATCCAGCGAACAGCAATAAGGGAGGGCGTAAAATGACTCCAGAGCATTCAAGAATACTAGAGCCCAGGAGACTGATCTCAAGTGCTGCGTGGGCCATCCTGGCGACGCTTATGCTCACCGCGGTCGGTTGCGAGCCAAAGTGGCCGACATTGCCCAAGGTGTTCGCCGAGAAACAGTACACGATTCTTCTGCACACGTTCTCCGGCCCGAACCATGTCCGCCACTCAAAACTCTATCGAGACCAGACCAAAGAGATGGCCGGGTGGAGCGGACTGGAAGTAGTCCACAAAGAGAGCAACAGCGAACTGTATTGGGGCGAGTACCGCTCGCTGGCCGAAGCCGAAGACGATCTGAAGACTGCAAGAACGTGGAGGGCGCCGAATGTGAACAGATCGGCATTTCCGTTCCCGAGAGTTGTGCTGCTGCCCGGACACGAAGTGGAGATCCCCGAGTACAACCTGCTTAACGTATCCGAAGGACACTGGACAGTTCTGGTCGCCATCTATGTAGACGATCCAAAACAGGGGTTCGTAGGTCGCGAAAGACAGCGGCACGCCCTGGAGTACTGCAGTTTCCTGCGGAAGAAAGGTTTCAAGGGGTACTACCACCACGTCACCGGACGATCGCAGGTTACCGTCGGAGTGTTCCCCGAACGTGCGGTTGTTATGGAAACTCGCCCCAGCCTCAAGTCCAACCTGGTCATAGCCAAAAAGGTC
>PVBE010232531.1_pt1 | contig 31915 bp, 27 predicted proteins | sample 1631181 | NCBI WGS metagenome assembly PVBE01 (sample SAMN08397723, study PRJNA350692) | Marine metagenome, whole genome shotgun sequencing project. | isolation source: water | place: Pacific Ocean | collected 2012-04
CACCTGCGGAAGCCCAGGCCATAGTGGACGAGCTCCAACGAATTTTCTGGTACGAAGACCCGGCGGTGATACCATACGGCAACTTCAGCTTCCTGATCGCCATGCGGGACGACCTGAGGGGATACGTTCCTCACAAGCGGATTATGCTGGACGCCGTGTGGCTCGACAGGTAACGTTTAGAGATCCGTAGTCCGGGCTTAAGACCAGAGCGAGTGAGCGTTTAGGTATCATCTGCTCTTTTCTCTTCTGGCTTTGACAAATGGTCCTGGCGAACGAACCAATACCGACTCTGATGCCGACTGTGGATCCTAATGGCATTCGGTGTGATTGAGGTCACACGTGCGATTGGGCACCGCAGAGTCCAGAATTCGCAAGGGGTCCTTCTGGGGCGTGGTCACCCTCCTAGGCCACGCCCCTTTCAATGTCTGCAATCAGAACAGATGGGACACATTGGACCCCGAGGGAGTAGAGGTCGGGAGAAGGTTTGATGAGCTCCCTGAGAGCTTTGTTGTCGCGCCTTCGCCTCTCGATTGTCTGAAACCACACGCTTTAAGCAGCTAACAACACAGGCAGCCCGTGTTCACGGTGGAGTTCGACCCTGGTCGGACTCCCCGTCCAAGTATCTGTCCAAATAATCGCTTTGAGCCTCAGTCACCACGAAAAACTGAGTTTCTGGTGGCTTCAGAGGGATCGAACGATATGATTGAGCGGGAGGCGGCCTGGATTTTCGCGCATTACGAGTGGTTATTGATGCGGGGAGAAAAGAGGCTGCGCCGCATAGCAAAGGGATTCGTTAAGAAAAAGGTGGTCGGGGAGCCGGGATTTGAACCCGGGGCCTCTACGTCCCGAACATAGCGCGCTACCAAACTGCGCCACTCCCCGAGGCCGGATATCTCTGTGAACGCCTGCCGCTTTCAGTGCGGACTCGACCGGCGGCGGCATACCCAAGCGCACCTAATTGTAGCCCCAAACTCCGACTTGGGCAAGCCAACCCGTGGGCGGTCCTGACCATCCATCGACCGGCCCCGGAAGAAGAGGACGCGCCGACCCAGCCGCTCGGGTCGCACCGACGGGTTACGAATCGCCGAGCAGCGGGCCGGTACCGCCTGGACAGGCACCGGCGCGGCGATTGACAAAGGACCTGGGCGCGGGTATCGTTGAGTCGGCCAGGGGAGACGGATCGGGGACCAGGCCATTTACACCGCTGCGGTGGGCCTGGGAGGGAAAGACGGACGCCGGGGCAGGTGTCCGATCACATCCAGGAGGAAGCACAAGGTGTTTCAAGTCGCCGCTAGAATCGAATCGGTGGTCGAAAAGCGTCCCTTTGCCCTGTTGGGGGAATACCAGCGCTCCCTGATGGATGAGTTGTTCCCCGCGGCCACGACACTCCAAAGAGTAGCCATCTCCCTGCTGTTCGTCGGTATCCTGACCGGGCTGGGACGGGCTACATTCTATCTCCCCGGCAACCCCGTACCCATCACGTTCCAGACGGCCGGCGTACTGCTCATGGGCGGATTCTTGGGACTCAGGTGGGGCCTCTTCGCCATCCTGGCCTACTACTTCCTCGGGATGGCCGGAGTCGGTGTATTCAAGGACGGCGGCAACGGCTGGCACTACGTGTCCGGGACGGTCACCGCCGGCTATATAATCGGCTTCATAGCGGCGGTCCCGCTTGTCGGCTACCTGTCCCAGCGCGGCTGGAACCGGGGCCGTATCCTCTGGCCCATGCTGCTCGGGAACCTCTTTATCTACGTGCCGGCCCTCCTGTGGCTCAGCGCGTTCGACTTCGGTTGGCCCGCCGAAGGGGAGCTGTTCAGCGCGGGCATGTACCCATTCATACCGGGCGACCTGGTCAAGCTGATGATCGCGTCGCTGGTGGTCGGTGGGGGCTGGGCCATAGCCGACAAGCGCCGGGCCGGCAAGGACTGATCCTACGGGCCGATCGCGGGTTTTTGTTTTCCCTTTGTGTTTCGGCCTTTCCCCGGCGACGTGGCCCCAAACGCGTTGACACCCGGCGGCAGCGTGTGCTAAAATCGCGTTTTAGTTTTATTGTTCGAATTGCGTTGATGTGGAGTAGTACTGGAGTAACCGGCCATAGAGAGTCGGTGACGGTGGAAATCCGATGCTAGGTACTCTGAGAACTCGCCCTGGAGCATCCGTACTGAAGGGGGTCATTATTAGGCCCCTGCGTAGGGCGGACGGGAGGCCCCGTTACAGCCATTGAGTGGCCCGGTGTTCCAACCAGGCAATTAGGGTGGTACCGCGGGAATAATCGATAGAATCCCGTCCCTTCGCAGGACGGGATTATTTTTTTGTATGGGCCTATCTTTGCTCAAGAGCGCCCATCACTGAATTACGAACAACGGGCGGCCAAGGAGTAAATAATGGCGAAGCTGACCGGCGCACAGATGGTGTGCGAGAGCCTGATTCGGGAAGGCGTGGACGTAGTTTTCGGCATTCCGGGCGGAGCGACTTTGCCCCTGTACGATGCCATGCCCCAGTACCCGGGAATCCGGCACATCCTCTGCCGTCACGAGCAGGGCGCGGCCCATGCCGCAGACGGTTACGCTCGAGTTACCGGCAGGCCGGGCGTTGCATTCGCCACCTCCGGTCCGGGCGCCACAAACCTCGTGACCGGAATCGCCAGCGCTCACATGGACTCGATCCCCATGGTCCTTATCACCGGACAGGTCGGCCGTCCGGCAATCGGCTCCGATGCCTTCCAGGAGACCGACATCACCGGTATCACGCTGCCCATCACGAAGCATAACTACCTGGTGATGAGCGCGTCGGACATCCCGCGCGTCATCAAAGAGGCCTTCCATATCGCCGGCACCGGCAGGCCGGGGCCTGTCCTCGTGGACATCCCCAAGGATGTCTTTGCCGAGGAAGCCGAGTATATAGTCCCGGCAACCGTTAGCCTGCCCGGCTACAAGCCAACCCTGGATGGGCACCCCAACCAGATTCGCAAGGCGGTCAAACTGATCAACAAGGCGGAGCGGCCCGTGATTCTCGCGGGACACGGCAACATCATCTCCCACTCCTACGACGAGCTTAGGGAGCTTGCCGAAAAGGCCCAGATCCCGGTGATCACCACCCTGTTGGGCATAAGCTCTTTTCCCGAGGACCACGTCCTGTCGGTGGGGATGCCGGGAATGCACGGGATGGCATACGCCAACCTGGCAATCGAAGAGTCGGACCTGCTTATCGCCCTGGGCATGCGATTCGATGACCGGATCACGGGCGATGTCAAGGCTTTCGCCACGCGGTCGAAAAAGATACACGTCGATATCGATCCCTCGGAGATCGGGAAGAACATCAAGGTGGACGTGCCCATCGTGGGCGACCTCAAGCGGGTGCTGCAAGAGTTGAACAAGCAGGTGGAGCCGGCGGTACACGTGGACTGGCTCCAGCGCATAGAGCAGCTCAAGCAGGAGCATCCTTCGCTGCTGATCCGAGAGACGGACAAGCTGCTCCCGCAGTTCATCATCAAACAGCTCTCCGAGGCGACCAACGGGCAAGCCATTATCGTCACCGGGGTGGGTCAGCACCAGATGTGGGCCGCCCAGCACTACACATTCACCGAGCCCTGCAGCCTGCTCTCCGCGGGCGGCTCCGGGCCCATGGGCTACGAGGTCCCCGGGGCCATGGGCGCCAAGGTGGGCAGGCCCGATAAGGTCGTCTGGTCCATCGCCGGCGACGGCGGCTTCCAGATGACTATGTGCGAGCTGGCCACCCTGGTTGAGAGCAATATCCCTGTGAAGTTCGCCATCATCAACAACGGCTTCCTGGGAATGGTCCGCCAATGGCAGGACATCTTCTATCAGAAGAATTACGTTTCCACCTACTACACCGGCAATCCGGACTCCGTGAAGCTGGCCGCCGCCTTCGGTATCCTCGGCATCCGGGTAACCGATCCGACGCAGGTCAGGGCGGCCATCCAGCAGGCCATGGAATACGACGGCCCTGCCATCATTGATTTCAAGGTCGAGCAAGAGGAAAACGTCTACCCCATGATCCCAACCGGGACCACCGTCAAGCAGATGATAGAGGAACCCAAGCCCGAGAGAGCGATACGATGACAACGGCTACTACGCCTCCGAAACGTACGATAACCGCCCTGGTCGAGGACAAGCCCGGGGTCCTGAACCGGGTCTCAAGCATGTTCAGGCGCCGGGGGTTCAACATCGCCAGCCTGGCTGTTGGCCATAGCGAGATCCCGGACCTGTCCCGCATGACCTTCGTCGTCGAGGGCGACGACGCCGTCGTGGAACAGGTCACCAAGCATCTCCACAAGCTTATCGACGTTATCAAGGTTTCGGACATCTCCGAACAGAACGTCGTATCCCGGGAGCTGGCCCTGATCAGGGTCAAGGCAAACGTCCAGACCCGCAGCGAGATCATGCAGATGGTGGACATATTCCGGGCCAACATCGTGGATGTAGCCCCCGAGTCCCTCATCATCGAGGTCACGGGTGACGAGGACAAGGTGGACTCGCTGCAGAACCTACTCAGGAGCTTCGGAGTGATGGAGGTCATGCGCACCGGCACCATCGCCATGAGTCGCGGGGCCGCGAGCGGCCCCCTGAACGACGCCTCCACCCCTCGTCTGGAGGGCGGCCTGTGAGTCAACGATAAGGTCTGTTTTTTACCTCTCCACCCGAACCGGGCCGGGTACAGAGAGGCGAGGGTCCAAACGGGTCTCTAAGTGAACTGGAGCAGAAATCAGCATGGTAAAAATGTACTACGAAGACGACGCCGACCTCTCGCTGATATCCGACAAGAACATCGGCATACTCGGTTACGGTAGCCAGGGCCACGCTCATGCGCTGAACCTCAAGGATAACGGCCTTAACGTAGCGATCGGCCTCTACGAGGGGAGCAAGAGCTGGTCCCAGGCCGAGGATGCCGGCCTGAATGTAGGGCTGGTCGCCGATGTAGCCGCCGATTCGGACATCATCATGGTCTTGATTCCCGACCACGTCCAGTCCAGAGTCTACAAGGAAGCCATCCGGCCCCATCTGCTGCCGGGCAAGACGCTGATGTTCGCCCACGGCTTCACGATACACTACGAAACCATCGTCCCGCCCGACACCGTGGATGTCTCCATGGTCGCGCCTAAAGCCCCCGGCCACAGGATGCGAGAGGTCTTCACCAGGGGCTCGGGAGTCCCTGGCCTGCTGGCCGTTCACCAGGACGTATCCGGCCAGGCCTCCCAGGTCGGCCTCGCCTATGCCAGGGGCGTAGGCTGCACCCGCGCCGGCGTGCTGGAGACCACGTTCAAGGAGGAGACCGAGACCGACCTCTTCGGCGAGCAGACCGTCCTCTGCGGTGGGGTTACCGCGTTGGTCAAAGCCGCCTTCGAGACCATGGTCGAGGCAGGGTATCAGCCCGAGTCCGCCTACTTCGAGTGCCTCCACGAGCTCAAGCTCATCGTGGATCTGCTCTACCAGGGTGGCATGGGCTATATGCGCTACTCAGTCAGCGACACCGCCGAGTACGGTGACTACACCCGTGGACCGGCCGTCATCGATGAGCATGTAAAGGACAACATGAGAAAGGTGCTGGCCGACATCCAGGACGGCACCTTTGCCAGGGAGTGGATCGCCGAGAACGACGAGGGCCGCCCGCGGTTCGACAGGATGCGGAGAGACAACGCCGAGCATGAGGTGGAACTCGTCGGCAAAGAGCTGAGAGATATGATGTCCTTCCTGAAAGACGCCGACTAGGGTAGGTCGAACCGACTCAACCGCGTGTAAAAGATATGTGTGCAACGGAGGTTCCCAACGTAGTCCGCCGCAAAAGCCGGGCCCTTGCAGGGCTCGGCCCGGCGGACCGCGTTACCCTGTGAACGCCCATTCGTGACCGTGCCACCGGCTTGGCGGTACGATCTTTGGATAAAACACTCAACGAGTTGAATGGGAGGTCATAAAATGGCATACGACAAGGTTACGATCTTTGACACCACCCTCCGGGACGGGGAGCAGTCGGCCGGCATAGGACTGACGACACCTGAGAAGCTCGAGATAGCGAGACAGCTGGAGCGGCTGGGCGTGGACGTCATCGAGGCCGGTTTCGCCGCCAGCTCTCCGGGCGACTTCGAGGCCGTCCGGACCATCTGCCGTGAGGTGCGCACCCCCATCATCGCATCGCTGGCCCGCTGCGTTCCCGACGACGTGGACCAGGCGGGCAGGGCCGTCGCCGACGCCGAGCGTCCCCGCGTCCACGTCTTCATCTCCAGCTCCGATGTCCAGATCATGCACCAGCTCCGCAAAAACCCGGAAGAGGTACTGGACATAACCGTGGCCTCCATAGAGAGGGCCAAGGGATACTGCGAGGACGTAGAGTTCTCCCCCATGGACGCCAGCCGGACCGATATGGATTACCTGTTCAAACTGGTGGAGGCGGCTATCGCCGCCGGCGCAACCACCATCAACATCCCGGACACCGTGGGCTACGCCATGCCCTGGGAGTTCGCCGACCGGATCAACCGCATCAGGGATAACGTTCCCAACATCGATAAGGCGGTGCTCAGCGTCCACTGCCACAACGACCTGGGTCTCTCGGTGGCCAACAGTCTCGCGGCGGTCGAGGCCGGCGCCCGTCAGGTGGAGGGGTGTATCAACGGCCTGGGGGAGAGGGCCGGCAACGCCTCGCTGGAAGAAGTCATCATGGCCATCGAGACCCGCAGGGACATCCTCGGGGTCTCCACCAACGTCGACACCAGGCAGATATACCGCACCAGCCGGCTGGTAAGCGATATCACCGGCTTCCCCGTCCAGCCCAACAAGGCCATCGTCGGCGTCAACGCCTTCCGCCACGCCTCGGGCATACACCAGGACGGCGTGCTCAAGGAGCGCACCACCTTCGAGATCATGGACCCCCAGTCCATCGGCTGGCCCAGCAGCACCCTGGTGCTGGGTAAGCTCAGCGGGAGGGCCGGACTGCGCTCTAGGCTGGAGGACCTGGGCTTCAAGCTCACACCCGAGGAGCTCAACACGGCCTTTGAATCCTTCAAGAGCCTGGCCGACAGAAAACGCGAGATCACCGACGCCGACCTGGAATCGCTGATGGCGAGCCAACGTCGGACTACCGATGTTCCCGCCATCTACAAGCTGGAGCACCTTCAGGTGGTATGCGGCAGTCACGAGAAGCCTACCGCCACCGTCACGCTGACCGCTCCCGATGGGTCGTCGGTCACAGACGCCGACACGGGCACCGGACCGGTGGACGCCGTCTACAAGGCGATCAACCGGATCGTACAGGTCCCCAACCAGCTGATCGAGTTTCGGGTGGACGCGGTGACCGAGGGCATCGACGCCATCGGCGACGTGACCATCAGGGTTGAGAAGGAGGGGAATGCCTTCGTGGGCAGGGGCTCCGACCCCGACATCATCGTCGCGTCCGGCAAGGCCTACATGAACGCCCTGAACCGGCTACTGGCCGCAGAGGGAATCTTGACCACACCCGCAGAGAGCTAAACGTCGGGCATGATCCGAGACGGAGAACTACACACCCCGCTCGTGGTGAGCCTGTCGAACCATGAGCGGTAATGCCCGTAGGCCCAGTCCAGAGCAGGCCGCGACAGAGATTCGGTACGGGTGTAAGCCTTTTCCGTTTGGATTTAACGAGTAGGAGGTATTTCAGATGGCGCATAACGTTCAGTATCCCACCTTGTAGCCTAGGCAAGGCTGATGTAAAGTTTGACGTCAAGCAGGATGGTTTTACCTTGGGGCAGTTAACTGTCTCGAAGGGTTCATTAGTATGGTTCCCTGCTGGCACAAATTATGGTAAGAGGCTTGGATGGGCGAGATTTGGGTTGTTGATGGAGGAGCATGCCACCAGCGTGGAGAAGCGGTAAAGAGGTTACATGTTAACAATGATGCCACGAACCATGTTCGACAAGATCTGGGACGCCCACGTGGTCCACGAAGAGCAAGGTAAACCAACATTGCTGTACGTCGACCTGCACCTGGTCCACGAGGTGACATCCCCCCAGGCCTTCGACGGCCTGCGCCTGGCAGGACGCAAGGTGCGCCGGACCGACCTGACGGTCGCGACCGCCGACCACAACACGCCCACCTGGGACCGTTCGCTGCCCATCACCGACGAGATAGCCCTGAAGCAACTGGAAGCCCTCTCACGCAACTGCGAGGAGTTCGGCATCACCCTGTACGACATGCACAGCCCCAACCAGGGGATTGTCCACGTCATCGGCCCTGAGCAGGGCTACACCCAGCCCGGCAAGCTCATCGTCTGCGGCGACAGCCACACATCGACCCACGGGGCATTCGGCGCCTTCGCCATCGGCATCGGCACCTCGCAGGTGGAGCTGGTCCTGGCCACCCAGTGCATCGCGCAGTCCAAGTTCAAGAGCATGGAGGTGCGGGTCAACGGCGACCTGCCTAACGGAGTCACCGCCAAAGACCTGGTCCTGGGCATCATAGGTCAGATCGGAGTCAGCGGGGCCGCCGGTCACGCTGTCGAGTACACCGGCGAGGCGGTCCGCTCCCTATCGATGGAAGGACGCATGACCGTCTGCAACATGTCCATCGAGGCCGGCGCCAGGGCCGGCATGGTTGCACCCGACGATAACACTTTCGAGTACATGCGCGGTCGTCCCCAGGCGCCACAGGGCGACGACTTCGACGCCGCCGTCGAGGAGTGGCGCGGCCTGGCCAGCGACCCCGGCGCGACCTACGACACCACGGTCGAGATAGACGCCAACGCCCTGGAGCCATTCGTGACCTGGGGCACCAACCCCGCCATGGTCGCGCCCGTCACCGGCCGTGTGCCCGATCCGGCCTCCTTCGACGACCCCGGCGACCGGGAGGCCGCCGGACGGGCGTTGGATTATATGGGCCTGGAGCCCAACACGCCGATCCAGGACATCGAGATCGACCGGGTGTTCCTGGGCTCCTGCACCAACTCACGCATCGAGGACCTTCGCGCGGCGGCCCAGGTGGTGAAGGGCCGGAAGGTCAGCGACCACGTCTACGCCATGGTCGTGCCCGGGTCATATGCCATCAAGAAGCAGGCCGAGGAGGAAGGACTGGACGGCATCTTCAAGGACGCGGGCCTGGACTGGCGCGAGGCAGGCTGCTCCATGTGCCTGGGGATGAACCCCGATGTCCTGGAGGACGGCCAGCGCTGCGCCTCTACGTCCAACCGCAACTTCGAGGGGCGGCAGGGCAAGGGAAGCCGCACTCACCTGGTCAGCCCCGAGATGGCAGCCGCAGCCGCCATCGCCGGCCACTTCGTTGACATAAGGGAGTGGTAATTGCCTGAGGTTTGGCGAAGACCCTGACGATGGCCAGGGCGTTGGGAGTAAAACGGTATGATATAATATCATACCGAGGTGAGCTATGCCCAAGTCAAAAATAGCCATAACCATTGACCACAATACCGTTGCCACCCTAGACCGGTTGATTAAAGCCCGGGTTTTCCCCAGTAGGAGCAAGGCAATAGAGGATGCTTTAAGAGAGAAACTGGAACGCTTCGAGAAAACGCGGCTGGCTGCGGAGTGCGCCAAGCTGGACCCTGTATCTGAGAAGGCCCTGGCTGAAGAAGGCCTTTCCCAGGACGCGGCGGAATGGCCGGAATACTGAAGGGAGAGGTCCGCTGGGCCTCTCTGGATCCAGCAATAGATCACGAACAGAGGGGCCGCCGCCCAGTCTTAGTTCTGAGCCACGATGTGTTCAATGAGCGCTCCGGCACGGTCATCGCCGTCGCCATCACCAGTCAGCCCCAACGCGCGGGGTTTCCGCTGACCCTGGAGCTGACCTCAGTGGTGTTGCCCAGACGCTCATGGGTCAAAATCAGTCAGATCAGGACACTATCCGCCGAACGCATCGGAGACACCCTCGGGCGCGCCTCGCCGGAAGAAATAGCCCAGGTTATAGAGGGAATTAACGAAATCATCGGCGGATAGGACCGTGCAACAGAGGCCACGCCGCCATCGCTGGCCGCTTCATGGACATCAGAGAGTTGTAGGATAAGGCGAGATCGGTGGAATACGCTAACGCGTATGGAGGATGAAACTGGCCGACGAGAGAGTGATCTTCCGTTTGCACGCGGTCCGGCGCATGTTCGAGAGGGGCATCAACGACACAGATGTACATCACGTGCTCCTCACAGGTGAAGTAGTTGAGACGTACCTGGACGACAGTCCATATCCAAGCAGACTGATGTTGGGCTGGCGCGGGTCCCGACCACTCCATGTTGTCGTAGCCGATAATATGGACGAAAATACACTGATTGTCATCACCGCGTATGAGCCGCGCGATAATTGGTGGGAGTCAAGCTTCAGAAGGAGGGTGTGATGAAGTGTGTGATCTGCCGCCACGGGGATATGCGTCCTGGGACCGCCACCGTTACGTTGGCCCGCGAAACGCTGACACTGGTGGTAAAAGACGTGCCCTCGCTTGTTTGCGAGAACTGCGCCGAGGAGTACGTGGAAGATACCGTTACCGCCCAAATCTTGGAGACGGCAGAGGAGGCATTGAAGGCCGGCGTACAGGTTGACGTGCGCCAATACGTTGCAGCTTAGCCAACGTAGTGAGCCGTTCCTCTGATAGAACCGCAACTTCGAGGGCCGGCAGAGCAAGGGCGGCCGCACCCACCTGGTCAGCCCGCAGATGGCCGCCGCCATCGCCGGCCACTTCGTGGACATCAGGGAGAGGTAAAGACCCCGACCAGTTAAAACGAAGCAGGTGACTACCGCTCACCCTGAGCCTGTCGAAGGGTATGAGCGGGCACAAGAACTTGACAGTGGCATTCTACGTCTACATCCTGCGCTGCCGCGATGGCTCCTATTACACGGGCCACACAGATGACCTTGAAAAGAGGGTTGCAGCCCACCAGCAGGGCGTAATCTCAGGCTATACATCGGTACGCCGCCCAGTCCACCTGGTGTTTTCCGAAAGCTTTGCCGCAAGAGAGGAGGCGTTTGAGCGAAAGCGCCAGATCAAAGGTTGGACCAGACAAAAGAAAGAGGCATTGATTCAGCGGGATTGGAATCGCCTCATTCATCTGTCAGAAGCCTAACTGCTCCGCTCATATGGTTCGACAGGCTCACCATGAACGGATAAGATGGGCTCACCATGAGCGGAGGCATACTATCTCCAACATCGGACGGAAATGCGCCGCACTGCCGAGTAGGGGAAGAGACCGCTCACCATGAGCGGAGCGTATACTGTCTCCAATACCGAATACCGAACGAAAACGCACTGATGAGACCAAGTAAGGGGAAAAACCACACAATGTAATGGGGAGAGTATCTCCCGCTCACCCTGTCCGACGTACTTACAATGAACACGTCCCGATTCACCATCGGGATGGATTCGGGATCCCGGCTCCGCGGGACGACCCTTCGAAGAGCCTGTCGAAGGGTTAGCGGGCAAGCTGCTATCCGGGAAAAGCCAGTCCAATATTCGCTGTGAGGAATCCAGGAGAAAAAACATGCAACCGTTCGTAAGACACACCGGTGTCGTGGCCCCGCTGGACCGCGTCAACGTGGACACCGACCAGATCATCCCCAAGCAGTTCCTCAAGCGCATCGAGCGGACCGGTTTCGGCCAGTTCCTGTTCTTCGACTGGCGGTTCAACGAGGATGGGTCGCCCAACCCCGAGTTCGTGCTGAACAAGCCGGGCTATCAGGATGCGTCGGTCCTGGTGGCCGGCCGCAACTTCGGTTCCGGCTCCTCCCGCGAGCACGCGCCGTGGGCCCTCCAGGACTACGGCATCCGAGCGGTCATCGCGCCCAGCTTCGCCGACATCTTCCAAAAAAACTGCTTCGAGAACGGCATCGTGCCTGTCATCTTGCCCGAGGAGCAGGTCAACCAGATCATCAACAACGCCGAGGCCACACCGGGCTATCGCCTGACCGTGGACCTGGAGCGCTGCCTGCTGACGGACACGGAGCAGGAGGGGATCAACGTCTCCTTCAATGTCCACAACGACCCCGATACCAACGACTTCCGCCGCACGCAGCTTCTAAACGGTCTGGACGAGATCGACCTGGTGATGGAACAGGTGGAGGACATCGCGAAGTTCGAGGCCAAACGTGGCCCCTACGGTGGCGTCCTCGCCGGATAACGCGAAGACGGTGTCTCGATAGGAAAGGGGACGATTCTCCCTCGTTGGCGATTAGAGGTGCGTCGAGGGAGACGGTGCTATCGCGGAGCAGACGGGCTTCGATGGGGCCTGTGGTCCCCGGTACTGTTACGAGGTCAACCTACTCCGGCTGAAAATCCTCGACGGCTTGATCGGGTAGAGGGCTTTCTGTGGACTCCGCCCCCTTGCGGCGCGGCCTCCGGGCGATCCGCTTCACTCCCGTGACCACGTAACCCTGAAGGGCGTTTACCTCCCTGGTTATAGCCGCCCGGTAGTGGGAGCTGTACTCTCCCATGTTCCGGAACTTCTTGTACCGGTTTTTGACCATCCGCCGCTTGGACATGGACTGAAGCTCCGCCAGCTCCTTGAGAAGCGTCCGCCGGAGCTGACGCGCCGCTTCATCCGGGTTGGTGTGAGCGCCTCCCGATGGCTCGGGTACCACCACATCCACGATCCCCAGCTCCTTGCAGTCCTGGGCGGTGAGCCTCAGCGACTCGGCCACCTCGTCGGCCCGCGCCTCGTCCTGGTAGATCAGCTCCGCCGCGTCCTCCGGAGAGATGGTGGAGTAGATGGCGTTCTCCATGATCAGTACCCGGTCGGCCACGCCCAGGGCCAGTGCCCCCGCGCTGCCGCCCTCTCCGATGACAACGGAGATCGACGGCACCTGGAGCGAGGCCATCAGTTCCATCGTGTTGGCGATGGCGTTGCCCAGGCCCCGTTCCTCGGCCTCCAGGCTGAGGTTAGGGCCGGGGGTATCGATAAGCGTCACCAACGGTACGTCGAACTTGGCGGCCAGACGTAGAGTCCGCCGCGCCTTTCCGAAACCTTCGGGCGAGGTCCTGCCTTCGTGCCGGTCGCCGGCCTCGTCGTCCCGGCCGCGCTCCTGACCGACGACCATCACGGTCTGGCCGCCGAGGTGCGCAAGGCCGCAGATAACGGCCGGATCATCTCCGAAAGAGCGGTCACCGTGCAGCTCGACGAAATTGCTGAAAATCCTCGTTATGTAGTCGATGGACGAAGGCCGCGACTCGTGACGCGCCAACTGCACCGAGCTCCAGGCCTGTTGCCGCTGCGCCTCTGCCTTAGGCCGGGTGGTCTTGTTTCTGAGAGTTAGCCGGTACTGCGGCCCCAGGAGGTCCAGCAGCACCGCCAGCAGTTCTTTGAGGTGTGGTCTCTCCACCACCGCGTCCAGCATTCCGTGCTCCAGGTGCGACTCGGCGGTGTGCGACTCGGATGGCAGAGGCTGCCTGCTGGTCTCTTTCATGTCGCGCAACGGCGAGAACCCGACGATGGCCCCCGGCTCCGCCAGGATGATGTCGGCCAGGTTGGCGAAGCTGGCGTAGGCCTGGCCGGTGGCCGGGTTCGCCAACACCGAGATAAAGGGCAGCCCCTTGTCGTTTAACTGGGATGCCGCTATAGACGTCTTGGCCATCTGCATCAGCGACAGGACGCCCTCCTGGATTCGGGCTCCGCCGCTCGTCACCACCGCGACTACCGGCAGCTTCTTCTTGCCGGACTGCTCCAGGGCCAGCGCCACCTTCTCTCCGACCACGCACCCCATGGTCCCTCCCATGAAGCCGAAGTCCAAAGCGATAAGCATCGCCGGGCTTCCGCCTATGGTGCAGGTCCCGGTGACCACGGCCTCGGTCAGCCCGGTCCGGCGCTGATCGCGGAAAATCCGCTGCTTGTAGGACATGCGCGACGAGAACGAAAGGGGGTCAAGCGAGATCAGAGAGCGGTTGGTCTCCCGGAAGGACTCCGGGTCTGCCAGTGAGGCGATGCGCTCCCTGGCGGTCATGCTGTAGTGGAACTTGCAGACGTGGCAGGTCCGGTACCGGTCGTACTGCTCTGACTCCACCAGGGAGGCGCTGCAGAACAGGCAGGTCTCTCGGACCGCTGGGACCTTCTCTTCGCTCCTGCCTCTTTTGACGACAGAGCTTAACCGGTCGGTAAGGCTTCTGACCACCTGGCGCTCTCTCTCCGCTTATTCGCCAGGTTGGAAGGCCTGGCTAACTGTTCGATATTATAACATCGCGGGACTTGGAGCCGTCGCTGGGGCCGACGATATGCCGCTCCTCCAACTGGTCCATCAGGCGGGCCGCTCTGGGATAGCCTATGCGCAGGCGACGCTGGAGTAGAGACGTAGAGATCTTGCTGTAGCTATTTGCAAGCTCGATGGCCTTGCCCAGGAACTCGTCCTGATAGCCCTTTTCCTGCTCCTCCTCGCCGTTGTCGTCCTGGTCCTCCTGGACCGCCCGCAGGTGAATCTTTGGGACATGGGCCCGCGGGGTGATCTGCCAGAATTTGACCAGCCTCTCGATCTCCTGGTCCGAGATAAAGACACCCTGAGCTCTCATCGGCCTGGAGGCGTCCAGGGGCAGATATAGCATGTCTCCCCGGCCCAGCAGTTTATCGGCCCCCGCCGCGTCAAGGATGGTGCGGGAGTCCACCTGCGACGTGACGCCGAAGCTGATCCTGCTGGGGAAATTGGCCTTGATAAGTCCCGTTACCACGTCCACGGAGGGCCGCTGCGTCGCGACGATCAGGTGTATCCCAACGGCCCGGCCCAGCTGCGCCAGGCGGCAGATCGACTGCTCCACGTCAAAGGCCGCCGTCATCATCAGGTCAGCCAGTTCGTCGATGGCCACCACCAGGTAAGGCATCTTCTCCGGCATCCGCTCGTCGTAGGTCGCGATGTTTTTGACACCGACCTCTTCCAACCGGCGGTACCGGGCCAGCATCTCCTGGATCAATCCCTTGAGCAGGCCCACCACCTGGTCGATCTCCACTACCACCGGGGTCAACAGGTGCGGGATGCCGTTGTAAGGGGTCATCTCCACCCGCTTGGGATCGATCAGGAGCAGCCTCATCTCCTCCGGTGTTTTCTCAGTTATCAGGCAGGAGACGAGGGCGTTGATACACACGCTCTTGCCGCTGCCGGTGGCACCCGCGATCAGCAGGTGGGGCATCTTGGCCAGGTCGATGACGACGGTCTCCCCGCCGCTGCCCTTACCCAGGGCTACAGGGAGCGCGGCCTTGGACCGGATCTGAGCGAACTCCTGGCTCTCCATCACCGACCGCAGAGCCACTATACTCGCGTTCGGATTGGGGACCTCGATGCCGATCTGGGCCTTGCCCATCACCGGGGTCTCGATCCGGATTGTCGGCGTCTTCAGCGCCAGGGAGAGGTCCTTCTCTCGCGCCAGGATGGTGTCTACCTTGACGCGGGTCTTGGTCTCTTCCCTGGTGACCACCTGTTTGCCGTGCTCATCCAGCCTGGGGCGGCCCTGCTCGTCGGTCTCCTTCACCTGTTTGTAGCGACGCACCCAGCCAGGGATCAGGCCGTACATCGTCACCGTCGGCCCGGGCTTGATCTGTCCGATCTCAACCTCGACGCCGTAGTCCGCCAGAGTCCGTTTGATCGTCTCCGCCGTCGCCTGCATCCCCTCTTCCGAGAAGGCGCCCTCGGGGACCTCTTGCAGCAGGTCTATCGAAGGTCGGGCCCACTGCCTGCCCACGGCCGTGATTTCGGGAGAGTCGTCGGGGCTCAGGTCATCCATCGGCGTATCGGCAAGCGAGGCCTCTTCGGCGGTCGCTTCGGCCGATGGGTCCCAGTACCTGTTGAACTTGCCGCCCGGCGACGGCTGTGGCACCGTCTCCTGACCTGTGACAGGCGGCCCGTCCATCGGCTCGAACGTGGCCACCTGACGGCCGTCGTCCCTGTCGGGTTCATAGTCGGTTGCCATGGACCCGTCCGATACCGGAAGCTCATCTGTCGGGGCGTTTTCGATTAAGGGCGTCTTGGGCTGCCAGGAGTATCCCTTGCCGGCGGCATCCTCCGCGGATGTCTGTACCGTCCGCGTCCGCGTATACGGCGTGAGGACCTCAGGTGGCATATTGGGCTCGGCCCCGGGTTCACCCTGAAGCGCTCGGCCCTTATCAGAACGTGAGCTTCGGTCGAAGCGGTACATTTTGGATGTCCACTTGGCCGCGACCACCAGGACCACGTAGCCATGGACCGACAGACGGCCCAACGCCATCGCTACATCCACCGCCAGGGCCGGTGCGGCGACCGACGCACCGGCCAGGAAAATAGCCAGGAGACTCAACACGCCCTGCCACGTGGCGGAGCCAATGATGGCGTCCCCCACCTTACCTCCCAGGGGAACGTCGCCGTCCAGCGTAAACCATGACAGGCCGCCGCCGGTGGACTCGAAGAAGGCCAGTACGCCCAGTACGACGGCGACCATCGCCAGCGAGCCCGCCCATAGATTGGCGTATCTTAACCAGTTTCGGCGGACTGCCAGTACCCCCGCGAGCGCCAGCAGCCACACCGCAACGGCAACCATGCCCAGGCCGAAGTTGGTGAGGACGCCCTTTCGGACCAGGTTGTAGAAGTCTCCAACCGGTTCAATGGTGAAGCCGACAACGATAGCCGCGGCCACGGCAACGGCCGCAGCCAGCCAGGCCCTGGCCCGCCACGATGAGGGCAGCAGATTCAACAGCCTTAACGGTGCGCTTATCAATAGTGGGCCGCCGGACTTCCTATTTGCCATCGCACTCAATTTTACCACTCCAGGTCTTCTTTAAAAAGCCAGAGATTGCAGATTCGAGCGAGGGTGGCCACGGAGCCATCAGATTCCTTCATAGCACTGCTGCGGACAGATGGAATCTTCCTCTCCGTCGGCCCTGTTGTGCGTGAAAAGGCCCTATTATGCGTGAAATGGCAGGTAGACTCTATTGGACTGCCAGGGCACAGAGAAAATGATTGTTGCGCTCCCCTGTACGAGGCCGGGACGGGCAGGGATCCGCGTCCACCGCAACGGGAGGAATGGGAGTTTCGCTAGACTCGCTCAATGACTGTGAGGACCGTGGGGCGCCTCATAGCCTCCTTGCGAAGGAATTTAGAGATGGACTCGGACATCTCGGCCCTCACTTGCTCCCACTCTAGGACGGGTGATCCGGCCTCTTCTAGGACTGTTTGGGCCATTTTGGAGGTTTTTTCAAACAACTCCCTCGACTCCTCCAACTCCTCGAATCCCGACGACACCACTACGGGTGGCTTGAGGATTTTTCCAGTTTGCTGGTCTACCGATAGGACCACGACGACTACGCCTTCTCTGGCCAGGCGTCGGCGTTCGCTGAGAACAGCGCTGTCCATGGCCCAGAGCCGGGACCCGTTGACGAAGACATGGCCGGCCTGCACCGTGTCGGCGACACGGCCTCCCTCGGACGTTAGCTCCAGCACGTCCCCGTCTTCCAGAATGAAGGTATTGGACTCGGGGATTCCCATCGACTGGGCCAAACCTGAGTGGGCAACCAGGTGCCGGTACTCGCCGTGGACCGGCACGAAGAACCGGGGGTTCACCAGTCGCAACATCATCTTCAGTTCTTCCCGGCTGGCGTGTCCGTGCACGTGGACCAGTGCGATCCGGCTGTAAAGGACTGAGGCCCCTTGCCTGTACAGGTTGTCGATGGTCTTGGAAATCAGCTTCTCGTTGCCTGGGATCGGTGAGGCCGAGATGATCACCGTGTCCCCGGGCACGATCTCAACGTCCTGATGCTCGCTGTTGGCGATGCGCACCAGGGCCGAGGTCGGCTCGCCCTGGCTGCCGGTGGCTACGATGACGACCTGGTCGTGCGGGAGCCGGCGGGCCTCGTTCATCGAGACCAGCGTGTCATCCGGGGCATCGAGATAGCCCATGTTCATCGCCATCTTCACGTTGTTCCTCATACTCCTACCCACCACCGTCACCTTGCGGCCATGCCTGACGGCGGCGTTCACCACCTGCTGAATCCGCGAGATCAGGGAGGCGAAGGTCGCTACCATGACCCTGCCCTGGGCCTCGCCGATTATGCGGTCCAGGGCCTCGCCGACCTGCTGTTCGGACTCGGTGTAGCCTTCGATCTCGGCATAGGTGGAGTCTGACAGGAGCAACAGCACACCGTCCGCGGTTAGCTGGGCCAGGGTCGAGAAATCTGTGGGGTTCCCGTCGGCTGGAGTGTGGTCGATCTTGAAGTCGCCCGTGTGGATGACCAGTCCCAACGGCGTTGTGAGGGCGATGCCCATGGCGTCAGGGATGGAGTGGCACACCCTGAAAAACTCAACGTGGAACTCCCCAATGCGGAAAGGAGAGTGAGGCTCGACCACGTTCAGCCGGGCCTTGCGCAGCATCCCGCGCTCTCGGAGCTTTACCGAGATGAGCCCGTGGGTCAGACGAGACGCGTAGACCGGGACGTCCAGATCGGACAAGATGTGGGGCAGGGCGCCGATGTGGTCTTCGTGTCCGTGGGTGATCAGGATGGCGCGGACACGGTCGCGGTTCTCGATCAGGTAGGTTATGTCGGGTATGCCGAAGTCCACGCCCGGCATGTTTTCTTCGGGAAAGAGGATCCCGGCGTCGATTACGACGATATCTTCGTCATACTCCAGGGCCAGCATGTTCTGGCCGATCTCGCCGAGACCGCCCAGTGGGATCACTCGCAGCGGTGTGTGGGGCAACTAGAACTCCTTCAATAACACTTGAATGGGGGAGTCCAGACGCCGCCTGCCCCGATATGTCGGGGACATGTTCGGGGCTCTGGTGGGGGTCTCCCCGACGAGTCGGGGCAGAAATAAAAACCCTTGAGGGTGGGTTGGCGGGTGGGAAGAAGTCACCTTGGTTATTGGGATGGCTTCTAGAGTTGTTCGAACATGCTGAGCTGTCGGTCCTTCGCCGCCTGCTCCGGCTCTTCGGGTGCCTGGCTCGCGCTCTCGATCAGCGAGGGCAGACGCCGGAAGTCGTTCTCTATGGCCGGGCGAAGCCTGGGATTGTGCAGCGCGGCGGCGGGGTGGTACATGGGGTAGACCGTCAGGTCTCTCCACCGGCGTGGCTTCCCCCGGGCCTTGCTGATGGCCTCGCCGGGAAAGAACTTGCCGAAGGAGAATCTTCCCAGTGTCGCCACGACCTTGGGTGAGATGATCTCCAGTTGCCGGTCGAGGTAAGGCTGACAGGCGCCCGTCTCGGCGGGCAAAGGGTCTCGGTTTTGGGGAGGACGGCACTTGACCATGTTGGTGACGTATACATCCTCACGGTTCAGGCCTATGGATGCCAGCATTTCGTCCAGGAGCTTGCCGGCGGAACCTATGAAGGGCCGTCCGTCCCGGTCCTCGTAGAAGCCCGGACCCTCGCCGATGAACATTATGTCGGCCGTTCGGGAGCCCTCCCCCGGCACGGCCTGGGTCCGGCCCTCGGACAAGGGGCAGAGCGTACAGGCTTTGATTTCCAGGATCAGGTCGTCGAAGGCGGACATTGTGCTGGTTCAGGCTTTCTTGGGTGTGACCGGCAGGGGGTCTAAGAGACCGCGTATAATGCCCCGAGCCGCTGGTCAACATCCTAGCAGTTGGCCCGTCCAAGGTCAACGTAGAATGCCGCCACGCGACCGTCCTGATTCCTTGTCCCGCTCTGGGCCCGTTGCTATACTGTCCCCAGTGCCCCAAGGAACAATTATGACGCAGCTCGTCGGCATATTCGGCTACCCCCTCTCCCATTCGATCTCGCCCGTTTTTCAACAGGCGGCCTTCGACCATTACTCCATACCGGCGCGGTATCAGGCCTGGCCGACGCCGCCCGAAAGACTGGAAGCAGAGCTTGGAAAACTGCGTGGCGACCGGTACCTCGGCGCCAACGTGACTGTACCGCACAAGGAACAGGTCTGCCGCCACCTCGACGACATCGACACCTGGGCCGAATCCGTCGGCGCCGTCAATACAATCGTTCGAGAGGGCGGACGCCTGATCGGCTACAACACCGACTCTTACGGGTTCATCAGGGCGCTCAAGGAGATGGGCGGCCTCGACCCTCAGGGCAAAAGGGTGTTGCTGCTGGGAGCGGGAGGCGCCGCCCGTGCGGCAGCCTTCGGCCTGGCCCATGAGGACATAGCCTCGCTTGCCATTGCCAACCGGACGCCAGAGCGGGCGCTGGCCCTGGCAGGAGAGCTCCGAGCCGCCGTGGCCCGGGTCGATGCGGTTCCTATTCAAGGGGCGGGCCTGGAGTCCGCTTGCGCAGACGCCGACCTGATAGTCAACTGCACGTCGATGGGCATGAGTAACGGGGAAGCCGAGGGCGTTTCCCCGCTGGAGGCCCGCATGATCCCGCCTGTCGCGATGGTCTACGACATGGTGTACAATCCCCGGGAGACACCCCTGTTGATCGAGGCCGGAAAGGCGGGCGCTTCGCTGCTTGGGGGGTTGCCCATGCTCGTATACCAGGGCGCCTCGTCCTTTGAGCGCTGGACCGGTAGGGATGCGCCGGTAGACGTGATGTTCCGTGCCGCCGAGGAAGCCCTATCCCTGCTGGAAGCCGGTGATTGAGGGTTGACCCCTCATCGCTTTGTCCCTGTCCAGGGCGAAGCTGGGTCCAGAGCGAAACCAGCGCGGCCGGCTCGAAAAGATCGGAATCATTCCCGCACCTGTAATGAAACGCCGCTCGGGTGGGCACGTTATGCTAGACCGTAGGCTGTTGCGGGATGACCTCTAAGTAGACGGGCCGGTGTTAGGGCGAGATACCCAATGGTCGAACAACAATGACATCGAAACCCAACATCTTCCTGACTGGTTTCTCCGGTTCGGGCAAGACAACCGTGGGTAAAGAGGTGGCCCGGCGCCTGGGCTGGCGGTTCGTCGGCATCGACGACGAGATCGTTGAAGCCCAGGGCAAACCTATCGATGCCATATTTGACGAGTTGGGCGAGGCCGGCTTTCGGCAGATAGAGCACGAACACCTGGCGTCCGCATGTGAGGGCGAACGCCAGGTCGTCTCAACCGGCGGCGGCATCGTCATGGATGAGAATAACGTCCAGCTGATGGAGCGTAGCGGCGTCATCGTCTATCTCGACGCCAACCCCGAGGTCATCCACGCACGGCTAGAGACAGAACGCGCCAGGGGAGATAACCCCGCCGTACGCCCCATGATCGCCGCCTCTGACCAGCTTAGTCGCATCCGCGACCTCAAGGCCAAGCGTCAACCCAGCTACAGCCGGGCCCATTGGACGGTCCACACCGACAGCCTGACCCCCGGTCAGGCTGCGGAAGAGGTCATACGGGCTTTCGGGTTGCTCAGCCAGCCTGGGGACGATGGCCGTCCCCAGGAAACCGACCTGGCCGCCGTCGTACACACCTCCAGCGTTGACTACCCCGTCTGGGTCGGATGGGGCATCTTGGACGGACTGGGCGAGCGGGTCAAACGCATCCTCGAGCCGCCCGCGGCCTATGTGATCGGAGACGAAGGCGCGTTCACCCATGCGCGGCAGGTCCAGGCATCCATGGAGGCCGCCGGTATCCCGACTCACATGCTCCTGGTCCCACCGGGTGAGCCGAGCAAGACACACGAGACCGCTCAGCGGGCCTACGCATGGCTGGCTGACCGCAAGGCCGAACGCGGCCACATGGTCTTGGCCGTGGGCGGAGGCATGGTGGGAGACCTGGCCGGTTTCGTTGCGGCGACTTATCTCCGCGGCATGCCTCTGGCCCAGGTCCCCACGAGCCTGCTGGCCATGATGGACGCCTCGGTCGGCGGCAAGGTCGCCGTGGACCTGCCCCAGGGGAAAAACCTGGTGGGAGCCTTCTATCAACCCAGGTTCGTGCTGGCCGACGTCCAGACACTCCAGACCATGCCCCCTAGAGAGCTGACCTCCGGTTGGGCCGAAGCCATCAAGCACGGCCTGATACTCGACATAGACCTCCTGGAGGCGTTTGAGCGTGACAACGTCCCCATTCAGGCCCTGGAACGGGACCTCGCCACCGACATCATCCGGCGGAGCGTCGCTATCAAGGCCGGTATCGTGTCCCGTGACGAGAAAGAGACCCTTGGTGTGAGGGTGCTCCTTAACTATGGACACACCATCGGCCATGCCCTCGAGAAGGTCACCGCATATGGGCGGCTCCTGCATGGAGAGGCCGTCAGCGTGGGGATGATGGGGGCTGCGTACATCAGCCAGGCCATGGGCCTCCTGTCCGAAGAAGAGGTAGCCAGACAGGCTTCTCTGCTGGAGAAGTACGGACTGCCCGTGTCTATCGACGGCGTCGATGTCGACGCTGTGGCCGAGGCGTTGATGTCCGACAAAAAGGTTGCCGGCGGGACGATCCGCTGGGTGCTGTTGAACGGCCTGGGTAACGCGGTAACCAGGAACGATGTCCCCACCGAACTGGTCCGAGAGGCACTGAGAATGGTGGCGGCCCCAACGCCGGCAAACGGCTAACCGTGGAATGGGAATGGCTGTGGCTCGCGCTCCTGGGATTCGGTTCGGGTGCATATGGAGTCCTTGTCGGTGCAGGGGGCGGCTTCATTCTCGGGCCTGTCCTTCTAATTTTCTTCGACATGGAGCCGCAGGTGGTGGCCGGGACCGCGCTGGCTCTCGTTGCGGTCAATAGCATAGCGGGCTCCCAGGCATATCGCCGCATGGGACTGATCGACTACCGCAGCGGTCTCCTCTTCGCGGCGGTGGCGATCCCAGGGTCTGTTCTGGCCCCATTTGTCCTGACGACCGTGGCTGGGGGTGTCTTCAGGCTTCTTTTCGGACTGTTGCTGGTCACCCTGGCCTTCCAGATGCTGGTCCATCCACACTTCTCGGCCCGATCGACGCCCAGGAAGATCGGAATGTTCAGTCGGACGGTCCGTAGTCGTGAGATAACCACATCTTGGGGACAGGTCTTTCGCTATGAGTTCAACGAGTTCTTTGCGACGTCGTTCAACTTCATCCTCGGATTCATTTCCAGCTTCTTCGGCACGGGTGGCGGTTTTCTTCGGACACCCATCCTTGTGGCGGCATTCGGCTTCCCGGTCAGAGTGGCCGCGGCCTCTTCCATCTTCGCGTTATCCTTCTACGCGACAGCCGGCGCGGTGACCCACGCCTCTTTAGGTCATGTGGAATGGTTTCCCACCTTCGTCTGGGCGGGTGTCGGGCTAGTGATGGGAGGTCAGTTCGGGGCGCGGTTGAGCCTCAGGGTGAAGGGGCCATGGATTCTCCGCTTGCTCATGATCGTGGTTCTGAGCCTGGGCATCAAGCTTATTATGGAGGCGCTATAGGTGCAGCCGGCCCAACTGCCCGACGATTCTTGGTTTCGAATTCGGGACCCCGGAACTCCACCCTCGCGATGTGACGCATGACAATGCCGTTTTTCAAGATCCAATCAACCCAGGGCAACGCCCGCACCGGCACGCTCCACACCGCCCACGGCGACGTGCCGACACCGGCATTCATGCCGGTGGCCACTCAGGGGTCGGTCAAGGCGCTGGACCCCGAGGACCTCAGGTCCGTCGGGGCGTCCATCCTGCTGTCCAACGCTTACCACCTGTACCTGCGGCCGGGGGTCCGAATCGTCGAGGACCTGGGCGGCATCCACGGATTCATGGGGTGGGACGGCCCCGTCCTCACCGACAGCGGCGGCTTCCAGGGCTTCAGCCTGGAGCACCTGCGTGAGATCACCGAGGACGCCATCATATTCAAGTCCCATATCGACGGCAGCACGCACACCTTCACGCCCGAGGCGGCCGTACATCACCAGGAGCGGCTGGGGGCCGACATCATCATGCCGTTGGACATGTGTGTGTCGGCACGCGCCGAGAGGCCCGAGGTTGAAGATGCCATGGAGCGAACCAGCCGTTGGGCCCTGCGGAGTCGCGAAGCACACTCCAGGGCCGGCCAGGCCCTGTTCGGCATCGTCCAGGGAGGCCTGCACCCCGACCTCCGTGAACGCTCCGCGGAGTATCTGGTGTCGCTGGACTTCCCTGGCTACGGCGTCGGCGGCCTCAGCGTGGGCGAGTCTAAACAGGAAACCTATGACGCGGTCGAGCTGACCACTAGCCTGTTGCCGGCCGGGGCCCCCCGCCACCTCATGGGAGTCGGCTCGCCCGAGGACGTGGTGGAGGCGGTGGCTCGCGGCATCGACCTGTTCGACTGCGTGCTTCCCACCCGTATAGCGAGGAACGGCGCTCTACTGGTGCCGTCCGGACGGGTCAATGTCGATACCGCGCCATTCAAGAGCAGGGACGCGCCCGTACAGGAGGACTGCGACTGCTACACCTGCCTCACCTTCTCCGCGGCCTACCTGCATCACCTGTTTCGGGCCAAAGAGCTGCTGGCCTACCGGCTGGCGACGATACACAACCTGAGGTTTCTGCTGCGGATGCTGGAAGAGATACGGGCGGCTATCATTCGCGGTGAGTTCGAGTCGTATCGGGCTCGCTTCCACGCGGACTTTGAGCCACCGGACGAGGAGACCCGGCGCACCCAAAAACAGAAATGGCTTCGGGCCCAGGGAAGGCCCCGAATCCTGGGGGACTGACCGTAAGTTTGCTCGGTTCCAGTGTCATTCTGAGTCCTTCGGCTTCGCTCAGGATAGACTCCGCGAAGAATCTGGGGCTGGGTGTTTGGGCACCCTATTCCCCGGAGCCTCACCTGCGAGCCCTTTGCTCCAGCGGGAAGGTCAGTCCCCTCCGCGGAAGGACTCCTCAAGAATGACAGCGACCTGTAGCGCCTAGCCCCCGGCGACGGCCGGGACGATACTGATCTCGTCGCCGGCTTTCGTCGCGGTGCTCAGACCTTGCAGGAACCGGATGTCCTCGCCGTTGACGTAGACGTTGACAAAGTTCCGGAGTTCACCCTGGTCGTCGCAAATCCGCTCCTTGATCCCCGGGAACTCGGTGTGGAGCGAGTCTATGATCTCCACCAGGGTCGATCCCTCGACCGATACTTTGTCCTGCCCGTTGGTCACTCGGCGCAGAGGGGTTGGAATTCTAACCGTCACGCTCATAGTCTATAACCTCCTGGGGTGTACGCCCGCCGATGTTTAGATGCGGGCCGTATGCGGGCGGTTAACCCTCGATCACGTCTCCGCTGACCGGGTCCACCCTCACGCCCGTCTCCGTGACCCAATCGAGGCCACGGGTTATCTCTTTCTCGTCGCCATCAAGCTCCAGTACGACCCAGCCCATGTCTTCGCGGACATCGGCCCGGCGGATGTTGGTCACTATCTCGAACTTCTTTCCGAGGTTGTAGATTACCGCCTCGGTGATCAGCTCTTTGGGGAACGTGAACTTCACACGCTTCTTTACCATGGCGCACTCTCCCCCTTTGTTGTTGTCATCGCTGCTTGGCGGCCAGCGCCGCCTGGAACTCATCGTAATCCGGGGCCGTGTACACCGGATCGGGAATATCTTCGACGACCTCCAGGGTCTTGAGGCCGTTGCCGGTGATGAAGGCCACGGTGACCTCGTCGGACCTTATGTCGCCTCTCTCGACCAGCCTCTTGAGTCCCGAGATGACGACCCCGCCCGCGGTCTCCGTAAATATACCCTCAGTCTCGGCCAGTAGCTTGATGCCTTCGACAACTTCCTCTTCAAGGGCGGCGACCGCCGTGCCCTCGGTGTCGGCCATGGTCCGCAGGGCGTAGGGCCCGGACGCCGGGTTGCCGATCGCCAGCGACTTGGCTATTGTGTTTGGCTTGACCGGACGCACCTGCGTGCTGTTCAACTCGTAGGCCTCCACTATCGGTGAGCAGCCCTCGGCCTGGGCCAGGTGCATCCTGGTTTTAGGCGAGTCGATCAGCCCTATTTCGCCGAACTCCTGGAGTCCCTTCCATATCTTGGTATGCAGCTCCCCCGAGGCCGCCGGCACCACGCAGTGGTCGGGCGCCTTCCATCCGAGCTGTTCGGCCACTTCATAACCAAGGGTCTTGCTGCCCTCGGCGTAGAAAGGGCGCATGTTGATGTTGACGAAGGCCCAGCGATGGTTGTCCGCCAGCTCGCTGCAAAACCTGTTGGCGTCGTCGTAGGTGCCGTCCACCGCCACCAGAGTCGGACCGTAGATGGCCGCTCCGATGATCTTCCCCCTTTCCAGATAAGCGGGGTAGAACACCATGGTTTTCATCCCGGCCCTGGCCCCATGGGCCGCCACCGACCCCATGAGGTTACCCGTGGATACGCAGGCCAGCACGTCGAACTCGAACTCCAGGGCCTTGGTGGTGGTGACCGAGACCGGGCGGTCCTTGAACGAATAGGAGGGGTTGACGCTGTCGTTCTTGATATACAGGTGTTCCAGGCCCAGCAAGCGTCCGAGGTTTTTCGCCCTGATCAGTGGGGTGAATCCGGTCCCGATGTCCACGGCGGCCTCCGCATCGACGGGTAGGAAGTCGTGGTAACGCCACATGGTGAAAGGTCCCCGGGTTATCCGCTCCCGGGTCACGTCCCGGGCGATGCTATCGTAGTCGTAGGCGACTTCCAGCGGCCCGAAGCAGAACTCGCACACGTTCAGCGGTTCCACCGGGTACTCTCGCTCGCACTCACGGCAGCGCAGAGACTTTACATAAGACAAGGGTTTAGACCTCAAGAGACCAAGGGCGTATGGACACAGAGCCTGGTCGCCCGGGTGCTGTTTCAGGGCTATTACGGCAGAGGAATATTAGCAGCGCCTAAGCTTGATTGTCAAGGAAACTCCAGCCAAGCTCACGGGCCAGGACGCCCTTGCTCATGCGCTCAACTCTCTATATACTCTCCCCAGAAGCTATCCCATTGTGTGGTTATGCAGTTCGGGTGGTGTGGATGGCGCCCGGATGGGGTCCTGGGAGGGTCGGGTCCGACAATCGCGTGGGGGTGGGGTGCAGTTTACCGAGCTGCTGACCGATAAGGGGTTCCCCCAAGAAGCCCCGAAGAGGCATGCCTTGGCTTCCCAGGAACGGCTGATTCCACTCTTCCCGCTAAACACGGTCCTGTTTCCAGGCGCCTCTCTGCCGCTTCAGATATTCGAGGAGAGGTACAAGCTTCTGGTGCGGCACTGCCTGGACAATGACTCCAAGTTCGGCGTTATCCTGATCAAGTCCGGTTCAGAGGTGGGAGAGCCGGCTGTACCTCACTCCACGGGAACCGTGGCCCATATAGTGCAGGTCAACCGGATACGTGGCGATCGCATGTTTATCTCGGTCACCGGACAGCAACGCTTCAGGATAAAGGAGATAACCCAGCGGCGTCCCTACCTGGCGGCCCAGGTGGAAGTGATGGAGGACGAGCGCGAGGTGGACGTACCACCGACGGAGTTGCAGGCCGTTCGGGAGGCCGTGAACCAGCACGTCCGGCTGGTGCTCGGTTCCAGAGGAGGCTGGCAGCGTTCCGCCAGGTTACCCCTGGACCCGGTCGTCCTGTCCTACTTTATCGCCCGTACGCTCCAGGTCGGCTTGCCGGAGAAACAGGTCCTCCTGGAGGAAAACTCCACTGCGAGACGTCTGGAGGCCGAGCTTGACCTGCTCCGAAGAGAGAACGAGGCCTTGAAGCACCGCGTCGCCGCCGAACTGAGACGGAGGTTCAGCACCCAGTAGGCGCGACACACCGCTCGACGCGCCGGGCGGTTCACCAAGAATAAGGGATTCCGCCTTCGCGGTACGATGCCCTGAGTCTCCGGTCGGACTCATGTACAACTGGAGTCCAGAGGGGTTCAAACCCTCCGGTGGGTTTCCCCGGGATCTAGCTTTTCAGGATTCCCTCATCCTCGAATATCCGGGCCAACAGGGCGATGCCTTCGTGGATCTCCTCCGGCGTGTTGTAGCCGAAGCAGAGCCGGGCGTAGTTCTTGCCCGAGACCCCGTCGGGGGCGTACAGATTGCCGGCCTGGTAGCCCACGCCGGCCTCCAGGGCTTTTTCGCGCACGCTTGCCAGATCGACGCCCTCGGGCATGCGCAGCCAGACGTACAGCCCGCCCTCGGGCCGGCTCCACGTCGCCGCCGAGCCGAAGTTCTCGCCCAGCGCCGCCAGCATGGCGTCCCGTTTGGCGCGCAGGATGTGGCGGATATCGCCGATGTGGTCCTCCAGGTTTGACGTGGAATACCGGTGGACCGCCAGTGCCGCGAACTGGTTGACTCCGCTGCCGCTCTTGACAGCCGCAACCCTGTTCAGCACCTCCGGAGGAGCTGTCAGGTATCCCATCCTCATTCCCGGCGCGATGTTCTTGGAGAAGGACGCGACGTACATGACCCTCCCGGTCTCGTCCAGAGAGTGGATCGACGTAACGGGCTCCCCGTCATACCGCAGGTCAACGTAGCAGTCATCTTCCAGAATGGGGACGTCGTAGCGTTGGGAAAGCCGCACCACCGCCTGCCTGCGTTCCAGAGTCATCGTCCATCCCAGGGGATTTTGAAAAGAGGGAATTGTGTAGATAAACTTCGGCCTCTTGCCCTGGGCTGCCGCCGTCTTGATCGCACCTTCCAGGGCCTCCGGGACAATCCCGTCGTCGTCGCACGCGACTCCCCGGACGTCCGCCTGGAACCGCCTCAGCGTGTTGAGCGTTCCCGAGTACACGAACTCCTCGGTCAGGACGACGTCGCCCGGGTCCAGCAGCACCTCTAATAGCATGTAGATGGGCTGGCTGGAGCCGTCGGCCAGTATGATGTCGTCGGCCGATACCTTGATGCCGCGGTCCCTGGCCAGCTTGCCGGCCACGAACTCCCGCAGCGGCGGGTAGCCCGAGGGATGCGGGTACACCGCCAGGTCCTTCCCCTCGTCGCGCAACGCGCCCTCCAGGGCGGCCATCAGCTCGTCCAGGGGAAGCGAGGCGGGATCGGGATAGGCCACGGCGAAGTCGTATCTGCCCCGGCGTATCGCCGCCCGGTCGCGGGCCCCGGGCGTCGTCTTGGCGAAGAGTCCTTCGTACTGGAACTGCTCGGCATCGGCCATCGGTTACCCTCCCGTCAGTTGCGGTATTTCCTGGCTACCCTGCGCTTGCACGCAGGCTACGAATCAAGCTCGATGCGCAGGCGCTTGTTGATACGCCCCTTGCTCTCGTGGCGGACCACGCTGATCCGGCCCACCTCGCCGGTGTTGGCGACGTGGGTGCCGCCGTCGGCTTGCAGGTCGAGCCCTACGATATTCACGGTCCGGACCTCGGCAATAGCGGGGGGCAGAAGGTTGATTTTGGTGCGGATGAGGTCCGGGATTTTGAAGGCCTCCTCCCTGGGCAGCGAGGCAATCTCGATGGGCCGGGCGGCATCCACCTCCTTGTTGATCAGGACCTCGACCTCTCTGGCGAAGTCGGCCGACATGTGCTCCAACTCGAAGTCCATCCTGGCCGCCAGTGGCTTCATGTCTCCGCCGGTGACCTTCGCACCGCCCTGCCGCCAGATGACGCCGCACAGGATGTGCAGTGCCGTGTGGGTACGCATGAGCTGGTACCGTCGCTCCCAGTCGATGGCGCCGTGGACCGCGGTTCCGGCAGCCGGTGGCCCCTGGCCCAGCTTGTGGATTATTTTGCCCTCAGAGCGAGAAATTTTCTTGACCGGGTATTCCCGGTCCCCCACTTGCAGTGTGCCTGTGTCCGAGGGCTGTCCTCCTCCGCCGGGGTAGAAGGCGGTCCGGTCCAGAACGACCCCGGTGGGCGTGACATCGACAACCCGGGCGTCGAACTCCTTGAGGTAGCTGTCGGTGTAGCAGAGAATCTCGGTCAGAGCGCAGCCTCCTCTCGCTGCCGGTAGTTCAGCCTAAACCCTATCACGCCTGGACTTCGCTTGGGAACGGGGCGTCGGAGACCCGCCGCTCGATCAAGTGTCCGGACAATACAACAACATAGTAGGGACAGGCTTCAAACCTGCCCCTACGTTGCTAACCGGCCCCTACCCTATATGTGGTACAATTTCTGTTATCGTTTTCCTGAGTACAGACCCGTCCCTCGGCTTGCGGATGGGAGCCAGCGGAGAAGTCCAAGGCGTGCCCACATACGACATCGGAGTTATTGGCGGCGGGATCATCGGCCTGGCCACCGCCATGCATCTGTCCCACGAATTCCCTAAATACAAAGTAGCGGTCCTGGAGAAAGAGTCCGAGATCGCCCGCCACCAGACCGGCCACAACAGCGGTGTCATACACGCCGGCATTTACTACACACCCGGATCCCAAAAAGCCAACTTCTGCTCCACCGGCGGCATGATGCTCCGGGGCTTCGCCGACCGCCACGGCATCCCGTACGAGATGTGCGGCAAGCTCATCGTCGCCACTGACGAGTCGGAGGTCCCGCAACTGCAAGAGGTGTACCGTCGGGGCATCGCCAACGGCGCCGAGGGGCTGGAGATAATCGGCAGAGAGCGCATCACCGAACTGGAACCTCACGCAGCGGGCGTCAAGGCCGTGCTCTCTCCCAACACCGGCATCGTAGACTACGCCGAGGTCTCCCGGACCTACGCGGCCGTGATGATGGAGAACGGCTGTGATCTCCTGACCGACACCGAGGTCCGCGCCATCACCCGAAACAACGGCGTGTTGCACGTGGAGACCTCCAACGGCAGCGTGGCGGCAAAAAACCTGATCAACTGCGCAGGACTCCACGCCGACACCGTTGCGGCAATGATGGGAGTCGATCCCGGACTGCGGATCATCCCCTTCCGTGGCGAATACCTGACCCTGCGCCCCGAGAGGTCCCACCTTGTAAATAGCCTCATCTATCCGGTGCCGGACCCCAAGCTGCCCTTCCTAGGCGTACACTTCACAAGGCGAATAGGAGGCACCATCGAGGCCGGTCCCAACGCCGTCCTGGCCTTCGCCAGGGAGGGCTACAGCCGGTCCAGCTTCAATCTAGAAGATGCCGTCGGATTTCTGACCTACCCGGGGTTCTGGCGCATGTCCGCCGCCCACTGGAAGACCGCGGTTGAGGAGCAGTACCGGTCGGTAGTCAGGACCGCCTTCGTGCGTTCTCTGCAGGCGCTGGTTCCCGAGATAAAGAAGGAAGACCTCCACGAACCCGGCGCCGGCGTCCGGGCCCAGGCGGTCGACCAGAACGGCAACCTGCTCCAGGACTTCAGGATCAGCGAGACCGAGAACGCCATCCACGTGCTCAACGCGCCCTCACCCGCCGCCACATCATCGCTAACCATCAGCGGCTACATCGTGGACCTGGCCCGCAAGAGCTTTGGCCTGGCCGCCTGAAGCCAGGCTCCCGCCGCACTCACCGCGCCCGTCGTCTGGCATTGTTACGACACGGCTACCACGCAGGGTTAAAGCCCTTGACGGCCCTCCCCCCGTTGGGTATAATCTAAGCGTCAGCGGGAGGCCGAGAGGGCGAGTGCGCTCTCAAGGATACCCGGCAGGGATCGGAGACGGTCCCCTGAGACCGCACCTTAACAACTGGATAGTGGAAGGAAACAAAACAATTCCATAGAGTTTGATCCTGGCTCAGGACGAACGCTGGCGGTGCGCCTAATGCATGCAAGTCGAACGACTCTAATTCGCTTCGGCTTATTAGGGTAGTGGCGGACGGCTGAGTAACACGTAAGTAACCTGTCCCGAAGAGGGGGATAATCTCGAGAAATCGGGCCTAATACCCCGTAAGTCTCTTCCCGACATGTCGGGGGGAGAGAAAGGTTCTCGATTCGTCGGGCGCCGCTTTGGGAGGGGCTTGCGGCCTATCAGGTAGTTGGTGGGGTAATGGCCCACCAAGCCGAAGACGGGTAGCCGGTGTGAGAGCATGATCGGCCAGAGGGGGACTGAGACACGGCCCCCACTCCTACGGGAGGCAGCAGCAGGGAATCTTGCGCAATGGGCGAAAGCCTGACGCAGCGACACCGCGTGGGGGAAGAAGGCCCTAGGGTTGTAAACCCCTTTTCTCGGGGAAGAGAACGGACGGTACCCGAGGAATAAGGTTCGGCTAACTACGTGCCAGCAGCCGCGGTAATACGTAGGAACCGAGCGTTGTCCGGATTTACTGGGCGTAAAGGGCGCGTAGGCGGCTTACTAAGTCTCATGTGAAATCTCCCGGCTCAACTGGGAGCGGTCATGGGAAACTGGTAGGC
>PVBE012504926.1_pt1 | contig 31912 bp, 49 predicted proteins | sample 1631181 | NCBI WGS metagenome assembly PVBE01 (sample SAMN08397723, study PRJNA350692) | Marine metagenome, whole genome shotgun sequencing project. | isolation source: water | place: Pacific Ocean | collected 2012-04
AGATGGTGATGCCGGGTGACAACGTCACGATCGACATCGAGCTGATCACCCCGGTCGCCGTGGAAGATGGGCTACGTTTCGCCATCCGCGAGGGTGGCCGCACCGTCGGTGCCGGCGTCGTCACTGCAATCACCGAATAGAACGAAGAGAACGAGCAGGACAGCGGAAACGGTCTAGATGCCAGCACAGCAGACAATTCGCATTCGCCTGAAGGCGTACGACCACCGGGTGCTTGACCGCTCCGCGCAGCAGATCGTGGAAGCAGCGGAGCGCACCGGCGCGATTGTTGCTGGGCCCGTGCCGCTGCCGACGCGGATTCGCAAGTACACCGTGATCCGCTCACCGTTCAAGCACAAAGACTCTCAGGAACACTTCGAATCGCGTACGCACAAGCGGCTGATCGACATTCTGGAGCCGACTTCACGCACCGTCGATACGCTGATGCGGCTGCAACTGCCGTCCGGCGTCGATATCGAAATCAAGCTGTAGGAGAGGGCTGAGATGACCGTCGGGATGCTCGGACGCAAGGTCGGCATGATGCGCGTCTACGATGGCGCCGGTCGCGTGCGTCCGGTGACCGCGATCGAGCTCGGGCCGAACCGCGTCACGCAGCTGCGCACGAACGACCGCGATGGCTACGAGGCCGTGCAGGTCGGGTACTCAGGCGACCGCAAGCGAGTGACCCGATCGGAGCGCGGCCACCTGCGCGAGGCGGGTGTCGACGAGGCACTGACGCTGTTGCGTGAGGTGAAGCCGGACGGCTCCGACTTCACGCTCGGTCAGGAGCTACTCGTCGACCAGTACACGCCGGGCGAATACATCGATGTCACCGGCACCTCGAAGGGGCGGGGCTTCGCTGGTGGCGTGAAGCGCTGGAACTTCAAAGGCGGTCCCGCGACGCACGGTGCCAAGAAGCACCGCGGACCGGGCTCCGTTGGCGCTGGTACGTACCCGGGCAAGACGTGGAAGGGTCAGAAGATGGGCGGCCACATGGGCGCCCGCCGTAAGACCGTCCGCAACCTGCTCGTCGTGCAGATCGATGTGGGACGCAACTTGATCCTTGTGCAGGGGTCCGTCCCCGGTCCGAACGGTGGTCTGGTCTCGATCCAGCCAGCCGCGCGCAACCCGCTCGCCGACTACGAAGCGCCCGAGCCGTTCGCGCCGGACGAGAACGCCGTCGTTGCCGCGCCCTCCGCCGAGGTGGATGAGACGCCCGACGATACCGTCGAAGACACCGTTGTCGACGAAGCAGCGGTTGAGGAGACTGCTGCCGACGATGCTGCCGACGAAGCACCGGTCGACGAGGTTGCCGATGAGGCGCCTGCGGATGATGCCGAAGCCGACAGCGACAGCTCGGCAGATAGCGACGACGACGAAGCAACCGAATCCGAAGAAGAGCAAGCCTGATGAAGCTCGATCTAGTTGACGCCGCCGGCAAGAAGCTCGACCCGATCGACGTCGATGACGCCGTCTTCGGGATTGAGCCGAACGAAGCCGTCGTGCACCAGACGCTGGTCGCGCAGCTCGCAGCTCGCCGCTCCGGCACCGCGAACACGAAGACGCGCTCCACGGTGCGTGGTTCGACGCGCAAGATTCGACGCCAGAAGGGGCTGGGCATGGCCCGCATGGGCACTAACCGGTCGCCGATCCGGCGTGGCGGTGGCGTCGCCTTCGGCCCCTCACAGCGGTCCTACGTGAAGAAGCTGCCGAAGCGCATGCGCCGACTCGCGATCCGCTCCGTGCTCGCATCGCGCGTGGCGGAAGAGCGGCTGACCGTCATCGACAGCCTCGGCTTCGATCAGCCCTCGACGAAGGTCGCGCGAGCGATGCTCGACGCGCTGGGGGTCGAGCGCTCGGCGCTGATCGTGACCGGCGACGCCGACCGCATTGCGCTGCTCTCCGTACGCAACGTGCCGGGTGTGAGCATGACGCCGGCCGACACGCTGAGCGTCGCGGAGATGCTGGGCCACCAGAACCTGATTCTCACCGTCGACGCCGTGCGTCGCATCGAGGCGTTGTGGGGCGGGGAGCGCGCGAGCGGTCGTGGCGCACCGGCGCCGGTAGCGGTGCAGGGGTAGAGCGCGATGCCAAAGGCAATTCACACCTACGAAGTGCTGCGACGGCCGGTCGTGACGGAGAAGAGCACGATGCTGGCCGGGCAGGGCAAGTACGTCTTTGAGGTCGCGGTCGGGGCGAACAAGCCGCAGATCAAGAGCGCAGTGGAAGTCGCTTTCGATGTCACGGTGAAGGCCGTGAACACCTCTATCGTGCGCGGCAAGACCAAGCGCTTTGGGCGAGGCCAGGCGACGCGTCAGCCGGACTGGAAAAAAGCCGTCGTCACGCTTGCTCCCGGCGACCAGATCGAATTCTTCGGGGCGGTGTAGCGATGCCAATCCGTAACTTCAAGCCAACGTCACCGGGGCGTCGCAACGCTAGCGGGTTCACCTTCGAAGAGATCACCAAGAAGAAGCCCGAGAAGCGGCTGGTGATCACCAAGAAGAAGCGCGCAGGGCGTGGTGGCAATGGCCGCATCTCCGTTCGCCATCGCGGAGGCGGTCACAAGCGGCGCATTCGCATCATCGATTTCAAGCGCGATAAAGAGGGCGTGCCGGGCCGCGTGGCTGCGATCGAATACGACCCCGGGCGCAGCGCCCGCATCGCCTTGATCTTCTACGTGGACGGCGAGAAGCGGTACATCGTGGCCCCGGACGGGCTCGTGGTGGACGACCGCATCGTCGCCGCCTCGGACGCGCCTATCTCGCTCGGTAACACGCTGCCGCTCTCGGAGATTCCGACCGGCACGCTCGTGCACAACGTTGAGATGCAGCCGGGTCGCGGTGGCCAGCTTGGCCGCTCTGCGGGCTCTGGCATCCAGGTGATGGCGAAGGAGGGCGGCTACGTGCTGCTTCGCTTGCCGTCGGGCGAGATGCGCCAGATCCTCGAGCGCTGCAAGGCAACAATCGGCACGGTCGGCAACCCGGAGCACCAGCAGGTGAAGCTGGGCAAGGCCGGACGCAAGCGGCACCGCCGCCGCCGTCCGCAGGTACGCGGCTCAGCGATGAACCCGAACGACCATCCGCATGGCGGTGGCGAGGGCAAGTCCCCGATCGGCATGCCCGGGCCGAAGACGCCGTGGGGCAAGCCGGCGCTCGGCTATCGCACGCGTCGCAACAAGCGCACGACGAAGTTCATCATCCGGCGACGCGGCCAAGGACGGAGGTAGGCGATGTCTCGATCCACGAAGAAGGGTCCCCACGTTGACCCGAAGCTCATGCGCAAGGTTGAAATCGCGCGCGCATCTGCTCGCAAGGAAGTGATCCGGACGTGGTCTCGTTCCTCCACGATCATGCCGGAGATGGTGGGACTGACGCTCGCCGTCCACGATGGCCGTCGCCACATTCCGGTCTTCTGCACTGAGAACATGGTCGGGCACAAGTTGGGCGAGTTCGCATTCACGCGCACATTCCGCGGCCACCGCGGGCGCAGTGAAACGACATCGAGTACCCGCTAATGGAAGTCAGAGCGTTTGCCGCCGACCAGCCGGTCTCGCCTCGCAAGGTGCGACTCGTGCTCAAGATGATTCTTGGCATGAGCGTGGACCAGGCGCTGGCGACGCTCGCGGTGATGCCGCAGCGTTCCGCCGGGATCGTCGCTACGGCCGTGAAGTCGGCTGCCGCGAACGCGGAGAACAACTACGAACTCAACCCGGACGGGCTGACGATCAAGTCCGCCGTTGCCGGTGACGCACGCACGCTGAAGCGCTTTCGTGCCCGTTCGCGTGGTCGCACGAGTCCGCTCGTGAAGCGCCGCAGCCACATTGAGATCATCGTCGAAGGTGACGAGGGGTTCTGATGGGTCGAAAAGTTCATCCCTACGGTTTCCGAGTCGGGATTACCCGCGACTGGCAGTCGAAGTGGTTTAGCGAGCGCTCGTATCGCGAGCTGCTGCACGAAGACCTCCGGCTGCGTCGACTGGTGATGAACGAACTGAAGGACGCAGGCATCTCGCAGGTGCTTCTGGACCGCAACGCGAACCAGTTGACGCTCACCGTGACCACCGCCAAGCCGGGCATCGTGATCGGCCGCGGAGGCGCGAATGCCGACCGGCTGCGCGCGCTACTCCAGCTCGCCGCGCCTGACAAGCGGGTACGCCTGAACATCGAAGAGATCACCGTCCCGGAGCTGGACGCCTACTTGGTCGCGTGCTCTGTCGCGGATCAGCTGGAGCGCCGCGTCGCCTTCCGACGTGCGATCAAGCAGTCCGTGCAGCGCACGATGCAGCGAGGCGCGCTCGGCTGCCGTGTGCGCGTCGGTGGCCGTCTGGGCGGGACCGAGATGTCGCGGTCAGAGGCGGAGATGCAGGGCCGCGTGCCGCTGCACACGATCAAGGCAGACATCGACTACGGCCTGGCCGAGGCGAACACCACTTTTGGTGTGATCGGCGTGAAGTGCTGGATCTACCGCGGCGACATCGCCGCCAACGAGACACCGTTCGCCATAGCGGCCGCTGCGATCGGAGAGGCATAACGCGATGCTGATGCCCCGTCGCACCAAGTTCCGCAAGCAGTTCCGTGGTAAGCGCCGCGGGGCAGCGCAGAACGGCAACACGGTCGCCTTCGGCGAGTATGGCCTGCAGTCGCAGGACAACGCTTGGGTCGACGCGCGCCAGATCGAGGCCGCTCGGCGGGCGATTACTGGCTCGCTGAAGCGTGGCGGCAAGGTGTGGATTCGCGTGTTCCCGGACAAGCCGGTGTCATCCAAGCCGGTTGAGACCCGGATGGGCAAGGGCAAGGGTGCGATCGACCACTGGGTCGCTGTCGTCAAGCGCGGGCGAGTGATGTTCGAAATCGCCGGTGTCCCCGAAGACGCCGCGCGCGAGGCACTGCGACGTGCCAACCACAAGCTCTCGGTGAAGGCCAAAGTGATCACCCGCGAGGAGCGCTTCTAGTGGCCGCACCAGAGACAGTCGAGCTGAGGGAGATGAGCGATGAAGATCTGCTCACCGACCTCGAAGAGACGCACCAGGCGCTCTTCAACCTGCGGTTCCAGACCGTGACGCGGCAGCTTGCCGACGTCTCGCAGGTCGGCAGGGCGCGCCGTCGTATCGCGCGCATCAAGACCCTGCTCACGGAGCGCGACATCCTGGCTGAGGTCGACGAGATGCTCGCCGCCGAGGCGAAAGCCGCGGACGGGCTGGTGGAAGCGACCGATAAGGCTGCGGAAGCCACCGAGGATGCAGCAGACGAAACAGACGAGGACGCCGGTGATGACGGCGATGACGAGGACGGCGGATCGTGACGATGACGACTGAACAGCGGCAGGTAAACCGCAAGCAGCGCACCGGCGTCGTGGTCTCGCAGCACGGCGAAAAAACGGTGATCGTCTCGATTGAGCGTGCCTCGCGTCACCGCCTCTACCGCAAGGTGATTCGACGCACGAAGCGCTACCACGTGCACGACGAAGACAACGCCGCGACCAACGGCGATCTCGTGCGTATCGAGGAGTGCCGGCCGATCAGCCGCACCAAGCACTGGCGGCTGGTCGAAGTGCTGACCGAACGCGAAGTCGCCGACGTGGCGCCCGAGTCGATCGACGAGTCGCTGGTCTCGGACGTGCAGCGTTCAGCCGCGCGTGCTTCCGCCGAGGAAGCGGACACCGCTGCCCCTGCGACCGCCGAGGCGAGCAGCGAGACAGCCGTTGAAGCGACCGATGAGGCTGCCGGCACGGATGAAGCCAGCGATCAGAGCAACGACGAGCCGGAGGCTGCGGATGACGCTGCCGATGGCGACGTAGAGAAGCAGGCTGAGTAACAGATGATTCAGCAAGAATCACGGGTCAAGGTCGCCGACAACTCCGGCGCGCGTGAAGTGCTCTGCATCCGCGTGCTCGGTGGCACGCGCCGCCGCTACGCCCGCGTCGGCGACATGATCGTCGCAACGGTGAAGGAAGCGATTCCGAATAGCGCCGTGCCGAAGGGCGAGGTCGTTCGTGCGGTCGTCGTGCGCACGGCACAGCCCCTCCAGCGTGCCGATGGCTCCTCGATCCGGTTTGATGAGAATGCCGTCGTGATCCTCGCCGACGACGAGGGCAACCCGCGCGGCACCCGCATCTTTGGGCCGGTCGCTCGTGAACTGCGGGATCGACGCTTCATGCGCATCATCTCGCTCGCCCCGGAGGTGCTGTAATGGCGGCCAAGGTACGGCGAAACGACACGGTCGAAGTGATGACCGGCAAGGATCGCGGACGGCGCGGCGACGTTCGGCAGGTGATCGTCGGCAGCGACCGGCTGGTCGTGACCGGCGTCAACATGGTGAGGAAGCACCGTCGCCAGCAAGAGTTCAGCCCCGCCGAGATCGTCGAGGTCGAGGCACCGATCCACACCTCCAACGTGCGACTGGTCTGCCAGTCGTGCGACAAGGCGGTCCGCGTCGGATTCCGGCTGCTCGATGACGGCGGCAAAGTGCGGTTCTGCAAGCAGTGCGATGAGGTGATCGACTGATGACGACGCAGACGGCATATGTCCCGCGCCTGAAGCGGCGCTACAACGACGAAATCGCCGGTGCGCTGATGGGCGAGTTCAATTACGCGAATAAGATGCAGGTGCCCAGCTTCACCAAGATCACCGTGAACATCGGCCTCGGTGAAGCGCTCACCGAGGGGCGGGCGATCGAGTCCGCCACCTCCGACCTGATCGCGATCGCCGGACAGCGGCCGGTCGTGACGCGCGCGAAGAAGGCAATCTCCAACTTCAAACTGCGAGAAGGCAACCCGATCGGCCTCGCGCTGACCATGCGCGGTGACCGCATGTGGGAGTTCTACGACCGGCTGGTGAACGCCGCGCTACCGCGCGTGCGTGACTTCCGAGGCGTCTCGGCGAACTCCTTCGACGGGCGCGGCAACTACTCGCTGGGGCTCAACGAACAGTTGATCTTCCCGGAAGTCGACTTTGACAGCATCGACCATGTGCGTGGCCTGCAGGTGAACTTCGTCACCTCCGCCCGCACTGACGAAGAAGGCAAGCGGCTGCTCGAGCTACTCGGCATGCCGTTTGTCCGTAACTAGCGAGGGGGAGCAATGGCACGTAAGGCGTTGATCGCGAAGGCGAATCGGCCGCCGAAGTTTTCGAGCCGGAAGGTGAACCGTTGTCCCGTTGTCTGGGCCGAGCGGCCCTGCGGGCGGGCTCGTTCGTATCTCCGCCATTTCGGGATGTGCCGCATCTGTTTCAGGCGGCTGGCGTCAGAAGGCAAGCTCCCCGGTGTGAAGAAGTCGTCATGGTAACCAGCAGCGCAGTGATCAGACCGGAGAAGGGGGCAATCAAATGACGATGACTGACCCGATTGCGGACATGTTCACCCGTCTCCGCAACGCTGCCTCCGCTCGCCACGACAACGTCAAGATCCCGTCCTCCAGGGTGAAGCGAGCGGTGGCGGACGTGCTGAAGAACGAAGGCTTCATCCGCGGCTACGCGGACGAGGCGGATGGCGCCCGTTCCTACATCAACATGGACATCATGTACGACCAGGATCAACGCGCCGTCTTGAGCGGCATCCGTCGCGTCTCGCGACCGGGGCTGCGGGTCTATGTCGGTAAGCGTGAGATTCCGCGGGTCTATGGCGGCCTGGGTGTCGCGATTCTGAGCACGTCCAAGGGCGTGATGTCGGGACGCGAGGCGTGGCGCCAGAAAATCGGCGGCGAAGTGCTCGGGTACGTCTGGTAAGGCAAGGACGAAGATGTCGCGGATAGGCAAACAGCCAGTCTCCATCCCGGACGGCGTCACCGTGACGCTGGACGATGCCGCGACTGCGGTCGCCTGCGTGGTGAAGGGGCCGAAAGGCGAACTTCGTCACGAGGTGCACCCGGACATGCGCGTCTCCATTGGTGACGGCGCCGTGATCGTCACTCGACCCTCGGACGCGCCGGAACACCGCGCGTTGCACGGGCTCACCCGTGCGCTCGTGCAGAACATGGTCGTCGGCGTGACGGACGGGTTCCGCAAGACGCTGGAGATCGTCGGCACCGGTTACCGCGCGCAGCTGGAGGGCCAGACGCTGGTACTGAACGTTGGCTTCTCGCACCAGGTGATGCTGCAGCCGCTGGACGGCGCGAGCTTCGAGGTGGAGACGCCCACGCGCGTGCATGTCTCCGGCATCGACAAGCAGGTTGTTGGGCAGCAGGCGGCGCTTGTCCGTCGAGTGCGCCCGCCTGAGCCGTACAAGGGCAAGGGCATTCGATACCAGGATGAGGTCGTCCGGCGTAAGGCCGGTAAGGCCCGCATTGGCGCGACTGGTTAGGGGCGAGCGTGGCGAACAGCAAGACCCGACGCGCAGCGCGCATCAGGCGGCACGTCCGTCTGCGTCGCAACGTGCGAGGCACGGCGCAGCGCCCGCGGCTGGCGGTCTTCCGCTCGTCGCGTCACATCTACGCACAGCTGATCGATGACGACGCCGGTCAGACGCTTGCGTCCGCCTCCGACATGGAAACGGACCTCGCGGACGGCGCAGGAGGCACCAAGGTCGAGATCGCGCGTCGCGTCGGCGAACTCGTCGGCAAGCGAGCGAGCGAGGCCGGGCACAGCACGATTGTCTTCGACCGTGGCGGCTTCACTTATGCCGGGCGCGTGAAAGCGCTGGCCGAAGCGGCTCGCGGAGAAGGGCTGGAGTTCTAATGGTTCAGCAGGGACAGAACCGCGACCGCAAACGTCGTGACCGCCGCCGAGGCGAAGAGGACGACGGGCCGGAGTTCATCGAGAAGGTCGTCTTCATCAACCGCGTAGCGAAGGTTGTGAAGGGCGGACGTCGATTCTCCTTCACCGCCGTCGTCGTGATCGGCGATGGCAACGGGCGCGTCGGCTACGGCATGGGCCGCGCGAATGAGGTGCCAGAGGCGATTCGCAAGGGTGGCGTGATCGCGCGCCGCGCGATGATCAACGTGCAGCTGCGCGAAGGCACCGTGGTGCACGAGACGGTCGCGAAGTTCAAATCATCGAAGATCGTGATCCGACCGGCCTCGCCCGGTACCGGCATCATCGCCGGCGGCGCTGTGCGCGCCGTGATGGAGGCGGCCGGGGTACGCGACGTGCTGACGAAGTCGCTGGGCTCCAACACACCGATCAACGTCGTGCGAGCGACGATCGAGGCGCTCATCGCGATGCGTCTGCCCACTGAGGCCGTCGCCCGGCGACTGGCACTGCGCGATCAGGCCGCCGAGGCCGCCGCACGAGCTTCGTAGAGAGTCGGGACGAGAACGATGGCGAAGGTGCGAATCACCTGGAAGAAGTCGGCGATCGGGTATGCGAAGGACCAGAAGCGCACGATCCGGGCGCTGGGGCTGAAGCGTCTCAATCACACCGTGGAGCACGATGATTCACCAAGTATCCTTGGCATGGTGCACAAGGTGCGGCACCTGGTCACGATCGAGGAGTTGAGCTGACGTGGATCAACACACGCTGAAACAGGCGAAGGGCGCACGACGCCCTCGCAAGCGCATCGGTCGCGGCGTCGGCTCCGGACAGGGCACGTACGCCGGTCGCGGCGTGAAGGGCCAGAAGAAGCGCGGCAAGGTGTCGATCTGGTTCGAGGGTGGGCAGATGCCGCTCACCCGCCGCATCTCGCACCGCCCCGGGTTCCGCAACTTCAACCGCGTCGAGTACCAGGCCGTGAACCTCAGCGACCTCGCTGAGCGTTTCGAGGCGGGCGCGACCGTCGATGGCGAAGCGTTGGTGGCCGCCGGGCTGATCGACGATGCTGGTCAGCCGTTCAAGGTGCTCGCTAACGGCGAACTCGCACACAAATTGACCGTCACCGCGCCTCGACTCTCCGCTTCGGCGAAGGAGGCGATTACCGCTGCCGGGGGCTCCTTCGAGGAGCTCTCGCCGGCCGTGAAGAAGGTGCGTAACCGCATCCACCGCCGCCGTGCTGCCGCCGAGGCTGCGGCCGCGAGCGCGCGTGGCAGCGATGCGTCCGGTGACGATGACAACGCCGACAGCGGGGACGCTGAGGAGGACGGGTAGCCGATGGCTGCTGCTGGCGCACCAACTTCAGATCGACCGCGTCTGCTTCAGGCGGGGATCGACGCATTTTCGCAGCCCGATGTGCGCGGGAAGATCATGTTCACAGTAGCGATGCTGCTGATCTTCCGGTTCGTCGCACACGTCCCGGTACCGGGTGTTGACCGGGACACGCTACAGGCCACGTTCGACAACAACGCGATCCTGGGCTTCCTGAACATCTTCTCCGGCGGTGCGCTGGAGAATCTCTCCGTGGCCGCGTTGGGCGTCTACCCGTACATCACCGCGACGATCGTGATGCAGCTGGCCGTCCCGCTGATCCCTCGGCTGCAGGCGCTGCAGCAAGAGGGCGAGTCCGGCCGCCAGCGCATTCAGCTCTACCAGCACTGGATCACCGTGCCGCTGGCTGCGGTGCAGGGCTATGCACAGCTGCTGCTGATTCAGCAGCTCGGCGGAGTCAGTGGCATTGGCTTCAGCGGCGACAATGCGCTGCCGACGATAGCGACGATCCTCTCGATGATCGCCGGCACGATGTTCCTCGTCTGGCTCGGCGAGCTGATCACGGAGCGCGGGGTCGGCAACGGTGTCTCGCTGATCATCTTCGGCGGCATCGTCGCCGGATTGCCCGGCCTGATTGGCCGCGGTGTGCTGACCGGTACCGGCGCAGCACTGGGTGGCATCCTGCTGCTGGTGGCCGTCGCGGTCGCCGTGGTGGCGCTGATCGTCTACTTCCAGGAGGCGCAACGACGGATTTCTGTGCAGTACGCGCGGTCGAGCATTAAGGGCGGGCGCATGTATCGCCAGCAGGGGCAGTCGCACATTCCCTTGCGAGTCAACAGCGCCGGCATGATCCCGCTGATCTTCGCCTTCTCGATCATGATCTTCCCGCCGGTCGTCGCGCAGTTCGTCGCGGAGACCGCGGACGTCAACTGGATTCGCAGCACCGCACAATTCTTCCAGACGGCGCTGACGCCAAGCGGCGGCGTTTACTGGATTCTCGTCTTCGTGATGGTGGTCGGGTTCGCTTTCTTCTACACGATGGTGATGTTCCAGCAACAGAACCTGGCCGAGAACTTACAGAGACAGGGCGGGTTCATCCCGGGCATCCGTCCCGGCAGACCGACGCAGGAATACATCACCCGCGTGCTGATTCGCATCACGTGGGGAGGCGCGATCTTCCTCGGCTTTATCGCCGTGCTGCCGTTCCTCGCGACACGACTGACAAACGTGCAGGCGCTGCAGATCAGCGCCACCGGCCTGCTGATCGTCGTTGGTGTCGTGATCGACACCATGAGACAACTCGAGGCGCAGATGATGATGCGTAACTACGAGGGGTTCATCGACTGATGCAGTTGATCCTGCTCGGACTCCCCGGTGCCGGTAAGGGCACGCAGGCGCAGGTGATCGCGCAGCAACACAGGCTGCTGCACATCTCGACCGGTGACATGTTCCGCGAGGCTGTTGCCGCCGGTACCGAGCTCGGCAAGCAGGCTGATAGCTTCATGTCGCGAGGCGACCTCGTCCCGGACGAGGTCACGATCGGCATGCTGCTGGAGCGTGTCGCGCGCCCGGACGCCGAGGTCGGCTTCATGCTGGACGGCTTCCCGCGCACGATCGCGCAGGCAGAGGCGCTCGATGTCGCACTGCAGGGCCAGCCGATTGACGCTGTGCTGTTCATCGAGGTTCCTGAGAGCGACCTGATGGCCCGCCTGACTGGGCGCTGGACCTGCTCTGAGTGCGGGGCGATTTATCACGAACTGAACTCACCGCCTCGTGCGGCTGGGCAGTGCGATGACTGCGACTCGAAGCTGACCCAGCGCGACGACGACCGTCCCGAGACGGTGCAGGCGCGACTCGACGTGAACCGCGAATGGACCGAGGCGCTGGCCGTCTATTACGGCGATGCCGGCAAGCTGACGCGCATCGATGGCACCGGGGAGTCCTCGGCGGTCACGGACCGCCTGCTCGTGGCGCTCGCGGACGTGCCCGTGGCCTCGGGAAAGGCGTAACATAGTTATGTCAGTCGTCATCAAGTCCAACGACGAGATTGCTGCCATGCAGGAGGCGGGCCGGCTGAACGCCGAAGTCCGCCAGATTCTGCGTGAAGCTGTCCGTCCGGGTGCCAGCGGACGCGAGCTTGATGAGCTGGCGAAGGAGGAGATCGCTCGCAGGGGTGCAGAGCCGACGTTTGTCGACTACGGGCCAGACGGGAAGCCCCCGTATCCGGGCGCAATCTGTTTCTCCGTGAACGAGCAACTGGTGCACGGCATCCCCGGGGATAGCGTGCTGAAGGACGGCGACATCGTCAGTATCGACCTCGGTGTGACCTACAAAGGGTGGGTCTCCGACGCGGCATTCACGGCCGGCGTCGGCACGATCACGCCCGAAACCGAGGATCTGCTGAGCGCCACCGAACGAGCACTCGAGCTCGGTATCGAGGCCGCGACGGCGGGTGCCTATCTGGGCGATGTCTCATTTGCTATCGGCAGCGCAGCCGGCCCGTACGGAGTGATCGACGAGTACGGCGGCCACGGTGTCGGCCGTGAGATGCACGAACCTCCGCACATTCTGAACAAGGGGCGGCGCGGCGTAGGCATGAAGCTGAAGCCGGGCATGGTACTGGCGCTCGAGCCGATGTTCGCGCTCGGCCACCCGTCGACGGTGGAGGGTCCGGATCACTGGACCGTGAGCATGCGTGACGGCAGTCTCAGCGCCCACGTGGAAGAGACGATCGCAATCACCACGGGTGAGCCGCTGGTCCTCACGGCCATCGGCGCACCCATCGTAAGCACGGCGAGCTAAGGAGGGTTCTTGGCGAAACAGCAGGGCCAGAAGAAGCAAAAAGAGGTCATCGAGGTCGAGGGCACCGTGAGAACGGCGCTGCCCAGTCGGCAGTTCGAAGTCGAACTACCGAACGGGCACAAAGTCCTCGCTCACGTCTCGGGCAAGATGGCGAAACACTACATTCGCATCCTGCTCGGCGACCGCGTACTTGTGGAACTCAGCCCCTACGACCTCAGCCGAGGACGGATCACGTACCGCTTCCGCTAGGGAGCGGCGCGTGCGCAGAAAGACGGACACATGAAGGTGTCAGCATCGGTGAAGAAGCGTTGTGACAAGTGCCAGGTCATCAGGCGGCATGGCCGCGTGCGCGTGATCTGCGTCGTTCCGCGGCACAAGCAGCGGCAGGGCTAGGAGGCTTAGATGGCACGCATTTCAGGCGTCGACATCCCGGAAGACAAGCAGGTGCAGTTCTCGCTGCCCTACATCTACGGCATCGGTCGCAAGACCGCGAAGGCGATCCTGGCGCAGACGAACATCGAGCCGGAGCGGACGGTGCGCGACCTCACCGACGAAGAACTGGTGCGGTTGCGAGCGGTGGTCGACAACGAGCACATGGTCGAGGGTGACCTCCGTCGCGACGTGCGGCAGAACATCCAGCGGCTGATTGAAATCAACTGCTACCGCGGCGCTAGACACCGTCGCGGGCTCCCGGTGCGCGGCCAGCGCACCAAGACGAACGGGCGCACCCGCCGCGGTGCGAAGCGTGTTGTCTCTGGGAACCGCAAGACCGCCGTGCGGAAGCACTAAAGAAAGGCTGCTGACCGGCTATGGGACGATCACGAACACGCAGACGGCGCGAGCGGAAGTCGATTCCGCGTGGCCGCGCCTACGTGAAATCGACGTTCAACAATACGATCGTCACGCTCACGGACCCAAACGGGAACGTGGTCGCGTGGGGGAGCGGTGGCACCGCCGGGTTCACCGGTTCGCGCAAAAGCACGCCCTACGCCGCCCAGCTTGCCGCGGAGACCGCAGCACAGACGGCGATGGAGAACGGTATGCGTGAGGTGGAAGTGCTGGTGAAGGGGCCCGGATCTGGCCGCGAGGCCGCGATCCGCGCACTGCAGGCTTCCGGCCTGCGCATCCTCTCGCTGCGTGACATCACACCCGTCCCGCACAACGGCTGCCGCGCTCGTCGCCGACCACGCAACTAGCAGCAACGATTCAAAGACAAGGCTCGAGGAACGAATGGCCCGATACACCGGCCCCAAATGCCGCAAGTGCCGCCGATACGGCGTCTCGCTGTGTGGGAAAGCGCGCTGCGCGATTCTGCGCCGCCAGAACCCGCCCGGCCCGCGTCCGCTGCGTCGCCGCAAGGTCTCCGACCGCGGCCAGCAGTTGATCGAGAAGCAGAAGGTACGTTTCGCGTACGGGCTGATGGAGAAGCAGTTCCGCGGCTACTACGAGAAAGCGGCCCGCCGCTCAGGCGTCACCGGTGAGGAGCTGATGAGGCTGCTCGAGGAACGCCTCGACAACGTCGTCTTCCGCCTCGGCTTCGGCAGCACGCGCGCGCAGGCTCGACAGCTCGTGACGCACGGGCACATCGCCGTTAACGGCAGCAAGCTCAGCATCCCGAGCGCCCACGTGAAGGTGGGTGCGGAGATTGGATTCAGCGACAAGGGCAAGAAGTCCGAATACGTGAAGATTCTTGCCGAGGAGATCGGCGCTCGCGACACTCCGGGCTGGCTCGAGATCAACCGTGACTCGCTCACGGGCAAGATGATTGCTGAGCCCGGCGCAGGCGATTACGAGCCGCATTTCAACCCGAACGCAGTCGTGGAGCACTACTCGCGATAGCAACGAACAGAACTACCGACTGCCCGGCGCTCACGCGGCCGGGATTGATCAAACGCATCTGAACTCTCAAGGAGCACAGACCTTGGCCGCTGACCTGCTGATGCCAGAACTGAACATCGAAGACCAGGAAGAAGACTACGCGCGCATCGTCGCCGAGCCGCTGGAAGCTGGCTTTGGCACGACGTTGGGGAACGCGCTACGGCGCGTGCTGCTCTCATCGCTCCCCGGCGCGGCGATCACGTCCGCGCGCATCGAGGGCATCGACCACGAATTCTCGACGCTGGAGCACATGCAGCAGGACGTGACCGAGTTCCTGCTCAACCTGAAGGAAGTGCGCCTGCGCGCCTTCTCCGACCGCCCGGCGCGCCTCTACCTGGAGGCCTCCGGGCTCGGCGAGGTGACGGCGGGGCAGATTCAGGCCACCGCGGATTACGAGATCGTGAACCCCGACCTCGTAATCGCGACGCTGGACCACACGGACGCCTCGCTGGTCGTCGACATCAACGTCGAGTCCGGCCGTGGCTACTTCCCGGCGACCGTCAGCGAGGGGCTGCCGATTGGCGTAATCCCGGTCGATGCGCTCTTCACGCCTGTCCGTCGCGTGAACTACAACGTCTCGAACACGCGTGTCGGGCAGGACACGAACTTCGACCGCCTCGACCTTGAGGTGTGGACGGACGGCTCGATCGGCGGCGAGGCCGCGGCTTCGCTCTCCGCAGAACTGCTGCGCGAGCAGCTGATGCCGTTCTTCCGCCTCGGCCGGCCGGACGTGGAGGAGATGATCGAGGAGCCGGCGGCGGCGGCGACGCAGCAGGACGGCCACGACACGCCGATCGAGACGCTGAGCGTCTCCGTACGTGCCTACAACTGCCTGAAGCGTTCCGGCCTGACCACTGTCGGCCTGGTGCTTGAGAAGTCCGAGGAAGAACTGCTGGCGCTTCGCAACTTCGGTGAGAAGTCGTACATGGAGCTGCGCGACAAGCTCGTCGAGAGCGGGTTCCCGGCACCTCGCATTGACTCCCGACGCGGTGGACTGGCGGCCTCTGAGCCCGTCGCTGTCGCGGCGGAGCCGGCTGCCGCACCGGCAGCCGCTGTGGCTGACGAGGATGGCGATGCCGTCGGCGTGCTGGGCCAGGCATTGATCGACGCATTGAAAGAGGCGGGCGGCGACACGTCCGAACTGGTGGAAGATCGCTAATGCGTCATCGCAAAGCCGGCCGTCGCTTTGATATGGGCACCGCCCAGCGGCGCGCCATGTTCCGAAATATCACCACCGCCGTGCTGGAGCACGGCTCCGTGCTGACCACGGAGGCGCGCGCCAAGGAGTCGCGCCGCTTCGTGGAGCAGATGGTGACGCTGGGCAAGCGCGGGACGTTGCACGCCCGGCGGCAGGCGCTGGCATTCGTCTACAAGAAGGACATCGTCGATCGGCTGTTCGATGAGATCGCGACGGAGTACGCCGACCGACCGGGCGGCTACACACGCGTCGTGAAGCTGGTACAGCGCAAGGGCGATGCCTCGCACATGGCACGGCTGGAACTGGTCTGACGCTGATGACGACACCCGGCACCCCCCACGGCCCGAGCCGCCGAATTGCCCTGCTTGTCGAATACGACGGCACGGACTTCGTCGGGTCGCAGGCGCAGCCCGACCAGCGCACCGTCCAGGGCGTGTTGGAGGCCGCTGTTGTGGAGTTCACCGGCGAGGCACAGCGCGTGGAATTCGCCGGCCGGACGGATGCCGGCGTGCACGCGCGCGGCCAGGTCGCGACGCTGACCACCACCGCCGACCACTCGCCGGCGACGTTCCGACGGGCGCTCAACCACTTCCTGCCGGACGACCTCGTCGTCCGCGCGGCCAGCGAGGTCGTCCGCGACTTCGACCCTCGCCGACACGCCAGCTCGCGGGTCTACCGCTACGAGATCGACTCGGATGGTCGCGAGCCGTTGCGACGTCATCGGGCGTGGCAGCGCGACGCGGCACTCGATGTCGCGGCGATGGCGGAGGCCGTCGACGCGCTGCCACGTGGCGAGCAGGACTGGGCCGCCTTCGCCGGGCCGGTGCCGGAGGGCTACTCCACCGTGCGCGAGTTGATGCACATCGATGTCGACCGCTGTACCGCTCGCACGCTCGCTGTGACAATGCAGGCGAACGGTTTTCTACCGCACCAGGTGCGCCGCACGGTTGGTGCGCTGGAGCGGGTGGGCGCGGGCAAGCTCGGCATCGCCGAATTCGCGAGACTGATCGACGGCCCGGCGGGCAGTGCCGGACCGACTACGCCACCGCAGGGGCTGACCCTGCTGAGCGTGAACTACGAGCTGGGAACACTGGCCTGGCAGACGGATGGGCAACGAGGCGGGATCGAATGACGACCAAGACTTACCGGCTGAAGCTGGCCGATATCGACAGTAAGTGGCACGTGCTGGACGCGACGGGGACGTCGCTCGGCCGGCTCGCCTCAGAGGCCGCCAAGCTGCTGCTGGGCAAGCATAAGCCGGATTACGAGCCCCACCTGGCGATGGGCGACCACGTCGTGATCGTGAACGCCGAAGCGGTGCGCTTCACCGGCAAGAAGGTCAGCCAGAAGGTCTATTACCGGCACTCCGGCTACCCGGGCGGACTGCGTGAGCGCACGCTCAAGAAGCAATTCGACCTCGACCCCCGACGGGTGATCGAGATCGCCGTGAAGGGGATGCTCCCGCACAACTCGCGCGGACGTGACCTCTTCCGCCATCTGAACGTCTACACCGGGCCCGACCACCCGCACACCGCACAGGTGATGGCCGGCACCGGCGCTCGAGCACGCAAGCGCGCGACGCAGGAAGCGGCGGCCGCCGCCGCCGCGCCCGAGCCGAAGGCTGCTGCACCGAAAGCGACGGCCCAGGAGCAGGAGACTGCTCCCGAGGCAACAGCAGAGGCGACTGCCGCGGCACCCGCCAGCGACCAGCTGGCGCGCACGGGTGCGCTCAGCCGCTGGCTGCGTGGGGAGTTGGACCAGGAGGCGGAACGCCTCGGTATCGAGATTGACGCAAACTGGAAGAAGGCCGACGTGATCAGCGCTATTGAGGCGCATCGCGAAGCGGCCGGCGTGGGGGAAGACGGTTAGCCGATGACGACGGAGCAGTACTACTACGGCCTCGGGCGCCGCAAGACCTCGGTCGCTCGCGTGCGACTCTACCCCGGAAACGGCGCTGTGGTGATCAACGGCAAGCCGATCGAGGACGTGATCCTGCGCGCCTCGTCGCGTCAGGACGTGATGCGGCCCTTCGTGGCGACCGATACGCAGAGCAAGTTCAACACTCAGGTGCTCGTGCGCGGTGGCGGAGTCGAGGGCTGGGCGGGCGCGATTCGCTTCGGCATCGCTCGCGCGCTCGTCGCGTCGGATGAGCTGTACCGCCGGCCGTTGCGCCGCGATGGATTGCTCACGCGGGACGCTCGCGTGAAAGAGCGCAAGAAGCCCGGCCTCAAGCGCGCACGCAAGGCTCCGCAGTACACCAAGCGCTAGCCGCGACCCGACACTCGAGGCCTCGCGGCGTTTTTGCACGTTGACTCAACCTCGTCTGTTGCTTCGCGCCGCCCGTGCCGAGCGGGGCTCGTACGGGCCGTGTGCGGCCTAGAGCGTGACTGCGGCGATTTCCTGGCCGACCTGCAGTGCTTCTTGCACCTGTCCGACGGACGGCATCTCCGCGTAGATGCGTAGCAGCGGCTCCGTGCCGCTGAAGCGCAGCAGCAGCCACCAGCCACCATCGAGGGTGAAGCGGAAGCCATCGACGGTGTCTCGGGAGAGCACGCGCAGCCCGGCGATCTCGGACGGGTCGGCATCGGCGACGCGCGCCCGGATCTCCTCGTGCTCGTCCAGGCGGAGCGTGATGTCGACGCGGTCGTACTCGTGCGGGCCAACCATCTCCTGCAGGTCCGCGAGTAATTGCGACGGCGTGAGTTTCGTCTTCGTGAGGCAGTCGAGTATCATCAGGCCGGAGAGGATGCCATCGCGCTCCGGGATGTGCCCGCGGAATCCGAATCCGGACGACTCCTCGCCCGCGATCAGCGCGTCCAGCTCCGTCATCTTGATGCTCAGGTGTTTGAAGCCCACAGGGGTCTCCACGACCGGGCAATCGAAGCGTTCGCCCAGCCTGTCGACCATGCGCGTGGTGTTCATGGAGCGCACTATCGCGCCTCGTTCGCCTCGCACCTCCACCAGGTAATAGACGAGCAGGGCGAACGTCTCGAGCTGCGTGACGAAGCGGCCGTGCTCATCGCCGAGGCCGAACCGATCGGCGTCACCATCGGTGGCCAGCCCGACGGCGAATTCCTCTTGCGCCAGCAGCGTGAGGAACTCGCCCAGGTTCGAGGCGATCGGCTCCGGGGCCCGCAGGCCGGGGAACGAGGGGTTACGTTCGCCGTGCAGTTCGCGGACGCGTGTCGAGCCCTCGCCGATCGCGTTCGCCGTCCAGCCTGCGCCCGTGCCGTACATCGAGTCGACGAGCACGCTGAGGCCGGCGCTGCGGATCGCGTCGATGTCGACGAAGGAGCGGATCGCGTTCAGGTACTGTGGGGCGGGGTCGAAGCGTTCGATCGCACCTCGCTTCTCCGCGTCGCCGATCTCGACCAGCTTCACGCGACCCTCGGCAAGCACGGAGGGGACCGCGCGCTCGATTGCGCCCGTCACCGCCTCCGTTGCGGGTGCGCCGGTAGTGAGTTTGATCTTGAAGCCGTTCCAGCGTGCCGGGTTGTGGCTGGCGGTGATCATTACCCCGGCGACGCCGAGTTCGCGGACCGCGTGCGCGAGCACCGGCGTGGGCACATAGCTCGAGGTGAGGTGCACCGGGATGTCGTTCGCCGCCATCACCTCTGCGGTGCGGCGGGCGAAGCCGGCGGACTGGAAGCGCGTGTCGTAGCCCACGACGACGCCCTGCGACGCCTCGCCCTGCGCATGGATGTACTCAGCGGTGGCCTGCGCGACAGCACCCAGGTTCTCAAAGGTGAAGTCGTCAGCGATCACCCCTCGCCAGCCGTCCGTCCCGAACTTGATGTCGGGCATCAGGCCGGGGCCTTCGCGTCGAAGTGCTCGCCGGGTGCGACCACGGTGCCTGCGGGAACGTGTGCGCCGTCGGCGATCGAGGCGTTGTCCGCAACTACCGCTCCAATGATCGTCGCGCCTGCGCCAATCGTCGCCTTGCTCGCGATCACGGAGTCGCTGACCGCTGCGTTAGCGCCAATCGTGACGCTGTCCCAGATCACGCTGCGCGCGACGTGCGCTCCGCCCTCGATCGTCGTTCCCGCGCCGACGACGAGAGGGCCATCGAGGCGGGCGTCGGCAGCCACCTTCGCGGTTGCGTCGAACAGCCGGCCGTCCTCGGGCGGGTCGTGCTCCGTCAGGCCGGGGGCCGCGCCGGCGAGCAGTTCCAGGTTCACGCTCAGGTAGCGATCCGTCGTGCCGATGTCCGCCCAGTAGGTCGCCTGTTGGAACCCGGCGATCATGCGGCCTGCTGCGCAGAGGTCGGGGAACAGCTCGCGTTCGACCATGCTGTACTTGTCGCGATCGAGCTCCTCCAGCAGTGCGGCCTGGAAGAGCCAGACGCCGGCGTTCGCCTGGTTCGAGGGCGCGGGGTCCTCCGGCTTCTCGTGGAAGTGCACGACGTGTCCGTCCGCGTTCAGCACCGCGACGCCAAATCGCGAGGGGTCATCGACCGGCTGGAGGAACATCGTGAGTTCCGCGCCCTCCTGGTCGTGCTCCTCGTGCATCGCGGTGAGATCGACGTCCGTGATGATGTCGCCGTTGCAGACGAAGAACGGCTCATCCCAGCCAGCGGCGGCGTTTGCGATCGCGCCCCCGGAGCCGAGCGGCGTCTCCTCGTACGCGTAGCTCAGCCCGAGGCCGAGCGCCGAGCCGTCCCCGAGCGCCGCTTCGAGCGCGACGCTGCTCTCGTTGCGCGTGATCGCGAGCGTGATCTCATCCACGCCGTGACTACGCAGGTGCAGCAGCAGGTGCTCGATCAGCGGGCGATTGAGGATCGGGACAAGCGGCTTGGGCGTGCGATCGCTCAGCGGCTGGAGTCGCGTAGCTTCGCCACCGGCAAGGACGATCGCATGCATGGCGCGGATCGTACCTATGCATCACGCGCGGGAACAAGGAGGGGGGCGCTAATGCCCCGGCCGGGACGGGCTACGAGGCGTTCTGTGCCGAGAGACCCGTCGCCTTGCGCAGGTCAGCCACCATGTCGAGCCGTTCCCACGGCAGTTCGATGTCGGTACGACCGAAGTGCCCGTATGCGGCGGTTCGGCGGTAGATTGGCCGTCGCAGCTCGAAGCGATCGATGATCGCCGCGGGGCGCAGGTCGAAGTGCGTGTCGATCAGCTGTCGCAGCTCATCCTCGTCGATCACCGCCGTGCCGAACGTCTCGAACGCGATTGAGGTTGGGTGTGCGACACCGATCGCGTAAGAGATCTGAATCTCGATACGCTCCGCGAGCCTGGCGGCAACGATGTTCTTTGCGACGTGCCGTGCGGCGTACGCCCCGGAGCGATCGACCTTCGATGGGTCCTTGCCTGAGAAGGCGCCGCCGCCGTGGCGGGCTATGCCGCCGTAGGTGTCGACGATGATCTTGCGCCCGGTGAGCCCGGCGTCGCCCATCGGCCCGCCGGTTACGAAGCGGCCGGTCGGGTTGACCAGGATGCGCGTCTCATTGAGTAGCTCCGGCGGGCAGATCGGGCGGATCACCATCCCCTCGATGTCACGCTCCAGCACGTCCTGACTGACCTCCGGCGCGTGCTGGCTGGAGATCACAACGGTGTCGATACGTCGCGGGACGCCGTAGGCGTACTCCACGGTGACCTGTGACTTGCCGTCCGGGCGCAGGTACGGCAGCTCGCCGCTCTTGCGCACCTCTGTGAGGCGACGAACGAGGCGGTGGGCGAGCGCGAGCGTGAGCGGCATGTACTCGCCGGTCTCCTCGGTCTCCGTGCAGGCGTAGCCGATCATCATTCCCTGGTCGCCGGCACCGGCGAGGTCGTACTCGTTGACCTCACCCAGCGTCTCACGCGCCTCGAGGGCCTGGTTCACGCCCTGAGCGATGTCGGGCGACTGCTCCTTGATCGAAGTGAGGACGCCACAGGTATCCGCGTCGAAACCGACCTCCGAACTCGTGTAGCCGACTTCGCGCACCACCTGCCGGACGATCGCTTCGATGTCGACGTACTCGGCGGTCGTAGAGACCTCGCCGAAGACCCAGATCGTGCCGGTGGTCGTCGCCGTCTCGCAGGCGACGTGGGCGTCGGGGTCGCGGCTGAGGAAGGCATCGAGGACGGCGTCGGAGATCTGATCGCAGAGCTTGTCCGGGTGCCCCTCCGTCACCGATTCGCTGGTGAGGAGCAGCGATGGTGCACTGCTGAATGTAGTGGTCATGTGTCCTCCGGCCGGTGTTCCGGCGCTACTCGAATTCCCACGAGGTCAGGTACTTCTCCTGCTCCGCGGTCAGGGTGTCGATCTGGACCTTCATCACCTCAAGCTTGAGGTGGGCAATTTCATTGTCGATCGATCGTGGCACGTCATGCACCAGCGGGTCGAGGTTGGCGTGTTCGTTGACGAGGTATTCGACGCTCAGCGCCTGGTTCGCGAACGACATGTCCATCACCGACGCGGGATGCCCCTCCGCGGCGCCGAGGTTCACGAGCCGACCTTCCGCCAGCACGATGATCGTGCGGCCATCGCCGAGCTGGTACTCCTCCACGAAGGGGCGCAGATCGCGGGTGGTCTCGGCGGATGCAGCGAGCGCTTTGAGGTTGATCTCCGAGTCGAAGTGGCCGGAGTTGCAGAGAATTGCCCCGGACTTCATCACCGCGAAGGCGGGCTCATCGATCACGTTGACGTCGCCGGTGGCGCTGATGAAGATGTCGCCTTCACGCGCGGCATCCACGACCGGCATCACGCGGAAGCCGTCCATCACGGCTTCCAGCGCAGGCAGTGGCTGTACCTCCGTCACGATCACCTGCCCGCCGAGGCCGCGAGCGCGCGAGGCGATGCCGCGACCGACCCAGCCGTAGCCGCAGACCACGATCGTCTTGCCGGCGATCAGGATGTTGGTGGCGCGGATGATGCCGTCCATCGTCGACTGGCCGGTGCCGTAGCGATTGTCGAAGAAGTGCTTCGTGTTCGCGTCGTTGACGGCGATGATCGGGAAGCCGAGGCCACCCTCCCGCGCGAGCGCACGTTCGCGCGTCAGCCCGGCTGTCGTCTCCTCGGTGCCGCCGACGACGCCGTCCAGCAGGTCGCGGCGCTCCGTGTGCAGCAGCGCGACGAGGTCGGCGCCATCATCCATCGTCAGCTGCGGGCCGTGGTCGATCGCGTCCAGCAGGTGGCGGCTGTACGTCGCGTTGTCTTCACCTTTGATCGCGAAGGTTGGGATGCCGTATTCGAGCACCAGCGCGGCCGCGACATCATCCTGCGTCGAGAGCGGGTTCGAGGCGGCCAGGCGGGCGTCCGCGCCGGCATCGCGCAGAGCGATCATCAGGTTCGCGGTCTCGCTCGTGACGTGCATGCAGGCGGCGATGCGAATCCCGGCGAGCGGCTTCTCCCGTTCGAAGCGTTCGCGGATCTGTTCGATTACGGGCATCTCCCGTGCCGCCCACTCGATCCGCTTGATCCCGGCCTCGACCAGCTTCGGGTTCGCGAAATCTCCGATGGTGTCGCTGTCTGCCGTCATCGCTGTGCCTCGCTGTCTGCGTCGTCTTTGGTTGCATGGTCAGCAGGGAGTGGCCTGCCGGTTGCTGTCTCTACTTGTTCGCCGCGCTGCTCGCCGTGTCGCGCGGAGCGCCGTCGCAGCCACGCGCCGAGGCCCAGCAGGTCGCGACGCCGCGCGCGACCCTCGAGGACTGCCGCGCCTCGCCGGTAGCCGAGCCGCGCGTAGGCACGCACAGCCGGTGTGTTCGTCGGGTCGACCGTGAGCGCCACCAGCGTGCAGCCGCGGCTGAACAGCTCGCTCGTCAATTTCGATGTCACCAGCTTCGCCAAACCCTGACCGCGGTGACCGGGGTGCGTGAAGACGTTGCCGACGACCGCGATACCGACGTTTGGAGCGACTACGTGTGTCCCCGCCGCCGCGACGAGGCATCCCTCGCGGAATGCCCCGAAATAGACTCCCCGCTCAAGGTGCTGGGCGGAATAGGTACCTGCCCGTTCCAGCGAATAGAGCGCGTTAAGTGCACGCACGTCAGCGCCGCGCAATTGCTGCGCGGGGCCCTCCACCGGTTCGAAGGCGGAGGACGTCACTGACATGCGATTCATGTGTAGAACATCGGTGAATGCGTGGCTGCGCCGTAGTACCGGCAGGGTCTCGGGGGAGCAAGTCGTCAGATACGAAAATCGTGGTCCGGGATGCAACGAGAGCACCGCATCGATCGCGGCGGCGTCCCCACTGGCGTAGAGCGTCTGCCCCATCGCATTTGCGTGCAGCACGACCGCCGAGCCAGTGTCGCCTTCAGCGAGCCAGAATCGCGAGCGCCGGAACATCGAGTCTTCGAGGTGCCCGAGCGCGTAGCTGGCGAAGGCGCGGTCTTCGCTCAGCGCCGCGTCGATCGCGCGACGGTTGCGCGTCTCGCGGATCGTGAAGCGCGGAAGCCCGCGAGTGGGGTCGAACACGGTATCGGTCACGATCCGCCGCCGTCCGCTGGGCCCCGGTAGCGGCGCAGCAGCAGGTCGAGCCGTTGCCGCGTCTCGGCTGGCACGAAGTTGGGTGCGGTGACGAGCGCGCTGGCCAGCGCATCGCCACAGTCGCAGTCCCGCTGCTGGGGCAGGGCGGCGACGGTGGCGCTGATGATCGCCCGCCCGCTTTCGACGTTGTGCAGCAGGTTCTTCAAGATCAGATCGGCGCTGACATCGGCTTCCTCTTCATGCCAGACGTCGTAGTCGGTGACGAAGCAGAGCGCGCCGTAGCAGAGCTCCGCCTCGCGGGCGAGCTTCGCCTCGGGCAGCGCGGTCATGCCGATGATCGCTGCGCCCCACGAGCGGTAGAGCTCCGACTCCGCGCGGGTGGAGAACGCCGGCCCCTCGATCACCACGAGCAAGCCTCCGCGGTGGGTCGTCACGTCCGTACGATCGCCCGCGGTGGCAAGCTGCGAGGCGAGCGCGGGACAGAATGGGTCGGCGAAGCCGATGTGCGCGACCATGCCATCGCCGAAGAATGTCGAGTCGCGGCCGCGCGTGCGGTCGATCAGCTGATCGGGGACCACTGTATGCAGCGGTTCGAGCTCCTGCTGCAGCGAGCCGACGGCTGAGACGGAGAAGACGCGCTCCACGCCGATCGACTTCAACGCGTAGATGTTCGCCTGCGCCGGCAGTTCGCCCGGCAGCGTCGTGTGGCCCTCGCCGTGGCGCGCGAGGAAGGCGACGCGGCGGCCGTGCAGCGTGCCGATCGTCAGCGGTGAGCTGGGGGCGCCGAACGGTGTCGAGAGCTCGACGGTCTCAGTCTCGGTGAGGTCCGGCATCGCGTAGAAGCCGGATCCGCCGATCACACCGATCTCGGCCTGCGGTTCAGACAATGGAGTCACTCTTCGCTCGATTACAGTCACCGCAGAGCACCTGCACATTGTCGGGTGCGTTGCCGCCACCCTTCGCGACCGGGATCACGTGGTCGAACTGCAGGTCGTCCTCCGCACCGCAGCCCGTGCACTGGCCCCCGTCGCGTTGCCAGGCGAAAGCGCGCACCTCCTCGGGGATGCGCTGCCGCTTCGCTGTCTCAACGTCCGCGTCGCGAGCGCGGATCGTGCGCAGCCGGTCGAGGCGGGCGTCCTGCCGTCGCGCGCGGTCCCAGATCAGCAGGTCGACATCGTCGGATTCGAGGTCCGTGTCGGCCCAGAACGTCCCGGCGTCCGACCACCAGAGCGTGCGGTCGCCGTCTTCGCCGATGCGGCTGACGCCCTGCTCTGTGATCTCGGAGAGGGCGGCGCGGTACTCGCGGTCGCTGAGCGTGAAGCACTCCCGCTTCGCGTAGTAGAAGCGGTGCGTGGCGAAGAACCAGAAGCCCGAGCGTTCGATGCGCGCGCGGTTCACCTTGCGCAGCGACATCTAGCTGCCTCCCGCCAGTGCCGGCGTGGCCAGCGCGTCCGCGATCGACGCTGCGAAAGGTGCGCGCAGCACTCCGCGTTCCGTCACGATCGAGGCAATCAGCGAGGCCGGCGTGACGTCGAAGGCCGGGTTCAGCGCCTCCGTGCCCTCGGCCGCGAGTGCGTGGCCGTCGACGGTCAGTACCTCGGATTCGTCGCGCTGCTCGATCGGGATCGCCTCGCCGGTCGGCGTTGCCGGGTCGATCGTGCTCAGCGGGGCGACGATGTGGAACGCGATCTCGTGGTGGGCGGCCAGAACTGCGAGCGCGTAGGTGCCGACCTTGTTCGCCGCGTCGCCATTGGCAGCGACGCGGTCGGCTCCTGTGAAGACGGCATCGACGCGGCCCTGCGCCATCAGTCCGGCCGCCGAGGAGTCGGCGATCAGCCGATGCGGGACGCCGTGCTGTTGCAGCTCCCACGTCGTCAGCCGCGCACCCTGGAGACGCGGTCGCGTCTCATCGACGAGCACGCCATCGACGAGGCCCCGGCGATGCGCTTCGATCACCACGCCCAGCGCGGTGCCATGGCCGCCCGCCGTCGCCAGCGGGCCCGTGTTGCAGTGCGTGAGCAGTGTCGAGCCGGGAGCGACCAGCGAGGCGCCGAGTTCGGCCATTTGGCGGTCGGCATCGCGTTGCTCCTCGTGGATGCGCTGAGCTTCATCGATCGCGGGGTCCGGGCCGTTGTCCCCCTCGATGCGCCGCAGCACGCGTTCGACGGCCCAGCGCAGGTTCACGGCGGTCGGCCTTGCGTCTGCGAGCGCCTCGGCGGCACGTTTCGTCGCCTGCGCATCGCCGTCACGGGCGACGATCGCGAGCGCGTAGGCGGCGGTGACGCCGATCGCGGGCGCTCCGCGCACACGCATAGTCGTGATCGCCTCGATCGCATCGTCGAGCGTCGGAAGAGTGACGTATTCGACGCGCTGCGGCAGCAACGTCTGATCCAGCAGGCGCAGAACGCGCCCGTCCCATGACACCGCTTCGTAAGAGGCGTGATCAGTCAATGGATTCCCCGCCGGCCCCATTCGGCGCGAGCCGTAGCAGTAATGGTAGGACGTGGGCTGTGGGCGAAGCCAATCAGGCAGCCTCGCTCAGACTCAGATCGCGAGATTTGGTCAGTATTGGACCAGCGCCGTCACCGGCACCTCCGGTAGCCGGTCGCGGCCACCGAGGTCGGTCAACTCCACGAGGAACGCGAATCCGGCGTTCTCCCCGCCCAGCGCCTGCACCAGCCTGCTCGTCGCCTCGGCGGTTCCGCCGGTGGCTATCAGGTCGTCGACGATTGCGACGCGCAGGCCCTGCACCGAGGGGTCGCGCTGCAGTTCGAGACTGCCGGAGCCATATTCGAGCTCGTAGTCGACGGAGGCAAAGGCTGTCGCTAGCTTGCCCGGCTTGCGCACCGGCACGAACGGCAAGCCCAGGCGTTCGGCGACAGCAACGCCGAAGAGGAAGCCACGAGCCTCGATGCCGGCGACTACCGTCGCTTCCATCGACCGCACCGCCTCGGCCAGCGCGTCGTTCACGCTGCGCAACGCGGCGGCGTCATGGAGCAGCGGTGTTGTGTCGCGGAAGAGGATGCCCGGCTGCGGAAAGTCCGGTACATCGCGGATTAGTTCGCGCCAGCGGGACTCCTGCGGCTGTCCTGTCATGCAGCCGATGCTCCGCGTGATGGACAGCGATGTCAACGCGCTGCGGCACTCGCGGCCCAGTTCGCACGTTGACCGCCCGCTGACCGCTCCATAGCATCGCTCAATGCCTTCCGACTCTACCGATCCGCTGGCCGCCGTGGCCCCCTTCTACGATCTAGACCTCGACGGCTACGACGACGACATCGCGATGTACCGCGAATTGGTGAAGGAGCGCGGCACCGACGTCCTGGAACTGGGTTGCGGCACGGGCCGTGTCGTCGAACCACTGGCACGCGATGGCTGCGATGTCACCGCCGTCGACCTCAGCCCCGCGATGCTCGAGCGGGCGCAGCAGCGGACGGCGGAGTTCCCCGGCGACGGCTCCGTGGCGCTGATCGAGGGCGACATGCGGATCCTCGATGTCGGACGTCAATTTGACTGCGTCTTCATCCCGCTCGGTGGGTTGCAGCACATGGAGGAGGCGGCGGATGTCGCCGCGACGCTGGCCACGGTGGCCCGTCACCTCAAGCCGGACGGCCTCGCCGTCATCGATATCGAGGCCGCACATCCGAGTGACCTCACACCGGGGCCGCAGCCGCTGCTCCAGCACTGGACCCGCCCGAGCGGCACGGCGGTCGTGACGAAGCTGGTGGCGGTCGATGGGGAGCCCTCGACGCTACTCAAGCACATCACCTGGCACTTCGACGTGCAACTGGAGGACGGGCCGCTGCGACGGGTCACCGCCGAGTTCCCGCTGCGCGTGATCACCGCCGGCGAGCTGGAGCTGGCGGCTCGCCTCGCGGGCCTGACGGTCACCGAGTGGCATGGTGGCTACGATGGCTTCCCGGCGGATGATGGTGACGACCGACTGGTGGTGCTGCTGGAGCACGCAGAGTGAGCATCACCGTTGCGCTCGACGCCATGGGTGGGGACTTGGCCCCGCAGGCCACGGTGGCCGGCGCGATCCGCGCCGCCGAGGCCGGGCACGAGGTTGCGCTCGTCGGCGACGAGGCGGTGCTGGCCGAGGAGCTTGCGAAGCACGAGATCGTGCCCTCCGGCGTCCGCATCGTGCACGCGCCGGAAGTGATCGACATGCACGAACAACCCTCGCTCGCGACGGCGCGCCGCCGGGGCTCCTCGATCTACGTTGGCCTTGAACTGTTGAAGAACGGGGAGGCTGGGGCGTTCGTCTCCAACGGCAACACCGGGGCAGTGCTCGCGCTCTCGCTGCTCGTGATCGGCAAGTTGCCGGGCGTCGATCGCCCAGCGCTCGCTGCGTTGATCCCGCCTCGCACCGCCGGCCCCACGCTGCTGCTGGATGTGGGAGCGAACGCGGAGTCGCGCCCGCTCCAGCTCGTGCAATGGGGGGCGATCGGCGCGGAGTACATGAAGGTCGCGTTCGGCGTCGCAAACCCGAAGGTGGGGTTGCTGAACATCGGTGAGGAACCCTCCAAGGGCTCGCCGTTGGTCGTGGAGGCGAACAAGGCGCTGTCGCAGATTCCGATCAACTTCATCGGCAACATCGAGGGCGGCGACATCGCCCGCCGCGAGATCGATGTGATCGTCACGGACGGGTTCACCGGCAACGTCGTGCTGAAGCTGATCGAGGGGATGGCGACGGCCATCCTCGGCAGCGTGCGCGATGCGGCGAGCGGATCGATGCGCGCGCGGCTCGGCGGGCTGCTACTGATGCCCGCGGTGCGCGACATCCGGCAGCGCTTCGATTATCGCCAGTACGGGGGCGCGCCGCTGATCGGTGTGAACGGCATGGTGCTCGTAGGGCACGGTCGCAGCGACGTTGTGGCTGTCGGGAATGCGATCGCCACAGCCGCGACGGCCGCAGAGCTCGGGGCGCTCGATGCCTTCGCGGCCGCGGTCGAGCGTAGTGGCGTGTCCGAGGGCGAGTCGTCCGAGGAAGGGTCGCGCTAGGCGGTCTCGACCGGTGCTGCCACCTCGCTCGCATCGTCGGTGGCACCGAGGCCACCGGAGGAGGGAGCGAATCGCCACCACAGGCGCATCGACTCGCGCAGCGCGTCGATCTGCTCTTCCGGAGTCTCGCTGCTCATCCCGATGCAATTGCCGAGGTGGCTGTCAAGGATCAGGCCGCCGACGTTGTCGATGCCGGAGCGCACAGCCATCAACTGCGTGACGACGTCCTCGCAGGCGCGATCGCTGTCGAGCATCTTCGCGATGCCGCGGATCTGCCCCTCGATGCGGCTCAGGCGAGCCTGAAGCTTCTCTGGGCTCGTCTCTTGTGGCATGGTCATCCCTCGTATCGCGGGAGCGGGGCGGATGCCCTGCTCGTTGGCGGTCTTGACATACCCCATGGGGGTATATAGAATGTAGTTAATTCGGCAGCTGTCTGTCAACCAACCACTGCGATCCGATCGGGCCGGTGGCGACAATCACAGGTAGACGCCCACAGGCAACTGAGAGATCAGAAAGGAAGTGGCATGAGCCACCCCACAGACACAACCGACACTACGTTCCAGACCGATGTGCTGGACAACGACACCCCCGTACTCGTTGACTTCTGGGCCCCATGGTGTGGTCCCTGCCGCATGGTCGCTCCGATCGTGGAGGAGCTGGCGGAGGAGTACGAGGGCAAGGTGAAATTCGTGAAGCTGAACACGGACGACAACCCGCAGGTCGCCGGCAAGTACGGCATCCGCTCGATCCCCACGCTGCTCGTATTCAAGGGCGGTGAGCCGGTCTCGCAGATCGTCGGCTTCCGGCCGAAGAGCGACCTGGCGAAGCGGCTGGACGAGGCGCTCTAGGGCGCCTCAACTGGCGGCGAGTACGAAACAGGCGGGCCGCATGCGGCCCGCCTGTTTTTCTCAGTGCGGCTTCTCACTAAGCACGGGGGGTCGAGGTGTCCCGGATGGCCGGCTCAGTCGGACCCGTCGGTTGCCTCGTTCGCGCGGACGCCCTTGTGGATCGTGCGGCCCTGCTTCTCTTCGAGGCGGGTGAGCATTCTCCCCTTGTCGGGATGCGGGTCCTTCACGAGACCGTAAATCTCGCGCCCCTCATGTCCCTCTGGCAGATGTTCTGTGATCGGAAGACCTTCCGACGCGACGAAGAGCAGTCAATGACAGTATTTCCAGCGCTGCATCTCCTCGCAGGCGCAGATCCACTCCTTCTCGTCGACGGCGGCCTGCTTGTCGACGTAGAAGTTGCAGGGGCAGAGCGGGCGCTTCAGTTCATCGACGTGCTTGGCGAGGCCGATCACGAGGAACTCGGTGATCTCGCGCTGCGGGTGCAGGTAGGAGCCGCTCTTGCTGGCGAACGCCTCTACGTACTTCCACATCTTCGCCATCGACTTCGACGAGGCCTGAGCGCGGTCCTCGTCGCTCACATGGTCGAGACCGGGTTGGGTCACTCAGCTACTCCCTGGCTGGCGGCCGATCAGCGAAGCGGGCGATCCGCCCGTTTGCGAAGTGACAGCGTGGTTAATGATTCAGTCTTAGCCGATCGTAGCAGCGTCGCAAGTATGGCGGCGTGAGCGCCGACACGCGCCCGTCATGGCGGCGACCCGAAACAATGCAACCCCATCGGCCAGCTCCTCGATGTGCGGGTTCAGCACGTCGACGGAACGAGGCGTAAAGGCGCGGTCGACGAGGCGGCGCAGGCGGTGGTGCTCCGGCAGGTCGAGCTGCAGGATGCTCGGCTCGCGGTCGCTCTGATCTTCCTCGTCGATGAGCAGGCCGGTTCGCCGGACATCACCCTCCGGGAGTTTGCGGCTGTCTCTGAAGACATCCTTGCTGCGCAGCACCTCGTTGACGTCGTCCCAGTGCGTCAGCACGACTTGGCGGCCGAAGTACGCATCGCGGTAGTGGATACGCCCGTCCTCGCGCATCGCGCGCAGCGCCGGGTGTGGGTCGGCGATGTAGTCGAGGTTGGTCGGGTCGTACTCCTGTGGGGCCTGTGGGATGCCCGCAGTCTCTTCGGGCGTATCGCCTTGCGGTGTCTGGCGCTCTGTCGTGGTCACAGGTGGTTGCGATCCCCTCACACTCGCGCCGGGCGGCGCGGGCGCATCGCTGATGCGGGAATGCTACGCGAAACCGCGCCGAATATGCACTCGATGGCGTGGTGAAATCGCTTCGCGTCAGCCTCCTGCGAGCTTTACGCGATGGCCAGCGGACTCCAGAAGCTCCAACAACCGTTCCCGATGATCGCCCTGGATCACCAGCACCCGGTCCTGGCGTGTGCCACCGGTCCCCAACTGCCGCTTGCAGCGCTTCAGCAGCGCGTCGAGATCCGCCTCGCTGCCACTGAGGCCCACGACGAGCGTCCCGGGCTTCCCGCCGCGGGCGGAACTACCGCGATGGAGACGCACGAAGCCATCGCCGGGGTCGGTTGGGAGGGGTTGTGAGCGTGCTGCCATGCCTCCGGATTCTCTCGAACGGGTCGGCTCGGTTCAAGGAACGGGTGGATGGGCGTGGGCTAGACGGCTCGAATCGAATCTAGCAGGCTGTCGTGGGAGTGGATGATGTCCGGTGGTGTCCGCGGTCTTCAAAACCGTTGTGGGGCTACGTCGTAGTC
>PVBE011907177.1_pt1 | contig 31911 bp, 27 predicted proteins | sample 1631181 | NCBI WGS metagenome assembly PVBE01 (sample SAMN08397723, study PRJNA350692) | Marine metagenome, whole genome shotgun sequencing project. | isolation source: water | place: Pacific Ocean | collected 2012-04
TGTAAAGCGAACCGTTAAAGAAATTGGACTTTGCCATGGGGAGATTCCTTATTGAAGTGAAAGAAACATCAATAAGAAAAGATGCCCGCGCAAAAAGAATTTGCTAAACTAAAGCCCCGCCGCGCAGCGGCTTACTTGAACAACGGGTTGCATCCCCACACCGGCCAGGCGATGATCTCCGCTCCGCGCTTCGTCAATTCGCGGGCTGGTTCGGGAAAGAAGCCGTCGTAGCAGATCATCATGCCGACTTTCCCGAACCGCGTGTCAAAGACTGGGTAATCGTCTCCTGGCGCAATACCACCCTCCGCTTCGCCACGCGGCAAGCAGACTTTGCGATAGTTGCCTGCCACGCTGCCATCAGGCGCAATCAACACCGCGACGTTGTAAACCAGGTGCTTATCCCGTTCCAGCAATCCGGCCACGATGTACAGATCGTGTTGCTTGGCCAACGTGCCAAAGTACTTCGTGGACGGTCCAGGAATCGGTTCGGACACGTCGGCGTAATCCTTGCCCAGGCCGTAGTACGTCAGCGTCTCTGGCAACACAACCAAGTCGGCTTCTTGCCGAGCGGCCTCTTCGATTAGCGGCGCAAATTGCCGGCAGTTGTCGGCTGGCGTCTTGCCGCCCTTTGGCCGGAAATGGACTGTCGCCAGTCGGACTTTTCGGCTCACCGGTTCGGTCATCGCGAAAGAAATATCGCTCCACTCAATTCGTCCGCCTGGGGACCATTTCAGATACAAAGCCACCACTGCGCGAGTCGCCCTGGTGGGGACGCGGTACGTTTCAGCCAACTCGACCCAACCATCCGCCAGGACGCGCTCTTGAATTGGAAACTCCGGTCGCGCGAGGCTCGTATTACCGTTGCGGTAGAAATCCACGACCTGATGATCGTAAGGGACCAGCTCGCCCTTGTCGTTCTGCCATGTAATTTTGACGAGCGCACTTTGGCGTGGCGTCTTCACGTTGGCTGTCCTGCTGAACGCTAAAAAACGGAAATGCTTGCCCCCCACAACTTCAAACGTCTTCGTCCAACGTCCATCAAGCCCCGCTCGTTGGTCGTGCTCGATCACAAACGCCCCTTTTCCGCTACGACCGCCCGTGGCCGAATACGAAAACTCCGGCCTCAGCTCGTCACGAGGCGAGGCGGTCGTCCATCCCGCGGGAAACAGTTCCGACGCAACCGCAATCGTACCAGTCATCGGAACGAGAATGGCCACAAAGAGAATTGTCCGAGACACCATGCACCCGATAGAAAACCCAGATCGATGCGTCGTCATTGTTCCGTCCTGCCTTGAGGAAGGGTATGCGTAGGCGGTTTGTTGGTAGAATATTCTACTCCGAAATGGCTTTGGTATTGTTTACAATCGCACGGCTCTCGTTGTCCCAGACACCTCCCTGTTTTGTCTCGTAATCGATGGTACACGACGGCAGTTTTTCGGCGAGTTGCCGCAGACCCTCTTCTGAGATATTTGTGACCTTTGTGACCTTTGCTGAGGCGTACCAGAACTTATCGATACTCACGTAACACACAGACGGTAACTCCGCAACGAGTGACAGATCGTCATCAATAGGACGCATTAGGTGCACACCGAGTAACTTGCTCCAGCCAAGATTCACGTCCCACTCAACAACGAGGTGCCCTCTATCCCAAAGCTCTGCGATAACTGCTCTTTCTTTGGCCAACATGACAAGATGCCGCCCGAGCAGCCCAAGACTGATACAAACCACTGTGAACACGATGAAGAACATGCGGAGGCCGAACTTGAATCGTCGTCGCTTTTTTGCTTCTTCGGTCATGAATCGTATTGTCGCAAGAGACACGTGCAATCGCTACGGCAAACCTCGCCCAAAATCACTACATAAAGCATGGCACTGACAGACAACCTCGAAGCGTATTGGCGTCTTGACGAGACAGGCGGGCAACGCAACGACGCATGGACAAATGCTCTCCACCTTACAGAAGATGGCTCGGTCGATAGCACGAGCGCCATCATGGATAGCACGTAACGCTACGATGAAGGTCATCGACGGCGTGCTGCAGATTCGCGCCACCAACCCTCGCACCAATCGCCGGCCGTTCATTGCGGCGTCGCGCCTCGAGCTGCCGATTCCCTTACAGGCGACTGTGCGGTTGCGATCAGAAGCCGGCGGAGTTGCGGGCATTGCATGGCGCGAACAAGGACAAGACGACTTCCCTCGCAACCAGGTCGTTTCGTTTCACTGCGCCGCCTCCCAGGAGTCCACGCAACACACCGTCAAACTCCCGGCTCGCGGAACGGTGATTCATCTGCGGCTGCTGTTGCCGCCAGCCGGCGCGGATGTCACGCACATCGAGGTTCTTGACGACAAACAAGACTCAATCAAAGCCTGGCAATTCGACGCTCGCGGTGAAATCCCTTGAGACTGCACGCTTGACGCGGCAGACCCTGCCACAACCGGGAGATTGCACGCTTGACGCGGCAGACCCTGCCGCAACCGGGAGATTGCACGCTTGACGCGTGCGACCCGCGCTGGTGACAATTCGACTTTGCTTTCGAGCGATGGAGCTCCGCCTGTGCCAATCAAGATCACCCGCCTTTCAGCCCGCGACATTCGCTTTCCAACCTCCAGACATCTGGATGGATCGGACGCCATGAACCCCGATCCAGACTATTCCGCTGCGTACGTCACGCTGCACACCGGTGCCAACGGTTTGGAAGGAAACGGATTGACCTTCACCATCGGCCGAGGGAACGAACTTTGCGTTGCGGCAATCGAATCACTGGCGCCGCTTGTTGTTGGACGGTCGCTCGAGTCATTCACCACAGACATGGGTGCCTTTTGGCGACACATCACCGGCGACAGTCAGTTGCGGTGGGTTGGTCCGGAAAAGGGAGTCATTCACATGGCCACGGCCGCCGTCGTCAACGCGGTATGGGACCTTTATGCCAAGGTGGAAAAGAAGCCGCTTTGGCAATTGCTGTGCGCCATGACGCCAGATCAACTGGTGTCCTGTATCGACTTCCGCTACATCACTGATGCACTGACGCCCGTCGACGCCGCCGCGATCCTGCAAGCCAACTTGGATTTACGTGCTGTCCGCATCGACGAAATGCAGCGCGTCGGATACCCGTCGTACACGACCTCGGCCGGCTGGCTGGGATATTCGGACGAGAAACTACGAACTCAATGTCGCGACCTGATTTCCCGCGGCTGGACGCACTTCAAGATCAAAGTGGGCCGCGATATCGACGATGATATTCGCCGCTGTCGTGTGATACGCGAGGAGATCGGTTGGGACAATCGCCTGATGATGGACGCCAATCAGGTCTGGGACGTCGGCCAGGCAATTAGCCACATGCAGTCGCTCGCAGAATTCAAACCGTGGTTTATTGAAGAGCCGACGTCACCCGACGACGTACTGGGCCACGCCGTCATCGCAGAGGCGATCGCACCGATCAAAGTCGCCACCGGCGAGATGTGTCAAAACCGCGTGATGTTCAAGCAGTTCATGCAGGCCGGTGGGCTGCAAGTCTGCCAGATCGACAGCTGCCGACTTGGCGGTGTGAATGAAGTCCTTGCGGTATTGTTGATGGCCAAGAAATTTGATGTCCCGGTTTGTCCTCATGCCGGCGGCGTGGGGCTCTGCGAGTCGTCCAACACCTGGCGGTGTTCGACTACGTTTGCGTGAGTGCCAGTTTGGAAGATCGCATCACCGAGTACGCGGACCACCTTCACGAGCATTTCGTCGACCCCTTGGTCATGAAAGACGGCCGCTACATTCCGCCCACGAAGCCCGGATACAGCGCGACAATGAAGCCGGATTCGTTGGACGCCTTCGAATTTCCCAACGGTTCCGAATGGGCAGCACCGCAATAACCTCCAACGTTGTACGTCAGCGTTCGATTGGTCGCCATTCACTTTGCCGCCTTTAGAAACACAATCAGGTCGGCAAGCTGCTGCGGCGTGAAATGTTTGTCAAGCCCAGCTGGCATGACGGAGATCTTACTTGGTTGGCGAATGTCAATCGCGTCTGGTGCGATGCGAACCACCTTTTCCACATCAATTTGAAGGACCAATTCGGCATCGGTTTCATTGCGTACCAAGCCGTTGTAGACTTTGCCGTCGCGTGTGACGATCGTGGTCGGTTCGTAACTGCGGACAAAGCTCAGGTTGGGAAAGAGAATCGATTCGAGCAAATCGCGTTCGGTGCGAATGTTGCCGATCCGTGTCAGATCCGGTCCAACTCGGCCACCAAGGTAGCCCATGCCATGGCAACTGAGGCAGGCAGCTTTGCTGTTATGGAACACTTGCTGGCCGCGGCGGATGTCACCGCCATCGACCAACTTCACAATTGATTCCAATTGCAAGATCTTCTCCCGGTTATCACGCTCAATCTCGGCAAACAACGGCTCCGCCCGTCGCCTGACGGTATCGCCAAAACCGGCCAACTGTTGTCGAAGTCGTTCGATGGTCAGTGACGACGCGACGGGCGACTTACCGAGTGCATCGACAAGTCGGAAGCCAACCTGTGAGTCCTTTGATCTGGCAAACATCTCCATCAGCCGCCGCAGCTCCATCGGCCCCGTGGCGCTGGTCGCCTGAGCAACGGATTGAAGGTGCTCGCTTGAGAGAGGCGTGCTTACCAAAATGTCCACTGCCAGAGCGCGGATCGAAACAGGCTGTTCGACGGATAACCGATCGCAGAGGAACTCGACTCCGGCGGTATCCGCATTGCGGCTGGACCGAGGAATCGCGACAAACGCCTGCAAGCGAATCTCGTCCGGCAGCTGATCGCGTGCCGAGATCTGCGTTAAGAGCTCGACAAACTCGGGCACGGGCTTCGCATCTGAGAGTGCGCTAACCGCGACGACGGTACCAGCGACGATCTCTGCGTCAGGCGATTGCAGCCGCCTTCGCAACGGACCAATCCAGGGCTCCGGTACAGTCCGCAACCCACTATTCTGAATTGCCGCGACGATGGCAACGCGCGTCGGTTCGGCGGTACCGTTTCTGTCGAGTTGTTGACCCATCAAATGTTGGATCGGCCTGGAGTGAGCAAAACGGGCCAGCCGCCGAGATAATCGGTCGAGTCGCGCCCGATCGGTGTCGTCGCGAACGAGTTGTTCTTGGAAACAGTCGGCCAAGTCGCCGGCCCATTCTGGATGTTGATTAGCGACCCACCAAGCGGTTTCGTTCAAGACCGCGTTCGGGGAACCAAACAACATCTGCACATCGGCAAAACGGATTCCGCCGGACGGCATTTGATCCAAGGCGATCAACGCAGCGCTGCGGACCCGAGGTCGCAGATCCCGCAACAACGCTCGGACCGGTGTTGCTGTGCCCGTCTCAATCGCGGCGAAGATCAACGAGTGTTCCACTGCGCGATCTGTAACATCGTCGCTGGCTACTAACAAATCAGAGATCGCATTAGGATCGCCCAGTCGCCCGAGCGCTTCTGCGGCGGCGCGGCGATTGGCCAGACTGTCGCTGGTCAAGAGCCTACGAAGTTTCTTGTTCGCGCGGGCATCGCGCCGGATACTGACTGAATGCAGGGCAGCTTGGCGCACTGTCTCGTCTTCATCGCCCAACGCGACACGAACGGCCGGTCGCGCCTCGGGGTGGTCGTTCTGAGTCAAAGCCCAGACGGCGTGCCGTCGCTGATCACGATCGTCTGATGTCGTCAGAATCTCTTGTAATTCGCTGATCGGCGTTACGCCTCGGCTGCCCAACAACTTCCTGGCGCGATTACGAATCGCCCATCGTTTGTCCGCCAGCAGGGCGACCAGATCGCGATCGGAGATCGACGGCCACTGGATCTTTGTGCCGCGTGGATCCACGACTTTGTGGGATCCCGTACGGCGAACGCGATAGATTCCACCCAGAATGTCAGGCTTTCCCAGCTGCGAAGTCGGACAACACATCTTGTACCAACCGCCGGTATCGATCACCAACAGGCTACCGTCGGCGTCTTCGATAACGTCGGTTGGATGAAAATCCAGACTGTCGCACACGAGAAAATCCGTATCCTTCGTCTGGAAGGAACCGCCGTCGGGCTGCAAGACGTGCCGAATGATCTTGTGCATATTGAACGAACAGGCCAGCACGTTGTCTTGAAAGTCGGCACCCAGATGGTTCGTCTCTAATCGCGCCAGCCCGCAGGGTGCCGACGCGCCTCCGTGATGCGCCAGCGCGGGCATGAGCGGCCCCGTCCGCGGATGGCCGTCCAGCACGCCATGCGCCTTTCCATAGACGCCGCCGTAGATCGCGTGAATGATCCCGTCGCGTTGGCCGGCTGCCGGATGCATCAAGAACGTCGTCGAGAAAATCCGTTCGCCACCTGGTGTGAACACGACTTCAACAGGATTGTCCATTCCGCCGGTCATGACGGCTTCAATCGGGCCGCCGCTGGGATGGCGACGAAAGATATGCGCCGCCCTGGTTCGCCACGACTGGCCATCATGACCGTGGTATTCCTGTTCAGCAAATGCACCCTTGCACCAATAGAACCAGCCATCCGGTCCCAAGTACGGTCCGTGCATATCGTTCCCGCAATGGGTCAGCGTCTTGCCGTCAAACCAGACCTCGCGCCTGTCGGCCTGGCCGTCGCCGGTGGTGTCAGTCAGTTTCCAAATGTGCGGCGGCGCTCCAACGTACAGCGACCCTTCGTGCCACAATGTTCCCTCAGGAAACATCATCTTGTCGGCAAACACGACGCTCTTGTCAAACCGGCCATCGCCATCGGTGTCTTCCAAACGAACAATGCGATGGGGCTTCTTTTGAAGTTGAATCTTGACGTCTTCGTTCGAACCGCCGGAGTCACCGATATAGAGCCGGCCCCGTTCGTCGAAATCGGCACAACTCGGCCGGTTCACCAAGCCGGGGCCCGCAACTTGCTCGATCTCAAAACCCTCCGGCAAGGTGAAGCGGAATCCGTTGAGCTCGGTTTCGCCGGCACTAGCGAGCGATCCACAGCAAATGCATAGCGTTGTCGCAATCCAGAGGCAGGCGAGCAGGCTGCGGTCAGTTGAACCGTTCATGTCGAGTTTCCTCAAGAGGGGCGAGCATCGACGATCTCTCGGGCGAATCCCGTGATTCTGTTGTCGGCGAGCTTGATATTGCCTGCATGTTGGTCAATGCGGACACCGATACGTTCCATCGGTTGGCGGCTTTCGCGAATTTCGTTGTTTACGATCGTCACGTCTTTTGTTTTACCTTGAATGTCGATCGCCACGCCGTCCGCACCACCGCTGTCGATGATCCGGTTGTTCTCGACCGTGTTGCGATTGGCCCAGAAATCCTGGCCGCGTGTGTCGTTGCGAAACAGAATACCGACTTTGCCGCTGTTGGTAATTGTGTTGTCGCGCATCACATTGTCCGTATCGTTGTGGCCAATCGATATGCCGTAGCTGCGATTGGCGTCGATCTTGTTTCCTTCGGCCAACCCGTATTTGACACCCCAGCACCAGAACAGACCGAGGTCATTTCGGTGGAGCTTGTTGTTGCGAATCAGCGGTCGCTGCGAACCGGAACCAGGGTGGACGCCCAAGTTTGCGTTGTCATGACTGTGACAGTTCTCAACAACCACATCGTGGCAGATCTGAAAGCTGATTCCGTCGCCGTTGTAGTTGCGCGTCTCGGTGTCACGAATCGTGTAGCGATTGCAATCTTGCAGGAAAATGCAGCCACCATAGTTTCCGTTGAAGTTTTCGTTATTCGCCCGATTGCCATCCAGCGTGAGGTTCTCGATCAGGACATCAGCTGTGTGTTCGCTGGAGAAGAGCGGAAACAACGACGTGCAAGTCGGCGAGCCGGTCAGCCAGAGGTTCTTCCGCAGCCCATCGTTTAGTTTGAACCGGTTTCCCGATCGGGCGACGAGTGTCCGCTTAATGACTTCCTGGCCACCGTTATGTGGGTTCTTCGCGCGCAACACGATACCATCGCCAACGCGAAACCCTTTGGCCGCAGCGAGCGTGATCTCTTGGTCGTACCAGTCCGAGTCCGCGGACAAGGCAACCGAATGCGAGTCATTCTTGGTGATAATCGATTCGGCACCGCTGCCCAGAATGCGAATCTTCGCAGGCAAGAACACGGAGTTTCGTAGCGTGTACGTACCCGGCAGAATACGCACCGTACCGCCGCCCAGCCGTGCGACATAATCGACAGCCGCTTGGAGCACCCTATCATCACGACCGATCAAATCGGCTTTGTCGTGGCCGACGGTGATTGTCAGTCGTTCATCCCAATCTGGTTCGTGTCTGTCGTCGCCGTCTGTTGCGCGAGGATGTGTTGGGCGCGGCGGTCCGTCCGCCAACGCTCGGCTGCCCATCAAAACAGCGGCGCAAGCTGCCGATCCGGCACCAAGAAACTGTCTTCGTCTGAGTCGTGAAGTGATCATGGCGGTTCTTCTCTCCAGCGGGGTTTGCAAATGATTGCACAGTCGACTTCGAGCAATAGACTGACAAATCCGGAGATTCTGATTTGCGAACCGTACATTCATTACTAAGCATCGCTCAGCGGGGCGTCGCAGATTGCCATCATGGTACACCAGTACGCCACAGGAATACCAGCAAGATCGCCAATGCGGCATGGCTGGTACGATGGCAGTTGCGAGTGAAGCAGGAGCACAAGCCTGCCAGTTCCGGCTGAGTATCGTTCGCAGGAACAGCGATGGCACAAAAGTGCCGATGGAAATGACTGGGCAACGACGTCAGACGAGACGAGCATTGAACCTACATTGACGGTTACTTTGGTACGTTCCATGATGCCCTGTTTACACACAAAACTTGAAAACAACCGACTGATGCACCATGATTGTGCACAGTATCACAGCGGAGTGAACCGGAGGAAGAAACGATGAGACACCTGACCCATTTGATTTTGTGTTTATTGCTTGGGAATTCAGTTCTCGCCGATGACGGCCCAGCTGCTGCGTCCAAACCTGCGCAAGGTAATACGCCAAAGGGGCAGGTAGAGAAGATTTCCGACGTAGAGCTACCTCAGATCCCGAGCCCCTTCGCGGATGCAGATCCGTTCGGTGCGATAGCTGCAAAGGAGCGGGATGACAAGAAAGCTGGTAAAACAAATTCTGGCGGCGGCGACCCATTTGGCGATTCAGCTCCAGATTCAGATCCTTTTGGTCAGCAACCTGATGCGGCGGCTGGCACAGCAGCCAGTTCAATCGGCGACGATCCCTTCGGCCAGTCGGCTCCACGCAACCCAGCTTCACCCAAGCGTGGCACGGCGAAACCATCAAGACCTCAGCAAGCCAACTTCCAGCCGCGCTTGTCGCAGGTCCCGTCCATAACGCTGGAGGAGTCGTCCGAATCGCGCCTGCGCATCGAGGCTGCACTCGCTACAAAAACCAAATTCGATTATCTCGATACACCCTTGAAAGACGTGATTGATGAGATCGCACTACGGCACGACATTCCTATCATCATCAGCACTCGCGCCTTGGAAGACTTCGGCATCGGCACGGATACGCCCATCACGATCAATCTCAATGGTGTCAGCTTACGGTCGGCCCTGCGGTTGATGCTGAACGAGTTAGATTTGACGTACTTGATCGAAAATGAAGTTCTGCAGATCACAACACCGGAAGAGGCCGAGGCAAAACTGCATTCACGGTTCTATTCGGTTTCCACCTTGTTACCCTCGACTCGTGACGGCGACTACCTGGTGAAGCTGATCACCGGCCATGTGGCACCGGATTCGTGGGACGAAGTGGGCGGGCCAGGTGCGATCACTTTCGTGGACCATCTGGAAACACTCACTGTGACGCAGACCGAGGACGTTCTCCGCCAGATCGACACGCTGTTGGCGGCGATGGCTAAACTTGCGGAACACCGTAGCCGCTAGAGATAATGGCGGAATTAGTCTCACCTTGATTTTGAGCCAGGCCGATTCCCATCCGCTGAAATTCGCACTACGATGAGGCGGTTTGGTCGCATTTCTTGGAACTTTGGGAGACGTCTGGTCATGCCGATCTCATTTAGCTGCCCACATTGCGGTCACACGACGCAGGTCGCGGACCATTTCGCCGGACAAACGGGGCCATGTGCATCGTGTGGTAATCAAGTCACGATTCCGCTGGCAGCGGGCAAGCCGATCGTAGGGCCGCCGCGCAAATCCTCGTCGGCTAATTCCGGCGGAGCCATTGTTGCGATTGTGATCGTGGCGGTTTTTGGAATCATGGTCGTGTGTGGCGGCATCATGGCAGCGCTGTTGCTACCAGCGGTACAGGCGGCGCGGGAGGCCTCGCGACGGATGGAGTGTCAAAACCATATGAAGTGGATGTTGTATGACTTCGACCGCGGGCAGATGAGGCTGGCCATGTTGATACTCTTCTTGCGCAATCGGAGGCGCGGGCACGGGACTGCCGGCGGGGTGCTGAGCGTGATGTGGCGACAAGAACATGGCGGGGCCATTGTGAGGAGTTCCTTGCGGCTGAGGTTGCGCGAGGCCATGCCCAGAACGTTGCCAGTGTCCATATTGTTGAACGCCGCCTACGACGCGCGGTGAGCTCTGAACGTGCGCGAGCGGGTGAGCGTGCAACATGGCATCGCTCGACGACTGGTGATATCCATGGTGTAAAGAGTCAACTACGCCGTAGTGCGGCGCTATCGCTTGGCCGTTTCGCGAAAAGAATGGATCGACGTACCAATGACCACTGAGAATTCCCGCACGAACAGGGGCAAGATTTGTAAGCACCGTTAGGGATGCAATAACCAGTATCCGGAAATTCTTGTCGAACATCGTCAACCTCGCATGAAATGGCAATCAATCGCATGATGCTCACGCTCCCACCAAACGTAATTCAAGACTAGGCCGGGAGCAAGTTTGAGCAAATTGTCGGTGTAATCGGCGGATCCGAGTAATCGGTGCAGACGATTCCAATCGCCAATTCAGACGGGCCGCGACCTCCGCTGGTAAGCCGTGAGACGCTGGGGGCAGAAGAACGCTACGAATACCGAAAATCGCGGTAGTTTTCGGCGATTGGTGTCAAAACGTGTTCGCACGTTAACACGGTTTTCCCGCCGTATTGGAATTGGCGGTGGAATCGCGTATTGTTCGTAGGCATCGCGCGACGCGATCACAGTTTTCTGTTCGCCACAAATCCAATAGCACGGCTTAGGCTGTCAAATATGTTGCCGCGGCGCGTTCAGACCAAGGAGCTCGGCTACGAGGCATGTCATTTTACGGTTGCTTGACAAGTTGAGCCTTGATGGGCAGGTTAGTAACGGTGCGGTCGTGTGCCGACGATCACCGCTGTGTCGACGGTTGTGGATTGTTGGTGGTTACGGCGTTGCTGGCTACGGCTCGGATGACGCCACCGTCGCACACTCGGCCAATCGGCTTCCCAAGCCACATCCGCGAAGTGACCAAGTTCTACGCCGTTTAAAACTGGAATGAAACTCATGAATCTAAGACCGGCCGGTTGGCCAACGTGGATCTCCGTTTGTGTGGTTTTTTTTGTCACAATCAGCGAGAGCGCCGGTCAGCAGAGTTGGCCACGGTTTCGCGGGGCGGCCGCGACTGGCGTTGCGGCGGACCATCCGCGACTGCCAACCACTTGGAGTGCGACTGAGAATGTCGCCTGGTCGACTGAGATTCCCGGTTGGGGGTGGTCGTGTCCTGTGGTTTGGGGAAACAACGTCTTTCTCACGACCGTCGTCCCCGACGAAGAAAACGAGAAACCCAAGAAAGGTCTTTATCTTGGCCAGGGGCGTCGTGAACCGCCCAAAGGCGATCACCACTGGCTGGTCTATTGTTTGGAACTCGACAGCGGCGATGTTCTTTGGAAACATGAAGCCCATGTTGGGCGACCCGTCGTTCCGCGTCACCCCAAGAGCACCTACGCCGCTGAAACACCCGTCACCGATGGCAAGCGACTGTATGTGCTGTTCGGTGACTTGGGATTGTATTGCTACGATCTGAACGGCACACCACAGTGGTCCGTGCCGATCGAACCGCAGAAGACCCTGGCCGACTACGGTGCCGCAGCGTCACCCGTGGTGCACGACGGGCGCGTGATCATGGTTTATGACAACCAGGGCCAATCGTACATCGCCGCGTATGGTTCCGACGATGGGAGGTTGCTGTGGCGTACCGAGCGAGATGAAAGGAGCACTTGGGCGACGCCATTCATCTGGGAAAACAAGTTGCGGACAGAGATTGTCACACCTGGAAAAAAGAAAAACCGATCGTACGACCTGTCTGGAGAACTGCTGTGGGAATTTGACGGCAAGATGTCAAATCTAGTGATCCCGTCGCCGTTTGCCGCGCACGGTTTGCTTTATATCGCATCTGGCTACATTGGTGATTCGCACCGTCCCGTCTATGCGATCAGACCCGGGGCGTCAGGTGACATCACGCCTGCAGGCGACCCTGGCGAGAGTGAGTTCATCGAGTGGTACCAGGCGAAGGCCGCACCTTACAACCCGTCGCCGATTGTCTATGGCGACTACTATTATACGCTGCTGGATCGCGGTTTCGTGACGTGTCATGAGGCACGCACAGGCGCGGAGGTTTACGGCAAGACACGTATTTTTGCCGGTGCTAGTTTCACGGCCTCGCCGTGGGCTTACAACGGTATGCTTTTCTTCCTGAGCGAAGATGGTGACACGTACGTAGCCAAGGCCGGGCCGAAATTCGAACTATTGCACACCAACCGGCTGGACGCCCTGGCGATTGCGACGCCCTCAATGGCGCAGGGCAAACTGTTGATTCGCACGGCGTCAAGAGTTTTCTGTATTACGGAAATGGGAGAATAGCCAGCCGCAAACGAACGTTGAACTTCCAACTTTGATTTCGGAACGCTCAACTTCTATCGTTGGACGTTCGACGAGCCTCGTTTTGGGATACACTGCGAACCGAAGCTTGCGAACGAGAGGAAGGGCTTGAGGGTTACAGCGGTTGTTGGAGTCTACGCTTTAGCGTGCTTTTGCAGCCCAAAGGCTGTACTCCAACAATGATCCAACCCAAAGTCTGGCCTCGGCACGTCAGACTTCACGAGCGTTTGCGATTTGCGCGCTGAAGACCTAACTAACCGCAACTTCATCACTGCGAGTGACGGTGAAACCCATCTCCTCGATCATCCGATAATCGGACTCGGGAGCTTGGCCCTTGGTCGTCAAGTAGTCTCCCACGAAGACCGAATTGGCCGCATAGAGACCCAGGCACTGCATGTGCCCTAGGTGGAGTTCACGTCCGCCCGCAATGCGGATTTCGCGGTTGGGATTGGCAAAGCGAAACACAGCCAGCGTCTTGAGGCAGTAGCGAGGATTCAGTGCCGGAGTTTCGGTGAGCGTCGCGCCTTCGATTGGAATTAGGAAATTGACCGGAATCGATTTGACGCCCAGTTCACTCAACTGTAGGGCCATTTCCACTACGTCGTGGTCCTGCTCGCCCATTCCAATGATGCCACCCGAACAGAGTTCTAAACCTGCGTCGCGCACCGACCGCAACGTGTCGATCCGATCCTGGTACGTGTGCGTCGAACAGATCTCTTGATAGAAATCAGCGCTTGAATTGACGTTATGGTTGACGCGATCAACACCGCAGGCCTTTAACCGCCCGGCGTCTTTGTCCGTCAATAGCCCCAGGCACGCGCAGATCTTCAGGTCATATTGCGATTTGATTAGTGGGACAATTTCTTCGACGGCTCGCAGTTCCCGTTCGGACGGTCCCCTCGCCGAAATCACGATGCAGTATGTCTTTGAGTTGCGCTGGGCGGCCACGCGAGCGCCGTCGAGCAGCTTGTCGCGACTATGAATGTTGTATTTGGGAATCTCCGCATTGGCGTCTTTGGACTGCGAACAATAACTGCAATCTTCGGGGCACAAACCGCTTTTCGCGTTCATCAAGAAGTACAGCTGCACGGTGTTGCCAAAAAACTGGCGACGAATCCGGTATGCCGCAGCCATGATGTCGAGCAACTGGTCGTCGGAAGACTGCAAGATCGCCAAACCTTCTGCCGCGGTCAATTGGTGGCCGGCAAGAACCCGATCGGCGAGTTCATTCCAGTCGCAAGTCGTTGGTGATACTTGAGTTTCGGCTGCAACTTCGGATTTCATCGTGATCTCGGCAGAGCGTAATAGGCGGGCTGGATTTGGGTAAGACGCTTGGCGAACTGCCGAGCTTCGGCCAGAATGATACCATCGCGCGGACGGTGGAGTCGACACCTCACCAATCCGATCACCGGACAGGACGGAAATCAAATTGGCAAACTACGGAGTACACCTCGTCCGTGTGGGCTTGATCGGGCTTATCGGGCGGTTTCAGGCCGTCGATGGAGTTTGCTATCCGAGACAATCTCGCGTCATCTGCCGCACAAATCGCGGGTTGGAACTGGGTGACGTCCTGCAGTCGTCAGACCAGACGCGGGGCGAGCCAGACGGCGAACTGCTGCGAGGCGTCACCGTCGAGGATGATCTGCTCTTGGATCGGATTGAACGCCGCATGGAAGAGGCCTTTGCCGCCTGTACACAACTCCTGGCCGAATATGACCAGGCTGCCGTGCTGATGGATGTTGAACACTTGTTCGACGGTCAGTCTCTGTACTTCTATTTCCTGGGCGAGGTTTCTCCGGAAGTAGAACGGTTGACCGGCCAGCTCGCTCGGACCTATGAAACCAAGGTCCAGTTTCGAAAGTTCACCGAAGCGCTGATCACGGGCTGTGGGCCGGACTGCGGCACGGAAGACGCTGTCGGCGGCGGTTGCTCCAGCAGCCGTGGGAACAGCGACGGCTGCGGCTCATGCTCGGTTGCCTCGGCGTGCGGCACGCGGCACTGAAGACGTGCTGGCGAACGCCACCAAGTCCGCCACGAAAGCACGCAGATCGGCGGGACATTTGCCCTGGTCGACCATCTCAATCGCAGTGGTGAACCAATTCGCTCGTTCGCTGATCGATTCAGGGCCGGCAATCCACTGCTGCAACTGCCCCTGGGTTGAAACGAAGATTCCCTTGCGTTTCAATTCGTCGATCAACTCTTCAACCCAGATCCGCAGATCGTGTGGCAGAGCCCCCAAACGCTCGCACTTGAAGTGCTGCCACTTGGTGAACTTTTCGTCACGTTCGGTTTGCAGTTTCGCCGTCTCCTCTGCCTCGACTCCGTCTTTGAGCTGGTCCAGGAAACTCTCCAACTCACCGGTATTTTTCGAGAGCATCTCTTCGTCGTACCAACCTTCCAAGTGGCTCGCCAGACGTTCACGTGTCGCGAGCCAAGGCTGAAGAGCTGGAGCGCCGGTAACGGCCTCAACCAATTCGCCGAAAGTATCCGCATCCTGAAAAACGTCCAACTCTGTTACCACACAGACTGGCACGTGCGCTTGTCGCAACGACTGAGCGACCAATGTGACGTTGGCACCGCCGTGCGCGTGATAAAAGCCCACACGCGTGGCACCGAGTTCTTGGCGAGCGATCATCTCGTAGATCACCCGGTCGTCGTTTTCGGGAATAACCACAGCGCATTCGAAAAACAGGGCATTGATCGCTTGCTGATTAGCCAACAACGGAAACTGCACGAGCCTCTGGCTGGCTTCAGTGGAAACAGGTCGGAGCGATGTCGATTCGTCTTTTCGGCTCAATGTCACCAGCGCAACGTCTGTCCTCCCTTGATACAGACCGGCGATAAACGCTGGATCGCGTGTTGCCACAAAAACCTGGCAGCCAAGTTCTGCCGCGTGGGCTGCGATCCACTCGCCCAATTGGCATGACTGCTGTGGATGCAAGAATGCATCCGGATGGTCCAACACGATGGCACGCCCCGGGCACAGCAGCATACTCAAGACGATGCTGGTAAAATTCTTGACGCCATCCCCTTGGTCTTCGAGCGCCGACATCGCTTCGAATTGCCGAACTGCCCCGATCGCGTCGTCCGCCTGATCTGGCAGAGACATGGTCGAGCGCAACGACAAGTGGATCCGCTTGGTGTCATCCAGCAACACGTGAAGGCCGTCAAAGGCGTTGCCGATCGCTGCATCCAATTCGCTATGCGTCCGTTCGCCGGCGTACTGTAGCTCTTGGAGGAGGTTTTCTGGGGCTTGCAATGGCGCACGCGCCGGGGACGGTTCGATCGTGCGATGACGGTCATCCGGGGTCAAGTAACACAACCGCAGCGGCATGAACTCACCCAGCGGCGAATTCCAGACCGATCGCGCCGTAATCACGGGCCGATACAGAATGTTGCGAATTTCGTGACCAATATTGCGCCGATGAGGCGTCTTCAAGTCCGGTCCCAGCCCTTGCACGGTGACCTCTTCCGCAGCTTCGCCGTCGTGCGTCGTCAGGCCGAAAAGGAGTCGTTCCATCTTGAGTTTGGGCACAAACGTCAAGTCTTTGATCACATGCGTGGTTGGCGTGTCGCCGTCCTCTCGTTCGGCCGCGTGCGGATCGAACTTGGCCGCGAGCCGCGCGATGTCGTGCAAGACTTCCGTCGTACCACTGTTATTCGGCCCGGTAAAAACGGTCACCGTCCCAACGTCGAAGCTGTCGCCAACGTGCGGCGTGAGCGACTTGACGAGCAGATGTTCAGTGCTAACACCGCGTACCAATGGCGATTCTCTCTTTTGCATCACGGACCTTCGCTGGGTTTGAAACGACGTGTATTCTCGACATAGTGGTTCGCCGCGTGTCGAATTCGATTTTGGTCTTCGAGAGTAACCCTTCGCCGAACCGTGGCGGGCACACCCATTACGACCGAACCGGGCGGCACTTGCGTGCCTTCAGTGACCACTGCCCCAACAGCCACAATGCTCCCCGCACCGATTGTCGCGCCGTTCATGACGACGGCTCGCATCCCGATCAGACAATCGTCTTCGACGGTGGCACCATGCACGATCGCCGCATGTCCCACAGTCACTCGATCACCAAGGATGCAAGGAAAACCTGGATCCGCGTGCAAGACACAAAGATCTTGGACGTTGCTTTGGCAACCCACACGAATCGGCGCCGAGTCACCGCGTAATACCGCGTGAAACCAAACGCTCGCCTCGGCCGCAAGTTGAACGTCGCCTAGCACAATAGCACCGGGTGCAATGTACGCCGACGGATCGACAAGCTTGTCACGAAACTGCGTATTCTCGCCCATAAACTGCTACCGCGGCTTGGTGCGGGGGAATCAGTGTCCAACGATGTACTCGCCGGACAGAACGCCAGCACGGCGGTTGTCGCCCACTGGTTCAACACGATAAGCTAATTCCCATGATATCTTGCCTGCCGACAATCGCGAAAGCCGTGCAGCAGATTCGCGCCGGTGAATTAGCTGCCGCAGAGCTGGTTGAGTTTTGCCTCGAGCGAATCGACCGCTATGAACCGTCGTTGGCGGCCTGGGAACGGGTCGATCGCGACGGTGCCCGCCGCGAGGCGGCTCGACTGGATCAACAGGCACAGCAGGGGCAACTTGCGGGACTTTTGCACGGGATCCCGATCGGCATCAAGGACATCATTGATGTTGCCGGTTGGCCGACGAAAGCCGGTTCGCCAACCCGCGCCGATCACGTCGCATCGGCGGATGCCAGATTGGTTCGGCAATTGCGACAGGCGGGCGCCATCATCTTGGGAAAAACGGTCACGACAGAATTCGCCTGTTTCGATCCAGCCCGGACGCGCAATCCCTGGAACACGGACCGGACGCCAGGCGGTTCAAGTAGCGGGAGCGCGGCCGCCGTGGCAGCACAAATGTGCATGGCCGCGATGGGAACGCAGACGGGCGATTCGATCATTCGCCCAGCCAGCTACTGCGGCGTTTGTGGCCTGAAGCCCACACTCGGACAAGTTTCGCTCGACGGCGTTATCCCTGTCAGCGGCTATCTCGATCACGCCGGTCCGATTGCGCGTAATGTGCATGATACCGCACGTGTCTTTTTCTCGTTGGTCACGCCAGAATCGTTGGAGGTCATGTGGGATTGTCGGGAAGGCGAGAGTTTACCTCTTAAGGAAGCGGATGGGCCGTTGGACTTCACGGCAGGTTCATTGGACTGGCTCCTGTTTGAGCATCCCGAGTCGGTTCGTTGGCGAGTCGATTTACAGCCGCTTGCGGGCTACTTCGAGGACGCGGCATCCGTCGGCGTGCGGAACTGCTTTCGAGCCGCGATCGATCGGATTGGCAAATCTCAGAGAATCGCAGCTCCCCGGCCCTTGCCCGGTTCCTTCGAGAAACTTCACGATCGGCATCGTCGCATCATGGCCGTCGATGCAGCTGCCCATCACCGAATCGTTTTTGCGCAACGGCCGGACGACTTTGGACCCAACATTACGTCGCTCATCAACACCGGTCTAACGGAGCGTGCCGTCGACTATGCCGAAGATGTCGATTGCCGTCTCCGTTTTCGAGACGAAATGTCCGAATTTCTGGGCAACAACGCGTTGGCCGTCACGCCATCAACCACGATGGCAGCCCCCAGCCTCGAAACCACCGGTGATCCGGCGTTTAATTCGCTTTGGAGTTTTGCGGGACTGCCAGCCATTACCATCCCCTGTGGTGTGGACGACGATGGTATGCCCTGTGGGTTGCAAATCGTTGGGCCGCCCAATAGCGAATTGCGCCTGCTGCGCGCAGGTTGGCTTTGCGAACAAGCACTGACTTTCCCACGGACACCTCCTCTGCCCGATGCGTAGCTTTATCTCCCTCTCAGGCGGTCGTGTCCAACTGCTGACGCAATTTACGAATGGCTTTGTACTTCTCGTCACTGACCCGAGCGGGCGTGATACGAAGTTCAGTGGCAATCTCATTGGCTTGCCAGCCTTCGCGAGTCAGCTTCAGGATTCGCGTCTGCCGCTCACTCAGATGCTGCCTCGCCGCCGTCATGACTTCATCTCACCCATCCTGGCGGGTATCGCAGCTGCCACGGACATAAGACTCTTCCAGTTGGGCCGGTCTGGGGGCTCGCTGCCAGCGTTTGACGGTGCGCCAGACAGTACGATTCAATTCCTGGCGCTCTTGCGACTCGTTGTTTTGTACGGCCACTTGCAGCTGGTTGCGAGAGACGCGTTCGAGCAGCTCTTGCAACGCTTGCTGTGTACAGTCAGACCAGTCCTGCTGCGCGATGCCAGCATTCCGCCAGCTGACCGTGCAATAGCGTTCGATCTGGTTGATGGTGCTCGCTTCGCCGGATGATGCCAGCGCAGAACTTCCCACGGCCGCGACCACGGCGACTGCACACGCGGCAAACTTCAACGGGCGATCGTGCCGGTTACGTTGTGACATGGGGGCTCCTTGGAATCGGTATTCGTGGTTTTTCTGGCCTGATTCGGCAGCGTATTTTTCGGAGGACGCGGGCAAACACTCTCCTGGAGGTTCCCTCCAACGGTTTGCAGGATCTGGATGTAACGGACAGGCAAGCCGGTGAATCTCGCTGCCATTTTGACGCATCTACTGTGGATGAATGCAGAATATGTCGAGAACATGCAAATCATATGCCGGGGCGATCTGGTCAGAATTCCCTGCTGGCCAGTTGAACATCGAACATCCAATGTCCGTTGTTCGATGTTCACCCGTCGTCCGAGGCCACGTGCACGTTGCTTCCCAGTTTCTTGCGAAGCTCTGTCTTCAATCGAACTAGCACGGATTCCTTGTTGGTTTCCTCCAGGATTCGATGCACGACAGCTTTAGGTCCTTCGTTGCCCCAGGATGCGCCGTGTTCAAAGTAGTACCGTGCAGCTTGCCCCACGATGTACGAGCCGTATCCGGCAGCCGCACCCTGCGGGATTGCCGTCAGGACGGTCCCGTATCCGAGCGTGAGGGCCTTGAACGCGTACGCCGCCGCGTGCGTCCCAATTTCAGCGAGCATGACCCATCCTGCCGCTCGCACGATCGAGGTGACCAGAACACGGGCGTGTGACCAGGACAATTCCAATCCGTACACTTGAGCTAGCGTCGCGACCATGGTTGCGTCCACCGCAACGCCTCCGAGCGTGTCGACAACGGGCGCAGGATTCAGCGCAACAGCCGTGGATTTGATGACCGTGTAGCTCCAGATAATCTGATTCGCGCGGCGTTCGCGCAGCTGCACGCGAAGTGTCGCGACGCGATCGGACTTGTCGGCGGCGTACATCGCAGCGTTCAAGGCCAACAATGCCAAGCCATCTGCTTCGAGGACCTCCAGCATACGGACCTTGAGCGCCTCGATGTTGGGCGCCGGCTTCCGCCACTCGCTGCGCGTCTTTCCGCCGGGTGATTCAATGACGAATTCGACTTCGCGTGGGTCGGCGGAGGTTGTGACGATGTTGTCCGCGTCGACGATGTCACTGAGCCGATCGTCGCGCAGCACTTTGAACAGTCGCTCGCGTTGGTCGGGCGAGTACAGATCGATCTTGTTCAGCACGACGATCAGTGGCTTGTTGGTCGCGGCCAGCGTCGTGAGGGCCGAGAATTCTGTCTCATTCAGGTCGGAGTCCGTCACGAACACGATGAGGTCTGCACGCGCAGCGGACTCACGTGCCATATCGGCCCGTTCTTGCCCGCCGACCTCATTCAGTCCAGGCGTGTCGATCAGGACCACTTCTGATTCCGCCAAACCGGGAATTCGGTACCCGGCTCCTTCCCAGGCGACATGCCAGATCTCTTTCGTCCAACCGCCTTGCACGTCGACGGCGGTCACGTCACGTCCCACCAACGCGTTGATCATGGCCGACTTGCCGGTGCTGATTTCGCCGAACACAACGATCTCGATCCGACCGCAGGCCAGTTTCTCCGACATCTGTCGCAGCTTGTGCAAATCGTCGCGCATGAGCTGCTTTTCTTCATCCGAACAGCGATGCAGTTTGTTGATCGTCTGTTCAAGCGAAGCGAGAGCCCGCTGGTAGTTGGTATCTTGAAGATCAACTGATTGCGTCACGGTGGAAGTCATCGGTTCGATTTGAAATTGGTGGCAATGCGTCGGATGGTAACGGTTCTTGTCGTGGTTCTAGATCGAGCTAAGCGATGCTCAGAAATGAATGTGCGGTTTACGACCCGAATTCGCGGGAATTCCCATTGTATTTCTTGGATTCGACTGGGCAATCAGTCGCTACCTCCGCTTAATCGTCGCTGTCGCCCTCCTCCTTGAATCTGTGTCGCGCGTTTGTGACCAGCCGGCGCAGTTCAGCGATGGTCGTCAATCGCTCCCATTCGCGTCGTGCCAGGGCAGTCAGTCCACCTTCGGGTTGCTGCATCTGGTTCTTGAAATACTGAATAAAGACCGAGCCGATCCAGCGCGTGATCAACGCCTGGACCACACCTTGTAACATCTGTCCGGCAATCGTACCCACACCAGGTACGGCCTTGAGCAACGACCCAACTCCCGCGGCAACCAACGGCGTCGCCGCCGTTGCTCCCATGATGGAAATCAAGTTCTTTCCCAATTCACCGAGCAGTTTTAGTGCGGCATCGAGGTCAATGTCTTGACGATACACTTGCCCCAAGTCGACCACCATCTTGGTGGAAATCGCACAGCCGGCGACCAGATCGATCATGGGAAACGGAGTCAATGCCGCGACGCCCCCCGCCCCCCACATGTAGCGATCGACAATGGCCCCCGCACGCTGATCCAATGAATCTTCCACTCGCTTGCGAGCAGACGAAACCAGCCCTCGCGACTGAAGTAAGAGATTTGCCAACAGAAGATCACGCCCATCCTGTTTGACGATCGCCATCATGCGATCGGCCAACGGCGAAATATCGACAGGCACTGCGACCTCCTCGTCACTCTGCCCGCCGTCGGGCATTACGCGGACGCGTTTTCGTGTGGTCGCGCGCGATCGCACGGAAATCAAGTCGTCGGCACGGACGTACTCCTTGATCTGCGACTGGATCTGGCCGAGCAACGACGCGCGGTCGCTTTCGTCGTACCAGTCCTGCTTGTTCAGACAGACAACGACCCGTTTTTCCATCTCTCCCAAACGGCGGAGTAGTTCGAATTCCCATTCGCGGAGCGGACCGTCCAACACCAGCAGCACCAAGTCGGCATCTTTGGCAGACTCGGCCGCGATACCACCACGTGATGCGCCGTCGATCTCCCCCAGGCCGGGCGTATCCACTAGCACGACTCTATCCGAACCCGGCCAAGGTATCGCATTGCGCTGCACCGTCGTGCCCCCTTTGGCGTCGGCCTGAAAGACATCGCACCCAGCCAATGCGTTCAACAAAGAGGACTTGCCGCTGGAGATCGCACCAAACGCCACGATCTCTAGCTTCTGGCTCTCGCGTTTCTCTTCGATCCTGCGTTTGATCGGTTCGAGCTGATCGCGCAAAGCGTCCGCCGTGGGCAACCCAGCACGCAGGTCATCGGCGGCCGTCAAGTTGTCCGTCACTTCACGCTCACGCTCAGCGACGGAAAGCTGGCTGGGGGACTTATCCCGCTGAATACGCAGCTTCTTTTTGCGTGCCGTGCGAGACCAGAGCCGCCAGACCAGGCCAATTGTACATCCCAACAGCAGCGCGGCGCCGGTGCCCACAACGGCCATGTAGACATAGACCAGCCAGTCCGGGCCAATTTGCCTGACCGTCTCAATTTGACCGGCGATCCAAGACGGCATGGTGATCAAGATCATGCCTAGCGCCGCAAGGACAATCAGCAACAAGAGTCCTGATGTCGTACGTTTTATGTCCATTGGGAGGCGTCACCGCATTCAGACGAGGGCAGTCGATATGTAGACCGGAGCTGTACTCCGTCCAAACCCACAAATGGAGTACAGCTCGGACCTGCAGGGTTAGGTATTCAGCCGTTGGCAAGACTGCGGTGAATCTTGACGGGTCCAGGTGCCGTAAAATGCATCCCTGGCGGCACACCACTGATTCGTTCGCATCGGCCTTGGATTGGTGAATTTCGCGGGAACGGATTGTCCCCCACGCCGCTCGTGGGCCGGAATTGCTTGCTTGAACCTGGACAAATTAGTGCAACTTCGGGGCCGAAACCAGACCAAATCCCCATTGTATGCCAAATCTGGTTGCGCCACTGAAGTTGGCCGGTCTTGGCGGCGAATTCCGCGTCATCCGCTCCGCAGCTGCAACTCCGCGCGACGAATTGCGTCGGTCGCCCGATAGGAGCCCGGCCCCACCTGTACGGTGGCCCCGTTTGCGACCCACCCATTCACCTTTTTTTCGGCCGAGATGACTGTGCTGTGGCTTCTTCGACCGAAGAAATTGCTGATTTCAGATGAAGCGGCACGGGTGTATTTGCGAGCCAGCCACATGGCCAGCATACGTGGGTGGCTAACCGCTTTCGATTTTCGATCGTCCCGCAGCAACTGCGGCGTCACACCAAAGGCCGAACAAACGGCTTTTTCAATGTCAGCGAGTTGGACCAACTGATCGCACGCCTGGAGCATATCCTGCAACGCTGTGGTGGCGAGATCCAGCGTGATCGGCTGCTTAAGGGCCTCGCTGGTCGCCCACAGGCGATTCAACGAACCGGCGATCTGCCGCCCGTCGCCCGAGACCTCCGTCGCAATGTACTCCCGCACCTCGGCGGGCATCGGTAAGCCCATGCGAGCCGCCAATTGCGACGTGATTCCAAGTCGAGTGGCATAGTCCGCCACGTCCAAAGAACAGACCAGGCCGCCGGAGACGCGTGCATTAAACTCGGGTCCCAACTCAGTCAGTGCATTGGGAGCACGGTCGCCAGCCAGGACAAGTTGCCGGCCCGATCGAACCAGCGCATCCATCGTATTCTGCAGTTCGACAATGGTCGCGCGTTTGCCAGCGAAAAACTGCACATCGTCGACCAGCAGTAGATCGACATCACGCGTCTTGCGGCGAAAGCCAGGCAAACCTCCGCCATGCAAGGCCTCCAGAAAATAGCTCGTGAATTGCTCGGAACTCAAATACAGCGCGCGGCAGCTGCGATACTCGCGTCGCATCGCAGACCAGACACCCTCCAGAAGATGCGTCTTTCCGCACCCTGTGGGGCCATGTAGATACAGTGGAGTCACACTGCCAGGTCGCTGGGCAATAGATTGCGACGCAGTAAAGGCGAGCCGATTTCCACCTCCGACCACATACGATTCCAAACAGGCGAATCGACGTCCGGCGCGCCGGCACGGTGGTTCTACCTGGCGGGCCATCGTCTTGGTTGGTTGTCGAACTGCCGCCCGCGCCTGAGTAGAATCCGCACTGGAAGTCGTCTCGTCTGAAACGGTCGTCTTTAACGATTCTTCAACAAGGAAATCAACCTGTGGCGACTGACCAAACTGCTGTTTTCCAACGGCACGCAGGTCACTCAGAAACTGCTTCCGCAGCCGTTCCAAAATGAACTGGTCCGAAACGGCCACCACAATCGTATTACCTTGCACGGCCAATTGCACACCGGTTTGAAACCAAAGGTCAAACCGCTGACGACCGATTCTACGGGAAAGTTCATCCCGCAATTCAGCAACGATTTTGATCCCGTCCGTGGTCAAGGCGATCACATCCTGCGCACACGACCGCCAGTTCACAAGATCAGATGTGAGTCACAAGACCGGCCACATTGTGCTCGGTTGTAACGGTGGCTGCCGCGTGTTGTTAACCCAAGAAAGTCGCAAAGCGAAAGCGTCACGACGTGCTATCTAACTAACATCGGCGTAGATTGTACGCCCGCTAGCATCGCTGTCAAACCAGGCCGCACAGCTTTCCGAAAAAGAATTCCATGGGGCAGAAAGCAGCAATCGAATTGTGCCCAAAACGTAGGTTTTTATGCCCGCAACGACAACCGTCAATGGGACGTCACCGGACAGTCACATCGTGGAAAAGTTGTCGCATGACAGGTTCGCCGAGCAACGTGGAGGTCACGGTTTCGTCGTAAGCTACTGCCTGGAAAACAGAAACGTCAATTCCGCAAACTGCGCAAAAAGACCCATCGCTCCTGGCATCTTCGGAAACCGGCGGACGTGTAAGTGAGCAGGGCCGGACTGTTATCTGCGTCCACACCGAGGATCAACCGCCGTCTCCCTGCTTGAAGGGTATGTCGCTTTGCACGCTCGGTGATCCGCCTTCCAAGCCCTTTGCCGCGTGCCTCCGGGACGACCCCCATGTATATCAATTCGACTTGATCCATGGCTGGATGATCGGCCAACAGGAGGCAACCTATATCGCTTCCCTCCAATTGGACAAAAAACCAATTGTGCGGATCGAAACAGCCCGTATGGCGGTAACCATCAAGAACGTCCGCCATGGTGCGCAGGTTATTCAGCACAGGGATATCCTGAGTATCAACGTAAGTCTTCTCGACCAAGGTCATTAGACGATCTGCTTCTGAATCGCCGAATGGCTCGAATTCCAGCGGGGATCCCTGTGCTTCGGCCACTGGTTCGACCCCATCGATCCTCTCAGTGTCGCCTGTGGAACCAACGTCGCCTGTGGAACCAAGGTCATAGATCAAATACAGCAGCCTGGCTGCGAGTTTAAAACCATGACGTCGCAGGCGAGCGGGGATTTCGCCTTCCTCCGACATCTGGATCGCCTGGGCAAGATCGGCGTCGCCGGCCTCGAGTCGTGCGTCGACTTCTTTGAAGAGTGCCGCCGCCGTTGCCTCAGGTTCGCCCTCGATCAACTGCGGCGGCCAGACAACTGCAGTTCTCCCAGGGGCAGCTTGTACCCACGTCGCGGCCACAATTTGCTTGTCGCGGCGTGCAATCAGAAGATCGGCAAACGTCGTCTCGGGGTCCACAGCGGTGGCCATCATCGAAGCCACTTGGTCAGCGCGTTCTTCGGCCGGGAACGAAGATAAAACGAGCCACAGCGATTGCACGCGATTGGCGACCGTGGCGGTCAAAACAGTTGGCGTGTCGTCACGTTCCAAGGTCGTCGAGTCCCGGTGGCATTTGGCTTCGGTGACGAAACACTGCCGTGCCTCACATCATTCGTAAGTGCTGGCAGGACGGACGTGTATTTCATCAATGTACCCGGTCAAAGCACAAGTCCAACCCGAAATTCTCCCACCGTCGCTACCAACCGCGGTTTTCTCTGTGTTGTTGCAAGATTGAATCGGACTGCGAACTGAGGCGGAAACCAACACTTGGGCGATTCAGCTCGAGCAGAATCTCGAGTCGCGAATGCGGCATGTTCGACCTGATGACCGGGGCGAGGGCGACCCGTAGAACGCTGGTTGGTTGTCCGTTCCAACGTGCGGTGTGCAGGCTGCCGGCCAAATCCGAGTCGGGCTTCATGTCGTACACCTGCGAAACGAATGTGATCAGTTTTCGTTCGTCTCCCGTGACTCCGTGAAATGTGATCCGGCGTACCTGGTGTTTGGCGTCGAAATAATAAGTGAGCGAACCGGCCAAGTCATCAAATTGCGTCCCTGTCACCACCGGCACACGCAACCCTTCCCAATCCGGCTCACCGCGAACGGTCGACACGCGGCTCCAGCGCTCGGTGACCCAGCGAGGCGACACGTCGAATCGAAACAGCGTTCTTAAGTCGCTACTGGCCGGACCAGTAAGCGTTGGCAAAACAGAAACAGGGCTGTTTCCAGACCCTGCAACCGAGGCGGTTTGTGTTTGCGAAGTTAGCGGAACTTCCAACAGCGCGCCACTCTGGCTGGACGGCCAACCAAAACCACTCGACCCGCCACGACTCAGCCAGCTCTTTACGTTGGCCTGCAAGTTTTCGGCCGCCGGCCGGTTGTACCATAGGAACGGCCCGCCCAGGGCGGCGGCGAGAATGACGCCCATTCGCATTTTTTTTCCAAACATGTTCGCCCTCCCATCAGCGGATTGTCACATTATCCAGGATCGACTTCAGACCCAGGCCAACTTGCCAGATTTGCCGCTTGCCCCATCAGGTTGCCCAGGGAGAGTCGGCGGTAAAGCAGGCACAAGTGACACACGAAGGGATGACGAATAGCGGAGTTGCAGCAGAAGTGCCGGGGCTTTGCCTTGGACAGATTCGCCTTGGAATCTCCAAGCCTTACTCGCCGAACAATTCCGTTAGCCGTTCGGTCGTAATATTAAGCAGTGACGCAGCATACTCTTCGTCCGAGTAATATGCGTTGCGTTCATTCATCAAATCGATTCCCAACGTCTCGAGCATCCTCTCAACCCGCTCGAGTGGATACCGTCGTTCCAGATGGCGTAGGAAATGCAAAAAGTCCTCTTCCGCAAGCGCCGTCGAAACTGTTTCCCAACGTCCGATCATGTGGTACGGGTTGTGTTCCAACACCAGCTGCCGACAATGGGCAGCAATGCGATCCAGACTCCCGTATGCTGCGGCGACTGCAGCCAACACCAGCAACCGAGCGCGTACGTTTGGACGCTGACGCGCCCCACTAGCGCGGGCCAAATGCAAATAGTTCGCGAGCAAATTCATCGATGGTAACATCCTTCCATCATCCCTTGATCTGGACGTGATTCAAGTGGAGACAACCAAACTGAATGACTATCGATGGCTGGCGAGCGATGACGCTGAACCGTACCTGGCGCAGGCGGCGGCCGGCGAGCGTTCGACGGTCGCACTGATCAAGTCGCTCAGACAGGGACTTTCTCCTTCGCGCACGCGTTTAGTGGCTGCTCAGATCGAGTTACGTGAACGTGCCAAGCAGAAGTTCGCAGACGCAGACAAGATGCTGTTTACCCAAAAACTGCTCGAACAAGCCACTGACCAGCGGTCTGCACGTTACAAGGCGAGTCGATTTCCCAGCGACTCGCACACCGTCGATCTGTGTTGTGGCCTGGGAGGCGACCTCCTGGCGTTGGCGGATCACGGCCCAAGTCTGGGGATCGACATCGATCCGATCTCGGCACTGTTGGCAAACGAGAATTGCCAGCGTCTGGAACGTGTGATGGGTTCCGCCCAATTGGGCGACGCGCGCCGGCCCGCGATCGAGACTGGTACGCTGTGGCACATCGACCCGGATCGGCGGGCGCAAGGCACTCGATCAATTAATGCCGAGTTCTGGAAGCCCAATGTCGACGCGTTACGCCACTTGATCGCAAAACACCCCGATGGTGCCATCAAGCTGGCACCGGCCACCGTCCTGCCGGAGGACTTCGCGCCGGAAGCAGAACGCGAGTGGATCGGACAATCCCGTGCCTGCCGGCAACAAGTCGCCTGGATTGGCAACTTGTCGCGGCATCCGTCGATGCACACTGCAACCGTGTTGGCCCGCAACGAACGTCACGCTCCAGTGTCCATTACCGGCTTGCCGGATCGAGATGTTCCCGTCGCAGCCAAACTCGGCAATTTTGTTCACGAGCCGCACTCCGCCGTTCTGGCAGGTCGGCTGACCGGTGCCTTGGCCGAGATCTTTGGACTACAAGCCATCACACCGAGAGTCGCCTACCTGACGTCAGACAGACTGATCGACGATGACGCGCCGCTGACGACGTTTGAGGTCGTTGCGGCGTTGCCGTTCGACATCAAGCGGGTCAAAGCCGCGCTCCGCAAAAGAAAAATGGGCCGGCTGGAAATCAAACATCGAGGACTGCAATTCGACCCAGATCTGTTGCAAAAGAGGTTGAACGTCCCCGGTGACCATCGCGGCTGTTTGATCATCGTCGGTGGCCGCGAAAAAGTCCGCGCGATCCTCACAAGGCGGCGGGCGGGGGAGACGCGGGTTCTTCATTAGACATTTGTCAAACGGAACCTCAGTGGTCGTCGCCGCCGGTCAGCTTTTCCTCTGCCTTGTCAGCCTGCCAGGCCACCGCGGTAAGCACGCGTGTGACTTCCAACGCGTCGGCGGTGTCGGCAAGTTGATTGGCATGTACGACGACGACATCGCCGGACGAAGTACTTTGGACGGCAAACGCGCCGTGCACCATCTGCTGGTTGAATTTCAAGAGCAACATCGCGTTTTGGGGTGTTGCGGGCCCGCAGGCTGATGAGTAAGAAATCAGTCCGTGTCCTGCTTCATCCTTGGCGGCAAAGTTGACGGTGACTGTCTGTTTGCGCAGTGAACCAATGGGCACCGTGATCTGCCAGACATCACCATTTTCTTGAATCTTCCATTCGGAAGACTGTGCGACGTTGCGGACCAAATCACGAGGATCACTGCTGGGGGCGGCACTGGACAAGGCATCAAAACTGACACCGCCTTTCCCGGCTGCGGCGGTCCCGGCAGCCGCGCCAACGCCTGCTGCAACAGCACCCGCGGCTGGTGCCGCACCTTGTGTGGGATGTAAGCCTTGCATCGCTTGCTGCAACATAGTCGGCATCATCATGCCGAACCCTGCCCCCATCCCCATACTCATCGCGCCACCGCCCGCCCCGCCGCCGCCACCTTGTTCGGCCATCTTCGACATACTGTTAGCGGCCTGGTACATGGTGAAGGCGCGGAGGTCTCCAATCGCGCCCATACTGCTTCTTGCGTCAATCGCCTTTTGAACTTCCTCGGGAGGCGTGATCGCGTTGATAAAGAAGTCGACCAGTTCCAAGCCGTACTTGGCAAACTCTTCCGCAACTTTGACGCGCGTCGCAGACCCGATTTCGTCAAATTTGGCCGGCAGATCGAGCATGTTGATGCCCAACGTTCCCAACAGATCGGTCATCCGTGAAACAATCTGATCTTTCAGAAACGACGTCACTTCATCCGTCGTGAATTTCCCTTGCGTGCCAACCAACGTGTTCAGTAGCAATGCCGAATCGGTCACTCGAAACGAGAACTTCCCGAAGCTGCGCAGCCGAACCATGCCGAATTCCTTGTCGCGCAGCGTAATCGGCTGACGCGTGCCCCATTTCTGGTCCAGGAAAGTCTGTTTGCCAATAAAGTAGACAGATGCTTGGAACGGTGAACGCTCCCACGGAATTGTCAAAATCCGGGTGAGGATGGGAACATTGGCGGTGGTCAACGTGTGACGTCCAGGACCAAACCGATCCATCGCTTTTCCATCGCGAAAGAAGATCGCCTCTTGTGCTTCCTGAACGATCAACTGGGCACCGATCTTGATGTCGGAAGAACCGTGAGGCGGGATGCGATGTACCAACGAACGGTTTGACTCGTCAAAGAAATCAATGACTTCCAATTTGGCCATTGGAGGCAGTCCTTATGGCTAGCTGACTTGTGACACTCTGAAATGAAGAACAGCAAAGAACACGTGACGGACGCCCACTCAATCAACCGGGCCACAACTACGTCATGATTTTTCGTCCAGCCCTTCGAGCAGGGCAGTACGCCCATCGAACTTGGAATGCAGATCCTCAACCTGCTGCAGCAGATCATCCACCGTTACGTTAGCAGTATCCGTTGTTGACAATTGACCGGTCGCCTCCAGCAATGTTGCGACATCGGTTAGGAGCGCCATATCGTGGTCGTAGACATCGTCCAGGACGGCTTCGTTGACGCGAACAAAATCAAAAAAACCACTGTAGCCGCGAACGGCGCCGCGAATTCGCGATTCGAGTGTATCGACTCTTGTTCGCAGTCGCTCACACTTCGGCAGTTCGTCCAATGCAGCGGACTCAACCAAAGCGCGTTGATAATGGTCCAGTTGCGATTTGCACTTTCGCAATTGGTCTCCCAGATGCGTGCGCGCCAAGTAATCACTATCGCGCCGATACTCTTTTTCCAAATATCCCTTGAATCCAGGGATGTAGCGCAGAATGGACTCCACCAGATTACGTGAATCGGCATGTCGCGACGGATCGACCACGAGAATCTCCTCAGCCATTTGAAAAGGGGCAACGAAATCCAACGGGTGACCGGTACCCATGATACGTGTCGGTCAAAAAATCGATCATGGTTGGCGGAATTGCCGACCTCGAGGACCACTAACGTTATGTTGTAGCAAAACTTGGGGCCAGGACAAACAAGGCACGGCCTTGTCGCCGATTCGTCTGGCAGCTTGGTCGGCGTTTTGCTACATTCCCGCGGCTTTTCTCATTTCGCGGCACATTCGCGCCCGGCGCATCGATCTATGCACACAAAATCTAACAGCGCGCACACTAAGCGCTTGCCAGTCCTGGGGTTCTGCCTCGTGGTCACGCTTTCGACGGGCTGTGTCAGCGGGGAATTCTACGGCATCTCGGCTCTGAATCCGTACACGAGGCAGCAGTGGGCCAAGGACGAACGGATGGGCCCAACGTTTCATGAGCGGATCTCAGAATTACGCGCCACCAAACGTTCGGCCAAATCGTTTGAGCCCCAACAGCAGGAACGGACCGTTGCGCGGATGACCGAGTTGATCCGGGATGACGAGAATCCTCTGATTCGAGCCGCTGGGGTACGAGTCTTAGGCGAAATCTCAACGATCTCGGCACTGCCTGGAATTCAGGCCGCCGCCGTTGACGCGGATCCGCTCGTCCGAGTTGCAGCCAGTGAGGCGTTCGGTCGTCGCGCTGATTCTGACGCGGCCACCGCCCTTTCGCGTTTAGCGACCGACGATGCAGATACTGATGTGCGATTGTCTGCCGTCGCCGCACTTGGCAATTGCGAGGATCAACAAGCGGTCCAGGCCCTTTCACTGGCCCTGGACGACGGCAACCCGGCGATTCAGAATCGGGCCGTGCAATCTCTAAAGTCCTCGACCGGCCAGTCACTGGGCGACAATGTTGCCGTCTGGCGAGCCTATCTTCACGGCGAACCGAGCCCCGTTCTGCCGGCAGAGTCACTCGCAGATCGGTTCCAGCGGATCTTCTATTAGGTTAGTGATCGAGCGAGGCTGTGTCTCGGACCGAGTGCCTCGCACCGATGCGAGCTATCGCTCGGTTGCGACGACCCGCTCCCCGACCAACCTGCGGTCGGTGCCCGTCGCTAAAAACTTGGCTCATTTGTTAAGAAACACCTGATACAAACTTTCTAGTTCAACCCAGCTGCAATCAGGGCCAGCGTTGCTGTAATCAAATGCCAGAACTCGTCGCCGTTGGTGCCGTTGATTCTTTTGCGACGTCTACTCTGGTTGTTTCTTCGCCGAATTTAGTGGGTGATTGTGGGCGTCAGATGGAGCTTTCCGCAGTAGAAGAGAATTCGAATTCGATAGTTCTCGAAGGATCGGAAGCCGCGAGCGGCCGACTTAATGGCCTGGATGCGGCTGTTGAA
>PVBE011605277.1_pt1 | contig 31903 bp, 36 predicted proteins | sample 1631181 | NCBI WGS metagenome assembly PVBE01 (sample SAMN08397723, study PRJNA350692) | Marine metagenome, whole genome shotgun sequencing project. | isolation source: water | place: Pacific Ocean | collected 2012-04
AAGAAAAACTAGCAGATGTTGCGTGTGCTGGAAAAGCAGATGTAGAGAGTGCTGTTACAGCCGCCAAAAAGGCGCTACCAAAGTGGTCAAGGTTGAGTGGGTCGCAACGCGCGAAGTATTTATACAGAATTGCTAGGCGAATACAAGAACGTTCGCGCGAACTTGCCATTTTAGAAACCATGGATGGCGGCAAGCCAATCAAAGAGTCACGCGATGTTGATTTGCCATTAGTAGCGCAACATTTTTTCTATTACGCTGGGTGGGCGGATAAAATGCAGTATGCATTCCCAGGGGCCAATATTGAGCCTGTGGGTGTTTGTGCCCAAATTATTCCATGGAACTTCCCACTCATGATGGCTGCATGGAAACTTGCACCAGCACTTGCGTGTGGAAACACGTGCATTCTCAAACCCGCAGAAACTACTTCGCTCACAGCACTTCGGTTAGCTGAAATCATGCAAGAAGTAGGGCTACCAGAAGGTGTTGTCAATATATTGACAGGAGCAGGTGAAACGGGCAAACTTCTTGCAGAACATAAATCTGTTAACAAGGTTGCTTTTACTGGCTCAACAGCCGTCGGGAAAAGTCTCATGAGGAGTACTGCTGGAACAGGGAAGAAACTGACCCTTGAACTTGGCGGCAAGAGTGCAAACATAATTTTTGCAGACGCAGCAATTGATCAAGCCGTTGAGGGAATTGTCTCTGGCATTTACTTTAACCAAGGACACGTCTGTTGTGCAGGTTCTAGGCTTTTTGTTGAAGAACCTATTTTGGATGAAGTTGTATCAAAATTAACACACCGTTTACGCTCCCTTCGAGTTGGTAACCCACTTGATAAGAACACCGATCTTGGTGCAATTAACTCTCAAGAGCAACTTGACACAGTGGAGCGTTACATACGTAACGGTACTGAAGAAGGCGCACAGTTGCACGAAATACACAGTGATCGACTCCCCTCAAAAGGATATTGGTGTTCCCCCTGCTTCTTCACGGATGTGCAACCAAGCCACACAATTGCTCGTGAAGAAATTTTTGGTCCAGTACTTTCTGTCATGACATTCAGAACTCCCCAAGAAGCTATATCGCGGGCGAATAATTCACCTTATGGTCTGGCGGCAGGAATTTGGACAAACAAAGGCTCAAAAATATTTGAAGTTGCTAAGAAACTTGATGCGGGAGTGGTTTGGTGTAACACCTACAACAAGTTTGATGCGGCATCACCATTTGGTGGTTTTAAGGAGTCGGGTTTTGGTCGTGAAGGCGGTATGCAAGGGCTTCGACCGTACGTTCGTTTACAAAATCAATCTCGGAGGGCAAAATAAATGTCACGCTTAACTGTTCCAAAAACATATAAACTCTATATCGGCGGCAAATTTCCGCGGACAGAATCTGGCCGTTCGATAGCCATAGAAAACCAGAAGAGTGAAATAGTAGCCCATATCTGCCACGGATCAAGGAAAGACTTTCGTAATGCTGTGGAGTCAGCACACAAAGCGTTTGATTCATGGTCGGGAATTACAGGCTACTTGCGTGGGCAAATTTTATACCGCATGGCCGAAATGCTTGAGGGTCGAAAAGAGGAGTTTGCAGCTGCTATTCAAGTGACCCAGCTTGTAACAAACGCAGTTGCTCGGAAAGAAGTTGATTCATCTGTTGATCGGCTAGTTACATTTGCTGGGTGGACAGATAAGTATCAGCAGGTTATTGGGTGCGCGAACTCGGTTGCTGGAAGTTATTACAACTTTACAATCCCGCAACCCCAAGGTGTCGTTGTAGCAATCGCCCCGCCATCACCATCCCTTCTGGGGCTTGTAACTTGCATTGGTGCTCCAATTTGTTCTGGTAACACGGTAGTGGTGCTTGGCTCGGAGGCGCATCCTATGACAACGGCTATTTTTGGAGAAGTTTGCCAAACATCCGATGTTCCAGCCGGGGTAATTAATTTACTTACGGGCAAAAACAAAGAATTGCTTGAGCATATTGCAACGCATCGGCAAGTCGCAGGGTTATACGTTGCAAACCCTACAAGAAAGAACCGAACCCTCCTAGAGGAAGGTTCGGCAGACAGCATGAAGCGGGTCCATTGCGTCGCGTTTGATGAGAATGATTGGTACGACAATGCAGTAACGGCGTCACCTTGGGAGATAGAACCCTTTGTTGAGATGAAAACGATCTGGCACCCTTCTGCTTGCTAATACAATTGAACAGCCGTACTAGTGGTAGTTTTTGATGGCGTGGGATTTGCTCTGCATTGTTCTTTCTCCAATCCCATCGTACGTCGCATGTGCCGTGACAGATTCGCAATCGTCTCGGATATCATCAAAGATGACTTGGTACGTTCTTGTTACAGCATCGAAGTAATCGTAATTTAATTTTGCATCGCCAAGGTCAACAACTTTTGTGTTGATGTGCGTATCATTTTTGGAAAAAAGAGATACGGTTAATACACCAGTACCCCTACAGGCAAAGTCGTCGCCATCTTTGCATTCAACATGAACATACACCAAATCCTTTCCCTGCTCTTCTGACGGCGCGAACCGGCTTAATGGGTGGATTTCAATTTGATCTGGTGCATACACCCAAAACGCATCCGCCTTTGTTGGACCTGTTTGTTTCGGGGATGACGAACAGCCTATACAAAACAGCACCACAGTAAAAACTACCGTGGCGCACGTTTGTTTTATAATACGTTGTATTACTTGACAGCTAGTCGCGAGTTTCATCAATCATTCGATCAAGTGCAAGCTCGAGCTTATCGTTTGTTAAATACGTGTTTGTAGCTATAGCACTCTTGATAGCATCGATACGTTCTTGCCGAACGCTAGGTAACTGTTGAATTTTTTCAAGCAACCGTGCTTCTGCTGAAAATTCAACACTATCAGTTGTTTCAACGACATTGCTTTCAGTACACGGAGCAGTAACTTCAACTGATTTTATTGGAGTAGCAGGAGCTCTTCCTCGAACATTTCCCACCACAGCATTTCCGACGACAGATATTTCAGACATTTCTTACACCTTTTTGTCGCAAGCGACCGTTTCCTCAAGAGTCCCAAACACTTCCCTGCTTTGAACATGACGCTCGTCGAAGCCACCAAGCATATACGACCAGCACTCCCTTTTTATCGTACTTTTGATTGACTTTTCTTGAACTTTGGTGCTTTTTTCAAAGTTTTCATAAAGTCCGATATCACCGTTGATTATGGCGTAAAAACAGCGCTTTTTCGCAATTGAATTACGCGTGTACGATATCCAACATGACCCGAACAGTTCTATCCTTCCACGCTTTAGTTTGCATCTGTTTTCTTATAAGCTGCGATTCCGCCCCAACAACTCCCCAGAGCGCTTACCAAACATCAAACGCAGACGGCTCTTCACTGGTCGCGGCGGACATAATGGACACTTCGACGTGGGATTTTGGCGAAATTACTATGGATGACGACAATTCCATCTTTCAAGCAGCACAACCAAGCGAGCCTCAGTTTGCGATTGTAATTGCTACATTTACGGGTTCTGGGCACGAATCAGTAGCCGAATCAACCCGGTCCCAACTTGGAATGCAAATTCCTGCCCTTGCACAAAACATGTCTGTTCGACAGCGAAGTAGGGGTTCCGTACTTACGTTTGGTGATTATCAGGGGTATGACGACGAAATGGCTCAGCGAGACATTAAAATGTTACGTTCTCTCCGCGCTCCACAGGGCGGGCAACTGTTTGCACAGATTCTACTGATGAAGTTCAAACCACCTCTTATGCGAAGAGAACTTCATCCCTATGATTTGTGGACGATTCGTCGAGAGTTTCCAACAGTGGTGCCAATTTTTACCCTTGAAGTTGCCGTTTGGGGCGATTTTGATAGCGGTGAGTTTCCTCGAGATCGAAGAAGGAGTTCAGCAGAGGGATATGCAACTGAGTTGCGAAAGAAGGGCTTTGAGGCTTTTTTCTATCACAACGATGAAGCGGAGCTTAGTTCAGTTACGATTGGGTTGTTTGGACACACTGCGGTAGATGCAGAAACCGGTTTCTACAGCCCAGAAGTTGAAGCAATGTTGAGCCGTTTTCCATCGCGTCTCGTGAACGGCGAGGAAGTTCGAGCATATTTCAATCCAGCAAAACCAGAGCTGGGTTCAAATATTCAACCTCCATGTCTTGCTGAGGTTCCAGTGGATTAATATGTGCTGGATGTACAAAACGCCCATTAACACCCAATAACAAGCGATTCTGGTGCAATTGTGAGTGGATGTGGTCCGACTGACACAAAGGTAACTTCCCCAATAGTTCGGTTTGATAGCCACTCGTTCACAGCGTCAAGTTCTACATCATTTATTTCTTGCAATCTATCTTGCATGGTCCTTGTTACACCCAATGCATATTGATCTCCCCAAAGTGCACTTGCGCGTGCAGCAGTAGATTCGCCATGCATGACTGTTCGTGCTTTCATCTGCACAATCGTGCGGGTAAATTCTTCTTCACTAACCCCCTCCGTAAGTTCTGCTAGTTGTTCTAAGCAAACATCTGCAGTTTCTTGAGCCCTATCAGGTGTTGTTCCAGCATACATACGAACAGCAGAGCGCTCTTTGGCTGGAGAGTACCTTGCGGACACGCTATAACAAAGTGATCGTCGTTGTCTCACTTGTGTAAAGAGACGACCACTTGTCGTTCCACCAAAAATAGAGATAGCAACCGCTTCTAAAATAGAGTTGTCGCTTGAAGCGTCGGGCGCATCAAAAGCAAAAGCCAAATGGACTTGTGAAGAATCTTGTTCAATAAAGTGTGCCCCGCGTTCTTGCAGGGAGGGTGTATTCGTTTTTGGGGTGTGCGAATCCCAATTTTCAGTAAGGAGCGAAACTTGTTGCACCACCCGATCACTATCTAGATCACCAACCAGAACAAGAATAGATTCATTTGGGATGAAAGTAGTTTTGTGTACATCACGGAGTTGCTCGATGGTTGCTGAACGAATACAAGATTCTGTTCCGTATGGTGATCGGTTAAATGGTGGTGCAAGGTGGTGTGAATTGAGCGAAATTGATGCAAGATGTGATGGGTTGTCAGTGAGACCCATCAACGCGTGTAAACAGAGGCTTTTACACGCTGTAAGGTCATTTTCCGGGATTGTCGGTGACAAAAAATATCCGCTAAGCAACGGGAGAGCATCCTGAAGCCGGCTACCGAGAAAAACAGCAGAAATTCGTGCGAATTCGGCGCCACAAGCAACGTGTTTTTGGACACCGAGCGAATCTAATGCATCAGTGTGCTCCTTTGCTGTGAAGTTCCGAATCCCACGTTGTATTAACTCGGTAAGCAAAACACTTTCTCCATCGCAACCACTCATTGCGCTGCCAGCACGAACACCCCAATTCAAAGCAACGGTTTTTACATTTGGTATGTGTTGTGTAACAATTTGCAAACCGTTTGCACAAGTATGGTGCTGGATGTTTTTCATATTTCACTGAAGGATAGCGATGTTCTTTTTGTTTTGCTATTTTTTTTCAAGTTTTTTTGTTTTATGAAATACATACTTGTGAAGTACATAGTTGTAATACATAGACAAAATAACCAACAAGACACAAAAACTGTTTTTTTGTAAATTTTTAATAAAAAAATAAAGAAATAAAGTTGTAAGTGTAAAAAAACAAAAAACTTATACACGCAACAATAATTACACTCAAGTCTTAAAAAAACAACGCGTAACCACCATTGTACGCACTTTTTAGTCGGATTGAAAAACTATAATCAAACAATAACACTATGCAATTACATCTGTTGTATAAAAAAAATATGTAAAGAGTCTACCAATTGAAGCCCGATACGGTTACAACTCTATTGACGGAACGTCCGTCAGTGGTCCTAACGCGCGCATTGTTGAAACAAGGAGGTCAATGATCATGGCCAAAAAGAAAGCAACGAGGAAGAAGGCTACTCGTAAAAAAGCCACCCGTAAGAAAGCTACAAGGAAAAAAGCTACAAGGAAAAAAGCTACTCGAAAGAAAGCTAAAAAGAAGACTACCCGCAAGAAAGCTACTCGTAAGAAAGCTACTCGCAAGAAAGCTAAAAAGAAGACTACTCGCAAGAAAGCTACTCGTAAGAAAGCTACTCGCAAGAAGGCTACTCGTAAGAAAGCTAAAAAGAAGACTACTCGCAAGAAGGCTACTCGCCGACGCAAAAAATAACCAAAGCGTTATTACACTACGGATCACAAGTGGAAACGACCTCAATTTGGGGTCGTTTCTTCTTTTGCATATTTTCCAAGGGGCTGGTCAAAACCGCAGTTCCATGGCATAATAAGAAATCAGTTACGAAGCCATTAAACTTTTTTTGAAAGTAGAACGAAGATAAACTCATGACACACATTATTGCTGAACCATGTATCGGAACCAAAGACACAGCCTGCGTCGATGTTTGCCCAGTTGATTGCATTCTTCCAATGAGCGACGACGAAAAGTTTGCTGAAGTGGAAATGCTCTACATCGATCCAGATATATGTATTGATTGTGGGTTATGTGTTGACGAGTGTCCCGTTCAAGCGATCTTTCCCGAAGAGGATTTGCCAGAAGAGTGGCATAAATATATTCAAATAAACATTGACTACTTCGCGTAACTCACACACCACTGTCGCTGTTCGCTTCTTCTGTCCAGTCTTGTGCTTTATCGCCAAGTTTTAAATCACTAGGCAACGTTTTTCGATATCCTAGCTTGCGAACAACCTCGAGGACGTCGGTCCACGTAGGGAAGGTTCTTCCGTTTGCCTCTTTGAAAGCATTAATTGCAACCAAGAACATAAATTGTTCTTGATTCATCTCACCCTCTTCGGCGGCTCTTAAAAAATCAGTGCGCCTTCTGCCTGGACCCCGCCTTCGATCAAGATCACTTTTAGAGGGTTTGCTCAGGTCGCGCCTATCGATACCGCTTCGACGGTCGACAATCTCACCTGTATTGTCTGGCATTCCAGAATCGTTTTTTGAATGACCCTCTTTTGCCGCCACATTGGTAGCATACCCCACAAGATTGGAACAACAACCGATTATGACTAAGAATTGCAATAATCCCCACCATTCACTGAATATCGCAGCCGTTGTACTTGGTTGGATTTTTCCTGGTCTTGGTCATATCAGTATTGGACAAAAACGACGCGGATATTTAATAATGGGTGGAGTCCTTTTTCTTGTGGCTAGCGGAGTACTTGTTGGCGGAATTGATGCGGTCGACCACAAGAAAGACAGTTTGTGGTTTATTGCTCAGGTTTGGTGTGGTCCCACTGTCGTTGGAGTTGATCTTTTGAACCAAGCGTATATAGCACCGCTTCCTGTTGAAGAAAAAGTTGCCCTTGTTGGACTTAGTCACGCAAACGAAATTGGAATCCTATTCATCGCAATGGCAGGACTAATGAATTTTGTGGTGTTACTTGATGTGCTACAAACAAAAAGGGGTGACGATTTCGAAAAACGTGGACATGTGTCCGATAGGCGGACTTCGTAATGCTTGCGTGGGTACCCTTTCTTGAACCAATGAACGCGATGCAGTCGTGGTGGTATCTCTTATTGCTCCCACTTGTGTTTGGAATTTCGGTTGTATATCGAGCGCTTCGCGAAGAAAACTATGCAAAGTACTGGGCATCAGTCATTGTTATGACAGGACAGGTAGTTCTTAGCATTGTTGGAATTGCAATAGCACTTGGAATTTTTGTACAGTTTGTTATTCCACTTCTTAACCAGCCATAAGCAACAACACTTCTGGATGATCAAGAAGACGAGCCTTGAGAATGTTGTGTGTATGCTTAAGCCGTTGACTTACACGCGATTCGCTGTAACCAAGAACGCAGCCAATCTCGAACATTGTTAAGTTTTCTGCATATGTGAGCGTGACGATTAGCAAATCGTAATGGTCTAATTGTTTGAAAAGCCAAGCGTGCAAATCTTCTTGGTCAATTGATGCAAAGCAGTTGTATTTGCTCTCTATATGAATAGCACTTGAGCTCTCCTCCTCATCGTTGGAATCGCATGGATGGTACGAAAGGGTGTATGGCACGTGTACATCTCGCATGACGGATACAAATTCTTCCTCGTCTAATTGTAGAAGTTGCCGCAATTCTTCGTCCACTGGTCGACGTCCATATTGCGTTTGAAAATAGGCGATTCCGCTCGCAATCATCTTTGACCGAGATCGAGCAAGTCGTGATGCTGGGTCTTCGCGTCGCAGGAAATCAAGCATCGCGCCCTCAATTCGGAGTCGTGCGAAACTTTCGAATTTGAAATTTCTAGATGGGTCAAACTTGTCAATGTAACTGTTGAGAGCAAAAAAAGCGGATTGTTTCAGGTCATCTTGTTCAACTCGATTGAGTACGCTTGAAGATATCTTTGCTGCTAAACGGCTTACGAACGTGTCCATGTAATAAAGGAGCAATGCCTCTCTGGTCAGCATACACCCTGTTTTTTTGTAAGTGAGCATGGCTTGTTTGGCCCACTGCGCCTTTGTTTGGGTGTTTTGGTTACTACTTTGCGGCGACAAAAAATCGCCGCCATCTTGTGCTTGATGACTGACCATTAGGTTTCTTCCCTGAAACATGTTGCGATGTACGGGCTTTGCGACATTCGCTGCCCAATACACTTCCATCGTCACCATCTTCTCTAAAACCCCAATTTTTCACAAAAAATAATTCTGCGAGAGAACTTACTCGAGCATTTTGAAATCGCCGGTATTTCAATGTTGTGGGATGATTTGAACCCAAGTGGCAATCCATGTCGATTCCAATGATAATATTGTTGGGCTATCCACAGGCGGTGGAACACATCCAGGGCTTTGAAGAGAACAATCTTTCCACACCTGATGATTGCGGAGACCCAACCGTGCCTGGCGACGTGAACGGTGATGGAATAGTCAATGTGTCCGACCTTTTTGCCGTTATGGATGCCTTGGATCCCTGCGATGGCTGTTCTGATAATCTTAATAGCGATGAAATCGTCGATGTCGTCGATTTATTGGAGGTTGTTGGCAACTGGGGCTAAAATTGACTCATGCTTAACTATAGGTTTTATGGCATTGCCTTTGAGACTTGATTGGCGTAGAATTACCGATTCCAACTGGAGAAGAAATCATGGCAAAACTGTTCTACACACTTTCTGAAGCATGCGAACGTCTCGGCAAAACCGAAGACGAACTCCAAGAAATGGTCGAATCGCACCAACTTGAAGAAATGCGCGATGGTAATCAAATAATGTTCAAACGACAACAGGTTGACCTCATCGCTGGTGACGCCGAAGCTGATGATAGCGATGAACTCGATTTGGACATAGGCCTGACTAGTGGTGGCTCAGGTTTATCTATGGGTCTTTCAGATTCAGGAACCAACGCTCCTTCTGCTGGAACAGATCTAACGGAAGATATCCCTTCGGGAGGTAGTGGATACGGCATGAGTGATAGTGGAACAGGACTTGGTTTGGGTGGCAGCAGTGCCGGTCTAGACTTGGGTGGCAGCGGATTTGGTTTTGATCTTGGCGACAGCGGCAGCGGTGCAGGACTTGACCTTGGTGATAGCGGTGCAGCAAGTGGCCTTGGCGCATCGTTCGATGGTGGCGAAGATGAAGACTCTGCAGAAACGAGAGTTGCCGATGCGCTTGATGAAGAACTGAGCCTAGAAGCAGTTGGTAGCGGCAGCGGACTCCTTGATCTTACAAACGAATCAGACGACACATCGCTAGGCGCTGAACTTCTTGAAGAGGTTTGGGAAGACGATGGCAGCGGTGAATTTAATGCGAATGCAACAGGACTCTTTGGTGCAGCCGAAGAAACAGAAACACCAGCCCAAGTTGCAGTAGACACTCCGATGGGTCTGCCAGTTGCGATGGTGGTTCAGGAGTACGATGGGAAATGGTCTGGCGCAGGCGTGGGATTGCTTTTAGGAGCAGTGGTCGCACTTCTTGCCGTTTCGGTCATGCTCGTTACGAGCATCATGGGCGTATCACCTAAACTTGCAACGATGGTAACAGGCGACTTTATGGTTTGGGGTGGAGGTTTTCTGGGATTCGCAATAGTTGCAGGACTCATTGGTATGTTTATTGGCAAAGCAAGCGAGTAACAAACCTTGACATTGACAAAGTATGGTTGGCAACAATGGCTGACAATCACGACTGTATTGTTCGTCTTTGCGCTATTGTTTGTTTTGATTGGGTGGTGGTTAGCGCTTATTCCAATCGTTATTCTCTGGGTCGCCCTGGTTTCATTTTTTAGAAATCCATGGCGCCGTATTCCGAAAGATCTTCCTGATGGCATGATGTTAAGTCCAGCTGACGGCGTGGTTTCTGCGATTGAATATCTTGATTCACACGAAACAATAGACGGATCGGCCGTGGTCATCCGTATTTTTCTAAGCGTATTAAATGTGCATATTAATAGGGCTCCATGTGACTGCGAGCTAGAAAAAACACTTTATCGAAGGGGCAAGTTTTTAGATGCTCGTTCAGTTGAATCTGCAAAAGTAAACGAATCAAACACGCTCTTCTTATTCACTCGCGGTGAACGGATTGGTCTCCGCCAGGTCTCTGGGAAAATAGCAAGAAATATTGTTTGCCCAGTTCAAGCAGGAGACACGTTTGTTCAAGGGCAACAGTTTGGCATGATTAAGTTTGGTTCTACAACGGAATTAATTTTACCAAGACCCGACAGTGTTACCATCCATGTTTCCAGGGGCGACAAGGTTATGGCTGGCCTCACTCCCTTTGCGACTCTTTTTCCTCAGTGACACCTGAGGCGCTCGTATCCCACAATGCTTTGAGCAGTTTCACAAATGGGTCATCGTTTTTCCCTCGTTTTTCAAGTTCTACAATCCCCGCGTTGATCATTTCACGGTCATCAATCTGGTGTCCGATATAGGCAAGCAAAAAAGCATACGCATTGCCGTCACGCTCTGAGTCGAGATGGTTTTGAGCAGCAATCGCAGCACGAACAAGTTCTATTCGTGGTGGAAGTAGTTGTGAACCGTAGCGCACATCAATCATCTCTGGCTGAAATGATAGGAGGGACTGTAACACATGGCTTGCTGAAAGATAGAGACCCGCGCCAATATTTGCATGCCCAAGTCCAGCGGTTGCTAGTGGATGTCCAGGTATAAACCGAAGAGCCTGGGTGAAGCGTTTCTGTGCCAAAAAATATTCTCCCTTTGCCAGAGCTATTTCTCCAAGCCGTACTACTTCATTGAATCTCGAGTCCTCAACTCCCGAGAGTACCGTGATACTTTCTCCGTGCCGAAGTGTTCCGGCTATTTCTTCATCAGCAACCTCATCATCTATTACAGCATCTTCATGGGTACTCTCTTCAAGCCCCGTTGCTTCAAGTCCAGTGAGTTCGTCTTGAAGTAGGGAATACTGATTATCGAGCCAATCTAGAGTGGTTTCTTCGATTGCATCTTCATCAACTATGGCTTGTGCACGCTTGTTCAATTCATCTAATAGGTTGAGGTATTGATCTGGTACAGCAATACGATTTTCCAAAGTTCCCTGTTCCAATCTTGCCTCATTTGTTCTCCAAGCTTGGACTAATTTGTTGGTTCCAATCCCCCGTTCTTTATCTTCAGCTATTCTTGCTGCATCCCACGCAGAGAAACCTAGGGCATTTGTGGGTTTTTCAGTTGTTTCAACAGAAACACCGCTCAATGGAGCTGCAGCCAAATATCCAGTTGTCGTTTGGTTTTGATAATCACCCACCGGCATTGGCGACGCATCATGTGTTGGTGTTTGGTATCCCGTTCCAAGAACTTGTCCAAGACGATATTGGTCTTGTTGCAGTGAAGACCAATTGTCTCCCGAGGCTATCTTCCCTTCGCCCACATACTTTTGCTCCTCGTCCGCACTCCACTCATGTGTGTAGGAACGGATTGCTCTGCCTTCAGACATCTGCTGTGGAGAGGTTGACCAGTTATCAATAAAACTAGGATTAAAATAACTCCTGTCTCCGTGTTTCAAAAATTGGGCGGATTGTTGGCTCCAGTTATTCCAATACCAGGGGCTGTTGTAAAGCGCATCTTGGTAAGCGTCGCTGTCTTCTTCTGCAGCATCTTGTATCAATCGAAGCCCAGCGTCATCTTGTCGACCAAGTCCATCGTTTAAGCCCGTGCCTCGTAGAACCCCACTATTTCTTAATTCGTAATTACGAACACCGTTTGGAATTTGCTTTTGAGCGTTAATCCGCCCAAGTGAGGATGTACTAGCGTCCAAACCCTTGCCATCACCAAGGGATGTTTGCCCTACTGTGATACTACAAAACAGAAGGGCAGGAATTAGAACAAAAATGAATTTCATACAAGGACTCCTTACTAGCACATCCTAATTACACTGTGCACTATGCAAAAACAGACGCGCTACGTGACAACGCCAATTTACTACGTGAATGATAGACCACATATCGGTCATGTGTACACTACAACATTGTGCGATGTATACGCAAGGACAATGCGCGATATTGGCCATGACGTGTTTTTTCTGACTGGAACAGACGAACACGGCGTTAAAGTGGAACAATCTGCTGTCGAAAAAGGAATGACACCACAAGCATTAGCGGATCAAAATTCTGCCGAATTCCAATCAATTATGGGAATGTTTAATCTTACGAACGATGCGTTTATTCGGACAACCAATTCGGAACACACAAAACAAGTACAAGCGTTCGTCACATCTTTGCTTGAACGAGGAGATGTCTATCTCGGCACTTTTGAGGGCTGGTACGATGAGGGGCAGGAAGAGTACCACACTGAAACAAGTGCGAGGGATTTGGATTACAAATCTTTAATTAACGGAAAGCCGTTGGTTCGGGCTACTGAAAAAAATTATTACTTCAAGTTAAGCGCCTATCAGGAGCGTCTTGAAGAACTGTTTGCCACAAACCCAGAATTTGTGCAACCAAGTAGCCGCCGCAACGAGGTGCTTGGTCGCCTGCGCGAAGGATTACAAGATGTTCCGATTAGTCGCACAAACTTTTCGTGGGGTGTTCCAATGCCTAGTGACGAAGAGCATGTTATTTATGTTTGGATAGACGCACTTTTTAATTACATTACTGCGTTGGGCTTGGGAGACGTAACAAGTGAGTGGTATGACGAAAGAAATAAATTTTGGCCAGCCACGTATCACGTCATCGGAAAAGAAATTTTATGGTTCCACGCTGTTATTTGGCCCGCTGTGTTAATGGCTCTAGAACTCCCACTCCCCTCATGTGTGTATGCGCATAGTTTTTGGATTAGTGAAGGACGTAAGATGTCTAAGTCGCTTGGGAATTTTATTGATTTAGAGTCAATCGAAACGTATGTTGATAAGTATGGGATGGATGCATGGAGGTATTACTTAACAACGCAGGGGCCACTTGGTGCAACTGATGCGGATTTTACTGAAGAAAAGTTTCAAGAAATTTACAACACACATCTTGTAAACACGGTTGGAAATTCAACAAGCAGGGTGACCGCAATGATTAACAAATATTACGACGGGTCGGTTCCTTCGGAATACAAGAATGATGTGCGGATTGAAATATCTGGTTTTGACTGGCCCGCAAAATGTGAAAGGGGTGTTTGTGGATGGATGCAGGCAATGGAATCGTTCTCACTAACCAATGCGATTGAAGAAGCGATGTGCTTAATTCGTGACGTTGATTTGTTTATCAATGATACTGCGCCGTTTAAACTTGCAAAAGACGAATCAAAACAGGCGGAACTAGGGGCAATTTTGTATCAGTGTATAGAAACACTACGAATCGCCACATTACTGCTCTCTCCGGTAATTCCCAGTAAAACGAAAGAGTTTCATAAAGCAATTCAAGCGGACGAGTGTAACGGAAATTTACAAAACCAGGCCAAATGGGGTCAGATGCAGCCGGGCGCTGTTGTTAGCAAGGTCGCCCTGTTCCCCCGAATTTAATACGAACTTACCGATTGTTTTTAGTCCCAGGTATTTAGAAGTATGTGGATTCGCCTCCGCAGCCCCATAAGTTTGTCTTGCAACGTTGTGCTTAACGCCTTTTGGTTTACCTGTTGGTTGCATTGTGTGGATCCGGATAGTCCAGCATTTATCCGAGTACAGCGGAAAACAGCGAGGGTCCACTAACATTCGTGTTTGGTATGAGTCGGTGGTATTGCAATAATTGTAGTGAAACACTCTCTGCAAGAGACTGCATATCTTCTTCGGAAAAACCAAGATGCACGTGACCAAGCGTATGCCGATATTCATCGTGTACATGATTTTGCATATCAATAACCAAAAGGCGACCATTTTTCTTGAGAACCCTAGACGCTTCTTTTAGAACAGCGACCGTGTCTTCGATGTGATGAAGTACAAGGCAGAACATGGCAATATCGAAAGCATTATTTTCTGCAGGAAGTGATGTTGCATCACCCCTTACAAATGTAATGTTCTCGGGAAGGCCAAGTCGTTGCCTTGCTTGAGTAAGCATTGCCGCCTCGCGATCAACTCCTACGACATGTTTTACAAATGGTGCAACGATGGTTGCTGCATTCCCAATACCACAGCCGATGTCAAGTACGCTTAAGGAGGAATCGAGAAGTGAAAGTAGCGCAGTTGGAGTGAACCGCTGCCCATACATTTCGTTTCGCAACGATTCCCAATCGTTGCTAGCGGTTTTGAAAAAATTTCGACTATCAGTACGCCTTTCAGCAAGAACGGAAAGTAATCGAGAATTATCCTCGTTAGATTCTGGAAGGTCATTTAAACCACTAGACGCAATGCCCCACAAATTTAGGGCTTCCTTTGGCATTGCATCTGAAATGCGATACAACCCCGTCGTTCCGATCGTTCTTCTTGATACAAATCCTGTTTCAAGCAATAACTTTAAGTGTCGCGAAACCGTTGATTGTGGAAGCAGGAGTACATCTGAGCATTCGCCAACACTTAATTCATGCGTTTCTAACAAACGAAGTATTCGCAAGCGAGCACAATCGTTTATTGCAGAGAGTGAATCAAGTAACGACGATGGGCTCGGCGTAGTCATTCAGAATCGTCAACAAGTCCAGTCATTGTGGGACCAGGTACTTCACCATAGGAACGAATAGCATCAGCAACAATTTGATTATTAGGGTTAATACCCCACGCCTGTTTCCAGAGCGTTAAGGCAAGCTCATCGTCACCAAGTTGTTGTGCAAATGTAGCTGCCGCGATATAGGGTGTTGCGTCTGTTCCATTACTGAGTTCAATAGCCATATTGATAGCGCTTGTTGCGGAATCAGGATCATCAAGTTCCATCGCATAAATTGCGAAATTTGTCCACGCTCGGACGGTTTGTTGTGTTTTAGCCCGTTTGTGCAAGTATGAATACAACTTGTTTTGATTCCCCGATTCAAGCAAGGACTCTGCATACAAATCAGCAATCTCAAGATCAAAAGGCCTGAGTGATTCAGCAATTGCAAGATATCGGGATGCTGCCTGCGGTTCTCCCATTTCCATGTAGCACTTTCCAAGGTTGTACTGTGCTCGCCAGTCTCCCGGATGTTGAGTGGCGGCTTTTTCAAAATCAACTGCCGCGTCCGACCACCGCCCCTGCCACATGGCGTAATTTCCCCGTTCCAACAACGATTTGTTGCTCGGCTGACCACATCCCTGTACAAAAAGAGTGCTAGCAAGCAAAAGGCATCCTATGCGTAAAGTAGTAAAATGTTTCATGGCAAATCTTTCTCCTTCTGGTTTACGTGAGTACTATATGATGCATGATACGGTAGCATAGAACTTATGGCAGCACCAACAAAAGAGAAACCTTTCCCAACGGTCGTCCTTAAGCACGAATTACCCGATGGTTCCACCCATTTTGACTGGCTACTTGGTGTCGATGCGGCGGGCGAACGTTCCCTAATTAGTTTTCGGACAAAGGAACGCCCCGATAAGCACGCGGAAAATCGATGGGTGAATCTAGATTCTCGACCAGACCACAGACCAGAGTACCTCCACACCGAAGGAAAACTCGATGGTGATAGAGGAACAATCACCCGTCTTGCTCAGGGCGAAATTTTTTCTTGGAGAGAAATACCGCATGGCTGGAACATGATGATTGATTGGGGGACTGATTTGGTGATGGAATTTGAATTACTTCAAGGCGAGGGAGTACTTGCCTTTCGGAGAATATTCGAAGACCAATCACAAGACCCTCCTCCCCCTTTGCCAAAACCAAAAACAATTGGTGATGTTCCTATAGAAGAGCCTAGTGTGTCGATTGGCTTGCCTAAAAAAATTACAGCATTCGGTAGCGGTAAGAAAGAAATAGAGTCTTGGACTAGACAGCCCAACACAACTGGCGCAGGTGCAACCCACGTTAAAACGTTTCACAGTAAGTTAACCGACGAAGCACTTCGATATGTTGACCAACAGATAAATGAGTGGCTAGACGAAAACCCCGAATTTGAAGTGAAGTTGACAACAACAACAATTGGAACATTTACTGGAAAAGTAAAAGAACCACATTTGATCTGCCAAGTTTGGGTGTAAAAACCAATGAACAAAAATGAATACGTATGCATTTGCCACACGGTATCGCTTGGAAAACTGCAATCATATTTGAATAGGGAAAACCCAAAAGTTGCATCACAACTTTCACGATGCCTCGATTCCGGCACATCGTGTGGCTGGTGTATTCCCTACCTTAACCAACTCTTCAACAAACATAAATGTGGCGACTTGGTTAATTTAGAAATAGATGCCAAACTCTATCTCGAACAAAGAAGAGCATTTAACAAACAGAAGCACACCAAAAACAATAAAGATGCGTGAAGAACAAGCAATACCCAAACACATTGGCGATTATTCCATAATCAAGGTTCTTGGCGAGGGAGGCATGTCGGTTGTCTACACGGCTAAGCAAAAGCACCCAAACAGAATGGTTGCAATAAAGGTCCTTCGTGGTGGGCGATTTAGTACAACTGCGTCAAAACGTTTTTATTTAGAAGTCGAAATTTTAGGAAAACTCGATCACCCATGGATTGCAAAAATTTACGACGCTGGAACACACGATGACGGAAACGGCGCAACCCCATATTACGTTATGGAACTCGTAGAAAACGCAAGAGAACTCACCCCATATCTTGAACAAGAAAAGCCAAATAGGCGAGAGTTGCTCAAACTTTTTACGATGATTACTTCAGCTGTTGAGCATGGACATCATCGGGGAATTGTTCATCGTGACATAAAACCCGGGAATATTTTGATTGATGAAAAGGGTGAACCAAAACTCATTGATTTCGGTGTCGCTAGATCACTTGACAACAACAAGGTAAATGAACAAGCAATGACAGAAGCTGGACGGCTTGTGGGGACCGTGCAATTTATGGCTCCAGAACAAGTTGATACAAAGATTTCTGATATCGACGCTCGGTGTGATGTGTACGCGCTTGGTGCGGTGCTGTATCAGATGTTGACCGGACGCCTTCCAAGAACGCTTGAGGGGCTCCCAATTTATGAAGCCGTGCGCCAAATTTGTCTTGAAGATCCAGTGCGACCAACCGTCTACGATGCCTCGCTTGATCAGAATTTAGAAGCAATTATTATGAAGGCCATCGAAACCAATCGTGAAAATAGGTATCAAACAGCGGGCGCCTTTGGTCGAGATATGCTTCGGTATCTAGGCGATATTCCAATTAAGGCGAGAAAGGTTACACCAGTTGATCGAGCAAAACTATTTTGCAAAAGACACAGAAGACAAATCACCATTTCAATCGTTTTGGTATTTTTTGCTGGACTCGTAACCGTTGGAGGTTGGTATTTTAAAAACCAATCAGACGTTCGAGAAGAAGAACTTCTAGCAAAAGTAGATTCGCTGACCGGCGAACTTTCCACCTTGCCCGAACTCGTTGTTGAACCAGATATTGTTCTGCCAATCGAGCCCAATTGGTCGTTGCAAACACAACCGACACAGGTCGTAGCATCTCAAAACGGCGAAGTGATTATTTCCGTTCTCAAAAACAATTATTTTGCTTGCGACAAAAACGGTCAACAAATCCAACTTCCACCCATGAATGTTGAACCATCGATGGCGAAGTACGGAATATCCTCAAAAGGTCACGTGGCTGCGTTTGTCTCGAAAAATACATATGTTGTGCAATTGGGTGTAGATCATCCTAGAAAGGAATTAATAGAGAATATCCATACGACAAACGCGCCTGCAATCGAAAATAATACACTCGCTACTATCAACATTCGCGGAGCCGTGACTATTTACGTTGATGGTGTAAAACTCCGAACAGCTACCTCAACGACTGGCGAGTTTTCTGTTGTCTCACTATCCCCATCCGGAAGACACATCGTTGCAACAACACCGAGTTGGATTTATGTTTGGAACATCAACGATTTTCCAAAACACCCCCAAAAATTCCAGGGAGTCATCGACCCAATCTTTGTTAGTTGTTTAGAAACAAAAGCAATCGTAGTTGGTCGTGATGGAACAGTGATTGTGTATGACATATCTACTTCAATGCAAACAAAAATAATCCATCTTGGTGACTCGGTTGACTCCTGTGCTTTGGATATAAACAGCAAGCGGTTGGGATTTATTTCAGAAGGAAAGCCATTTGTGTGTGATGTTGACACTGGTGCTATTGAAGAATTAACATGGATGCCAGAAACGCCCATGGGTATCACAATGAATGCAACGACAGGTGTTTTGCTTTGGACAAAAGAGGGGGCGTTCTATCAAGAACCGCGAGATTAACCGTCAAAAGTTGTTGTTCCGTCAACAACTTTCATATTGGAAATAGGTTCGTTTAGAACATCTCGGATTAATTCAAGACGATTTACAACAACGGTCATGGAATCAGGCCGGTTGTTGTTTTCTGGTTGGATGCAATCCATTATTTGTTTGGACAGAAGTGTATGAATTCTTGGGTTCTGTATATGTGGAGGAATTGGCAGTTCGACTTTGTCAGCATCGACAGCACCACTTACGAGGCTGTCATTAGTTCCCTTGGGTGGCAAAGCTGTTGGAATTACATCTCCAACGAGCACCCAGTACATCATCGCTCCGAAGTTGTATATGTCTGTCTTTTGAGTAATCTCTCCACGGTGCGCTTGCTCTGGCGCCATATAGCCAGGTGTTCCCTGAATTCTCTTTTTAACCGCCCCAATTGCACATGCCTGACCAAGATCAATTATTTTTACAAATCCATCCTCGTCTACGAGCACATTGTTTGGCTTAATATCGGCGTGGACAAAGCCTCTGCCATGCATGTGTGCAAGCCCCCTGGCAACTTGCAAGAAGATGTCGACGGCTTGAGTGTGATTTTTAGGAAGTTGTTGGTCGAGTGTTGTTGCGTCAACGAGTTCCATAATCATTGAGACAGAAATAATTTTGAGCATTTTTCGTTGTTTCACAAGTTTGCGAATTTTGCGAATTGACTCGTGATCTAACTTTGAACCGATGGCATATTCCACATCAACTTGATCGAGAAATCTCTGTGATTTTTCATCGGTTTTTTCGACATATTTAAGAGCAGAGACTTGTTTTGTTTTTGGATGCTGCACAGCGTACAACATGGATGCAGCACCTTCACCAAGTTTTGCTAATACGGTATAGGAACCAATTTTCCGGGGTTGTGAACGTGTTGGAGGCATAAAGAATAAAGAATAAAATGAACGAAATATTTCGTTCTATAAGAAATGACTAATAGAGTACCTTGATACCACCCTACTAAGCAACCAGATTTTTATAAAAAGACGCAGTGTTTTACTGTAACAATCAGTCTAAATTCGGAATATCAAGCAATTGGCTTCGAAATTGGGCTTCAGCAAAAAAATCTCCGGGAGAATTTTTGTCACCTAGTTCGCTAGCGAGTAACACACTGGAGGCTGGAATGGACAGTTCTTTTTGAAGTCGCTGAACCAAGTGCGATACATGGAGAAGTTGTCGCTCAGTGAATGGTCGCCGATTTCCATTTCCAATGAGGCAAATACTAATAACCCCATCATTCCAATTGTCCGTTTGGATACCGGTTGGACGTGCTCCAGGATATTGATTTATCCATCGGTAGCCCATCTGAAGATCCCCATCACCAAGCCCATTGCCGTTTCCGATGAGAAAGTGATATCCAAGTCCGTTAAGACCCGCATTACGGTGGGCACGATCGATTGATTCGGGGTCACCGGCTGGTTGCCCAAGGTGATGGACTACGATGGACGACCATTGAGTCGATTCTGGTATTGCCGCAAAAATCGGGTCTTTTTTTGGTCGCTCATCAATTGGCGCAAGCGATGTGAGTAGCATTCCGCCCTGTGTATCTCGATTTCCAGTTTGAAGAACAAATAAAGCACAGGGGATAATAAAGAAAAACGATACCCATACAATTTGAGTCCGTTTAGAGAGCATCCGTGCTGAATTTGGCTTCATCCTTGAGCAATTCCTTTCAAACAAGATAGAAGTAGTGACATAATGTCGTCACCCACGTATAGCATATCGGGCGTATCCCCCCATATGACTTTAAAACCCCGCATATCGGACGCAAATAGTGTAATAATAAAATTGTGCTTTTACTGTTTTTTACCTAGACGCTCACGGAGTGCGGGTTCGGGTAAACCAAAAGGATCGGGCTGTTCGGTTATTCGTGGACCATACCGCATGGTGTTATATGCATCGAACTGTGTGCGCTGTTCATTTTTGGGAAAGAGCGCTTTTCGACAACTACAAACAGAGAGAAAGAGCGCAAGAACAAGGCAAATCGAAAAGCTGTTTCGTGCCCGATTCATATTATTGCGTCGCTGGTAGATGCGAGAGGACTTCGTCAATGAGTCCATAATCCAACATTTCCTGTGGATCGAGCCATTTGTTCCGTTCGCAATCTTCGTGAATAACCTTTTGGTCTTTACCAGAGGCCTCTGCATAAATTCCAAACAAGATATCGCGCAGTCGCAGCATTTCACGGGCTTCGATTTCTAAATCTGTTGCCTGTCCTTCAAGAACGCCACTAAGAAGTGGTTGGTGCATAAGATTTTTTGCATACGGCAGAGAGAATCGCTTCCCCTTGGTTCCACTTGAAGCAATAACAGATCCCATGGATGCCGCTTGTCCAATAATATAAGTTGCGATATCACATGGAACAAAGTTCATAGTATCAACAATTCCTAGACCTGCGGTAACAGAGCCTCCGGGCGAGTTGACGTATAAACTGATGTCGGCTTTTGAATCTTCGTTGGCAAGATACAAGAGTTGGGCAACGATTAAGTTTGCAGATTCATCCATGACAGGGCCACCTAAAAAGATGATTCGGTCATTGAGGAGACGTGAAAAAATATCATAGGCACGTTCACCGCGGCCAGTTTTTTCGATAACGATTGGTACAAGTGTGGACATCGTATTTACTCTTTCTTCTTATCTTCGTTGTGTTTGAGTACTTCGTCAACAAGACCGTACGCTTTTGCGTCTTCAGCGTCGAAATATTTATCACGTTCGCCATCTTCGGCAACAGTTTCGAATGATTGCCCAGTGTGGTTGGCAATTATTTTATTGAGCGTTGTTTTAGAATTGATTATCTGTTCAGCTTGGATTTGGATGTCTGTGGTCTGACCAGTGATTCCACCGTAGGGTTGATGAATCATAACCTTTGCGTGTGGCAAAATTCTTCGCTTTCCATTTTCGCCCGCACATAGGAGAACCGCTGCACCACTGTATGCTCTGCCAATACAGTATGTTGCAACTTCCGACGAAATCATCTGCATGGTGTCATACATCGCAAGCGTGTCGTCGACCGCACCTCCTGGACTATTAATATACAAGTTTATTTCTTGTCCCGGTTTCTGATTGTCGAGGTACAACATTTGCATCATCACTCGTGCTGCCGAGGCATGGTTTATTTCACCAATCAAGAAAATGACTCGATTTTCGAGCATCAACTCGTCAAGAGTCATTTCTCGTGTTCGTTGATAACTCGAAGCCATAGTTGGCGGAGACTGTCCGGGAACGAGTCCCCCAGTTGACCGAACTAGGTCGATACCGCAGTTTGTGTTGTTTGCATTTGTTATTATTGTTTGTTCTGTCATAAGTAGTGTCGGATCCTTCCGAAGTTTTGGCATCATAGCATGACCGTTTCGTTGACGGTCTTGCTTAGCACTAAAAGCGGGTACTTGGTTCTGTGGGTACGGGACCATGCGTATCACCGGGATCACCCTCTCGATTGAGTGGAAGGGTAATTCTGCAGATAGTTCCACCAGAGTCTGCGTCGCCTAATTCGATTTCTCCCTGGTGTTCAAGGATGACTTTGCGAGCAACTGCAAGACCAAGCCCAGTTCCCCGTTGTCCCTTTGTTGTACGAAATGCAAGAAATACCTCTTCCTTGCTTTCAGTTTGAATTCCGCAACCATTGTCCACAATCGTGATTTCGACAAACTCCCCAGATTTGGGAATGGACACAGTGAGTTCAACAATACCAGTTTTTGATGGGGATGCGTCGATTGCATTATTGAGAATATTGAGCAAAACCTGCAAAATGGCGGTGGTGTCAATAGGGATTGGCGGTATATCTTGCTCCACGTTTGTGCGAATTGAGATAGCTCGCCGTTCACACGAGCCCCGAACAAGAGCAATGGCGTCTTCCACGATAGGTTCAATTTGAACAAATGATATTTCCGGAGCGTTTGTTCTAGACCATGCGAGCATATTAAACGTGAGAGCATAGACCCTATCAAGATTACGAGCAAGAATTGGCCAACCCTCCCGAGCTAGCTCAAGGTCACCTCTGCCCAGTGCGAGATTAATTGCGCCAGCACCGCTTCGAAGGCCCTGCAACATATTTTTGACGCTATGGCTAATGGACGCAACGGTTTCACCCATTGCAGCGAGTCGTTCGTGCTGAAGTCTCGTTCGAGCAAGTGTTGCTGTGAGTAACGCAAGGGCAGCATGTCCACACGCTGTTGACAGCAGTTCAAGTTGATCATCACTCCACTGTCTATTTGCTGAGTGGATTTCTAACAAGACCGCTCCGAGGATTTTTCCATGTGCAACAAGTGGAGCACACAATAATGATTTAGCCCCGCTTTTTTCTGTTTCATCGTCATGCACAAAACGTACATCGTTCTTTATGTTTGGAATTCGGATTCCACACACTTCGCTGCAAGCGTGAAACACAATTGCTCTTGAGTAGACAGTTGCGCCGTCGTTCATCTTATCTCGAGTGGCTTCGATGGAATTTGTAATTGTCTTCGCATCGCTCATGAGTACCCCTACGCAACGATCTGGTTTAAATTCATCGACAAGAATCGCAACAAGGTGTCGAAGAATTGTTGTTCCATCAATAATTCCAGCAATAGACGTGGTGAGCCTGTGAACCATTCTTAGATGATCCCGTGCAGATTGCAGAGAGTGAGGAGATGTGACAACGATAGATTCTGCGCTTGTGTCGAAGTTTGGGTCAGCGGCTTGTATTGGTTCCGAAAGTGTCGCATGCTCAACAAATCGAAATAGGGTTGCTCCGCACCCGACCTCGTCGCCGATGCGAAGAGAGACTCTGTCGGTGAGAAGCCGGCCATTTAAGAAAGTTCCGTTTGCTGAAGCTAAATCTTGTAAATACCACTTTCCGCTATCCGGCGTGAGTTCAGCGTGCCTTCGGCTAATGGTTGGATCTGCGAGTTGGAGCGCTTCTGAGGATCGTCCAATCAGTTGCGGTTCGTTGGCAGGAAGTGGAAAAACTCCGCCCAAATCCGGACCTTCAACAACTTCGAGTACCAACATCCCACCATCCTATCATGGAGGTTGGACCCCGTTGGAGTAAGATGTGCAGATGGCCAAGCAGCCCACATTTAAGCCATCGATGCGGACGGCAATTATTCATGGCAAAGAGTCATTTTTGATGTCGAGGTATACCAATGATTTTGAAGCAATCCTCGCGAAAGAGCACGGCGATGTAGACCGCATAGTTTTTGATGGCGCAACGGCAAATTTGGCCACTATTCTTGACGAGATACGTACTTTTGATTTAATGATGCAGCACAAACTCGTTATCGTTGATAACGCAGATGTATTTCTTGCAGCAAAAGACTCTGGAAAAATCTCGAATCGTCAAGCTATGGAACGGTACGCAGAATCACCGGTACAATCGGCAACCCTTCTTCTTCGTGCGACATCATGGCGGCCGGGTAAACTCGACAAGGCAGTCGCAAAAACAGGGATTGTTTTTAAGCTGCAACAGTTAAATGAACACGACTCTGTTCGTTGGTGTATTGGGCGTTGTGGGAAAGAACACGGTTGTACACTTGAAGTACAAGCCGCCCAATTACTCGTTCAACGAATCGGCGTATCACTTACTCGACTAGACACAGAACTTGGTAAACTTGCTGCAAAGGTCGCGCCAGAAACAAACATCATCAGAGACGATGTTATTGAAATGGTTGGCCTAAGTCGTGAAGAGCAGGCGTGGGAAATTCAATCCATCATACTTTCTGGAAATAGTGCCGCAGCAATGACGAAACTCGGAGAGTTACTTGATGTTTCGAGGCAGCCACGCGAATTACTCATGTGGTCGGTTGTCGACTTAACAAGACGTTTAAGCGCGGCATCTTCGATGTTGCAAGGCGGCAATTCCCCAGCAGAAATCCGTAAATCACTCAAACTGTTTGGTGATGGTGGAAACAGAATTTTATCCATTGCGAAACAACGGACTCCGAGTCAATTAGCAGACCTCTTTACGGAAGCAGTTGCAGTTGACGCAAGGACCCGAAGCGGATTGCTTGACGGACGTCGTGGATTAGAGTTACTTGCACTGCGTGTTTGCAGTGAAGTGAAATAATCAACAAATGAGTGAGTTGCCTGTCATTTCAACGGGCTTTTGTATGCCGAGCAATTGCAAAATGGTAGGTGCTATATCTGCAAGAATCCCATCACCTCTTAACGTAAAATCTGTACCAATAAGATGAAGTGGAACATCGTATGTTGTGTGTGCAGTATCTGGGCTGTCTGTTTTTGTGTTCCACGTTAGCTCAGCATTTCCGTGGTCAGCAGTAACAAGGACCGCAGCACCAATAATACCCGCTGCATCAATGATTCTGCCGCAACAATTATCCACAACCTCAACCGCTTTAATAATGGACGGTAAATTTCCGGTGTGCCCAACCATGTCGGCGTTTGCGAAGTTCACAATTATGACGTCGGGAAAGTCATCTCTTGCAAGTTGGTCGAGCACACCTTGACATACACCCTCCGCAGACATTTGGGGCTTTTGATCGTAGGTCGATACATCAGTTGGGCTTGGAACAAGCAACCGGGTCTCTCCGTTGAATGGTTCCTCTTTATAGTCGTTAAAGAAAAACGTGACATGCGGAAATTTTTCTGTTTCTGCGCATCGGAATTGTTTGATATTGTTGTTTGCAAGCACTTCGCCAAGAATGTTTTTCAGTGGGTCTGGTTTGTCGAACGCAACGGCCGAGACGGGCAAATCCGATTCATAGTTTGTCATGGTCGCAAAATACAAGTTGCTTATTTTGTTCCCACGGTCAAATGGACCTCGTGGAACGTTCGCCCACTCTTCATCATCAAGGACAAATGACTTACTCAATTCACGTGGACGATCGCCACGATAATTAAAAAACAAGACAGCGTCACCATCACGTACCAGCCCAATTGGCTTGCCATTGCCATCTACAATTTGCGTGGGAATAATAAATTCATCACCAATTTGATTTACATTTGATGGATTAGTGTAGTAGTTCGAAACAGCGACTGAGGCACGCAAGCATTGTTGTACATTTGGCGCTTCGTCCTGCAGGGTGTGTGAAGTTTGGGTCCCCGTCATTGTTTCATAAGCGACTGCAACACGTTCCCATCGGTTATCCCGATCCATTGCCCAATACCTACCCATAACACTTGCAATTTTTGCGTTGGTTCCACGGATTTTATCTTCAAGTTGTTCAACAAAACCAAGACCAGCGCTCGGCGAACAGTCGCGTCCATCAGTAATAACATGGATAAAAATTCTTGCTTCATTTGGTGCAGCATCAAGAAGTGCAAACAGATGCGAAATGTCACTGTGCACACGTCCGTCGCTCACAAGCCCAACAATATGTGTTGCATTTTCAGTACAACCAATCGCAAACGCTTTTTCTATAACGGGGTTTGTTTTAAATGCACCACTTTCAGCAGCTATATTGAGCCGCATCAGTTCTTGAGGAACAATTCGACCGGCGCCTATGTTTTGGTGACCGACTTCGCTGTTTCCCATGACACCGTCCGGAAGCCCAACATTCTTTCCGCATGTGCCAATCATGCTCGTTGCATAGTTTTGAAATAATGAATCAGCAACAGGCGTGTTTGCTTGCACAATTGCATTTTGAGCATCCATGGAGGAATCTGGATTTAGGCCCCATCCGTCGCGAACGATGAGGACAACAGGCTGATTACTTGTCATACAGTTTTCTCATCCTTTTAAGCTCGCGTTCATTTCGACCTCTTGCGCTTTGTAATACCGTATCAATGATAGCAACGATAGCGGGAGCACCTCTTTGAGATACCATCCTATTTATAATAACTTTGAGATCATCTGCTTGGTATGGAGATCGTAAATTATCTAGTAGGAGTTGTAGTGGCGTGTTTGTAGAACCCCCACAAAGTTGCCAAAGCATATCCTTGTTGAGAGAAGTTGGGGATGGAATTAGTTTGTATGCCCAAAGAAATTCATCCTCCATGCCTTCGCGGAAAAGCGCAGGCAGTGCGGCTTTGGCACACGCTTCTCCAGCCACACCCTCTTGCATGGCCACGTGCCATAACGAATGAGCAAGAACATCGTTACCTAGTTTGATAACAGAAGTAATTGCTTTAGAAAACATGAGATCACTTTTTGTTTTAGAAGCAGCCTTCATGTTTGTTTGTGCGACGGTGGCTAGGTTTTGAAAACGCTGGGTTTGAACTGCTGGTTTTTTAATTCTAGCCATGGTGGTGGGCTGTGCACAAAGCATGAGTGGGTCGCCAATAGTGTTGATGCGCCATGGTTTACCACTTGCGCCTTGCCACGCACTCCATCGAGCAGCAGGAAGAAATGGGACCATGCTCATGGTTCTCCGTATGATTTCCACCTGTGGCACGAAACCTTGTAACATTGGCTCGTGCGAAGAACCAACATATGCATATACACCACGTGACAACCAAGTTCCACCGACCGTTGTTCGCCCAGTTGGGTTTTTAAGTGACCAACTATGCAAAAAATACAGCACCGACGGTGAATTTAAAACAGGCAACCATGTTGGTGCAGTTCGTTCGTCAGACATATCAAGAAAATCTTGATTTCCTTTTGATGTAAAGTAGACAACATCTGCGTCAACACCACCCTTGTCGGCCTCTTGAAGTCCAGAAAGAGATCCATCAATAACAGTACTTTTTATACCGTATTTTGAAATTACTTCGGGCGCGTTCGCCAGTCCATATATTGACCAAGCTCCATCGTTTGGATATGTGTTGCAGAACCAATAATTGTTCCGTTCTAAAAACAAACTACACATTGCCATGTATGCAGCGTCTGCTTTTGAACCAAAAATCCAACCAGTCCACGCAAATCGCTTGCCGTCTTCATCGCGACCAATAACATCAGTTACAGCGACGGGGTTTTTCGAAGCCGCGTTGTAGTTGACTCTTGCGGGCATTGACATACAAAAAGTAATTGCATCAATGTTGTCGCCGATTTTATCAAAAGATAATCCTGTTTTAGCAAGCGTGTTATGTACCTGTTGTATAAGTGACGAGGTTATGGTCGCCCCCATTGTCTTGTTTGGGTCCCCCCAATCATTGGACATATATGCGAGAAGTTGTCCGTGTCCGGCAGCAAGAGCAACGGCCGCTGTTCTTGCCGAATCGTTTGGGGATGTGATAACAACACCAAGTGGTGGAAGGTTTACATTTCGCAGTGCACTTGCAACAGAATCGCCACCACCCCATGTGTTTGCTACAGTTTCTTGCATTACACTTTCAACATGTTCTATTTTTCCAACAGAATCTCTGAGCCAAACTTTTTCTGGAGCAAAACGCCGAATGAATTGAGAAGCAGTTGGTTCTTGATTGAATAGTACGGGCCACCTTGCCGTTGGCGACCAGTGTGAGATTTCATCTAGATAGGTTGCCTCGTCTGGCACAAGAACAACCTGGTTTACGACAGGCAATTTTCGTTGCACAGCACCAGATTTTGTACCAAGCATCATTGCGGCTTGCAGTTCTTGATTTGGAGGAGGAGCGTTTTGCGAAAGTGTGGTTGCAAGAAGAAGTGTAATCATGAACTAATTGGGTTAAGAACAACATTATCTCGTCCTGGGACGATGACGTCTGAAATTTCAACACATTCCTTAAATGACTCTTGCGCCATTTCAATATTTGCACAAATGGACAGCACGCTTCCTTGTGTGAGGTGTTCGTTTGTTGCAACAGTGTCGCCACAAATCAAGATGGTACGTTTTGGCGTTGGTAATAATAAGCCGCAACTTCCTGGCGTGTAACCAGGCAGTGGAAACAAATCAACTCCTGAAAGCACCTTGTCAGCTGCGGGTTCAAATTCACCAAGCAAATCTCTATGCTGTTCTAAGAGCATGGTTAGTGCGTCATCACCTTCAGCGCGTTGCAACTCGTCACCAATTGCCTGAGCGGCCGACTGAATTTCCGATTCGTGCATAAGCCATGTAGTGTGTCCAAGACCCTCAAGAGTTCTCCTTCGATCAGGATCAAAACTTGTAAGAAAAACGTGCGTTACCACTTCAAGACCAAACCCCCACCGTTCTTGCAGTCGTGCGTTCATTATTTGTGCTGGAAGCGATGGGTCAACAAGCAATATTGCATCATCACTTTTGATTATGGTGGTGGTTGCATGTCCAGTTCTAAGAACGCCCGTTTCGCTCCAAAGTGGATTTGATGGAAGCGTTCCAATAGAAACAATTCGCCAATCCATCGGTTACTCCATGTGCGCATCTCGCCCAAGCGAGTGCAGCGAACTGTTTGGATCTTCTTGAAGTTTTTTAATGCGTTCAATAACAAGTGGCGGGATAATGGATTCGAGTCGTTCAACATCTCCACCGAGTGCGGCAATTTGTCGAATTAAACTCGATGATGTAAACGCGTACGCTTCGCCAGTCACAATAAAAACCGTTTCTATGTTTGCAACTTGTCGGTTGGTAATTGCAAGTTGGGTTTCCATTGCGAGGTCTGTAACGTTTCGGATACCACGAAGAAGCGCAGAGCCGCCAGAGTTTTTCGCAAAATCAACAGTCAGTCCACCGTATTGTTCAACGCTTACCGGGGCAAGTGATGCGTCTTCTGAAACGAGATCATCGATGAGTTTTGTTGCAATTTCTACGCGCTCATTAAACGGAAACAGTGATAATTTATCTGGGTTTTGTCCAATGCCAACAACAATCCGGTCAAACATACCCCTTGCGCGAGCAATTACGTCAAGATGCCCACTTGTGATTGGATCAAAAGAACCTGCGTAAATAGCGATGTGTTCACTCATGAAGGTTCAATTGTACGGGGAAATAGGAATAATCGTCATAACCCGAACCTAAATTGGTAGTAATGGTTTGCAAATGGACAAACAATATTCGACAGTAAGAGGGATTTAGGGCTTTTCTATCTCCTCCATTGAAACGGCCCGCACCACGCAGCGGGTCAATCTTCTCCCCATCGGTCGAGCCTCCAATCGACCAAAAAACAACCCCCACCTGTAAGGGTGGGGGTTTGTTTTTTAATCTATTTAACAACGAGTTATACGGTTGCAACCTGTGGAAAATCAACAACAGTTTCGTTCACGTGGTTATACAACGAAGTGAAGGTCATGATTGAAATACCCGCTACTACTTCAATTGCTGCCTCGGTGTTGAACCCTGCATCCATAAACGCCTCAAGTGTTTCATCGCTTACGTTTCCATGCGTATTAAGTGTTTCGGAGGTGAAGTTAATGAGTGCCTGTGTTTTAGGATCATCGCTGTGACGACGGCGAATGTTCAAGCAATCATCTTCAGTGAGTCCCAAACCAGATGAAACCATTGTGTGCGCAGCGGTGCAATACTCGCAGTGCAAATTTTCAGCTGTGAGTAGTTGCACAACCTCACCTTCTTGTGGGGTAAGGGCACCACCCTTTGAACCCTTGACCCATGCCATAAATGCTTCAAAAAGCGATGGGTGTGCGGCGAGACCTTTGTAAATGTTGATTTGCTTCGCTTTAAGTGGTCCGTTGAGCAAATCTGCACCAGACCCTGTGTCTGTTGTAGGGTCAATATTTGTTAATCGTGGCATATGTGCCTCCTTTTCTTTCTTTTCTTTGCATTAAAGCGTAGAAATATCTCGATATGTAGATTGTATCAAGAAGTTTCTGGATTGAAAGCGAGTTCACTAAGACCCGCAGAATCTAAAATCATCCTGAAATTGTCTGAAAACACAAAATTATGTTCTGGGAATTCGGTACCAGCCATGTTGTTGTCGATGTGGCTAAAAAGTAGTTCGACACGACCGATTCTCTCCCACGCTTCCCCACCAGCCACTCGACGATTGATTGTTCCAGACGTTGATGCACCACCAACGTCGAGCTGGTCAATTGTTGCTTCGTATCGAATGGTGTCTCCAGCAGTCACATCGCAATCAAGTGACGCCTTCGCAATTTTTGCGAGGACGACCTTTTCTTTGAAACGGGAAGTTGCCCCCACAAGAATACCTGCCGTTTGCGCCATACCTTCAATCATGAGTGAGAATGGCAAAATAGGCTTTCCGTTAACAATATGGTCATGCAACACATCTTCTGCAAGCGAGACGTTTTTAATAGCAACAATACGCTTGTTAGCGTTGTGTTCAATAATACTATCAATCCAAAGCCATCGCATAGTGGTGTTAATTGCCGAGTTTTAACTCAACAAAATTCACAAGCGAGTTAACAGTAATGAGATCGCCAATTTTGGAAATATTGCGATCACCATTTTCTAGAACAGAGAAATCAACGTGTTGCATGCGGTCTTTGAGCATTGCAAGGCCGGCATCAGTGAGACTGCCGTTGGCAACCCAGTCTGCGTTTTCGGTGAGATTTTCTGGAAAAAGTTCGCCTTGTGAAATTTTAAAATCAAAGGTTTTTTCTAACCGAAATACAATATCAAGAAAATCAATGGATTCAGCGCCCAAATCAGCAGTTAAGCTTGCTTCAGGGGTCACCTCATCCTCATCTACACCTAGGGCATCATCTAGAACTTCTTGGATTTTTTGAAAAATATCATCGCGGCTCATGACCGTCTCCTGTTGTTGTAATATTAAGACATGCGAACAGGGCGTATAGTAAACCGTCCTGCGACCGCTGTCTGCGTTTCTTCAGTGTCATTTTTAAGAACGGTGCCGGTTCCCTTGAGAGAAACTGAGCCGTCCGAGTTTTCTTTGAGAACATGAACCTCGCACCTTAATCGGTCGCCCGGCTTGACCATCGCTCCGTATTTGATTGCTTTTACTTCGGTTAAAACGAGCCGCTCTCCGTCTTTAGAACACAGACTCGATGCTGCTTGCACCATTGCTTCTAGCATCATGACTCCAGGCAAAATTGGAAAACCAGGAAAGTGATCCCCAAGGTACTCTTCGGCCCGTGTAACCTGCTTGATAGTCACAATTCGGTCCTCGTCTTGTTTGAGGATTTGGTCTACAAGATCAAACTTCATAGGGCGTAATTATACCCTCCACCCACAAAGGGGTCAGACCACTTTGAGGGGCTTGGCAAATGGGCAAGATTTAGGTATGCTGTGGCGTTCTGTAGCCCACTTTGAACAGGGCTTTTACACTGTTATAGAACTCTAAATCACGGATTCAACAATGTCCACAAATGGCACAATAATTCAAGTCATTGGTTCAACATTTGACGCTCAATTTCCAGCAGATAATCTGCCAGAAATTTACAATGCACTCGAAGTTGAAATCGACAACGCTGGTGAAAAAACAAATCTAGTTGGTGAAGTAA
>PVBE011389214.1_pt1 | contig 31894 bp, 39 predicted proteins | sample 1631181 | NCBI WGS metagenome assembly PVBE01 (sample SAMN08397723, study PRJNA350692) | Marine metagenome, whole genome shotgun sequencing project. | isolation source: water | place: Pacific Ocean | collected 2012-04
ACAAAGTGGTCCGTCTGATTCGAAATCACCTTCCATCATACGCATTGATTTCATGATGTTCCAAATGCCACGCTCGGCATCACTCACATTATCTTTGCCATTCTTATACCAACCAGTGCCGCCGCCAAATTCGAGCGTGATCTGACAGACCCCTGCACCTTCAATAGCCTCCTTAGAAGCACCAGAACCAAAAGTACCTGGCGGAAAATAACCTGCCTGATCCAGTCCGAAAGCTAATACTATTTTTCTGCGCCTTAATTCAAGTTCAGTAGGATTGTCGGGGTCTTTCTCCGCACCAAACAGTACATAACGCTCATATGCAGTCCGAGCTCCCGCATGAAAATCGATCATTATATCAGCGCGCTTGATCACCTCTTCAAAATATGTGTGAGCTATCTGTGCCGGTACACTTCCAGTCGCAGATCCCGGGAATAATCGACTGATATCTGTGCTACCTATACGGATCCCACGCTCACCTAGATCAAAGCCAACTCGGTTCACTACCGGCACCGCGATAACGGTACCCCTAAATTTCTTTGGGTCCAGTTTCCCAATCAGATTCAAAATAGCTACTGACCCAATGATCTCACCACCATGGATCGCCCCCTGCACCAATAACGTTGGTCCAGGCTCAGCTCCAGCAAAAACATGTACTGGTATATCAGGCCCTAACCCAGACCTAGATTTAGCCACTTCCAAGTATCCAAAAGCATGCTCTCCCGGCTTAGCCTCTATATTGCCTACTTTCATTGTTCGGTCTCCTTTCTTTTAGTTAAGTGGCATAATCCACTAGTCTAACGAGACAGTATGAGTATAGAACTGATGCCTAATCCCAAGCCAAGCAGTCTTGCTGCAGTCACCGGTTCACGATACACAATAATAGACAGAATAACAGCCACAAGCACTGACATACCAGAGATCGGAAAGAGAACACTACCTTGGCCGCCCATTTTAAATGCGGTCAATAAGGCAAATACACCTATTGCCCCGGCCATACCTCCAAACATAGCTACACCAGTCATTCTAAGCGATAATTCAGGCGGGTGTCTCTGCACAAAGTGAATAATGATTGCAACCGACCCAAAAGCAATACTTTGAGCAACCATATAAGTTGGTCCATAACCCTCATTAGCGCCTGCCACCTTAGAAAAAAATCTGATGATACCACCGCAACCGAGAGTAATAAGCGCAAGCACAATTGGTGTATTCATATTTGCTCCAATATTTGAGTGTGATTTATAGTGTAATACTACTACAATTCCAAGAAAGAAATTACGACCTGTACCAATAACGCTATAATTACTCTATGAAACCTATCAACTCAGTGCAATTCAGTTTGCACACATCTTCAGATAAATTTTCCGTTTGGCTACACATAGAAACTTCAAACATAGACACCTTCAACTTCCAAATGCCGTATGGTGGTGCTATTGAGATACAGAAGCCAGAGTTGGATCGGTACCGAGCCCGCACTGTATGCAGATATCATGCAATAAGAGAAGTCACTCTAGACAGTGCCCTTAGTAACTATTCTGATGAGGAAGATAGTTTTGATGGCGAAACAGTAGTATTTGGTACAGACAACGAATTAACAGGCATACTGACCAAAAACGTCTTCACCTTCATAATTTTTCCAGTAGACGAACAACTTAACCACCTAAATATCAGAGCCCAGTGTTGGTGCGACTGTGCATTTGCTGGGTTCTCACACATACTTAACTCTATAGCCGATAAACACCCTGAGGTACGTACAACCATAAACAAACATCAGGAGACGTTTAAGCAGTGAATTGTAGTAAACCACATATATTGCTCTTCATAATTCTCATCCTGGCAGCGTGCGCACCAACACCAGAGGAAATGTCAAACGCTGCCCTCGAAACATTTTCAGAACAAATTGAGATTGCCGCAACTATACAGACCGAAATCGACTCTATACCTACCTACATGAGGGGCGTATGGTTATGTACGTACGAAGAAACTGCACGCTATGACGACCTAACTACTGAAAAGATCGAAACGTTACCGTGCACAGTATCTGTTGAATACACTGATAGATTTGCCGTAGTAAGCGCCAATGGAATCCCCAACCATGATTTTGAGTCAGGGCCTGGATGCTGCGCCGAACCACAACAATATGTCTGGCGTATTCCACTCCAGCCCATAATGGCTTCTGAATCCAAATTTGCACCGGAAAGAGGCGCCGTAGCCATATCAGTTAATGGAGTACCTTTTTACGGACCCGAGGACGGCCCTGGAGGTGATGCAGTAGCAGCGCATCACGACTACTATGTTGAGGATAGACAGCCTATTAGCCTAGGTATTTGTGGAGGGCATGCTGGCCCCGGAGGGACATATCATTATCACTATGATGCTAGCTGTGTGCATTGGCATCCAGATGAACCTGAAACATCCTGGGAAACATGGTCAACCGACTTGTTGCAAGACGATGAAGTCTCTCCAGTCATTGGCTTCGCATTTGATGGTCATCCTATATATGGGCCCTACGGATACGATACTAACGGTAAACTAAAAGAAATGGCATCTAGTTATCGCCTGAAACAAGGTCATACTGGACAGGGAGGAATAGATGACTGGGAGTACGTCAAAGGGCTTGGAGACTTAGATGAATGTAATGGTCTCCTTTCTAAAATACCAGCATCCAAGGAACCAACTTATCATTATCATGCAAGTATCATAAGCGGTTCCGGTGAAATCGGTTTTCCGTATTTCATACTATGTTACGCAGGGGAACCAGAATTGTCTAATTTCCAATCTGTTCGATAATCTCACAAATCAATTCAAATCAAAGGAGAAAAGCTATGGAATTTCATGTACATGCACAACCGGAAGACATTAGTCGTTACGTCTTTTGCCCAGGCCATCAAACGCGCGCAAAACGCATTGCAGATCATTTCCAAGACGTAAAACTTGTTCATGATGATCGCGGAATTGTGGTCTACTCTGGTACATACCACGGGGTCTTTATGACTTCATGCGGTACCGGTATGGGTGGGCCTGCCGTAGGCATTGCCCTAGAAGAATTGGCAAACCTAGGCTCAGATACTTTTATAAGAGTCGGATCATGCGGTGTTTTTCAACCAGGGCAACAACCTGGCGATGTAATTATTTCTACGGGAACATTTCGCGCTGGCGGAACTTCACTTACCTATCTACCTCTGGCATTCCCAGCTGTACCAACATTTGAAGTATTACGGGAACTAGTTCGTGCAGCAGAAAGCCTAGAATTACCTTATATCACTGGAGTAGGCACTGCGGGAGATGCGTTCTATTCTCCGGCAAAGGTCACAAACAGAGATATGTTAGTAAACGCCAATGTAGTTTCGGCCGAGATGGAAAGTGACGCACTTTATATCATCGGACAGTACCGCAATTGGCGCACTGGTGCGATATACACATCTGACGGTAGCTCCACCGAAACTAAGCCTGAATGGGGAATGGAACAATATCACAATGGTGAGGGAAATTGCATCGAGATTGCCCTCAAAGGGATGTTATCTCTAGCGCAAAATGACAATGCTGGTTAGTGCTTATACGCAAGATTTTTATACGTAACTGCGGATTGTTGTCGCTACTAGGGATATGTTTCTTCGTCTGGAGAGTTACTCCAACTCTGTAGTGTTTGCCCGCCGTCAATCAATAAAGATGAACCAGTAATGTGTCTGGCATCATCAGAAGCAAGAAAGGCAACCGTTGCCGCAACATCTTCAGGCTGACCCACTCGTCGTAATGGTATCCGATCAGAAAATTTACCAAAAAACTGTTTCCAGGCCTCGGGGTCCTGGTCTCCTTGACGGAAGCTCAACTGTGTCTGGATGATACCTGGACAAATAACATTGACCCTAATATTGTAGCGGCCTAACTCTAGGGCCAGATTACGACCCATCGCCTTCACTGCTTCCTTACTGGTCATATAGGGACCCGATCCAAGTATAGTATCCCAACCACCGGTTGAAGAACCCATTAATACTAAAGCCCCCCCACCAGCCTCTATCATGGCAGGAACTGAAGCCTTACAGGTAAGCATCATCCCACGCAAGTTGACATCAACAACTCGATCCCACTCTTCAATCGACATATCCACAAATTCTGTCTTATTACCGCCGACACCCGCATTAGCAAAAACTACGTTTAGTTGACCATAGGTATCCTGCGCGGTTTGCACCATAGCTTTGCAATCATCAATACTAGTTACGTCAGCTTTTACAGCTTTAGCTTGAGATCCAATCTCATCTGCCACTGCCTCGGCACGCTCCAGGTCGATATCAGCTATCACCACCCGGGCACCTTCTTCAACAAAACGTAATGCACTTGCCTTACCTAAACCACCACCGGAGCCGGTAATTAATACAACCTTATTTTCGAACCTATTCATTAGCAGATCTCCATTTGATGTTGCGCAGGAGGCGTATTACGGCTCTTTTGCACCACAAGTTGCCCATCAATTATTACCCCTGAAATCCCGGGTGTATCTCCAATACGTATTGTCTCCAATGCATCTTTAGCTGCACTCCCAATCGGAGCATCCATAATAACAAGATCTGCTTCCAATCCAGGGGCAATACGTCCTGCAGAAAGCCTATAAACATCAGCTGTACTACCTGTAGCCATTGCTATTGCCCGTTCAGGGGCTATAGTACCCAAAGCGCTCACCCAAGCAACTGTCCGCAATATTCCAAGTGGAATTACACCTGTACCAGACGGCATATCCGTACCAATTATCACTCGTTCGAGAGCCTTGTTCTGACGTGCCAGCTCGATTATCTGCGGAATGATAGCTACATTGCCGCATTGAATGATTTCAAGCGCAGCATCTGTCTCAATGATGATACGCTCAATATCCTCCAACGTCGCAGCAGTTGGCCCACCATTTAGGTGTGAAGCTACATCAGGATCAACTTTTATAACGTGTTCAGCTCGGATAGCGTCACTTCCAGGAATAGATGCACCTCCAACATGCATCATAACTGTCATCTTATTGGTTTTCGCCCACTGGACCATCTCGGCTATCTTATCCCAATCGTGATAATCCCCTAAGCCGACCTCACCCAGATGTCTTACGCCTGCACCGGCCATTTCTCTAAAATCAGCCTCAGTGAGCCCCGCTTGCAAAAGCAAACCTCCACCTTGCACCTTCATGCCACCAGGTCGGTAGCTACTCCATGATTTTGCCCCAACTATCGCCATGGATTTCGTGCCAATAGCACCGGTGGGACGCCCTGGCATATGTACCTCACCAGCTGATATCATGCAAGTAACCCCCCCGTGCACACAACTAGCTATAAAATCAACCATCTTTTGTCGGGGAGTATAGTCACCAATGACCGGATGCACATGAGAATCGATCAAACCGGGACAGATAGTAGTCCCGTTTGCATCTATCCTAATCATTCCCTCAACAGCATCAAGATTTGAGCCAACCTCAACGATCCTACCGTCATCGATCAATATTGAGTCTCCTTCCAAAATGGGAGTGCAAAAATCGCCAGAGACGATCTGACCAATGTTACAAATTAACATAGCGCTCATGATGATATCCTCTACTCTTCACCAAGCACAGTCATAACTTGCTTAAGGTTAGTAACATCACCATAGTGCGTTTCTATATCATACAATGTCACCTCTTGCGCCTGATTACTGGTAGCCATCACAAGATCTTCAGGTACTAAAACCTTGTAACTCAGGAAGAATGCATCATGCACAGTAGATCGCACGCAAATGTTCGTTACGACCCCGGTAACTATCACTGTATCAATGCCCCGTTCGCGCAGATTGAGATCAAGGGTAGTTTGGAAAAATCCGCTATAGCGTCGTTTAGAGATGATGATATCGCTCGCATCGACCGGAATTTCATCCACTATCTCTGCACCCCACGTTCCGGACAAACAATGTACAGCTCGAGTTTGAAATAGGCTATCGTCCGGAGGAAGGTCCTGGTTTAGCCAAAAAACTGGCATGCCTTTATCTCTTGCGGCACTAAGCAGTTCTCGATGCGGTTCATACAGTAAATCTCCCCCATCAAGTACCATTGCCCCACCATCCGAGAAAAAATCCTTGAGCATGTCTACTACAAGTACCGCTGTAGTAGATGGATCAAACGCGATTGAATCTGTTTTAGCTTCACTGGACTGTTTTTCTGAAAATGTATTTGTTGTAACCATATTTCATATTCCTTATTGCTAAATTTACTCGATCAATACCTAAGCCTACTGACTGATCCACCTAGGTAAGTCCGTCTTCTCCCTTTATATCCTCTAATACCAATCCACCCACACGAGCATGTGGTCTACCTCCATCTGTGACGGCAATTATCACTACTATCTCATCTGGAGCTGGAGCATCACTAACGCGAAATTCCATTGCATCGAAATGCGAGCGCACTTTCATGGCATCCTTGTAGTGCAGAGGCACATCAATAACCGTACCTGGACCACCTTTTTTCTTGGCAGATGGAATAATTGCCGTGCCTCCGTTCACTGCCTCGCGCAATGGTCCACCCAAACGTGGATGCATCAGTGCTGCTGCATGTTCCAGTTCCCCGTTTACACCCACAATAACAGCCTTACCATAGCTGTGTGGATCGCCATTAAGCTGCGACACTGCTGTCTCACCGAGCAATTTACCTAGTTCTTCACCCGCCTCAATAAGTTCTGTCAATTCATCTACATAACGTCCAGCATAAGGATTTTTAATTACCGCCCCACTAGCTACCTTATATAATGGCTTACTAAGTTTACGAAAACCCTCTTCATACACCACCTCAACGACAGTTTGGATTCGCATTAATTCCATTGGTAATTCTCCCATGAATAATTCGCTTCGTAGCCGATTATAGTCTTGGCCTTAGTTGTATCGATCAAAGCCTGATTACCTTCAAACTCTAAGTTGACCTTAGCCTGCGGATAATATTCGCTGATCAACTTGGATGTATCTTGTTTCATAAAGGTATTATTTGCGCTTACAAATATTTCTTCATGCCCAGTGATTTCGGCGTCGACACTCAGCATACAAGCCCGACCTACATCCCTTGTATCGATATAACTCCATAAATTTGATGCTCCACCCGCTGGATCGTCCCAGAAGGGAGTAAGTGTGCTTTTGAAAGTCTCCGGGGTGTGGATCCAGGGCAAACGCAAGCTCACTACAGCTAAGTTTCCAACAGCTCGCCTGACAAAAGCCACCGCTATGTCCTCCCCCAAAGTTTTCGAGAGCGCATAAGCATCTTGCGGTGCTCGTGGATGTTCTTCATTGATCGGAAAGTATTCTAATGTAACAGGTTCATATGAAAACGGAAGCCCCAACACCGACACACTACTGATATAGACGACCCGCGCAATACCAAGGGTAGCAGCCACTTCTAGTACATTGAACGTCGCCATTATGTTCGTGCGAAAAACTTGTTCTGGGGTGTGATTAACAGGACGTGGGATCGCCGCAAGATGCACAATAGCATCGGCACCATCACACGCCCCATAAACCTGTCCTAGGTCACCACAATCCACAAACCGGTATTCGGTGATGGGTTCAGGCAGTGGAACACGATCTAGGCTAACTACTTCATGCCCACACTCAAGAAGATGTCTTACAACCGCAAATCCAGCCAGACCACTACCGCCAGTAACTACTATTTTCATAATTTACCATCCTCATCACTCACAGGCTCCATCCAATCTGGTCCTCCGACAGTGGTCACACTCAGATGGGCCATATCCTTACCATCGACAGCACCGTGCCAATGTTTCTCGCCAGGAGGAATATGAATAGCATCACCAACTTGCGCCACAAGCTTTTCGCCAGCCTCGTTGCCAAAGCGACACTGTCCCTCTACAACATACAGGATCTGTTCGCCAGGATGTGTATGCCAATGGGTTAAGGCACCATCCTCGAAACGCACTAACGCTAACTGCACACCTTCCTTTTCCTGCATACTCATAATACGCTCTAAATGCACAGTGCCGGTAACTTGCTCATTAACACCATGGCCGTGTTCTGCTTCCGGGACGAATTTCATGATATTCTCCTCAACAATTAATATCTTGCGCTGCTACATCCAACCAATATACCACTCCCAAACAGTACTAATAGTCCGGCCAGACAACACTCTCGGAGTCGTTGTCATCGTCGCTCTCGCTGTGAACATCTGTATCCACATCAACCTCTACGTCTACATCTAAGTCAACTTCCATTTCAGGGGCATCGTCCCAATCAGCATCTTCGTCACTTTCTTCGGCAAATACCAGATCTGCTGGTATCTCCCTCTCATACAATGCACTATTCGGGTCCATTGTGGCAGCGAGCGCTTCGTCATATGTCATGTTCGTATCAAAAGACCCTGCCTTAGAGCCATGGCTGCCCACTTCACCCTTAGGGTCTTTCAGCCAATTAGAGTCGTCATCAGAGCCCAATTCTTCTTTAGAGTCTTTCAGCCAACTAGGGTCATCTGCGCCGCCAAGTTCTTCTTTAGTCCCTTGCCCTTCTATTGGAGTCTTGTCCCTACCAATACCTTGCTCAGCTTTGGTACCGCGATCATCACTTTCACCCTCGTCCCTGCCTATACCATACTCAGATTTAGTGCCACGATCCTGTCCTTCTGCCTCTTCTCTACCAATACCGTGCTCGGCTTTGGTACCACGATCCTGTCCTTCTGCCTCCTCTCTACCAATACCGTGCTCAGCTTTAGTGCCGCGATCGTCACCCTGTTCCATATCACCTTTACGCTCAGCCATAGTAAACCTCCTTACCAATTACAATTACGAAAGTCTGCTTAACGTTCCTCAACAGTCACCGGACTACGTATCTTCTGTTTTTCGCACCCAACAATCTTTCGATCGATGCGTACTATCACAATAAGGCATAGTTTCTGACAACCCACATCGACAGAACGATCTTTTACCATTTACTATTTCTTTAGTACCATCCTTGTGAACTAAAGTGTACTCACCAATAATCTTGAGTGAATGACTTATCCTTACTTCGACCATCCCAAACCTCCTGATCTCCTTTCTTGACGCTTTTATATTATATTGCATAATCGTTTTGACCTTGCTGCTGGTACGATGCAAGTGTATATTACTAGAAATCATATAGCTACTGGCGTCACTCGTAATATTAGTAACAGTGGTGGCTTTATTATTTACAGCCCAAAACTTTGCCTATGGCACTATTACCTCTACTGCTCGCGCTCATCTCAGCTGTACTCCATGTAGCCTGGAATATATTTGCGCGTAGCCAGCGTGACGCAATCTTTTTCTTACGACTCAATCTTATCTCTTCAGTGCTGGGTTTGGTGCCCGCGCTGATACTTGAATATCAAGGCTCAGCGATAATACCATTAGTCTGGCCATATTTGATCTTAGCGGGCATTGGCCAAGCACTATATTATCTAGGTCTAACCAATGGTTATCTCAGCGGCACTTTCACTGTGGTATATCCGCTTTCACGAGCAATACCTGTATTGATCATAGCGCTATTAGATGTAACTCGTAACCAACCCCCATCACCTATGGGATGGACAGGATTGATACTAATTGTAATTGGATGCTTGCTAGCTCCCTTGACATCCGTGCGTAATTTTTCGATCAACATGTATTGGAATAAAACTACAGTTTGGATCGGTGTAGCAGCGCTAGGCACCATCACATATACCGCCGCTGATAGTGCTGCAGCACGACTGATCCACACAGGACTTGAAAGTGCTACTCGTTACCACATAATCTCCTTATTCTTCGGGCTAATAGCCTACTGGCTCACACTATATATTTGCAATACATCAGTACAGCTTAGAGCAACTGGTAAAGATTGGGGGTCAGCAGTGGCAGCCACCTTAGCTATGTTTGTTTCTTATACGCTCGTATTATGGGCATATCAACTTAGTCCACAAAGTAGTTATGTTGTAGGCGTTAGGCAGGTAAGTATTGTCCTTGGCGCAATCGCAGCAATAGTTATATTTCGCGAGCCAGCAGCCCGTATCCGATTGTTAGCGGCAACTATCATCACAACCGGCGCCATTTGTATCAGTTTTGCATGACATAAATTTGCTACACAATGCCGACTATTTAGCATTCTTGTTGTTAACTTACATCTTTACCAAGGGATATTGATCGTGCTCAGTCTATAGCGGAAGAGTTCGGCCCCAGAGCCATCGCTGTTAAGACAGATGTGACTATTCCTGACAACTGTACTTCTATCGTGCTCACTGGCTCCCTGAACCCCGGGGTATAACGTCTATGTAATGGAAATACCCTCGCGAATCAGCTCATCTGTGGTCTCTGTAATGCTCTCATGTAATACGGCTACCATGGTATCAATTTGTTGTCTGGTAAGCACAAGTGGTGGTGACATGATGTTTAGATGCCCGATCGGTCGAATGATTACTCCACGGGCTTGACAGTGTTGTGCAATACGTTTCCCGACGTCTACCTCTGCGGGCAAGAGAGCTTTCGTTTCTTTGTCTGCAACGTTCTCAACACACATCATAAAATGACTGCCGCGAACATCTCCTACGATAGGATGCTTCAACAATGTCTTAAGCTGCTCTTCAAAGTAGGGACCAACCTCACGGACATGGTTGCATATATTGTCTCGTTCCATAATCTCTATGTTCTTCAAGCCAGCTGCGCAAGAAACTGAATGTCCAGAGTAAGTGAATCCATGCGTGAATAGTGCGCCCTTAGATTGGGGAACACTTATCACATCATATATTTCTCTAGACAGTATGGTGGCTGATAGAGGAAGATAGCCTGATGAAATTCCTTTAGCGCAAGTGATTACATCTGGAACAAAATCAAACATCGCTTCAGATGAAAAGAAATGTCCTAGACGACCAAAACCAGTCACAACTTCATCCGATATATATAGCACTTCGTAACGATCGCATATTTCTCTCGTACGTCTATGGTATCCATCAGGTGGTACTATCACCCCACCAGCACCCATTATCGGCTCGGCAATGAAACAAGCCACATTCTCAGGACCAAGTTCAACTATCTTATTCTCTAAATCCTTAACCTTTGCATCACAGAACTCAGATTCAGTCATTCCATCCGGACGCCTATAAGAATTTGGCGCGGGAATATGATGTACTAGGTCAGGAACCAGATCAAATCCTTGGTGATCAAATGCGACACCTGTCATGGACATTGCAAGGTAAGTACTTCCATGATAACCATCTGTACGCGCAATAATTTTTTTCTTATTATTCTTGCCCAGTCTGTTGAAATAGAAACTGATAATACGAATTGCTGTATCATTCGACATCGATCCACCAGTTCCGAAGAATACTTTATCCAGCGTACCGGGTGTGAGTGTCGCCAATTTTGCAGCTAGCTCGGCAGCCGGTGGTGTAGTGTGCGCACCAAAAGTTGAGTAGTATGGAATCTGTTTCACTTGATCCGCTATAGCTTCAGCCATTTCCTCGTTTGCATAGCCAATATTTACACACCACAATCCACCGATACCATCTATATATTTGTTGCCTTCAGAGTCAAACACATACGCTCCGTCTGAGTTGGACATTACAATGGATCCTTCTTCCTTAAAGGTGGAAAAGTCAGTCCAAGGATGAATGTAGTGCTCTTTGTCCTTGCTCCAGAGGGTTTTAGTATCGTAAACAGTTTTTTTGGCCACAATTGTGCTCCTTTGCTGAAAATTCCGCAGTTAGAATAGGTTTATCAAACATTCTTCTCATATCCACGTAACACACTGACAACATTCTCGCCCATTTCGGTTATATCATAACCACCTTCCAGAACAAACAAGGTCGGTAGATTTTGACCAGCAATCATTTCGCCCAGTATGCCATAGTCATGACTTCTAAGTTTAAAAAAGCTAATGGGATCATTTTCGAATGTATCCACACCTAGAGACACAACAAGTGCCTTTGGTTGAAAAGCTTGGATTTGAGATAGAGCATTTCTTAGTGAAATCTGCCACTCTGCGAATGTCGTCCCTCGTGGCATTGGATAATTGTAGTTGAATCCTGTTCCAATTCCTCGCCCTTTTTCGTTAGCATAGCCTAGGAAATGAGGGAATGCCTCTTCGGGGTCTCCATGGAGTGAACAGCAAAGTACATCGTCACGTTGATAGAATATGTCCTGGGTCCCGTTACCATGGTGAAAGTCAACATCAAGGATTGCTATTTTTTGCATACCATTGTCTCTTAGCCATTGTGTGGCAATAGCCGCATTATTGAGGAAGCAATAGCCTCCGAACATGTCGTGGGCGGCATGATGGCCAGGTGGTCTACAGAGTGCGAATACAACTCTTTCGCCTGAAGCTAGCATAGCTGCACCCGTCAAAGCTACATCCTTGGACGCTAGCGCTGCCTCCCATGTCCCCTCTGTTATTGCGGTCTCGCAAGCCATCGAGTAGTAGCCTAATTTGCCATCAATAAATCGAGGAAGTCGCTGTTGCATCCGTCGTGCGGGCCACACAGTCGCAATTGCCTCGCCCTTGTAACCTGTTGCTTTCCACTCTTCCCAAGCATTTTCCAGGAATTGAATAAAGTTGGCATCATGAACAGCAAGCACCGGTTTCATTCCGTGATCAACAGGACTGATTATTGGACCAATCTGCGCGGAGCGAATAGCGTCTAGTACAACCTGCGCGCGCGATGGCCTTTCGAACGGTTCAACTAGCTCGCCTCCATACAGTTCAGTACGAGAATTTCGAAGTTTATGTTTCTCAGAATAGATAGTTTGAATTTGTCTAGTACCTGTTTGTCAGTCTTGATTTCAAGCGCATTTGTAATAATAAAAATCGAGTTTTCGCGGTAGCCGAGTTGCTAGTCATGTTACAAGAAAACCACCCATATGTGGATGGTTTTCTCTATAAACATAAACCCTAGAAACTACTTACATGCCATATTCCAACCTAGCCTACACGCATAAACGGTATGAACCAGATAAGTAACACCCACAATCTGGGTCATAGTACCCCCTAATCCACTGTTCACAAATCCAATTATTGAACATGCCACAGCCAAGACCGCAACCCAAATTGCAACAGTATTGAACGTGCCTTTATATTCATCACGAGATCCCATAGCGCTAAAAGTAATTAAAAACGACAGCGTGAAAAATATGCCGGACATACTGAAAATAGACCATTGCGCATATATTGCATCAATTCCCATGTCCGGATTATTTACCACTACAATAGGGAATCCATTAGCGTACGTATAACCAGCCAGAGCAATCAACATCATTGGTTTAGCATACCGAGCCAACGCATCACCATTACCACCATCACGCATTTCATCCAATATATGGAACACACCGTAAACCAACATAAAAAGTGCGATCGGAATAATCAACGAAGTAATAACAGTAAGCGATCCGCCAGCCACCCATGCATCCTTGTTAGCTGCCGCATCACTCCAGTCAACACCAGCCAAAATCACCAATTGCTGGGCAAAATAGCAAATCAATGTAATCACTGGGCCATACATAATTGAATAACCAGCCATCCTTTTAGCAGACATATTTCTCATAAAAACTCCCACCTTATAGGCGATAACAACCGTTTACATTTATACCATGCAGATACTTCCTAATTCATATACTAGGTAACGTCGTTACAAGGCGTAGGCTCACTGTCTAGCACACCTGCTTCGTCCATGATTCCAGTTTCCTGAATATGTTTCATAAACTCTTGCAACCGTGCTACATCCTCTACTTCTAAAACAGCAATCACTACGTTAGGATCTGCTTTACTTTGATATAGGTGTTTTTCTTCAATACCATACTCAAGTCGCGTATCCTTATTAGCGTCAAAAACTGATCTCCATTGGTCGTAGTCTTTTAGCGTATTCTTTATAACCATTATTGTACTCATTGCGACCTCCTATATGTATGTTCTGCAATTATTATAGTTGAAATTGATATACTGATTTGATTATTCACGCTAATTTTATTATAATGTCACGTTTCACTCTTTCGACGGCTCACAACGAGGCACAAATGCGAACTATCATAATAACTGTACTAATAACCACATTGATATCAGCTTGCGGACAAAGCTCAAGCCTGGCAACTCCGCCACCAGATGAGGCCAAGGTAATTGTAACAAATACACTTGACCCTACTGTCAACACCTCAGAAGTAAGTACATCGGTACCTACACTGACAGAAGCTATATCTACCGTCGCAATGATCACCTCAATATCAACAAATACACCAATACCTAATATTCAACCAACAGACCCCCAGACTGCCGTTACAGCAACTGCCAATCCATTACCATCCAATGAACCTGAAATCAAATCAGCAACTCTTGATACCAACACCGCCTCGAAAACAATCGAAAAAGTATTACAAGAAGTGATTTCAAGCCCTATTGACTTGCCTGACATAAGCTATTTTGCGAATAATAAATCTGACCGTTTCTTAGTCGATTTCGAGGATATAATCGCTGGCCATCCTCATGTAGGCCAACGTAGCCCTAAGCCACATAATGATGCCCAAGTATATTTCTCAAATTCAGACGAGCGTTGGCTGAATGCTTCTCAACCATCAGATTATCCACCCATATATGCAGTAGCTGATGGCATCATTCAACTGCCTGATCCACCAAACTATCCATACTTCAATATCATAGATCACACAAATTATGACCCGCCCTGGTGGCACGTTGGCTATACAATTGCCATCAGAGTTGCCACTCATGAAGACTACAATGTAAATTTTCTATACAGCATGGAACCATACGTAATCCTACACAACAAACCTAAAAACTTTTTTGAGGACTTTATCCTAGTTGAAGACCACCAACTGGTAAAAAAGGGTGAAATAATTGGTTACATGTACGTATCACCATTTGCTGACCGCCTCCACGGACCAAATTCACCTCATATAGCTTTCGCGCTAATGAGGGATCAAGCCGGACCGTGGGATGTATACGCACCCGCAATATTCACAGAAGAAGTAGTAACTCAATTTTCTGATTTATATAGAAATCCTTCTGAAGGCTGGAATAGCTCCAGCTACGGTCATGACTGGAGCCGAGGACGAGGAGTTCCAACCGGTATGGGTTGGATGATAAACTCATCCGAGAACCCATTTGGCGACTACCCTCTTGATGTCTTACTCTATGATGGCATCCGCGATAAAGACCTAAGCGGCACAGCCTATCTAGACAGTACTTCACTTGGTTTTGACGAGGCAGATGTTATATACAGCACCGAGGGTAATGGCAGCACTACTACCGAGGTGATTTCTTTAGATACTAACTGGCGCGCAATTGTCGCAAGCATAGGTGGCCCAGCTAGTTTCCATATAGTATTCCATGAACAAAATGGTCAACGAAAGTCACAAATATTCACCGTAAGTCCCGATCAAAATTTTTCAATGTCCGCTACTCGGCAAATGTCGCCAGGGTCAGTAGCATTTGAAATATCTGACACCGAAAATTGGGGTTGGGCAATTGTTATCGCATCAGCAGATGCCTCTATCAACATTCCAGGGCAAAACATTCCGGACGGCATTTGCCCGCCAGGATGCCCTCCATTACCCTAACTATTACAACCTCCTATCTACTCAAAACCTATCTATAACAGTCAGACCAACCGACTTGAATTCAGACATTGCGGGCAAATACAAAGGCACTTTATCCAGACTGATCGTTTCTCCCACAAGCTGTTGTGGATGAACCAAACCCTTCTGTACGATCTTCAACATATGAGGATAGCGATGGGCTTGCATACCATGACTTCCAATTACTTGCAGTTCTTTAGAAATCACACCATCCATAGCCACAAGCTGTCTACTTTCATCGCCAGTAAGCAATCCGATTTGGATATGTTTTCCGCCTTTACGCAGACAAGCTATAGAATTCTGACAGGTAATTGTGCTACCCAGAGCGTCAATTGAGACATGTGGTCCTCCATCACTAATTTGCTGTATATCCTCAACCACATCATTGTGCTCTAAAGCGTCGATAATGCTGTGTGCCCCAACAGTGAGTGCAAGTTTTAGCTTAGTTTTAGCAATATCAACCGCTATCACACGTGCACCAAGTGCAGAAGCGATCATTACTGCCGCCAAACCCACTCCTCCGCATCCATGCACTACTACCCACTCACCAGGAATCACGCCAGCTTGGTCAACCACTGCTCTATACGAGGTGGCAAAACGACATCCCAAGCTAGCTGCAGAAACAAACCCAATTTCATCTGGAAGCGCTACAATATTGACGTCTGCACGCCCAATTGCTACAAACTCAGCAAAAGAACCCCAGTGAGTAAATCCCGGTTGAAATTGGTCGTCACAAATCTGTTGATTACCATTCGCGCATTGCGGACATATACCACATGCACATACGAAAGGCACAGTTACGCGATCACCCGCACGTAGGTTACAAACCTCGTCACCAACATCGACAACAATACCTGCAAACTCATGCCCAGGCACATGCGGGAACTGTTGGATGTCACTATCATGCCCCATCCAACCATGCCAATCACTGCGACAAATACCACTAGCTTTAACCTCAATCACCACTCCATCTGAAGCAGGAGTTGGATCAGGTACATTTTCTACTGTAAGGGGTTCACAAAACTCGTGATAGAGGACAGCTCTCATTTATTCAGGGTATGTTTTTGTGGATACCATTTGGTTTTCTGTGCTTCCAGGAAGCACCTTTCATACTGTCAACTTTCTGCAACTTCTCATCGACTTGATCTTGAGTTATCTTGCCCGCCTCAACAGCAGCTTGAAGTTTTTCGCGCAAATACTCGGTATCCCACTGTTTCCATCTCTTAGCTTTCCTATTTGACATTGAGTCTAGCTTCCGATCAGCTTGTTCTTGCGTTATTTCGCCCGCTTCAACAGCAGCCTTTAGTTTTTCGCGCAAAACCTCGGCATCCCACTGCTTCCACCTCTTAGCTTTCCTGTTTGACATTGAGTCTAGTTTCCGATCGGCTTCCTCTTGTGTTATCTTGCCCGCTTCAACAGCAGCTTGAAGTTTTTCGTGTAGATATCCATCCCTGCCATATGTTTCATAAGTAGCGGAAACATTGATTAGCAATAAAACACCCACAGACACAGCAATACTTAATCGCATTAATCTATTTTTATCCACAAGTTTTTCTCTCAATCATATATAGCATTACGCCTTAGTAAAACAAAATATTATTTGCAACTAATACATATTATACTAACTTTCAACTAAATTAAATTGCCGACGACTTGATTCGGCAAAGTGATCCCCTCCTTATTCGCAAGCATATACATATTACACTTTTGCAATAGCCTATATAATAAGGTTTACACGAATATCCGATTCTATTCACAAGCAAATGTTAATTGGCATATCTCCAGTAGTTGGACCAGAGCTCCTATCTGTTTTGTACCGTATGGGTCATGGCGACGAAATAGTACTAGCCGATGCATTTTTTCCGGGCGACACTTATGGCCAACGATTAATCAGATCCGATGGAACATGCATTAGTGACCTTTTGAAGGGCATCCTACCTCTCATAAGCCTCGACACTTATGTGGATACTCCAATTACAATGATGGCCGCTGTGAGTGGTGACCACTTAGAACCTAGTATAGAACAATCCTACCAACAAACTATTCGCCACTTCTGGCCTGATACACCACCGGCAAATCACATCGAGCGCTATGAATTCTATGATCGAGCTAAACATGCCTTTGCTATAGTAATGACGGGTGAAATGGCTAAATACGCCAATATCATCTTACGAAAGGGAGTTCCAGACCCCGAAATAATCAACTCCAATCATAGTTCATATTAACTCAACTTCCTTGTGACTTCTAAGCTGCGGTAGTTCTCTTTACTTTTACTATATTCAAAGATCCTTTTCCATATCTACATCATCACCAAACATAACTGTAGTCATGTTTACTATATCGAATTCTGTTTCTACAAAGTGATGCTCTTGCTCGTCATCATCTTCCTCAGTCTTATGTTTTTGTTGGTCATCTCCATCCTCATTAGAAATAATTTCATCAAAGCCTATTTCGCTGTCATTCTCCTGTTCGTTACCATCCACAAGTACCTCCATGACAATATAATCAATTTCTTAAACTTACACAGCGCAACTAAACAACCGTTGCGCTGTGTCTTCTAAAAGGACGGGTTGATTCAACTTGCAGACTATATCTCAACAAGATCAAATACTCATTGCAGACAAATTAAGTTACTGTAAAAAGCGTCAACCCTTCCCACTTTAATTCAGCTTAACAAATGGAACTTCTACACACCATCAAGTTCCAGGAGGACTATAGTCAACTCCCATCTTTACAGCACGATCAACCTCTTCGGGCTCAATCAAAACAACAACACTTGATGTGATACTTCCACTAGCATTGGAAAATAATGATAATGCCGTAGCACCCACATTGTCCGGAATATCAGCTATAAGATAAAAATCGTGATCACCTAATGCAAGGTAATACGATTCCATGGTGCCGCCGACACCTTCTAGCGCCTGTTTTGCAGCATCACGCCTCTTAGTACCACCGTCCTTAAGTAGACCGTCCAACCCAGCTTGAGTATATGAACCCTGAATCAAATATTTAGCCATTTCTGCCTCCTATATATTGGATAAGTTTTTATACAAACAACATGTGTGATAGTTAACCAACAGTATATTTTGTTATACTACTTCGAATCAAATCAATAATCTCTCCATCTTTACCATGCCTTCGAAGCAAGTTTTTAGAAAACACAGTTTCATCATTTACATCAACTTCAAACTCTCTATCGCACGCAGTAATTAACATAACGGAATCTATATCATGCTGAAATTCTGTCAGTATATCGGCCACTAAACTAATCGCCTTAGAGACATTTCAAAACAAAAGTTGTATAGTCGGTTTCACAGCTTGTTTGTATCATCCATTGGAGTGTTTGTCAATTATTATCTACTTACTGATGCAATAGTCAAATGTTAGTATTCTGACTATAATATATTACTCGATATTGTTGTTACATATGGTATATCAACATACTCAAACAGGATTGCTAACACGCAGATTACTGCGAGCTATCTCAGTAATTACTGCAGGGTCGGGATTTATCGTGGCTTTGCGAAGTGTGCTCAGATCCATACCATTATTAGCAAGTTCTGCAATAGTATATGCCTGCGCGCTATTGTTTGATTCGCTTACTGTCAAAGTATCAAACGGCCTTGTTGAAATACGTTTCGGCATAGGAATAATCCGCAAGCAGTTTGATGTAGACAATATTAAAAGTGCTAGCATCGTCAAAAATAAGTGGTATTACGGTTGGGGCATAAGATTCACACCACATGGTTGGCTATATAATGTTTCCGGCTTAGATGCAGTTGAGCTACTAATGCATAATGGTAAACAATACCGCATCGGAACTGATCAACCCACCGAATTACAAAACGCTATAAATTCGGTGCTACCGTAACCGTATACCTGCTATCTCTGATCATCTTGCAACAAGCAGGTTGGTGACGTCCACGTATATGATATGAAACTCGGTGTACCACGTCACTTATTTTTCGCACTACTGCTAATAGCTCTTGTACTAGTCACTACTAATTTGTTCAATACAAAATTTGTGAGTCACGCAGGTTTTCTATTTGCCCCAAGTTTCACCGAGCACACAGTCGACGGAAGTTTTAATGGTGCTGCGGATGTTTATGCTAGTGATCTCGACGGTGATGGTGATATGGACATCCTAGGAGTCGCCCAAGTTGCCAATGACATCACTTGGTGGGAAAACGACGGTGATGAAAGTTTTACAAAGCGCACTATAGACGGAAGTTTTAGCGGCGCTCGTGCAGTGCACGCAGCCGATGTAGATGGCGACGGTGACTTAGACGTATTGGGGGCAGCCGAGACCGCACAAGATATCACCTGGTGGGAAAACGACGGAACCCCTTCAGATGGAGGTTGGACTGAGCACACAATCGCTGGTAACTTTAACGGAGCCGTACAGATAATTGGAACAGATTTAGATGGAGATGCCGATATAGATGTACTGGGATTAGCATGGGGACCCACTCATGATATCGCTTGGTGGGAAAATGACGGTACACCTTCAAACGGAGGCTGGACCAAACGTACTATAGAAAACAACTTTCAGGATGCTCCAGGCCTCTATGCCACTGATCTAGATAGTGATGGTGATATTGATGTTCTAGGAGCAGCCCCCTCTCCCAATGACATCAAGTGGTGGGAAAATGACGGAACACCAGCAAACGGAGGATGGTCTGAGCAATGCATAGATTGTGGATTCAATGGCGTCAAAGCTGTTTACGCGACCGACATTGATGGTGATGGTGATGTTGACGTCCTAGGAGCAGGTACCGGTAGTGGTAAGCTTGCCTGGTTTGAGAACAACGGCAGCGAGACCTTCACTAAGCACGTTATCGCTACTTTTACTGGCGTCCGCGATGTTTACGCAGCCGATTTTGATATGGATGGCGATGTAGATGTTGTTGCGGCAGCAATAACCGCTGGAGATGTTGCTTGGTGGGAGAATGACGGCAACGAAGCCTTCACCAAACATGATATTGACACTAGTTACTCTCAAGCTATAGCAGTTTATGCCGCAGACATAGACGGTGACAACGACCTAGATATCATCGGGGCAGCATATGCCGCCGATGATATCACCTGGTGGGAGAATGATCACAATCCCACAGCTACACCTACTAATACGGCCACGCCAACTAATACTGCCACACCAACTAATACTGCCACTTCTACTCAAATTCCACCAACTAGCACACAACAACCACCTCAACCTACAAACACCACAGTTCCACCCACTAGCACACAAACACAAACTCACACTTCAACAGCTACCCACACGCCCACTTTCACTCCCACAAACACTGCGACCCACACGCCCACTCTTACTCCCACAAACACTGCGACCCATACTCTCACCAATACTGCCACTCATACACCAACTAATACTCCTACACACACACCCACCAGAACGCATACCTCTACTCTAACTAACACCCTCACTCACACATCGACTTCTACTCCGACCGCAAGCTCAACAGACGATCCCGATGATATCAACGTAGCGCCCAATATAAACAACACTCCTAATCCAAATATAGTACTCCCACCGATACCCACCTTAACACCTTTACCGCCAACCAATACTCAGAATCTACCTCCACCAGCAATATCAATAAACACTAACACCCCTACTACTACGGCTGCGCTTGTCACAAACACTCCATCAATCCCTACGCTTACTCCCCCACAAATAGTGAATGGTGGGGCAACTTTATTGCCCAATATAAAGATCGACTGGCGTATGCTAGAAAACGCAATACGTGAGCCCTTTGAAGATACGATAGAAAATATAAGGCAGATACGTCGTAATTCTAGAAGGATAACGGACAATATACGCTGGGCAGGAATAAATCAACCAATAGCCAAGATCGAATGGGATACTCCGAATTGGCCAATAACAACGGCGGATATTCCTGTAAACCCTCCCGAGGAGGACGCACTACAACCAACATTCCCAATACTGTGGCTAATAATAATACTAATCATACCGCTTATAGTCGCGATGTTATACGCACATTTCCTTTGCAAAAAGGAAATGAACAGCACCTGGCTACGCTATACACTGTCACAACTACCATTCATTGGAAGTGCGCTTGTACTCTTATTTCTGTTCTTTACCTGGAATCCTGACTTGATTGAACTAGTGTCAATTTTAACAGTTATCATTTTAGCTATAGTGCTACTAGCAGAAGAAATATTGCTACTAGTGTACATAATTAATCAGTGTTGCGAACCAGACTGCCATAAGTCAAACCCCAGTTCGCCCGACCAAATGGAAGCGCCCTAAAGTTACTTCATTTTTTAAGCATTTTCATTAGCCAGTTCTATTAACACGTCATGTATTCTAACCATAGCTAAAGTGTCCAATTTGCAGTATTCCATAAGAGCTAGTCTCGTGCTTTCCACACTATCAGGATGCAACTGTCCCTTAGCAATACGATAAAACATTGCTAAAGCATCATCGCCATTTGATATCTCAAGTTCAGAATAATCCATTTCTGGCACAAGAACAGGCAACACAACCTTAATGCTAGTACGACCATTGAAACCCGGATGATACACAAATTTACTAACTAGCTTTTCCATATCCACTAATCGATCCTTAACATTTTCAATATCACTTTCTAGATCGTCAAACCATTTTTGTGTATTAGTTAGAGTTGTCTTCTCAAAGTGAGAATACACCACTATACTACCTTTGGACCCCACATCTGCCAAAAGTTTCTCCACAAACTCTCTCCTACAATCTCGCGACCCTTCAGCAAGATATTCAAAGTGATCCAAATTGCCATTCCAATCTCTCACATGCAGCGAGTATTGAGTAGGTATCTGTGTATATGGAGCCAGTCCGGAATACACAGGTATACAAGTCGACACTGTTTCAAAATCAAGATAATGCATTGGGCCACACCATCCTTCCAAAGCTTCTTTAAGTCCAGTTCGCACTTGTATTTGACCAGACTTAACTACCTCTACAACACCATGCTGCCGCTCTGACAGCTCAAACTCCTCTGGAACTGCTTCTATTTCAGTAACTCCCAGATCTAATAACTTGTCGAATTTTTTCTCGCCTAGCCTTGGTATTTGAAAGATAGGAGATTCCACGCCGCGACCTACGCAGTGTTGAGCGAAGTAATCACATTTATAGCAAGCATATTTCCATTCGCCAGCCGGACAAGACGCTGACAATATGTCGTTTTCAATCGCCTGTCTAACTTGTTCAAATTCATGCGCTATTTGGAAAACCTCGTTTGTTACATCGGCCGGTTTCAACAATGGCTCGTCTTCAGTTCCAACTCGATACTTATCGTTTACCAATCTCAATTTGCTACTCTCAATTGCAATTCCAAAACCTTTCATTACCATAACGGTATACGCGGCATCCTCTTTCAAATCCAATTTCAAGCGCTTACTGGATTTGACTTCTTCAACAACCCACTTCCCATTAACTCTAACCAATATGTCAGCCCGCGCTACACATCTCCCATGCCGCACATAAGCCTCAAAGATAACCTCACAACTCGGATCACCCATTAATGCCGCGGTCAATTCCAGCGCCTTTTCCGCATTGGTCTCATCAACTAAGACACCATTGCTATATTGCGACCTAGCATTTTCGTGAACGGCTTGCCCTTGTTCGCGCCTCACAATTTCAGCCAAAGTAGCGTCTTGTAATTGTGTATCGTGACGAGTATGCCAGCCCATAGTTCGGCACTTCAATGCCATAAGAAAGTTTTGCTTAGTAACAAAGATATCAGTTTCAGTCATGATGGTATGAACTATGAAATCCTAGCAGACAAATCGCTTTATGCACCACAAAAAAAATAGACTTGCTCGAATTTTTACTATACGCGCCAGTTAAATATGTGTATATTTTTCTATTTTCTAGACCAGAATGGCATAACACCATAATTAGCCAACCTTGGCTGAAAATTGCCAGTAGCATCAATAACAAAAATCCCTGGTCTATTATCCTCTGTCATTGAATTTATCACCAAATATCTATCGTTCGGAGACCAGATAGTAGAAGATCTTTGATATTGGTCAAAATGAGGAACAATCTGCGTCATAAAAGCATCAGTAGGACGCAAACCGGTTAATCTCATAATCTCGCCTGAGTCTACATCTAACACTGATAGCTCAAGCACAAACTCTTGCGTAACCCCATTCGAAATTTTAGCTTCACCTATCGAAAAATAAGCAAGCTTGTCACCCGAATTGTCCCAAAAGAATGCTATAACTCCACTAGCGTTAGTGTCTGACACTAACGGATTCTCGATGTCAGTAAGGTCAATTAATGTCAACTCACCCACCATACCGTATACAGTCGGACTGCCAGACATATAAGCGATCCTATCTCCGTCCGGTGACCAATCGAAGGCAGCCTGACCTTCAATATCATCAAGAATCTGCCTTCTATCGCCTGTCTCCTCTACTAACACTAATTTTCCTCCACCCGCACTATTTTGAATGCCGGCAACGAAATATTTACCATCTGGTGAAAATACTGGTGACTGGAAGAGTGACGGCCTAATGTTAAGCGATGTGTCAATTACTTTATCGCCCACTTGCACTAAAGACAAACTAGTAGAACCTGTTTCAGCTCCTGGTCGACTAGACTTATGAGCAATTAGAGCGTCACCATCAGGGGCCCATGCCCAATAAAATGGTATGCCTCGACTGATTTCCTGCGATGCACTTCCATCTACTGATACAATGTCCATAACAAACCGATCATCACCGGCTGCACCACTCAATAAACTAATATCGCCACTGTCAGGAAGCCAATACACGTAAAACGGCTGCTTTCCTGGTTCAGAAAATACTCTGGAAAATTCCTTACCGTCATATCTTGCGGTATATAAGGATGCTTCTACTGATCTATCGTTAGCTCGTCGATACCCCACAAATGCTAACTGCTCACCATTTGGAGACCAGGCAGGATAAAAATAAGTGATGTCGTCAGATATATCGTTTCCTGGCACTGATTGATCGGTAATCATCACAATATCTTGTCCAGCTTGATTCATGGTATAAATATTGTTATCAAGCCCCACATACACTATATGGCCCGTTTTGCGTTCGAATGTAGCTAGCAAAGGACTCTGAGGCATTTGAAAGCTCTGACATCCAACAACAAAGGTTGCAACAACAGACATCACAATATGTCTTACAAATATTTTCATATATATACCAGCAACACAGTCTACAATGGCACTCTACTAATAACCTTAACGTGACAAAAACACAATTGATGCTACCCCAAATCCAATACCAACAAGCTTTGTACTAGTCACTGGCTCCCGATAGATCGCAAATGACAAAGCAACCGATACGATTACACCCAAACTTACTATTGGAAAGATGATGCTACCCTGTCCACCCAGTTTGAAAGCAATCAAACTCGCCAAAGTAGCAACCCCAGCAAAAACGCCGCTCACTAATCCGATCCCAGCTAATCTGCCAGATAATTCAAATGGTTGCTTTTGTACAATATGTATTACGACTGCAAATAAAACAAAAGATATAGCCTGCACTATCATATAACTCGGGCTATAGCCCTGATTTTCTCCTACTACTTTTGCAAAAAACGCAGTAATGCCACCACACAATAGTGCCAGCAACGCAAACAAAATAGGTGTATTCATACCAAATAATCTCCACAACGCAATCCGATCTGCCATCATCATAATGTTATATTTTATCGTCCCAAACAGTATGCAAATCTCGGGCAAACGACTAAAAAAATCCAACATATCCTAGACAACAGTAAACCCAGTATATATAATGCTCCTTGTTTGAACAACCGCATACAGGCTAAGAGCATCAAATGCATATTTCATTAGATTGAAATTTGTAATAATGCACCGTACCGAACCACTATTACAGACCACTTACATCAAAAGTCCATTTACATAGTCTTTACTGTAACCTATACTGGTCCGATGTGGACCAGACAAATCTAATGTCGAGTCACTAGAGTGTCTCCAAACAACCGAGGAGCATCACACATGCCCAACAATAAAATGAATGTCGATGTAGTAATCCAGACAGAACAAAAAGAATGGCTTGATGAAATGACCGCTAAACACTCTCTACCAGATGCTTCAAAAGCATTGCGCGTTCTTATAGACTATGCACAATCGAAGAGGGTTCAGAAAACGATATTTTCGATTATGTAAGATGCCGCTACTGTTACTAATCGACTTATGGGCACGACTAGGCATACGGCAAGCATATGACCAATAGCCACCTTGATCAGTACAAAACTATTTCTAGCAGAATCCTAGAACTTCAGAAACAACTTGATTCGTTGCGGAACAATTTGTCACAATCGTATGATGATGAAAATTTCACTATAGGTGCTGCCGCAAAACTCAAATTGGAGATTAAACAACAAAAATTACTACTCGACAAAATATCCGAACACCTAGACTTCAAGTAATCAAACGCCTAACGCATCCATATTAGTGATTTGGTGTTGCATATATAGACAGAGTACCAAACCCAATATACAGGAGGACTATCACAATGAAAATAACTGATATGACTTCATATATAGCATCTATACCCCGGCAAAGATCATTAAATACATATTATGGTGATATACCCGACACCAAAACAATCACTGTTTTAGTTAATACAGATGATGGAATCACAGGAATTGGACAAACACTGTCACATGCCCCCCACTACGGAGACACAGCTGAATCAATAAAAAACAATATCGATAATCATATAAAACCGGCTATCTTAGGCCAAGACCCCTTTGACATTGAACATCTTTTTGAAGTTATGTACAAATCTATAGGCAAAAGTACTCGATACCCCGTTACTGCCATAGAATTTGCACTTTGGGACATAAAAGGTAAAGCATTAAACGTGCCTGTTTACAATCTTCTTGGAGGGAAATGTACAGAAGGCGCTCCGCTCCACGGTCTAGCTGATCGCCTAAGCATAGATGAGTCAATAGCACATATAGAAAAACTATCAGCAGAAGGTTGGACATGGTTGAAAAGCAAAATAGGATTTGATGTCGATACCGACCTAGCCTGGTACCAAGCGATCTACGAAGCTGTTGGAGACAAAGTCAAATTCCAACTAGATGGAAATACTGGATATACACTAGGAGAAGCAGTGCATGCACTTACACAAATGGAGGGGATCGGTGGTATAGCTCTTTTTGAACAACCAGTTCTTTACCTAGATGAAATGGCTATCTTAACTGAACGATTAGAATCTCCACTCCAAGCCGATGAGGCCGTAACAAGCCCTAGAAGCGTATATGAGATCGCACGATCACATGCGGCACATGTGCTGCATTTCAAAATAGAAAAGTTTGGTGGTTTACTACAGGCAAAACGCATGGCAGCAATTGGCGAAGCAGCTGGACTAGAATTGTCAGTTGCGCCCTATTTTGACATTATGGCCGCCGCAGCCGCACACTTTGCAGTCTCTACCCCAAACGTAAAGTGGCCAGCAGGTTTCTCAGACATGGGGGATACACTTTTGTCTAACCCATATCTACCAGACGGCCAAGTTCTCACTCCTCCTGAAAAACCTGGGCTAGGCGTAGATATTGACGAAGACAAAATGAAATTCTATGCGTCAAAATGGGATTGACTGTTAGTCCCGTAAATAAGCTCCAACTATAAACCATTCTAATTGGAGTCTATAGTTTATTTGAACCAACACGACCTTTATGACCAACTTACGCTATTACTATCCACTCAATATATATAGCATTCCAAAGCATATCTTGGGTCGCGTCTAGCACCAATCAAACGCGTATTGACATCAATATACATTCCTACGCCACCTTTCTATATAATTAGCCATCATGAAAAACCCCAAAAGGAATTCAAATATGCTTACTCCAACATTAATAATGGGCGGTATAGCTGCGGCTTTAGTACTATTCGGATATTATCAAGGCAATAACCTCCACATTACCGGACTTCAAATATCAGCGAAAATGATAGTGCAAATGATGCCACTCCTATTATTAGCCCTGATTATTGCTGGAATGTCGCAAGTGTTTGCTGCGCAACAAGAGGCTTTTATCACAAAATGGCTAGGGCCTGAATCTGGACTAAGAGGAATTATGTTAGCTTCAGTAGCCGGCACACTTACTCCAGGAGGACCTGTTGTAACTGTCCCACTTCTTGCTGGACTATTACGATCAGGGAGCAGCATTGGAGTGGCAGTAGCATATTTGACCGGCTGGGGTGCCTGGTCATTAGCGCGACTACCATTAGAAGTAGCAATACTCGGCTGGAAATTTACATTAATAAGAGTTGCGAGCGTTTGCCTTCTTCCTCCAATTGCAGGTCTTATAGCACAGACATTTTTCTCTAAAGCAACCTAAATATACTCTCTAGCAATATAGGCACTGGCAGACCATGACAACAAACATACAGATCTATCTTATTTGGTTAATTGCTGTAATCGCCTGGAATTTTGGATTTCCTGCGATGCCTCCAATAGCCGATGTTTCAGCTGCAGTAATTTTATCGGCAGGTCACAATCTCCTAGTCAACCGAACAACCAGCTAACATACGTCTCACAAATGTCACAACAACTCGGTGATTGACTGCTATTGACCCGTGTCATCTAAACCATTTTACAAAACCATCACTAGGTATTAGTTGTCTATTGGTCACTCTGTATGCGTAGACGATACTTTTCCCTAAATTCATCTAATGGCAGATAATTGCTGCCATCCAGTACGTACCAGTGTTTCCATCCATTACAGGGAGATCCACCAGTATAGTACGTACCCACCTGATGAATAGAACCCTCAAAACCATCAATTGCTCTAATCTTAGCGTCAGGTTTGATAACTGCCATTTTATCCACATTCTTTTGAAAATAGATCTTCTGTCCTGGTCGCACGATCCCATTTTCCAGCAAGGTCGCAAACGAAACACGACTTTTTTTGTTTTTTAAATCCCGTACATCAAACAAACTAGAGTCATAATCTTCTGGTTGTACCGCATTTATCCTTTTTTGTGCCAAATCAATATATTTGTTTTCGGATTCTATTCCGAGCCAATCACGATGCAATCTTTTTGCAACAACTCCTGTGGTACCGCTTCCCATGAACGGATCCAGCACCAAATCACCAGGATTGCTAGACGAAAGAATCACACGATATAGTAGGGCTTCCGGCTTCTGTGTTGAATGAGCTGTATTACCTATTTCATCGCGCAATCTCTCCGGCCCCTTTGCCAACGGAATTATCCACCAATCGCTGCGCATTTGTTTATCATTGTTAAAACCCTTCATAGCCTGATGATTAAACATATATCTGCTTCCTTTAGTGACACTAGCCCATATAAGTGTTTCATGCGCATTTGCAAATCTCACCCCACGAAAATTTGGCATCGGGTTTGTTTTGACCCATACAACATCATTTAATATCCAGAATCCAATATCCTGCATAATCCTACCCACTCGAAATATATTGTGATAACTTCCAATAACCCAAATAGAACCCGAAGGCTTAAGGACATGTCTGCAGGCTGTAAGCCATGCTGCAGTAAATTTGTCATAAGACTCAAAATCCTCAAATCTATCCCATTTATCAGTCACTCCTTCAACTCTTGTCATATCAGGACGATGAAGATCTTCTTCCAATTGTAGGTTATAGGGTGGATCAGCAAATATCAAATCAACCGAGTTCTCCGGCAATGATGACAAAACTTGCACGCAATCACCCCTAATAATTCGATTTCGCTCAAATTCCATATTCTCACCTTTACAAACCAACTGCTATCCAATGCCTAGAATTATACTTTGCAAACTATTTAAGATATAATCAATGCTTCTATAGATCTTCATAGATTTTTACATCATTGAATTGCAAGAAGATGATATTCCTTACAAAAGTCCAATGACAATTGATGGCTAGTGAAATTTATATACATTGAGTAGGTTTTATGAAAAAAGGAAAAAAAACCATGTTCTACATAGCACCAACGATAGTACTATTAGGCGCAGTGAGTTTTCACTATTTTGCTGGGCGCATACCAACATCACTTAATCCTATAGTCGCTGTGACGGCCACATATGTCGCCATTGCAATAATAGCAGCATGCTTAATTCCTCTATTTCCATCAGACGGCGGCTTAGCAAAGCAAGTTCGCCAGCTAAGCTGGATACAAATTGCGATGGCAATTTCAGTAATACTGCTTGACATAGGTTTTATATTAATGTACCGAAATGGCTGGGACATAAGTACAGGCAATCTTGTCACAAGTGTTTTTACCAATATTGCACTTCTACTGATAGGAGCTTTAATAATCGGAGACAAAGCTACACTCACCAATATAGCCGGCGTACTAATATGTATTGCCGGAGTAGCAATGATTGGATATAAATCGTAAACGATTGTGTGGATTAACGAGATAGAACAACAATTGAGCTCACTCCTAGACCCAATCCGATCAATTTTGTAATAGTCACTGGCTCCCGATAAATCAAAACGGCCAATATTACTGAAACAACCATTCCAAGTCGCGATATGGGATACATTATGCTACCTGCACCTCCCATGCTAAAGGCCAGAATTAGGGCGTACACTGCAATACCGGCTAGTATACCGCCTAAAACTCCATATCCAACCATATTATTCGACAGGTAAAATTTATGCTTATCGACAACATGAATCACTAATCCAACTACAGCAAATGTTAGGCCTTCCACTATCATATAACTAGGTGCATAAGCCTGATTGGCTCCTGCAACCTGCCACAAGAAACTACCAACACCAAACGCAAAAAGACTGAGCACAGCAAGCGAAATAGTTGTATTCATAATCCTCCAATGTTAAACATGCCATTCTTACATACGAATGGCACTATATTTTAAATGTTGATATCACTGGGTTATTATAGTAAATGAAGAATTCAATGCGCCAATTTATTCCAACAACCGGCGCTAATGAAGTATCTGCGATAGAAACAACTTTGTCCGTTCGCTCTGTGGGTGTTCAAATATTTGCGTAGGTGTTCCCTCTTCTACAACTTGGCCCTCGTCAAAAAACACCATCCTGTCACATACTTCTCGAGCGAAACCCATTTCGTGAGTTACAACCAACATAGTCATACCGGACTCAGCCAACTCCGCCATTACATCAAGAACTTCTTTGATCATTTCCGGGTCCAGGGCGGAGGTTGGTTCGTCAAACAACATGATTTTAGGCTGCATCGCCAGCGCACGCGCAATAGCTACCCTTTGTTGCTGACCGCCCGAAAGCTGTCCAGGGTATTTATCAGCCTGCTCCGGAATACCTACCCGATCTAGCAACTGCATAGCTGACTCCTCCGCTTGTTCCTTAGACCACTTTCGGACATGGAGTGGCGCCAAAGTAATGTTACCCAACACCGTAAGATGTGGGAACAAATTAAATGCTTGGAAGACCATGCCAATCTCCTGTCTTATCGCAGCAATATTCTTGACATCATGTGTCAATTCAATCCCGTCTACTATTATGTCTCCGCGTTGATGCTCCTCTAGTCGATTAATAGTACGTATAAAAGTTGACTTACCCGATCCCGACGGTCCAAATATAACAATTTTTTCGCCTTTATAGACTTCCATATCAATACCGCGCAGTGCATGAAATTGACCAAACCATTTGTGTACGTCACGAGCAACGATTATTGGTGTCTTTTTATTCTCTACTTCACGAACATTAGTTGAGTCCATAATATGTCTCCCTTCTTTAGTCGCGGTACATCTACTATCTTTCACCTAGTCCTTGAGCTGTTTCCAAACGCCGGCCAGCATAAGCAAGAATATAAGTTACTAACCAGAATACAACCATAACGAAGGTCAACAACTCTCTTTGAGTGCCTATATAATCTGGGTTAGCAGTAAGCGCTTGTGCCATCGAAAGCAATTCCATCATAGCAACTATTTTCAGTAGACTAGTATCCTTCGACAGCCCAATCGCTTCATTAACCATCATTGGTATTGTAGTACGTAATGCCTGCGGCAAAATAATATACCGCAATCCTACAGCCCTAGTCATTGCCAGTGCATCTGATGCCTCATACTGCCCACGCGGAATCGCCTGTAATCCTCCCCGAACAATCTCGGCAATATATGCTGCGGCAAACAAAGTTACGCCTATCATAGCTCTTATCAGATTATCTATCCGAACCTCTTCTGGTAAAAATAGCGGAATCATTACTTGTGCTGTAAAAAGTATGGTAATCAGTTGTACTCCACGCACAAATTCAATAAACACAATCGACACGGTGCGGCAAGGATTTTAATTGTTGAAAAAGCAAAAGCAGAGGCAGAAAGCAAAAGGCTTCAAGGGCGGGGTA
>PVBE010185973.1_pt1 | contig 31893 bp, 27 predicted proteins | sample 1631181 | NCBI WGS metagenome assembly PVBE01 (sample SAMN08397723, study PRJNA350692) | Marine metagenome, whole genome shotgun sequencing project. | isolation source: water | place: Pacific Ocean | collected 2012-04
GCCGTGAGACTCCCGGATTCATGATGGAGGTGGATCGCCAGAAACAAGCCCGTAAGATCATGCCGGGTTGAAACCGAAAGAACCGCGTTTGCGATCTTCCAATGGGTGTTTTCCCGATCGCACAAACCCTGTTCTGACGGCGGCACCTAAGCAAGGGAGAAGAAAATGACAACCGAGGAAGGCCCCATCCTGGCCGGTGATTCTTCCCAGGCCGCCACGTTGGTCGACATCATGCGCCGCCGGCGCAGTGTGCGTCAGTTTCAGTCTGGTCCGCCGGTCACGCGCGACACCTGGCGGACTATCGCGCAGGCCGCGCGCTGGGCACCAACCGGCGCCAATACTCAGTGCTGGGATCTCGTTATCGTAGACGACCCGGCGGTTCGCAAGGCAGTGATCGAAATTTTTGTCGAGCAATCCAACCGCCTGTTCGCAAATGCCAAGGGGTTTCCCGCCGTTGACAAGTCTTATTTGGCAAATACACTCGCGATCTTTATTGTTTTGGGAGATCCACGCTGGAAAGTAGCCTTTCCACAGCAGGGCGATGACGCCAAAGGGCCCGATGAATACACCGACAACAATGAAAGTATCTATTTTTGTTCGATTGGTGCCGTGGTCCAGAACATCCAACTGGCGGTGACGGCGATGGGCTTAACCTCGGCCTGGCTTTCTGGAGGGGGAGAAGCCTCCACTAACCAGCAGTTGGCGGATCTGCTGGGGTATCCCAGTACTTTTTCCGCCTGCGGCACTATCCCCGTCGGATATCCAAAAAAGGATGTCAAACTGCGCTACCGCCGCCCACTTGAACAATTGGTGCATTGGAATGGCTATGCCTCAACACAGTACCGGCCACAGGCTATGCTGGAGTTCTACCTCGGGCGATTGCGCCCCTTTTTAATGTACCGCGGCAGCGAAAGAGTCGAGGAATGGTCGGACGCGCAGGAAAAGTGTGGGGAATGGCTCGATGCGTTCAATGGTTCCGGGCCCAATCCGTCTGGAGAGTTGGATTAAACATCACGCAAGGGTATTCACGCAGAGGTTGAGAAGTTACGCAATTGAATGTAGACCACACCGGCAATGATGAGCGCGCCTGCCAGTAAATGCAGCAGACTGGGGTAACGCCCCAGGCTGATACTGATCAGGACTACAACAATAGGCACCAGGTTGTGATACATCGAGCCAATGGTCACGCCAACCCGGCTGACGCCGAAGTGCCAGAGAAAGAGGGCAGTTGATGCCGGCCCTATCGACAGCCAGCCGATGACCAGCCATTCACGCGGTTCAGTGCCAAACCGGATATGGTCGAACCCGGTGAACTGGGCAACGCCAACGTAAACCGCAAAACCCACACTACCGGCAGCCACGGTCAGTGCCGCGATGCCAATCTGGGGCACTCCCTGTAACCAGCGCTGGCAGTTGTAGGAATACCAGACCCATATTCCCATGGCGATCAATACGAGCAGTTCGCCGCCTCGGAGACTACCGACACTATCACCGTTGGCCAGCACCGCACAGATGCCGCCTGTAACTGCCAGAGTGACACCGAGCACAATGCCTTTTTGCAAACGTTCAGAATAGACAAGACCGGTGATCAGAGCGGCAACAATAGGGCTGCTAGTTGCGATCAATGAGGCGCCGACTGCATCGGAGCGCTGAATCCCCCAGGCGAAGAGAAAAGTGGATAATGACACGCCGATAATTCCCAAAAGAAAAATCCGGCCCCAGGGAACAACCCGCAGGATTGAGCCCACGTTTTCCAGTAACGCAAATACTGCCAGCAGGACCAGCGCACCGCCGCTCATCCGCACAAAGGTGATCGCCACCGGATCCCAGTGGGTGAGGAGATATTCCGTGGCCGGAAACATGGTTGCCCAGATGATCACCCCACAACAGAATGCAAGGTTGCCTAGGATTTTCTGTTGTGAGCTTGTTCGGTCGCCGACTGAATTCAATTCAGGGTATTCTCGAGTGTGGGATACAGAAAGTGCCTGGTGCGATTGTATAGCAGGGGTTGTGGGTTTGATCTCAAGCTGTCCAAGCTCTCTATCGCAGAGATCTTTCTCACACGACTTCGCAATTGATCAGATATTGGTTTCAATAGATTCGGGCAGGATTTTGTAAGTTACCCGGGTTTCGTTGCCATGATGATCAAACGGTACGCCCCGATACTTATCGGACAAGTGATCGATCATAGCTAAAGCGCCTTCTTCGGTGATTTCTGTGACCAGACCCCGAATCTGGATGTAGCGGTATGGGTCATCCGGGTCTGAGATTGCCACTGCAACCTGAGGGGACTGACGCATTGCTTTATCTTTTACCCGGCCCCGGGCGCTGTTGATAATCAGGTGTGTGCCGTCATAGTCGAACCAAAGCGGTGTGCAGTGTGGGGTGCCGTCGGCTAGCATCAATGCTAAATGGGCGAAGGACTTCTTCTCCCACGACAGAAGCTGCGCAGAGCTTTCGGAAATCTCCATATCGATGTTCTCCTTAAGAATTCATGGGGGTAAACTGACTACATCCCAAGAAAAGAGCCTTTGTTCATTGTGTTCGAGCGGGAGGCTCCATGCGAAAACTTATGCCGATTCTATTGAAGCCATTCATATTGATTACCAGGCAGGTCAGATCAACCAGTTCCTTATCCGAAAATACCTGAAGAGCCCGCAGATACACCTCATCCGGTACTCCAGTTTCGGCACATAAGGTCACAGACTCTGCCCATTCAAGGGCGGCCCGCTCACGATCGCTGAAAAAAGATGCTTCACTCCAAACGATCAGGCTGTCCAGCCGTTGCTCGGATTCACCTGCAGATCGCGCTTCAGTAGCATGCATATCGATACAAAACAGGCAGCCGTTGATTTGCGACACGCGAATCTTAACCAGGGATTTCAGGGCTGTTTCTATCTCAAGACTATCAACGTATGAGTTCAAGGCCAGAAGCGCTTTGTAGCTCTCTGGAGAAACTGTTGCATAGTCAAGACGCTGTAACATGATCAGTTTTCCTATGTTAGTTGTCGACGCGCGACCGTAGCATAGCAGCAACTAAGTTGGGCATGCTCAACTGATCAATCGGGCAAATCGACTGACCGACAATAACGTGAAGGTCCTGTTGTTGAATGGCAGGGGAGCCGGCCCACGTCCGACACCGGTCATGCCGCCCTGCGCAAAGGGCGTGGTGTTACCACTTAGTCAGTTTTCTATAATGGAAACACAACATTGCACTGGCCTGTGCCGGAACTGGGGAAATATTCAGTCAGGATCTCTGCGTGACCCTTGTACTGATCCCAGCCGAGCACCGAAAACAACATCGCTGTGTCGTGCATCCCTCCCTCACCGTTGCAGTATTTTGCGTAGTCGGGCAGGATTTCCAGGAATTCTTTAGTCCGGGCGGTCTGCCACATATCGAGCACCAAATGATCCACTGCCTCATTAAATGGACGGCTGATTTTAAACAGTCCTTGCTCCACAGATCGGTTATCCCATATCCGGTGGGAAAGAGAGCCGCTCGCCAGTACAACCACCTTTTCGTCTGAGCGTTCAATCGCTTGACGCACGGCTTGGCCAACTATCCTTGATTCGTCGAAATCAGCGTCATAACACCAGCCTGCGACAACCACTACCTTGAGTTCAGGTGAAGCCTGCATATAGTGCAGAGGCACCAGAGTGCCATATTCAAGCCCAAGCGATGGAATGTCTGTGTGAGCTCTCGTTAATACGCCATCAGCGGTTGCAATATCGGCAATGGCCTGCCCCAGCGCTGCTTCACCTGGGTAATCGTATTCCAGATCGCGAATGAAATGGGGAAACTCCGAACTCGTATACAGCCCCTGATGATGCTTATTGCAGTTAATGTGGTAACCCGAATTCACTAGCCAGTGAGTGTCGAAGACGACCACCGAAGTGGCGCCCAACGCCCGCGTCCGTTTGCCGATTTCTCTTAATCCATCAATCGCAGGTTGTCGGCATCCTTCATGGTCGCCGGGCATTTCTGAAATAAACATTGAGGGGACGTGCGTTACTTTGGCTGCTAAAACCACTTCTCCCATAATGTGCCCTCCGGTTCGAACGAGAATAAGCGAGACTTTAATTCATTATTCGCAGTTATTATTGTCGATCAGATTGACCCCAGTCATTTAATCGCGGAATGACTCTGTAGATTAATGAAAAATGAAATGCGTGACTCAAGAGCATACCGACCGTCGGTATGCTCTTGAGCGCGATCGTGGGTTTGAGTAACTGAATAAAATTAAGCGATAAGGTAGAAAACTTGATTGAAGATCGTGCCTAATCAAACGATAATGCCGGCGCACGCTAAGGAAGCAAAAGTCATGGCGCAATCAAGTAATACCTCGGTCACTGCAGCAACTGTCGACAGGACCAGTGGCAATCCGACAGTATCAGAACCCCCTGCGGAAGTGCTGGCGCTGATGGGTAACGACGCTATCGCGCGAGGCGCGTGGGAAGCCGGGGTCAGGGTCGCTGCAGCCTATCCCGGTACGCCTAGTACAGAAATACTCGAGGCGGTAGCCAGTTACCCGGTAGAAGATATTCAGGCACAGTGGTCACCTAATGAAAAGGTCGCCTGCGATGTCGCCATCGGCGCCTCCTTCGGCGGTGTTCGGGCGCTGGTCGCAATGAAGCACGTTGGTCTCAATGTTGCCTCAGACTCACTGATGTCACAGACCTATATTGGCGTCAACGGCGGCCTGGTGTTGGTGGTCTGTGATGACCCCGGTATGCACAGTTCGCAGAACGAGCAGGACACGCGACTTCTTGGGCGCTTCGCGCAGGTACCCGTGCTGGAGCCGGCAGATGCGCAGGAGGCGCTCGATTTCACTCGTATCGCATTTGACCTGAGTGAGCAGTTTGACAGCCCGGTGATTGTGCGCAGTACCACGCGGCTATCGCACTGTCGTAGTTTGGTCAGAACAGGTGAGCGGCGTGAGGTGTCGCCCCGTGGTTTCTGTGAAGACCCAGTGAAGAATGTGATGATCCCCGGTCACGCCCGCCAGCGTCACCCAGTCGTCCTGGCGCGTGATGACAAAGTGCAGGAATACCTTGCGACATCCGATCTGATTCGTTGGGAACGGGGTGACACATCGGTTGGGGTAATTACCCTGGGTCCAGCTTATACCTACGTCAAGGAAGTACTGCCTTCGGTCAGTTTGCTCAAACTGGGGGTGTCCTACCCACTGGCCCAGAAGACAGTCAGGGAATTTTGTGATTCAGTAGAGCGGGTGATCGTAGTAGAGGAGTTGGAGCCATTCATCGAGCACGAACTGCACGCCCTGGGAATAGAAGCGCAAGGTAAAGCATTCTTTCCACGGGTCGGTGAGTTTTCTCCAGAGATTGTCCGTGACGGGTTTCGCCAAGCCGGAGTCCTGCCGGGATCAGTAGAGAACCTGGCTGGCGCAGAATTGGCTATCGAACCCCTGGCGCGACCGCCGGTGCTGTGCGCTGGCTGTCCCCATATCACAACCTATATGGCTATGCGGGCCCTGGATGCCCGGGTCAGCGGTGATATCGGCTGTTATACGCTGGCGGCAGTAGAACCCCTCAAAGCGATCGACACCTGCGTTGCGATGGGCTCGAGTATCGGTGTAGCGGTGGGGCTGGCTAAGGCTGGCACCGAAACCAGACCGATCGTGGCAACCATCGGTGATTCCACCTTCCTGCATTCTGGCATTCCACCGCTGATCGATGCGGTCTATAACAAGGCGAACATCACGGTGTTGCTGTTAGATAATCAGACCATCGCTATGACCGGTGGACAGAATCATCCCGGCACCGGGATCACGCTGCGCGGGGAGCCCACGCACCGGGTAGATTTCGAGGAATTGATTCGCTCGCTTGGGGTGCAATCAGTCAAAGCGGTCGACTCTTACGATGTCGGCGCGTTTTACCAGGCCTGTCGCGATGCCATTGAGTACCGCGGTGTGAGTGTGGTGATCTCCAACCGCCCCTGCGTATTGGATCCCGTCAAGATCAAGGGGCCTTCTTTTCAGGTCGAGGCGGCAGGGTGTACCGCCTGTCAGGTCTGTATGAACCTGGGCTGTCCAGCACTGACCTGGGGAGAGCAACGATACGAGGGGCGCTACAAGGTTATGGTTGATGAGGCACTGTGCATGGGCTGCACGCTGTGTGTGCAGGTTTGCCCCTCTGATTGCATCCGGCCCGTTATTGCGGAGACACATTAATGAGTCAATCTCAGCACTCTGCCGTGGTCACCGAAGCTGATGACAACGCGTTGCGGGACCCAGCGACTGCGACCAATGTGCTGATAGTTGGCGTCGGCGGGCAGGGTGTCATCATGGTATCCAAGGTCATCGCGCTACTGTGTCAACAGCATCAGCTACAGGTTAAGCAGAGCGAGGTGCACGGGATGGCGAAACGCGGCGGCGTAGTCTTCAGTCACGTCCGATTTGGCCAGCAGGTTTATTCCCCAACAATCCCAACGGGTGAAGCCGATGTCATTCTGGCGCTGGAATGGGCAGAGGGACTGCGTTGGCTGAAATACCTGAATCCGCAAACGGGCACCTTTATTGCTGACACGCAGCAGATTGTGCCGCCCTTTTCTTGTCGTAACCGTCACCCTGGTGGCCTCTCTGGGTACGATCAGTTGACGGTGAATGAGATCCGTTCACAGTTGCCCGGTACCTTGGCGCTGGATGCCGGTGGAATTGCTGGGGAGTTGGGTAACGCAAAAGCGGCGAACACGGTACTGTTGGGGGCGTTGTCTACAGCGCTCGATTTCCCGGCTGAGGACTGGCAGAAGTTGATTGCCAGTGCTGTGCCGCCCAAGACAGTCGAGGTTAATCGACAGGCGTTTACTACAGGTCGAGAATGGGCGCTAAACCCTCCCGCTGTGAGCGCGGCTGAGTTAGTTGCACCTGTAGCATTAGAGCCGGTCCAGACAATCGCTGAGCTTGAAATTACCGACGCCTGGTGCAAAGGCTGTGATATCTGTGTCAAGGTTTGCCCCGAACGCTGCCTGTTCTTGAACGAGCAGGAGGTGGTCGAGATATCGGATCCTGCAGCCTGCACCGGCTGTCGGTTGTGTGAGTGGCTGTGTCCAGATTTTGCAATTCGCATTCATATCCAAGCAGTGGAGTCACAGGCCTGAATGTCTACAAGTACTCAAACCCAGATGCGTAACCTGCAGGGCAATCACGCCTGTGCGTTGGCGGCAGTTGCTGCCGGCTGCCGTTTTTATGCCGGCTATCCGATTACCCCTTCCTCGGAGATCGCGGAGCGGATGGCGGGAGAACTGCCACAGGTTGGTGGTGTTTTTATCCAGATGGAAGATGAGATAGCCTCGATCGGTGCAGTATTGGGCGCCTCAATCGGCGGGGTCAAGGCAATGACAGCAACCAGTGGCCCCGGATTTTCACTGAAGCAGGAGAATCTGGGCTACGCTATGGGAGCTGAGATTCCCTGCGTGGTGGTCGATGTGATGCGTGGCGGGCCGAGCACGGGTATGCCCACACGGCCAGCCCAGGGAGATGTCATGCAGGCCCGCTGGGGTTCGCATGGCGACACGGTGGTAATCGCATTAGTCCCGGCGTCGGTGGCCGAGATCTACAGTCAGACCATTCGTGCGTTTAATCTATCTGAGCAACTGCGGGTACCGGTGGTCGTGTTAATCGATGAAACTATTGGCCACCTGGTGGAAACGGTGGCGGTTCCCACACCGGAGTCACTGACGCTGGTCGATCGCAAGTGGGCCGATAGCCCGATTGACAGTTTCAAACCCTACGCAGCCAATGGGGATGATGTCCCACCGATGCCCCGACCTGGAGCCGGCTACCGCACCCATACTACCGGCTTAACTCACGCCGAGGATGGGTTCCCAACTCAGGATCCGGCCATAGTCGCGCCGATGATGGATCGCATCCTGGGTAAACTCGAACGCCATCGTGAGTTGGTCGATTGTTTTGAGGTGACCGATTGTGAGGATGCCGAGATTCTGGTGGTGGCTTACGGTATTACCGCACGGGCCGCACACCGGGCAGTACGCCGGGCCCGTGAACAGGGTTTGCGGGTTGGGTTGTTCCGGCCAGTCACCCTATGGCCTTTTCCGGAGCAGGCACTGCGCGCGGCTGCCACCAGTGCCAAAACCGTACTGGTACCGGAGATGAATGCCGGACAGTTGTGTTGGGAGATTGAGCGGGTTTGTGCTGGGACTCCAGTCACCCGGCTTAACCGTGTGGACGGTGAAGTGATCACGCCGCAGCAGATTGAGCAAAAAATTATGGAGTCAACAGCGCATGAGTAACACTGAGCACAGCGACTTTGAGATCCGCGATTATCTGCGGACCGATCTGTTTCCACACTTTATGTGTCCGGGCTGCGGTCATGGCATTGCCCTGCGGGCGCTACTGTGGGCTTTGCACGAACTGGATATCTCGATGGATAACCTGGCCTTGGTATCGGGTATTGGTTGTTCCGGGCGGACCGCAGCTTATGTTGATACCCATACCATGCATGTTACCCACGGTCGGCCTCTGGCTTTTGCGACCGGGCTTAAATTAGCCCGCCCGGATCTTGAAGTGGTGGTGATCACCGGTGATGGTGATTGCCTGGCCATTGGAGGCAATCATCTGATTCACGCCTGTCGCCGTAACCTGGACCTGACCTGTGTGATGCTCAACAATGAAGTCTACGGGATGACTGGGGGGCAGGTTTCGCCTACGACTAGCAGTGATCGCTTTACTACGACTACCCCGTTGGGTAACCACGAGCCGGTTTTCGATGCCTGTGAGTTGGCTGCTGCAGCTGGCGCCAGTCTGGTGGGTCGTGAGATTACCCTGCAGACTCCCAGCCTCAAGGACCTGTTCAAGACCGCACTGTCACATCGTGGGTTCTCGTTCGTTGAGGTGATATCGGATTGCACCGAAATCTTCGGGCGCAAGAATGATCTGGGAAATTCGCCGGAGATGATCCTTAAGCAAAAATCAGCCATCCGCCCGGAGTCTTATGGCAATGTGGTTGAGCAGCCATTTCGCCCGGGTAACTGGAAGACTGGAATACTGGCTTCTAACGCGCGACCTGAATATGGTGCCAACTACCGCGAGCATATCGCGACCAAACAGGCAGCCACCGCGAAGAGCCCTCAATGAACAGCGAACACCGCGAACTCAGGCTCAGTGGAAGTGGGGGTCAGGGATTGCTCCTGGCCGGCCGGATTCTGACCGAGGCTTTAGTCCGGGAGGGGCACCAGGTTGCCTGGTCGACCAGTTATGAGCCTACCTCGCGGGGTGGGATGGCCCGGGCTGACCTGGTGGTCAGCGCCGGCATGGTTGATTATCCGTTAGTAACTGCGCTCGATCTGGTCATGATTCTGGATTCTGTTGCGGTTGCCTCGGCCACAGGGTTGTTAGCCCCTGATGCACTCGTGCTGATTGATGAACAGATTGAAGCTCAGCCTCAGGACAGTTGCCGGATTCTGCCGTTATCGCTGGTGCAGACTGCGCGTTCGGTGGGTAGTCTGCGGGCAACCAACATCGTTGCGTTGGGCGCGCTTAACGAAGTGGCTGGGATGGTCTCGACGGATACCCTGGAAGCCGTGATCCGCCAGCGTGTACCGGCAAAGTTTCAGCAATTAAATCTGGATGCTTTTAGTGCCGGTGCGGCGTTAGCTGCGCAACCCATCAAACCAGTCGCAGCGATTGGCGCCTAGAGAGACTGGCCCGCAGTTGCCTGTTGAGGCTCAGTTATTTTCGCGGGTATCGTTCACGCGTCGTGCTTTGCCTTGACTACGCTCAATGGTGCCGGCATCAACGGCACGTACGGTACTGCTGATACCAACCAGCTCTTTGATCCGCCGTTGCAAGGTTGCCGTTTCCTCATTAGCGGTCGTGACGCCATCGCGACATTCCACCAGCACGTCTATAGCGTCTAAGGGGCCTTCCTGATAAACCTCCAGAAAATAATGGGGTGATAGTCCCGGCTGCTCCAGCACCAGCGTCTCGATTTGAGAGGGGAAGACGTTAACCCCGCGGATAATAAGCATGTCGTCGTTGCGGCCGGTAATCTTCTCGATCCGCCGCATAGTTCGAGCAGTGCCCGGCAGTAGTCGTGTCAGGTCGCGAGTCCGGTAGCGGATGATGGGCATCGCCTCTTTGGTGAGAGAGGTGAGAACCAGTTCACCGGGCTCCCCGTCTGCGAGCACGGCACCGCTGTCTGGGTCAATAATTTCCGGGTAGAAGTGATCCTCCCAGAGAGTCAGGCCGTCCTTGGTCTCAAGGCATTCCTGGGCGATTCCCGGGCCAATCACCTCTGAGAGGCCAAAAAGGTCCAGCGCATCAATACCCAGGCGCTGTTCGATTTCGGCGCGCATGCCTTCGGTCCATGGTTCGGCACCAAGCAGGCCCACTCGCAACGAGGAGCTGGCTGAGTCTACCCCCTGGCGCTCAAACTCATCGGCGATATTAAGGGCATAGGAAGGAGTGACCATGATGATTTCGGGCTCGAAGTCGCGGATCAGTTGCACCTGCTTTTCTGTCTGGCCACCGGAGACTGGGATCACGGTGCAGCCCAGCCGTTCTGCCCCGTAATGGGCTCCAAGCCCACCGGTAAACAGGCCGTAGCCGTAACTGACGTGAACTTTGTCGCGGGCTCGGCCGCCAGCCGCATAGATCGAGCGGGCCATAACCTGAGCCCACAAGTCGACATCACTCTGGCTATAACCCACTACCGTCGGTTTGCCCGTGGTGCCGCTAGATGCGTGTAGCCGGACCACCTGTTCCATGGGCACGGCAAACATACCAAAGGGATACTGATCCCGCAGATCCTGTTTGGTGGTTACGGGGAGTTGACCCAGGTCCTCAAGTGACTTGATGTCACCAGGTTGGACTCCGGCCTGGTCGAACTTATCTCGGTACAGGGAAACGTGATCATAGGCGTGTTGCAGGGTCGCACGCAGCCTTTGCAATTGCAGCGCAATCAGTTCATCCCGGCTTGCCGTTTCAATCGCTTCAAGGCCGGTACCGATTGTGTTACTAGAGCTCATCTGTCTGTTCCTTTGGTTGAGTGCGGGTTAGCGATATCTAGGGCAGTTCTGGTACGACCTTGTTTTTTGTTTGATGTGAGCGGCCACGAAACTGGGCTATCAGTTCACCACGCTGGTTAGAAACGCTGACATCACAGATGCCGATGCGACCGGAGCGGGCGTGTTCCTGGGCGACAGCGGTCAGTTGGTCACCATTGTGGGCAGGGCGCAGATAATCAATATTAGCCGCGGCCGCTACGGTTTCGTGATTGCCGGTGTTGCAGCAAAAGGCAAAAGCGCAGTCGGCCAGAGTAAAAATCATCCCGCCGTGACAGGTCTCGTGGCTGTTCAGCATGTCCTCGCGCACCATCATGCCTAAGCGGGCATACCCCGGCCTGATTTCCTCCAGGGTCATGCCAAGCAGGGCGATGGTTCGATCCGCGTTGCTGATCTGTTCAGCGCAGCGCACAGCAATTTGTTGCGCGGACCAGCCGTTGGAAACTGGCCCGGTTTGTTCGGTTGATGCCATGTCAATGTGCTATGGGTAAGCGTCTTTGCAGGTGGTGGTATCAGACCCACATAATATAACCTTAAAATATATGAGCGATAAATCCCGGATCGAACCGCTTTGATTATGACGACTGATCTTTCCCACTGGATCGAAGTTCACGCGAGTGCCACGCCGGACAAGGTGGCACTCCAGTTCGAAGACACGATAATCAGTTATCGTGAACTTTGTCAGCAGGTACACGGGGCAACCCGTTTTTTGCGGCAAAGACTGCAGGTGGGTCCTGGCGAACGAATCGCTTATCTTGGGTTCAATTCCCCAGAGTTTCTGGTATTGCTGTTTGCCTGCGCCCGACTGGGCGCGATGCTCGTACCACTGAACTGGCGGTTGGAGCTACCTGAATTGGTACGGGTTGTGAATCATGCAGGTGCCCGTGCGTTAATCGCTGACCCGGCACACCAGCAATTGGCAACGGCTCTGGTGGGGCAATGCCCGACCTGCGTCCTGGCGGAAAGTGAAGCACTCGATCAGGGGTATTCCAAAGTTGATACAGCGGTGGATCACAAGGGCCGGATTACGTCTCGACCCATCACTGCACCAGACCCTCAGGCGGTACCCACCACACCTGTGCTGCTGGTGTACACGTCGGGTACGACCGGCCAACCCAAGGGTGTAGTCCTGACCCAACGAGCTTTGCTGTTCAATGCGCTCAACAGTATTGATATGCACGAGCTGACATCCTCAGCCCATGTGTTGACGGTGTTGCCGATGTTTCATGTCGGTGGCCTGAATATTCAGACGACCCCTGCCCTGTATGTCGGGGCAACCGTAACCTTGCACCCGCGTTTTGATCCTGAGGCGACACTGGCGGCACTACGGTTGTACCGGCCCACTCACCTGGTTCTGGTTCCAGCCACTATCAATGCGCTGATCCAGTCGCCGGACTGGTATCGCACCGATGTGCAATGCCTCAAGATGCTGACTACCGGTTCTTCAAGTGTCCCCCATTCGCTGATCCAAGCCTGGCATGAACGAGACGTTCCCGTCATCCAGATTTATGGATCAACTGAGACGGGTCCGGTGGCGTTGTACCAGAAAAGGGAAGATGCGTTGATCGCGACCGGTTCGGTGGGATGCGGTGCAGCGCACACCCAGTTACGTATTGTGAATAAGGGAGCCGAGGCAGCATCGGGTCAGCCGGGCGAGTTGCTCCTGCGCGGGCCTAACCTGTTTCGTGAGTACTGGCGGGATCCTGAGGCCACAGCGGCGGTCCTTGTCGACGGCTGGTTTAGGACCGGCGATATTGGTTTTCGTGATCAGCGCGGCTTTGTCTTTATCCATGACCGTAAGAAGGATATGGTCATATCCGGTGGGGAGAATATCTACCCTGCCGAACTCGAACAGGTATTAAGTGGAATCCCCGGCATCAAAGAAGCTGCAGTCGTGGGGATACCGGATGCGAAATGGGGTGAGATCCCCGTTGCGGTGGTAGTGGCCGTTGTGCCGGGCACATTGACCGTGGATGGGATCTGTAAAGCTTTTGAGGGTGTTCTGGCTCGCTATAAGCACCCGCGAGCGGTGGTGTTTACATCCGTTTTGCCTCGCAATGCCATGGGCAAGGTGCTCAAGCATCAACTGCGTGATGCGCTCAGAACCGGTACGATTGAAATGGAGGAGCGACCTTAGTGTTCTGTGGGGTGACTGGCTGACTCTGCGTTGGCCGGTACCATAGTGCTTTGACCGCACCCGCGCTTGAAGGCGCCTAGGTGATCAGCCCGCCGTTCGGGTCGGGCGCTACGCATAATCGCTTCACCCAAAAAGCGAGCCGAAACCGGAAAATCATCCAGGGTCGATGCTCGCCCCAGGGTATACAGTGAGCGAAGCGTTACTGGTAGTTCCAGTGCGGTATCGATATGTAAGACCTGGGCGATCTGCGTGTGCAGCAATTCTATAAATGAACTGGTGTCGGGGTAACGCGCACTGCCGCTGTTAACAGAAAAAGGGTATACCGGGTGTGTGTCGATGACCACGCGGCTGTCACGGTGCAGAAAACCCTGATTGCGCTGGGCTTCCAGCGGCTCCAGTCCAATCATGTAGTCGGCTTCACCGGGTCCGAGCAAAGTGCTGGCGGATTGGCCGAAAACCATGCAGGCATTGACTGATCCCCCGCGTTGGGAAAGGCCATGAATTTCGCTGGCACCGACCTGGATTCTGGCAGACAGTGCGGCCTCGCATAACAGGTTGACGAGATACACGATTCCCTGACCACCTATGCCAGTAATCACCAGTGTGCGGCTTTGGCGCATCAGGCGTTACCCGGTCGGATGCCGCCCAGAGCAGGTGATACCGCCTGGATAGCCCCGTTGGGGCAGACGTCAATACATAACCCACAACCCGTACAGCTCGCTTGGTCGATGGTGATACACCCATTCATGGGGACCAGAGCGGGGCAGCCGAAGTCATCGATGCAGTGGTTACAACTGGCGCAGGTCTGGATCAGTGCAAATTCCTGTAGCAGTTTTTGATCCTGGTCTGGATCAATCTTCAGGATAGGAGGTGTGTTGTGATCCTGTAGCGGCTGAAGCGTGGGTCGTTGCAGTGCTGCAAGCGCTTCCTCCCCTTCGTAAGGGACCGTTCGGTTCTCGAGCCGGTGTCGAACACCGGTTGCTGCGCGTTTACCGCTGCCGATCGCACCGATCAGACTCTGATGATTAGCCTCACCCAGATCACCCGCAACGAAAATATTGTGATTATGTTGGCTGGCCACACAGGCTGGCGGGCCATCGTTCGTCTCCGAAAGCCGGCCATCGATTGCACAACTTAATGGGGTTCTTGCGCCAGTCGAAAAATCCGAGGCGTATCGGCCGATGGCGACCACAATGACCCCAACTTCAATCTGGGCCAGGGTCTCGCCACCGCTGGCCGAATTGAGTTGTACACTGGCTCCCTGGGCTGTGGGTTCACAGGAATGCAGTTCACTGTGACCGATTATCTCTATACCTTCGGTCAGCGCTGCGTTGACCTCTTCCGTAAAGGCGGGCATGGCCTCAACTCGCTCAATACATGACACCACAACCCGGACAACGGCTGGATGTCGGCTCGCAGCCCGGGCGGCGTCCATGGCCGAGTTGCCACCGCCGATCACCAGCGCTGTCAGTCCCGGATCGAGTTTGAGTGTATTGCTGTTGAATTCGCGAAGAAATTGATTGGCGAAGTACCACCGGTCCGGAGTCATCGCACTTTCCACCAGGGGGAGACTAACAGCCTGGTCCAGGCCGCTGGCAAGTATTACCGCATCGTAACTGTCGCTCAGCACACTCAGCTGTACGTCCCGACCCAGAGCCGTGTTAAAACGGATTTCGACACCAAGTTGTTCGAGCAGTTTTGCTTCGTGCCGATAGCGACGTTTGTCGAGCCGGTAATCCGGTATCACCTGTGTGAGCAGGCCACCAGCCTGAGATTCCTTTTCCAGTACTGTGACCCCGTAGCCAGCCTGGATCAGATCGTAGGCAGCACTGAGCCCGGCTGGTCCGGAGCCGACCACGACTACCCGGTAGGACTGTTTTTTCGCTGATGCGACCCGCTGGCGCACATGTGAGAAATCCTCGTGGTGCTGGCCGATCGAGGAGACAAATGCTTTGAGCGCGCGGATTGGAATCAGATTGTCATGGGAACTTTCACAGGGGCGATGACAGATCTCACCGCAGGCTCCAGCAAAGGCCATCTTGTCGCGCACGATTTCGAGCGCTGTCTGATAATCTTGCGCCATAATGGCATTGAAGAAACCGTGGTTACAGATATTAGCCGGACAGCGTTGGGCCTGGGCGTCAATGCGGTGTTGGGCCAGGCGGTTAGCTCGGGCTCGGGCCAGGCCAGATCCATTTTTGGCACTCTGTGAGCAATGCAGGTCAGGTGCGTCTTGATTACCACAGCGGCGACAGAGCGCAGGGTCAACCGTCACGAGATGGCGCGGCTCACTGGCCGTAGCCAGCATGACACACGGTGACTTGGAGATCAGCACCGCAACACCCTCGAATGTCATCGCCTGATGGATTGCGCTGCAGGTCTGGCCTAGATCCAGTGGATCCATGGTGGCGACATATTTGACACCCAGGCCACGCACCAGCGGCTCAATAGCGACTTCACCAAACGGGTTAGCACTGGCGCCACCAGGAGCACCGGGGTGGGGTTGGCCACCCGTCATGGCGATTGCCCGGTTATCGAAGATGATGACCGTCATTTGGGCTCGGGTATAGACCGCGTTGACCAACGCTGGGATGCCCGAATGAAAGAAGGTGCCGTCTCCGAGTAGGGCAACAGGTCGATCACGACCGTCATGATGGCGAGCCAGTGCGGCATCCAATCCCTGGGCCATGGATAAGCTCATGCCCATGTGATGGAGTGTGTCCATCATCCGCAGTGGTGGCAGGGCGCCTAGGCCTAGACAGCCGATATCACCACAAAGAATCGCATCGTGGCGATGCTGCGATATGGAAAGCTTAAGGCCGTAATACGTGGCACGATGTGGACAGCCGGAGCACATGATGGGGGGTCGGACGGGCAGTTCGCTTGTCGGAATATCAATCCGGGGCAAGGCTCGTCCGGCATTTGGGTCAGTACGGCCGGTGAAGTCGCACAGGGCTTGACGGATCAGGGCTGGATTAAACTCGCCTACCGGCTCCAGGCCAAAATCACCCTTGCCAAAAATGTGGCCATGGCAACGGTTTCTCTGGGCGGTAATTCGTATCTGGTTCTCAATTATCGGGTCGAGTTCTTCAATTACCAGGACTTGGTTGTAGCGCTGTAGAAACTCCACCACGATCGCCTGGGGAAAAGGCTGGATCAGGCCAATCTTGAGCATAGCCAGATGTTTGTCCAGACCAAGGTCTCTCGCTTGATCGAGCGCGTAGCCGGCGCTGACTCCAGCCATGATCACCCCATATTGGGCGGAAGATGATTCAGCTATTATCCGGTTATGGCGCTCATTAAAAGGAATAACACTTTTGCTGGCTAAGCGTTGCAGCAGGAGTCGGTGGCTGGAGCGGTTGCGACTAGGAACATTAATGTGTTCCGGCAGTCGCTCAAATCGGGCCGACTCCGGTAGTTCGGGCAGTGAATGCGCATAAATGACACTACGGGCGTGGCTCACTCGCGTTGTCAGTCGGACCAGTACTGGTAACTGGATCAATGGCGATAATGCAAAAGCATCGCGCACCATCTCGTAGGCCTCCTCGGGGGAGCCCGCGTCAAACAGGGGCACTTTGGCGGCTTCGGACCAATGTCTGGAATCCTGTTCGTTAGAGGAGGAGTGACAGCCGGGGTCATCACAAACCACTACCACCAGTGCTGCCCCCAGAGCCTGGTATGGGATGTTCAGCAGTGGATCAGAGGCAACATTCAGGCCGACGTTTTTCATGCAACAAAGAGCAGGGCGATTGGCAATGGAAAATGCAATCGCCTTTTCCATTGCCACCTTTTCGTTGATGCTGTATTCAAAGTAGGGGGGCAGGGCTTTGCCGGTTGGGTCGATGCGGCAAGGTGAGTTGCTGCCTGCTTGGCTGGCCAATTCAAAAAAGGACATGGAGATTTCGGTCGATGGTGTGCCCGGATAAGCAAACACCCCTTCAACTCCGGCTTCCAAGGCACCCCGGGCCGCTGCTTCGTTGCCCAATAGGCACATTTCAAGGGGCGCATGGCTGATCTGGACGGAACTCATGGGCGACGGCGTACGGTCTGAGTCAGTTCGGCATTTTTCATTTTTTTACCACCGAGGCGAGTCGGGGTAATCTTTGGGCGCAAAGGGGGTGCCACCTCACCTAAGCCTGGCGCTAATTCTGTTCCAGTCGCCAAGCCGTTCAGGCATAACGCAAAGAAAGTCTGACTGACCTCCTCAATGGCAATATTTTGAGACGGGCTGTACCAGCGGGAGACCCAGTTGCACATCCCCAAAACACCGTTTGCAGTTAACTCCGGATCAAGTGCGGGGTCGAATTCACCGGCCGCCTGGCCTTCCCTGATCAATTGCACCCAAATAGCGGTGTACTGGCGCCAGGTCCGGCGCAGTTCGGACAGGCCGGCCTGGTCTTGCAGGAAGTGTTTGTCACGCAACATCACGGTCATCTCAAGATACTGTGGGTTGTAACTGCCAAGGTGAGTCGATACCGCCTGGCGTAATTTGTCACTTGAGCTGGCCTCGGTAGCCTGCACCCCGCGCAGTGCCATCAATAAAGATCTGCTTTGGGGAAGGATGATCTGGAGCAGGATTTCCTCTTTGCTTTTAAAGTAGTAATAGATTGCCTCGCGCTTGATCCCCACTGCCTGCGCGATATCTCCAAATGAGGTCTGGGTGACACCTTGGCGTTCAAACAGTTCAGTGGCTCGGCGAAGGATCTCAGTCTGTCGGCTCATCCTCAAAGACTCCTAGAAGGGTGGCCCGGCGATGAAGCCTAGGCGAATAAGTTTTACATCTAGTAAGTAATAAACCTGATTTCTATCGGGTAATATAAACCAAAAAAAATTAATTTACACAATCGTAAAATTAAGTTCTAATACCATGTGAAAAATGTGTTTTACGAAGAAGGAGGAAACATCATGTCAGACAATATCAAGTTCCTGTTGGATGAAGAGGATATCCCCAAGTCCTGGTACAACATCGTCTCTGATCTGCCCGTACCCCCGCCACCCGTACTGCATCCGGGTACCGGCCAGCCGGTGGGTCCGGACGACCTGGCGCCGCTTTTCCCCATGGCCGCGATCATGCAGGAGGTCAGTGCCGAGCGGACAATTGATATCCCCGGTCCCGTGCGCGATATCTATCGCCAGTGGCGTCCCAGCCCTTTGTTCCGGGCCCGGCGCCTGGAAAAAGCCCTGGATACCCCGGCCCGCATTTACTACAAGTACGAGGGCATCAGCCCGGCCGGTAGCCACAAACCCAACACCGCCATCGCCCAGGCCTTTTACTGCAAAGAAGAAGGCGTCAAGCGCATCACCACCGAGACCGGTGCCGGGCAGTGGGGCTCTTCACTCTCCCTGGCTGGAGCCTTTTTCGGCCTTGAGATCGAAGTGTTCATGGTGCGGGTGAGCTACGACCAGAAACCTTACCGCCGTGCCTTTATGGAAACTTTCGGCGCAACCTGTCACGCCAGCCCGAGCAACCTGACCGAGTCAGGCAAGAAGATCCTGGCCGAGAGCCCCGACAGCAGCGGCAGTCTGGGCATCGCGATCAGTGAGGCTGTAGAACTGGCCGCGCAGCGTGATGACACCAAGTACGCACTGGGTAGTGTGCTCAACCACGTACTGCTGCACCAGACCGTAGTCGGGCAAGAAGCCCTGCGTCAGATGGAACTGGCCGATGACTACCCCGATGTAGTGGTAGGCTGCACTGGTGGCGGCAGTAATTTTGCCGGCATCACCTTCCCGTTTATCGGCGCTAAGCTGCGCGGCGAACAGGATGTCCGCGTTGTTGCGGTAGAACCGGCCAACTGCCCCTCGCTGACCAAAGGCAAATATGCCTATGACTTTGGCGATACCGGAAACCTCACCCCGCTGGTCAAGATGCACACCCTGGGCTCCTCATTCGTTCCACCGGCCTCGCATGCAGGCGGGCTGCGCTATCACGGCATGGCGCCGCTGGTCAGCCAGCTGGTCGACCTGGGAGAGGTCACCCCGACGTCCTATTCCCAGACTGAATGCTTCGACGCCGGCGTCACCTTCGCCCGTAGCGAGGGCATTGTTCCGGCGCCCGAAGCCAACCACGCGGTCAAGGGTGCTATCACCGAGGCGCTGCGCTGCAAGGAAGAAGGTCAATCCCGCGCTATCCTGTTTAACCTTTGTGGCCACGGCTACTTCGATATGCAGGCCTACACTGACTACAACTCGGGTCAACTGCAGGACTATGCTTATGATGAAGGTGAGGGGGCGATGGCGTTGGCCGGTCTGCCTTCGGTAGCTTGAGCGGGAGGTAACGAAAACGTGCGAAGTGATCTGATAGGAAAGCGTTACGAGCCATTCGTCGCCGAGGTTGATAAATGGCGGGTACGGTTCTTTGCCCACACTATCGGTGAAACTAACCCAGCCTGTTTTGATGAGGCTGCAGCACGCAAGGCAGGGTACCGGTCGTTGCTCGCACCGGTCACCCTGCCTTTTTCTCTGGCAATGGATTTTAATCAGTCACTATTGGTGCTGGAGGATCTGGGTATTGATCTTAAGTGGGCCGTTCACGGGGAGCAGAGTTTTGTCCGTTCCACCGAGGTTTTTGCGGGCGACATTATCACCGGCGAACAGCAGGTCTGCGATATTTTCGAGAAAAAAAACGGAGCGCTGCTCTTTGTTGTGACCTCTACGCGATTGGAAAATCAGCTGGGAGAGCATATCGGTAATATGGACACGACGATCGTTGTACGTCAGCAGCAAACCGCTTCGAATCCAAAGGACGCATGATGGAACAGCCAGAATATTCTAATCTCAGTATTGGTGACCGTATTCCTCCCCTTACGGTTGGCCCGATCGGGCGCACCCAGCTGGCGTTATTCGCTGGAGCCTCGGGTGATCATAATCCCATCCACCTGGACGATGAGGCGGCTCGCGAGGGCGGCCTGCCTGGCACGATTGTCCACGGCATGTTGAACATGGCATTTCTTGGCAGGCTGCTTACCCAGTGGGTACCTCAGCAGCAGATTCAACGATTCTCCAGCCGTTTCGTCGGTATGGCTTTCCCCGGTGACGAAGTCACCTGTAGTGCCACCGTGAAATCCCTCGAAATGCCCCCCGGTGAAAATCGAGTGGTTCTGGATTTGGTTGCACAGAACCAGTCTGGTGACGTACTACTCAAGGGTTCGGCCACTATCTGCCTTGTTTAACTGGTAATCGATCCGTGAGCAAGTCGTTTACTGTCGTTATGTCTGGGTCCTAACTCTGATGAGCTTGAAGGTCGGCATTGATGTGGGTGGCACGTTTACTGATTTCCTAGTTACTGAAAAAGGGACAGAGCCGATCGTGCACAAGGTGCTTTCAACACCAGAGGATCCATCGATCGCAGTGCTTCGTGGTCTCAGCGAGATTGCGGGGTTGGAAGATCCCCCCCGATCGTTGCAGGCATTTGCCGGCGATATCGAGACCATAGTACATGGCACTACGGTAACGACTAACGCGACCTTGACACGGGCCGGCGCCTGCTCGGGCTTGATTACGACGGCCGGGGTACGGGATGCGCTGGAGATGCGTCGCGGGATTCGGGAAGAACAGTACAATAATCGCTATACCAACGTGGTACCTCTGGTACCCCGGTACCGTCGGATCGGAGTCGGTGGTCGACTCGACCGGGAGGGACGCGAGGTTGAAGCTTTATCGCTGGATGAAGTCCAGGCTGCAGTCGATCTTTTCAGGGACGAGGGAGTAGAAGCCGTTTCAATCTGCTTCATGAACGCCTTCGCTAATGCTCGCCATGAGGAACAGGCTGCAGATCTGGTGCGCCAGGCGCTGCCAGATGCGTACCTGAGTGTGTCCAGCAAATTGCTGCCATCAATCCGCTTCTACGAACGTGTCAGCACCACTGTGCTCAACTCCTACGTCGGGCCGATCCTGGAGCGCTATCTTGATCGCTTGCAGGCGCGCCTTGCAGAAGCCGGTTTTTCCGGGTTGTTGATGGTAATGCAGTCCAATGGCGGTGTGATGGCACCTGACATTGCCCGTGAGAAACCAGCCTTGACGTTGTTATCAGGTCCGGCGGCGGGCCCGGGCGCTGGGTTGTTGTATGCCGGGGCCCACGATTGGAAAAACTGCATCGTTATAGATATGGGGGGTACAAGTTTTGAGGCGGCTCTGGTACGCGAGGAGCCGGTTATGGTAAACGAGGGGGTCATAGATCGTCACCGAATCGCGCTCCCGATGCTAGGTATCCATACTATCGGTGCGGGTGGGGGTTCTATCGGATGGATTGATCAAGGAGGCTTGCTGCGCATGGGGCCACAAAGCGCCGGGGCTGATCCCGGCCCCGCGGCCTATGGCCATGGTGGCCGTCAGCCAACCACGACCGATGCGAATTTAGTGTTGGGTTACCTGAATCCGGAGTATTTCGCTGGCGGGAGGATGCCGCTTGACCTGCCAGCAGCCCGCGATGCAATTACTGAAGGGGTCGGCGAGCCATTGGGCTTGTCAGTCGTCGAGGCCGCAGCCGGAATGTACCGGGTGACCTGCAACAATATGGCCCAGGGAGTTCGGGAGATCACCATCAAGCGGGGGTACGATCCACGCGAGTTTCCACTGGTAGTGGCAGGTGGAGCGGGGCCGATCCACTCTTGCCTGATAGCAGACGAGCTGGATATTCCTTTGCAGATCATACCGCGTGAATCATCTATCCTCTGTGCAGTGGGCATGCTGATCGGTGATCTCAGGCACGACCTGGTGCGTACTTTCGTCGCTCGGTTGGACGATGTCGACTGGACGGCCTTACAAGGCCTGGTTGATGTCCTGTGCGAGGAGGGTGCGGCACTGCTGGAGGCGGAGCGCATCACGCCAGATGCCCGTGAGTTTTTTCTCAAACTCGATTGTCGCTATCTTAAACAATATCATGAGGTCTCCTTCCCGGTACCACTTCAGGCGGTCACCCATCGGGACCAGGCCGTAATCGCCAGCGCCTTCCATGCCGAGCATAATCGTCTTTACGGATACTCGCTGGAACACCAAGCAGCTGCGGTTGAGATCATCAATATCCGCCTGCAGGCGGTTGGGCGCGTTGAGAAACCCGAACTGAATGCCGAAACCCGCTGTGGCGCTGACGCATCCCATGCGATTAAGGGTGAGCGGCCAGTTTATGTTTTTGAAGATGACGAATTCCGCGCAGTGTCGATCTATGATGGCGATAAGTTACAACATGGCAATCGTATTGCTGGGCCGGCGATGATTGAGAAACAGACCACAGCAGTATTTGTCAGCTCATCGTTTGATTGCATCTGCGACAGTCTTGGTTCGCTGGTGTTATATCGCCGCCAGCGCGCCGATCTGGTGACAGAGTTGCTCAGGAGAGACACCTGATGACACAGGTCGACCCGGTATTTCTGGCGGTCTATGCCCGCACCTTCAAGTCGATTACCGATGAGATGAGCCTGTCGGTTCAGATGACCACACGCTCACCGATCTTATGTGAAGCCAAGGATTTCGTGACTGGACTGTACGATGCAAAGGGCAACATGCTGGAGCAGACCGAGAATTTACCGATCCTGGCGTTTTCCCTGGCGCCGGTCTGCAAGTACATCATTGAATATTTTGGTGATGACGTGCACGAAGGGGATGTTATCTTCCACAACGATGTTTTCTCGCTGGGTAACCAGAATAACGATGTCGCGGTATACAGGCCGATCTTTCACGAGAATGAACTGATCGGTTGGTCCGCGGTCAAGGGGCACCAGGCCGACATTGGCGGCGCAGTCCGCGGTGGTTATAACCCCAACGCGACCGAAGTCTGGCAGGAGGCACTGCGTATTCCGCCGGTAAAGGTCTATGAGAAGGGGCACCTGCGCAAGGACGTCTGGGAGTTGATTTTCGCCAATATCCGGCTGGACATAGTCCAGCACGACCTGCGCTCTCAGATGGGCGCCTGTACTGTCGGTGAGCGGCGCCTACAAGCGCTGTTGTGCAAGTATGGTGTTGATAGTTTTCTCGCACACAAGGTTGCTTTATTCGATGCCTCGCGAAAAATGGTTGAGAAAGAAATTGAGCAGATACCCAATGGCTGCTACCACGGCACAGGGCGGGTATATTTTGACGGTCATCACGAGGGTACTCAGTTCGACATCCGCGTCAGTATTACGGTGACGGAGCAGCACATCGTTTTCGATTACAGTGAAACCGACCCTCAGACTGACGGTTTCGTCAATGGAACCTTTACGTCCAGCGCTTCGGCAACCGTTCTCACGTTTTTGCAGATGATTAATCCTGACATACCTCACAACGAGGGCATGCTTCAGCCGATAGACATCATTATTCCCGAGGGCACTATTCTTAATGCCAGTTACCCCAAGGCGACCACTTTTGGTAATCATCTGTGCCCGCCGAATGCGGACGCCATCATTCGGGCACTGGCACCGGTAATCCCCGATCGGGTGACCGCTGGTTGGAACAACTTGCTGTGTTCGCTAACAACCGGGCAGGACCCGGCCAGCGGTGAGCCCTACGTGGATATTGGCTTTATGGGGCTCAAAGGGGGTTCGGGCGCCATGCAGGGTACCGATGGGTACGATCATATTGGCATGATTGATGCTTCGGGTGGCGTGCTCGATCAGGATTATGAAATGTTCGAGCAGATGACACCTCACCGCCTGATTCGCCATGAGTATCTGCCCGACTCGGCAGGTCCCGGCCAGTGGCGTGGTGGTCTGGGGGTGGTGACCGAGTTCGTGATTGGTTCGCCCGACACGCAGTTGGTTACCTTTGGTGACGGTGATTTTGAGCCTGCATTCGGCCTATTCGGTGGTGGCGATGGAACCCTCAATACTATTCGCCTGACCTACCCCGACGGTCAGCAGGTGATCCCCCGTAACAAGGACCTGATCAAGGGTGTGCCGACCGGCACGCATTATTTCCAGCTTGCAGGGGGTGGGGGTGGTTACGGTGATCCGGCCCGGCGAGACCGTGATCTGTTGGCTGAAGAGATCCGTAATGGCATTATCAGCACGGCCCAGGCGCAACAGGCCTACCACTTGGATTCCAACGAGATTCAGCTAGGTGTCGGTGATGAACTTTGAGTTGAGTTCGACCCAACTAACGGTACAGCAGACCTTTGCCCGTTTTTCTGACAGTGTCATTGCTCCGGCTGCCGCTGGGCTGGATGAGGCCGGGTGTTTTCCCAGGGACATCTTCGGCCAATTGTCGGAGCTTGGGTTTTTTGGCATTCGCTACCCGCAAAGCGTCGGTGGATCAGGGATGGACCTGGTGTCTTTTTGTCTGGCGTTGGAAGAGATCTCACGTGGTTCTCTGGCAGTGGCCGGCTGTGCGGCCATGCAGTCGCTGATGGGTACCGACTTTCTATTCAAACTGGGTAACCAGGCTCTACAGCAACACTTGTTACTCCCGGCATTGCGGGGAGAGAAGATTGGCGCGATCTGCATGACTGAGCCTGATGCGGGCAGTGATCTGGGCGGTATTCGCACCAGTGCGACTCGGATATCCGGAGGATATCGCCTGAATGGCCAGAAGATGTGGGTCACGTCAGCACCGGTGGCCGATTTCTTCACCGTGTTTGCCCGGGCCGGTGACGACGAGGGGCTGACCATCTTTCTGGTTGAGCGGGACTTCAAGGGTTTGAAGGTGGGTCGGGCGATCGAAAAGATGGGAGTGCGGGCCTTGCCGACTTCTGAGCTCTCGCTGGATGACTGCTTTGTGCCGGACAGTCATCGTCTGAGCGAGACAGAGGGCGACGGTGAAGATCATTTACGCCGGATACTGTCGGAAATTCGAATCATCACTGGCGCGATGGCTCTTGGGATAGGCCGCGCTGCAGTGGATGAGGCGCTGCGCTATGCGGGTGAGCGCCATCAATTTGGCAAGCCGATCAATCGTTTCCAAGCGGTACAGCTCCGACTGGCCGAGATGGCAACCGAAATGGAGGCCGCGAGGCATTTGGTCTATCACGCCGCCTGGCGCCAGGATACCGGGCAGTCGGTGCGTCAGCACGCGGCCATGGCCAAGTTGTTTGCGACCGAGGCGGCCACTCGAGTCTGCGATGATGCAGCCAGGGTTCTGGCGTCTTATGGATTCGCTATGGAATACCCCGTGCAGCGTTATCTTCGAGATGTTCGCTTTACTCTGATTGGGGGCGGCACGAGCGATATCCTCAAGTTGATTATTGCGAAGGAGTTATCAGGATGAGCGCCACTATCAAAGTGCTTATTGCCAAGCCGGGTTTGGATGGGCATGACCAGGGTGCCAAGATCGTGGTGCGTGCCTTAATGGATGCAGGCTTCGAAGTAACCTACAGCGGCTTGCGCCAGACCCCTCAACAGGTTGCCCAACTTGCTTGCGAGACGGGCGCGGATGTCATCGGGTTATCCAGCATGGCAGGTTCACATCTGTCTTTCTGCCGCAAACTCAAACCGCTTCTCGCTGAGTATGGTTTGCAGGAAAAACTCTGGATTGTGGGCGGCAGCATCCCGGCTCAGGATCACACACCGCTCAGGGAGGCGGGTGTCGATGGCATCTTTCCTGCCGGTACAACCCTGCAGGAGATCGTAACGTTTATCACAGAGAGAGCAGGATGAGCCACGAAAAGCCGCCGGCACCCAAACCGGTTTTCAACGAATCTGGTCTTGAGATCAAGCCGGTATACACCCCCGCTGATGTTGAGGCCAGTGGCAGCAACGACAAGATAGGGCTACCGGGGCAATACCCATTCACTCGTGGGATTCATCCTCTGATGTACCGTCAGCGGCCCTGGACTATGCGTCAGTACGCCGGTTTTGGCAGTCCCCACGAAACCAATAAGCGTTTCAAATATCTTATGGCTAACGGTCAGACGGGCCTCAACGTGGCGTTTGATCTGCCGACCCAGATCGGGCTCGACTCGAACGATCCAGTGGCGGCCGGGGAAGTGGGCCGCGTCGGTATGGCAGTGGACACGCTGCGGGACTTCGAGATTGCGTTCGAAGGGATTGATCTTGAGCAGGTTACGGTTTCGCTGACGGTCAACGGTTCCGCGGCAACTCTGATTGCCATGTATCTGGAACTGGCCCGCAACCGGGGTTACGACATAGGTCGCCTACGTGGCACGGCGCAAAACGACATTCTCAAGGAGTTTATCGGCCGGGGGACCTGGATTTATCCGGTACAACCTTCAATTCGACTGGTAGCGGATACCATCGAGTTCTGTGCTCACGAGGCGCCTAAGTACAGCCCGGTCAGCGTTTGCGGATACCACATCCGGGAGTCGGGCGCAGACCCGGTACAGGAAATGGCGTACGCCTTTTGCATTGCCAAGGTGTATGCCGATGAGGTTATCGCTCGGGGCCTGTCGGTTGACGAGTTTGCCGGGCGCCTGTCGTACAATTTTAATATCTTCGGCAATATTTTTGAGCAGGTCTGCAAGTTCAGAGCTGGCCGTAGCCTGTGGGCCGAGATTATGCGGGAGCAGTACGACGCACAAAAACCGACTTCTATGTGGCTACGTATGATTGCGGGTGGCGGTGGTAGCGGCCTGACCAAGGAGCAGCCAGAACTCAATATTGTGCGAGGTGCCTACTATGCGCTTATTGGAGCGTTGTCAGGTGCTCAGACTATGGCGCTATGCTCTTATGATGAGGCCTACACCATTCCTACCGAGTACTCCGCTCGTATCTCTTTGCGCACAATGCAATTGCTCAGCGCAGAAATGGGTTTGTGTGACACCGTAGATCCACTGGCGGGGTCGTATTACGTGGAGACGCTGACCAGTCAGATGCGTGAACAGATGGAAAAGGTCATGGGCGGGATCGACGCACAAGGGGGTATTGTCAAATTGATCTCAGAAGGAATTATCCAATCCCAGTTGTCCGCCCAGGCTTATGAAAGGCGTCGCGAGATCGAAAGCGGAGAGTTTCCCAAGGTAGGAACCAACTGTTTCCAGATTGAAGAAGAGCAGCGGGAGGTGCAACTGCATCCCTACAGCGACGAGGACGCACAGGCACAGATTGCCGCCACTACGCAGGTTTGTGCCGAACGGGACAATAAGCAGGTTGCTGCAGCCCTGGCAGAAGTGAGTGCAGCTGCAGCGGGAGATATCAATGTGATGCCGGCGATTTCTAAAGCCGTCAGCGCTTATGCCACTGTGGGAGAGATTACAGCCAAGCTGAGTGATGTGTTCGGGCGCTACCAGGAACCGATCCGCTTCTAGGCGCAAGATATGTCCAGTAAACCTCACACCGACCAGGCAGAACCAACCGGAAGTGTTCACGCGTACCACGCGCCGGATTCGGTCACGGCAGCAACAGCCCTGTTGGCAGATGGGCAGGGTGCGGTGATCGCTGGCGGCACTGACCTGGTCCTGCAACGCCGTGCAGCTCCATCCAGCTGGCAGCCCGTGCTGGTAAGCATCCGTCGGATAGACGCCTTGTACGGGGTTCGTGAGGACGAGGGTTGGCTCTGGCTCGGCCCGTTGACCACAGTAAGCGAACTGCTGCTGAATCCGTTGGTAGCACGCCACGCTCCCGTGCTGTGTCGTGCGGCAGATTGTTTTGCAAGCAGCCAGGTCCGCAATGCCGCGACTCTGGGCGGCAACCTCTGTAATGCCTCACCCGCAGGCGATCTGTTGGTACCACTGATTCTTCTGGATGCCCAAGTAGAGTTGTGTTGTTTCGAGGATGGGGTGACCCGCGTGCGATCCTTACCGGTTGAGCAGTTTTTGATTGGCCCGGGACGTACGAGTCGACAACCCAACGAACTTTTGACAGCTGTCCGGCTGCCATTTTCCCAGGGCACCCGGATCTTTGCTTTTGAAAAATTCGGCACCCGGCCTGCTCTAGATATCGCTACCGTGTCTGTGGGCCTGTCGGCCGTGCGCACGGGCGATTGCCTGACCCAGGTGCGCGTGGCTCTGGGTGCCGTTGCGCCTACTGCCTTGCGGGCAAGGGAAGTCGAAGCCGTTCTTGAGAATCGCAAACTGGATGATGAAACGATAGCGTCGGCAGCGAGTGCCGCGATAGAGGAAATCAACCCGATAGATGATGTCCGGGCCAGCAGCTGGTACCGGAAAGAGTTGATACACAACCTGTTGACCAGAGTATTGCGTAATGCCATTGATTCATGAAATTGCATTCCTTCTGAACGGTAGCCCAATCAGAATAAGTGTGCCTGTCACAATGACCGCATTGGAGATGCTGCGTGGCCCGCTCAATATGACAGGCACTAAGCTGGGTTGTGGTGAAGGTGAATGTGGCGCTTGTTCTGTGTTGATCGATGGCCGGTCGATGAATTCGTGCATCCTTCTGGCGGTCGAGTGTGATGGTCGTGAGATTACTTCCATCGAGGGTCTGGCTGCTGATCCGGGAACAGCAGGTTTGCGCCGGGCATTTGTCGATGCGGGTGCTGTGCAGTGCGGCTTTTGTACCCCGGGTATGGTGATTCAGGGCAAGTATCTTCTAGATTCGCAGGCGAGTGGCGATAGGGCAGCGATCTCCCGGGGTTTGGAGGGTAACTTGTGCCGTTGCACGGGCTACCAGAAAGTTATCGATGCCATAGAGCAGGCCATAGTGTCCAAAGAAGGCGTCGGTGATGACTGAAAAACCCGAATCTGCACAGAGCTTGATTGGCCAGCGCATTCCAAAACGGGATGCGCCCGAGAAGGTCAATGGCAGAGCCCGTTATGTGCATGACATCAATCTACCAGGGCAGTTGGTCGGAAAAATATTGCGCACAGATCGTGTGCATGCCCGGATTATTGCTATTGATGTCTCTGCAGCTCGGGCTTTGCCGGGCGTGCACGCAGTGATCACCGCAGCCGACGTTCCGAATCAGGCAATTGGCGTTACTCGGGACAACCCACCGCTAAAAAGCGATAGGGTTCGTTGCGAGCGTGACGAGATCGCAGCGGTTGCAGCCGAGACTGAAGAGCTCGCTGATGCGGCACTTGCCTTAATCAAGGTGGAGTACGAGGACTTACCCGTGCTGCTGGATGCGGCCGTAGCTCGAGATTCCGGGGCGTTGCTAATCCACGACGATAAGCCCGGCAATATCGCTCTGGAGTTCGACTACGAACACGGTGATGTCGTCCAGGGCGAAGCAGAGTCGGACGTGGTGGTCGAGGACTGTTTCAGCCTGCACTACGTGACCCACGCCTGCATGGGTGTATCGGGTGTCATTGCAGATTTTGACGACATCACCGGCAACCTGACCTTGTACTCTAATACCCAGGTACCATTTCTGCACAAGCGGGAGTTCGCCGAGGTCCTGGAACTGGACCCCAACCGAATCCGTATCATCCAGCCGACAATCGGTGGCGGTTTTGGCTCAAAACTGGATATCTACCCATTTGAACCGATCTGTGTGTACCTGGCACAGGCGGCGGGACGCCCGGTCAAGCTGGTATTTAGCCGAACCGAGGAGTTTGTTGCATCCCCTACGCGCCAGCCGGCAAAGGTGCGGCTACGCAGCGGCTGTCGTCGTGATGGCCGTCTGACTTTTCGCAAGGTCGAAATGCTGTTGGATAACGGTGGTTATACCTCCTGGGGCGCGACCACGCCGATGGTGATGATGCAGACTTTTTCGTCGCTGTACCGGGTGCCGCATTGCCTCTACCACTCAGCTGCTGTCTATACGAACAATCCTTACGCGGGATCTTTCCGTGGCTACGGTAACCTGCAGGCGACCTTCGCGGTAGAAGGGCACATGGAAAAACTGGCAGAAGCCATTGGGATGGATCCACTTGAATTTCGGCTGTGTAATGCCCAGGAGCCCGGTGAGGTTACTGGCCAGGGAATGCATTTTAGGTCTTGCGGTTTCAAGGATTGCTTGCGTACGGTCGCCGAGCGGAGCGATTACCAGGCCCAGCGACAACAGAACATTGAACGGCGTGATGAGGGGCCGATCCGTCGTGGCGTTGGCATGGCGTCGATGCTGCATGTGGGTGGAGGCGCCAAGATTTATCCTTCTGATGGCTGCGGTACTATTCTCAAGCTGGATGACTTTGGCCATGTCACCATTCTTACGGGTGCTTCAGAGATCGGTCAAGGTTCAGAAACTGTATTGTCACAGTTGGTTTGTGAGGAGCTCGGGTTGCCGTTGAGCTCCGTGACTGTGGTGAATAACGATACCGACATTACTCCCTGGGATGTGGGTGTTCACGCGAGCAGGACTACATTTATTGCAGGTAACGCCGCGGTCGGCGCCGCCCGCTTGGCAAAAGAGAAGATTCTTAGTGCCGCGGCCATTGTGACAGGTTACTCGAGCGAGCAGTTGGAGTTGCGCGGTGGCGGGATCGTGCTGTGCGAGGACAACACCACTCTGATGATGCTGGACAGATTGTTACGTTCCATGCATTTCAAGGATAAGGCAGACCTGGTTATTACCAATTACTACTACGAGCCACCGTCGGTCCATCAGGACTCTCAGCACAAGGGTGATGTGTCAGCTGCCTATGCCTGGGCGACTCAGGTTGTCGAGGTTGAGGTCGATAGCGAGACTGGCGTGGTGCGGTTGCTGAAATGTACCGCAGCCCATGATGTGGGCCGGGTCATCAACCGTCTTGGCATCGAAGGCCAGATCGAGGGTGGTATCGTTATGGGCCAGGGTTATGCGCTGTCGGAAGATCTCGTAATCCGAGGTGGCCACTGCCAGAACCCGGGCTTTAGGGACTACAAGCTGATCACGGCTCCAGAGGTCCCGCTAATGGATATCAGTTTTATCGAAACCATGGACGGTGAGGGTCCGCGTGGCGCTAAGGGTGTAGGCGAAGCCCCTGCCATCTGTGTTGCAGCGGCAGTTGCCAACGCCATAGAGAATGCGACCGGGGTCCGCATCAATCAGTTACCCTTTACTCCGGAAAACGTCTATCGGGCGTTACACGCAGCAGCCGAAGATTCCTCTCCGTGATCAGTGTCGGTCATTTGCAGGGCCAGGGCCGATGAGGCCTCGTACAGTCCTCTCGATGGAGCAGGCACTTAGCTTGCCGTACGCAACGCTGCGCTTTGCCCAGTTGGGTTGGCGGGTCATCCGGATTGAGCCCGCACCGTCGGGCCGCGCACTGCCGGGAGATCCAAACCGCTATATTGGAAGCCAGGTCGCTGACCATGATCGGCGCAGTTACTTTGTCGCGCCCAATGTGGGTAAGGAGGCTATCGCCCTTGATCTTAAAGATCCGCGTGGCCAGGCATTGTTGCACCGTATGATTGATGAACTTGCAGTCGACGTTTTCTGCTGCAATACCCTGCCCAGTCGGTATGCTGGGCTGGGCATCGATTACCCTACACTTCAGGCGATTCGGCCACAGATCATCTGGGCTGGAATCTCGGCGATGGGGCCTGATTTTCCACAGGTTCCCGGCTACGATCCGGTTATTCAGGCGATGGCGGGGTACATGGAACTGACCGGCGATCCAGAAGGAGACCCGATGCTCAGTGGTATCCCGCTGATAGACCTTAAAGCTGGCGATGAGGTCTATGCCGGGGTCTGCCTGGCACTGGCTGAGCAGGCTGAGTCGGGTCGCGGAAGCGAGATTCATGTTTCGATGTTGCAGGCCGCAGCGTCGTGGTTGATCACAACTTTACCGCTGCTGGATTTTGACTGCGATGATCAAGAGATCACTCGTGCTGGTAATGAGCATCGCAAGTTCATCCCGACCAATACGTACCCAACTCAGGATGGATTTATCTTCCTTGCTATCGGTAGCGATGGTCAGTGGCAACGGTTAACTGCCATTAACAAATTTCGATCTATTGCTGAC
>PVBE011730419.1_pt1 | contig 31892 bp, 30 predicted proteins | sample 1631181 | NCBI WGS metagenome assembly PVBE01 (sample SAMN08397723, study PRJNA350692) | Marine metagenome, whole genome shotgun sequencing project. | isolation source: water | place: Pacific Ocean | collected 2012-04
TCTTGCCTTGTTTGTAAAGTATGCGAATTTCCATACACCTTTCCTGATTTAACATGTGCACCTCCTGCAAGGTGCAGATTAATGGAAAGGGGGGTCAGTTTTCAGTTGCCGAGGGGGGGCAGTTTTACATTGCCGCTAACAATGCACTGTAGGGTTGTGCAGCGGGAATCACATAGCTGCCCTTGTCGAAGTGCATTCCCTCTACCAGTATCTCTCTGTCGGCGCTGTATACTTCGATACCGTGTTCGATCAGGAGGTCAATCAGCAGCCCTGCTGCCATTTCATCGTGTTGGGCAGTCGGCACAACGTAGGAGTAAGGGTCGCCACTATAGCCTCGATCGATGGCTTCTCGAGACATCTTGTAGAAGTTGAACAGCAATTCCTCGCGATGGATGGATAACGCTTCCAGGTACGCCAGCGTCGCTGTCATCTCGTAATTCATGATGTCCCGCAGCCGCCACCAACCACCTGGCCAAGGTGAGGGATAGTTGCTTCTGCGACCATATTCCGGCAAACCTTTTCTGCCGCCACGAAGTTCCTGGGGCTCCACGTAGATCGGGGTCGCAATTCTGACGCTGGCGGTCTCGGTTAACAGGCCCGTCACATTCTTCCACCAGGCCGTGTTGCGCGTTCCCCCGGGCCAGTAGCTGTCGTAAATCATATCGCTGCCAACTCCCAACATGCCCTGTTCCTCCAGGCGCATCGCCATCAGGGTGCCGAGCAGATCAGCCTGTCTGAAGATCAGAGAGTGAATTTCGGGTGCCAGGGGATTCGTCTGCGGGGGTACGAATATCCTCGGACCGTTGAGTGACATCTGGTGCTCATCCAGAAACACCTGCGGGTACCACTCGTGGTAGAGCACCCGGTTGAGCAGCTTCGACTCCTTCTGAGTCAGCATATAGAAGTCCCGGTTATTGTCGTGGCCGACGTACTTGTGATAAAGCCACGGCATGGGACCACCTTCGAACGGAGTGTCCAGGTATTTGTTGTACCAGTCGATGACCATCACCTGTCCATCCGGATTGAGGGATGGCATGACCATCAGGATGACATCATCCAGCCAGGTCAGGACTTTCGGGTCCTTTGTGGTCGCCAGCCGGTGCGCCAATTCCAGCAGCATCTGGGTCGAGCCCACCTCGGTGGAATGGATGGAGCAGGTGATCATTGCGATGACCTTGCCTTTGGACGCCAGCTCACGCGCTTCCGCAGCCAACAGTTTCTTTAGATTGGCGAGTTTGGCCGATAGGTCACGGTACTGGTTCAATTTCTTCATGTTGGCAGGAGAACTCATCACCACCAGCACCATGTCGTTATCAAGGGTGGATTTGCCCACGTCCACGATCCGTACACGATTGGATTCGCCGGCTAGATAGCGAAGATACTCAAGCACCTTCGGATAGGGCGCTAGATAGCGATCTTCACCCAGGGTTCTATTCAGATACGAGGAGGGATCCTGCACCGCAGCCCATAGGGGCGCTGCAAAAGAACTGCATGCAATCAGCAAAGTGAATAGAAGACATCTTGTTAGCATAGCTCCTCCGCAGCTTGACTGGCTGAGCACGACGTTACGAAGGCCTGTGCTATCCCCTTATAGCACTTCTTCTATAGCTTGTAACCAGCCATCGATATCGAATCCGAACGGACCGGGACCACACTGAAAGGTGACCTCCCCGGCTTGATTTACCACGTATAGCCGTTCCGGAACTGCAGCATAGGCGGTGTCCGTGCTGTTATCCATGTCATCCAACAAGGTCGGCATGGCCAGCTCCAGATTGAGCACACAGGCCTCCGCCACATCTGCTCTTTCGTCCATCGACTTGGGTTGATAGAAAATCACATCGTCCTTGAGGTTATGCGGAATCTGCCACCCATCTTCCGGATGCGCTTCCTGTATGTAGATACAGAAGAAGTTGATCCGATCCTTTAGCTTGTCGTACGCCTCATTCAGGCGCACGGCCTGATAGCGAAACGGCGGTCAGGTATAGCTACCGAAAATAAGGGCAACCGGCTTATCGAGGCGGTCAGATAAGCGCACCGATGCACCGTTACGTTTGCCCGTGGCATCCAGTTGCGCCAGGTTAAAGTCCGGCGCAGTGCTGCCCGGCCCGGGTGAATTGCTTTCCCTCTCACGATCCTGGTCAAAGCGATGCTGCAGTTTTTCCCGGCTGGTTTTGAACATGCCGGTCAACTGCTCAACGACCTCGGTCGGACAGTCATCCAACCGTTTCTTTCCGGACCGAAGAGCTCCCATAAACTCCATGAAATTGATGCGATCTTGTTGTGCTTCTGACATCTCGGAACCCCCGCTGGCAAGTCGGCCCAAATCTTACCAGAGTTGCCCGCCCATTGCCCTCCCAGTGCTTAGGGCTTGAGCTTCCTGAGCCTTTTACCCATATTCCTGGTGGCCAAGCCGGCCGTCCAGTCACCATCCAGCACGGAGATAGTGATGTATCCCTGCTTGAACCAAATCGAATCTGCTGATTTCACTCCTTCCGCGGGAGCCGATGTTGGCCGCACGGCTTTCAGCTTGTTGCCGCTGGTCTTTGCATAAGTCGACCCGAGAATAGATCGGTTACCAAGGGGAGCCAATTTTACCCCTTTGATCTGGTATCCGCTGACAGCGGGATAGTTTACATTCAGCAGCGTACGTGCAGGCAGCAGGGAGCCCTTCTTGCCCTTGGTCTGATCCAAATGCTCGATCAACTTGGCGGTGAACTCTCCCACATCGGGGAATACAGCCAAGGTACTGGCAAACTGTGATTTGTCAGCCATCTCGTTGAAACGGATACCGGCTGATACGGCGATTGCGGGGACACCCAGGTGAATTGCCATGATCGCTGCACCCACTGTGCCGGAAATGTTGGCATCTGCGCCCAGGTTCTGTCCCAGATTCGCGCCGGAGACCACGAGGTCGGGTTTGTTGTCCTTGAGCAGAAACCCGAGTCCAATCCGAACCGCATCGGCCGGTTTACCGCCAACAGCCCAGATACCCGGTTTCTTTTCCACAAATCTGAGATTACCTGCGGAAATGCTGACGCTGGAGCCGCTCTGATTCAGCTCCGGCGCAACCACCGTGACCTTGTGACCGTGTGCCAGCAAGGCGGTGCGCATGGCCATGATACCCGGCGCGTCATAACCATCGTCGTTGGTCAACAATATAGTAAGGGGTTTTGCAGAAACCGGACAACTCAGTAGAGTTGTTACTAGGATCAATAACGATAGTCTCGCCATGTCGGTTTACTCCAGTTGGCTACAATTCACCATCCTTGTTACTCGGTTACAGTACCAAACCACCCATTGATGATCTTACCAAGTTCTAACACATCACTATACACGTGATCCTCACCGGGTACCTCAACGGTGGTGAAGTTGCGACGAGCTGGAAGTAGATCGCAGAGCTGACTATACCCCCCTGTTCGATCATGGCTCTGCTGTATAAACAGCGAGACGATCCCTGTGGCATGGTCGCCGCTGAGTATTTCTATTACAGATTCATCTACACTTGAAACGGGGATACCGATGTAAACGCAGTACCTGGGCGACACTTTGCCCTGACTGATACCCAGTAAGGTAATGATGGTACCTAACGATTTAGCTACTATCAGATCCGGATTGAACTCCGATGCGCGTCCAATCTCGAGTGCTTCATCCAATGCTGAGCCGGGTTGATCCCAAAACTTGTAAGACTGCGTAGAAGTGGTGAGATTCTCAGTTTGAATGGTTCCAAGTATTTCTTGCATCCAATGGAAGGTGCTTTGATTCTGCCCCGGTAGTCCCAGTATCTTCATAGTGTCAATTCCCTAGCGCCAGTTAAAGGGGCGTCAGTTTCAATAGCCCTGCTGACTGCCCATTGTCTTGCGGGGATCAAGCGCATCGCGGATTGCTTCACCGATAAAGATGAGCAGTATCAACATAGTGGCAAGGGTCGCGAACACGGAAAGGCCTATCCAGGGCGCCTGCAAGTTGGACTTGGCCGTTGAAAGCAAACGACCAAGCGAAGGTGAATCAAGAGGCAGCCCGAAGCCCAAAAAATCAAGCGAGGTCAGTGTCGTGATGGATGCATTCAGGATGAACGGCAGGTAGGTCAGTGTAGCGACCATAGCATTTGGCAGCACATGACGATACATGATGGTGAAATTATCGACTCCGAGACCGCGTGCAGCACGAACGAATTCAAAATTCCTGATTCGCAGAAACTCGGCGCGCACCAGCCCGACGAGGGCCATCCAACTAACCGAAGCGAGCAGCAACAGCAACCAGAAGACGTTGAGTTCAACGACACTTGCCACGATGATGAGCAGATACAGAACCGGCAGTGCATTCATGATCTCCACGAAACGCTGACCGATCAGATCGACAAGCCCGCCGAAATACCCCATCGTGGCCCCGGCAAGAATGCCCATCAGAGAACTGACCACGGTCAGCGAAACCCCAAATAACACCGACAGCCTGAATCCGTAGAGCAGCTTTGCCACGACATCGGTCCCACCACCCCCGGTCCCCAGCACGTGTTCCTGCCCGGGCGGGTGCGGATAGGGTGGTCCGAGGCTCCAGTCGATGGTGTCAAACGTATATCGAATGGGCGGCCAGAGTGCCCACCCTTTCTCGTTGATAAGATCGACAATGAATGGATCGGTATATTCCGCCTCGGTTTCAAGAACGCCGCCCAGTTCAACTTCCGTGTACATAAACCAAACCGGGAGGTAAAGGCTGCCATCCATGGAAAACAGAATCGGCTTATCGTTTGCGATGAATTCAGCGAACAGGGATATCACGAAGAGGACCAGAAATACGTGTAGGGCGTAGTATCCCCTTTTGTTCGCTCTGAAGTTTGCCAGACGTCTTTGATTGATCGGTGTCATCGTTGTCTGGGCTCAGCCTTCCCGGGTCTCGAAATCGATGCGGGGATCGATAAATACGTAAGTCATGTCGCCCACCAGCAGCATAAGCTACGCGATCAGCGTAAAACTGAACATGGTGCCGAAGATGATTGGGTAATCACGTTTGATAACCGCCTCATAGCCGAGCAGTCCGATTCCATCCAGAGAAAAGATGACCTCGATCAGCAACTGGCTGGTAAACAGGATGCCTACGAAGGCGGCCGGAAATCCCGCGATCACGATGAGCATTGCGTTTCTGAAAATGTGCCCGTAAAGGACCCGCCGTTCCGTCAGTCCCTTGGCCCTCGCGGTCAGCACAAACTGTTTGTTGAGTTCCTCCAGAAAGCTGTTTTTGGTCAGCATGGTGAGGGTGGCGAAGCCACCGAGCGTCAGTGCCAACAGCGGCAGAGAGAGATGCCAGAAATAGTCCTTCACCTGCCCCCAGAAACTCAAACTGACAAAGCTCTCGGATGTCAGGCCCCGCAGCGGAAACAGGTCAAAGTAGGATCCCCCGGCAAATATCACGATCAAGATAATCGCTATCAGGAAACTCGGGATGGCGTAGGCGACAAAGATGACTACGCTCGTCCACAGATCGAAACGCAACCCGTCCTTTACCGCTTTGGTCACGCCGAGGGGTATGGAAATGGTGTAGATAAGCAACAGGGACCAGAGTCCCAGGGAGACGGAAACGGGCAGGCGCTCCAACACCAGATCCACCACCGCTCTGTCCTGAAAATAGCTGAAGCCGAAGTCCAGGGTCAGGTAGTTGCCCATCATGAGCAGGAATCGCTCATGGGGTGGTTTGTCAAAGCCGAACTGTTTTTCCAGCCGTTCGATCATTTCGGGGTCGAGGCCGGCGGCACCGCTGTAGCTGCTTTCCACCGAAGGTCCCATGGACTCGGCCGCGGACACGGTTGCCGTCGTGGAGAAGCTGCCGAAGCCGGACATCTGCGCGATGGCCTGCTCTACCGGACCACCGGGTACCAACTGAATGATGCAGAAATTGATGAGCATGATGCCAAACAGGGTTGGCACGATGAGCAGCAGGCGTTTCAGCAGGTATGCACCCACTACTCGTTGCCTCCGGTGAATTTCTCGACACGCGCCGCTTTGGCAGGATCCAACCACCAGATATGGGTATGCGCTAACCTGATCAGCCGCCCGTGTTCAGGAACGCCGAATTTGTCCCAATAAGCGACCGCGTGTTTGGTCTTGGAAGCCATGGGTATCCAGTAATAGTTCAGCAGCATAACCCGATCGAACGCTCGAATCGCAGCCACGTAGTCATCCCACGTCTTGGCCGCACCGATTGCCTTGATAAGCACATCGATAGCCGGGTCCTTAAGATTCGACCAATTTGAGCCATAGGCCTGATCGGCCTCGGAACTCAACCATGAATTGGCGATGTGTAACGTCGGTGTGTTGTCGGGTAGGAACCAAACGGAGCCAGCGTCGAAGTCGCCGGATTCCATTCGATAGAGCCAGTTGGAAATCTCGGGGGACTTAATGGACGATGTAATTCCGAGTCGTTTCAACAGTTTCGTGAAGACGATCCAGGAACTCCCAAGAGCGGGCGACACAGCGACGAATCGAATGTGAAAGGGCTCCCCGGTCTTGCCGTGTATCAGTCGATTGTCCTTTACCACCCACCCTGCCTCCTTCAGCAGGGTGTTGGCTCGGAGCAGGTTCTCTCGCGACCAGCCCTCTCCTGCATTGGGCTGCGGTCGATAGGGCTAGGTGAAAACCGTGGCCGGTATCAGGTCGCGCAGCGGCTCCAGAAGCTCTAGTTCCTTTGGCCCAGGCAACCCCGTAGCGGCGAATTCAGAGTCGTGAAAAAAGCTGGTTGCATGACCCCAGAACCCGTAGGAACGTCGGTTGCCCCATTCCATGTCATGCAGCAACCAGAGGGCTTCGCGCACCCGTATATCCTGGAATCGTGGCTGGGACATATTCCAGAACAGGGGCCACCACATGCCGGCTGGTTTTGCCAGTCGCAGTTCCACCTTGTTCAGGTAGCCCTCGTTATATCCGGGGAAGTCGTATCTCGAGACCCATGTTGACGCCACGTTTTCCACGTGTACATCGACGACGTTTGCCTTGAGTGCCTCGGTCTGCACCTGGTCGTCCCTGAAGTAATCGAACTTCACCGAGTCAAAATTGTACTTGCCCCGGTTAACGGGCAGATCCGCAGCCCAGTATTCCGCAAAACGTTCGAATTGCAGCCAACGACCAACGTCGAATTCACCGATTCTGTAGGGTCCTGATCCGAGTGGCCTCTGCACCGTCGTTTTGGTGATGTCATGGCTATCCCAGTAGTGCTTCGGCAGAACCGGCATTCCGCCCAGGCGAATCGGTATGGTGGGATCGTCGCGCAAGTGTGGCTCGACGTGGAAACGGAATTCTCTCGGACCTGTCACTTCGATGGTGAAGGGCTTGAAGGAAGTGCGGATGGTGGGGGATGCATCCTCCTGACATACCTGAAACGTAAAAACGACGTCCGCTACCGTAATGGGCGTTCCATCGTGCCATCTGGCCCCTTCACGCAATTTGAAAGCGACCCAGGCACCATCTTTCGCAACCGCAACGCCCTCGGCCAACCGGCCATAGTGGGTTGCCGGTTCGTCCAGGCTGGGCACCAGCAGTGTATCCCACAGCAGGATTGCGTCACGGCTCCAGAAACCGATACCAGCCGCGATACGACCCTTTTCCGATACCATATTGAAACTGTCCCAGTTACCCATCTGAGGCACCCTGATGCGCCCGCCTTTAGGCGCATCCGGATTGACAAAATCGAAGTGGGCAAAGTCGGCGGGGTAACGGGGCGTAGCAAGAAAGGCGTAGCTGTGCTGGTATTCTATCGGGTCGGCATGGCTGTAGACCGCAACACACGCGACCACAATTGATAGCAGAATTCTCCGCAGGAGTGCAGCTTGCAAGTCAGCACAGCTCACGAGCCACAATCCTGCAACGATTGATACAGCATCTTCGTTAGATTTCCCCTGTGTCGAGATGGATGCGCCCGGATCGATAACAGCAGGTGCATCATAACGCGGATAGTACCAATGGCGGACGCCTTTTCAAAGAAGCGGTGTAAGAGTTCCGGGCCACGCTGGTCGGGCCACGCTGGTCGGGTCGCGCAGACGGGCCACCCTGTCGGGCCGAGTTGGTCGCGCCACGCCAACCAGGTCACGCTGACCGCTGTCGATGGCATGTTGAACCTGTAATCAGCTTAGCGGCACTTATATCTTGCCATCATCAGTAGCGCGGCGCCCAGCACCCTGAATCTAACCGCCCTGGTGATGGCTTTCTTTGAATAGGGCAACGGAATTTCGCTGCAGAAATGACCGCCTATCTAGAACATGCCAATGTTACCGTTGCCGATATCGATGCAACGATTGAATTCCTCAAGGCGATAGAACCCGGCTTCACCGTACGACGCGATGAAACGCCGCAAGGCAGTTACCGGTGGGTGCATATAGGCAGTGACACCTGCTACATCGCATTGCAGCAACCCCACCTTGATTCGAAACCGGATCGCGCCCTGCAGTCCTACGTCAATTTTGGCGTCAACCATCTCGCCTGGGTCGTTTCGGATCTGAACGCCGTGATCGCACGACTGCGGGCAAAGGGTTACCGCAAGGGTATAGAAGCGCCACGTGAATCACACAGGAAGCGCGCCTATTATCACGATACCGCAGGGTTTGAGTGGGAACTGGTGGAATACCTGTCAGACAAACCGGAACAGCGTAACCTATATGAGTGACCGCTCCTCATATGAGTCGTCGGATCATCACACGTCTGCCAGGTGCCAGGGCCATAAAACGTAGGCCAAATCACAAAACGTATGCCAGGGTCATCACACGTATGCCAGGGTCATAAAACGTATGCCAAGGTCATCACACGTATGCGAGGGGCCAGGGTCATAAAACGTATGGTCGGGCCATTACTTCGATCAGCGACGTATGTCTGCATCCAAGCGAAGTCCGGTCAATGATCGCTTTGGTTGACAGAGCAATCATCAGGTGGTTAGACTCGTAGGTACCTCTGTTGTCGAGGTGGCGGTTAGCTGATACGGGTTGCACAAGAAAAACAATGAAAAATCAGTCGTCAGCAGACTTCAGCTGGCGCAAAATCCTGGTAGTCATCTTTGCCACCAGCTTCCTAATGAACGGTGCCTCGCGCGCCGATGCACCGAACGTTGAATCCGACGGTAACCAGCCCCACGGGGACTTGCAGCGTCATCTTGATGAGGGTGACTATGGCGACGCCGTACGACTGGCGGACGCTATCGTCGAAGACCTGGACGGCTCATCCGGCAGCCAATCCTACCGACATGCTGTAGCTATCCACAATCTGGCTGTCTTGCAGCAACTGACGGAACATCCGATTCAAGCGGAGCAAAACTTCCAGCGTGCCATCTCGCTGATTGCAGCGACTGAGGGCGGCTACTCGCCCCTCATGGTACCCAGCCTGAACGAGTTCGCCATACTGAGCTATAAAACCGGCCGGTTGGACGAATCCCTTGAACTGCTAAGACGATCCCAGCACATCATCCAGCGCAGTCATGGGGTCTATTCCCTGGAGCAGAGCGAGACGCTGAACTGGATCAGCAAGGTGCTGTTGGCTTCAAGGGAGTCACTACAAGCGGACGTGCAGGAAAGATTCCATTACAAGATCCACGAGAAAAACTTCGGTAGATCGGATCCGCGTATCGTCCCCGCACTGTCCAGACTGGGGGATTGGTTGCGCAATAGCGGTCAGTACCGTGAAGCGCTGAAGGTACATCGCAGGGCTGTCAGTATCATCGAACAGAATTCCACCCCTGACCTGCAGGTTCTGCCCTTCCTGCGAGATATCTCCGCAACGCTGTACTTGTTGGGTGTCTGCTGCCCGGCAAAGCCGCTGCAACGGGCCGTGGATATCGTCGTGTCCCATCCCGATAGTGATCCTGGGGACGAGGTTAACGCGATGATCTATCTCGCCGACATGCACCTGGTGCAAGCGCGTAACCGCAAGGCCAAAAAGCTCTATAAACAGGCCTGGCAGAGCAGCGCAGCCGGACGGATCGACGGTGGTCCGGCCCGGTTCGGTTCCAGCGATCCGTCACCTCTGGGCTTGGTTGGCGTAGATGCCGCAGCGGTGGCCTACCGAAGAGCTAAACTGAGCGGAGCACCAGGTGGTCGCACCACGAAGATCACACAGGTCAGGTCGACAAGAAAGCAACAACGGGGGCCTTCCATGGCTTCTTCAGCCGGCTCAAGCGAGCGTATTCTGATCGGATCTCCATTACGGCTTTGCTATTCGCACGTCGTCGACCTTGTCCCCAAAACGGTGCGAAGGGAGATTTCAGGCTACTATGTGGATCTTGATTATTCCGTAAACTCCAACGGCACGGTGCTTGCAGTCGAGGTGGCCGACAGCAATACTCCCGCGCGCCTGACCGCATATGTCAAAAACCTGCTGCGAAGCGTGCGTTACCGGCCCCGCATGACAAACGGTGAAACGCTGGCCACGAATCACCTGATGCTTAAGCAGACTTTCACTGCAGCCGGGTCCGGCAATACCCATGGCAACTTGGAATTTGGCACGGCTGCCACAATCCGTGGCTGCAAAATGGTGGCAGGAATCAATTGATAGCCGACATTACCACCTACACGCTGCGGGTAGCGATGGCCGGTGATACGGTTGCTGCACGCCGGGCAGGAAACCAGGCAGAAAACTGACTGATACACCATAGCAGCAGAATCGATACCAGCAGGTAGTTCATGTCGAGTCGCGGCAGTTCGAAGCTGGTTTCCATGGCGAAACTGATTGCAACCGTTAGCAGACTGCCGAGAAGAGCCCCGGCAGTGGTGATGATCCAGTTCTCGGTAAGAAAGTAGCGCAGGATGTCGGACCGGGTCGCACCCAGAGCCCGGCGCGTTCCGATCTGCCGGGTCCGTTGCACCACGTGATAGGATACCAGACCCAGTATGACCAGGCTGGTCAATCCCACCAGGATGACGATCACCGTGACGAGAATTCTGACCATCAGCGTGTCGATCTGATAGCTTTGATCGACGATATCGCGATGGCTGCGTACATACTTGATGATCCTGTTGGCATCTAGTTCCACCAGTTTTTCCTCCACCAGCGGCAGCAGCCTGTCGACTTCTCCCGGTTGCGTCCTGATGAGATAGCGGTGGGTTGTGTAGGCGGTCATGCCGGGCCGAATATGAAGCTGATCGGTATCGCCCCAATCAACCCAGGCGTTCTGCATGTGGCCCAGAATGCCGATGATGGTGGAAGATTCAGTGCTTCCCCAATAGGCCGGTTTGCCCAGGGCGTCACCATCGGGATAGAGCTTGTCTGCCAGCGCCTTGGTCACCAGAATGGCGGTGGGTGTGCCGGTGGTACCGGGAACGTAATGCACAATCTCCTCTGGGTAGAAGTTGCGCCCGGCAACCAGAGACGTTCCCAACGTTTCGAGGGCCGTCTCGGTCATGATAAAAGTGCCGGTGGGAACCGATGCAGTGGATTCGTCGGGAATGGACCTGAGGCCGGTGCTGCTACCGGACCCGCCAAGGGGCACACTATTGGTGGTGGTGACCGCTCGTATTCCGGACATGGATCTTATGGCATCCAGATCGCGTAGGATGCTGGCTAGTGGGTCGTAGTCATCTTCGATGCCGCGCACCACCGCCACGATCATATTGTCTACATCCATTCCTGTGGGGCGATTGGTCCTGTCGATTCGCTGTTTGATGATGAAGGTGGCATTGACGACGATGGCGAGGGTCACACCAATCTGGATAATCACCAGGACTGAACTGGTCTTGTGTCGCGTCAGGGCGCTGATAATGGGTCTGAATTCCACTGATTCTCTCCTACAGATTCTTGAGTTCCGCGGCTGGCTCGACCAAACAAGTCCGCCAGGCCGGATAGAGTCCTGCAATCAGACTGGTCAAAGACGAGATCAGTATGGCCAGCCCGATCAGTGTCCAGTTCATGTGAAACAGGGCCTCAGGAGCGTCTTCGACACTGGCTTGCATCGCCTTGAGACTGACCGTTGTCAGCCCGATGCCGATCAAGCCGCCGGCAATCCCGATGACCACGACCTCCACCAACTGCTGCTGCAGGATCGCCGGCCGACTGGCACCGAGTGCCCGTCTGATGCTCACCTCCGTAAAGAAGCCGGTAAATTTGGTCAGCAGCAGGGAAACGGTGCTAAGCAGACTCACCAACAGAAACAGCAAGCCGATGCCAACCAGCAATTTGACCTCCATGGGTATGATCTCGCTGTAATCCATCCACTCCGTTACGGAGTGGATGTGGTTGTTGAGGGGCCGCTGAAATCGACCCAGTTTCTTCTGTTCCGTGACATAGCTGTCGAGATAACCCAGGTATTCATCCTTCGCCCTAGCATCTTTCAATTCCGCCCAATACTGAATCCAGACATACTCCGAGTTCAAACGATCCTCAAACGTCTTGATATCTTCCGCCTTCCAACCACTCGTATTAGCGGCGGAACGAAGCTCCATGGAGGGCGTCAGGGTCATCGGTATCATGAGGTCATTGACTTCATCCAGAGCGCCGCCAACCAGATCGAAATATCTCGGCATGGGTCGCCAGGTGTCTATTACGCCGACCACGGTAAAGTAACGGTTATTGAGACTCAACTCGCGGCCGACACTGTTCTCCCCGCCAAACAGTCTGTTGTTCATGTTTCGTGTCAACACGACCACCTGTGATGCTTGGGTATCCATCAACTCGTCCCAACCTGCACCGAACAGGAACGGCACGTCGAACATGGAGAAGAAATCACCATAGGTAACCCGGGCACCGGATTCAAAGGGCAGTTGATCGGGGTTGGGTGGTCTGACGATCAAGCTGGTCTCGAACATGGCGCTCTGTTTCTGCGCCGGTGCCGAATCGATAAAGGCCATTGCATCCCTATAGGTGACCTGATTTGGCGCTCTCTCGGGACGGTTGCCATCGAAGGGATGCATGGGGTTCCAGCTATCCACTTGAATTCGATAGAGTTGCTCGCTCTTGTGGGGAATGGGATTCTGTGCCATTAGATAGTAGAGCGTGATCATGGTCATGCTGACGCCGATACCAACGGCTGTCGCTGCAATCATCAGGGCAGTCAGCATGGGGTTCTTTTTCATGCTGCGAAACGCATTCTGAATGTTGTAGAAGAGCATCAATGTCTCCATCCTGGCCAACAGAATCCATTGCTGTGATTGAATTTCCCGGGGTTAGCCCATAGTTCGCCATCAATAGTGACGCCGGACACGGCGAAAAGGTTTGCATGGCCAGCGCGGAATAGGCGTCCCCGACTAGGCGTCCCCGACTGGGCGTCCCCGACTGGGCGTCCCCGACTGGAAGTATACCTGCTATTGGGTCGAGTCCAATGTGGTGTCCGCGGGTTCCCGACCTGCTCTACATCCAACTGAATCACTTTTGTGGTGTGGGAGAGTCTGACAATGTTAAGATCAGGACCTCTCGTGACAACCCCTGGATGCCAATCATGCGAGTAATAACAAAAACAGTAACGATCGCCCTTGCAGGTCTTCTCTTAACAGCCCAACCAGTAACGGCTGAACGCAGCTATCCCGACCCGATCTCTCTGCACAAGCTGCTTGATGCATTTGGATAGGACTTCGACAAAGCCAACATTCGATCGCAGAAAATCGATGCCGGTCTTGACGTGATCTTTGGGCTCGGCGGGAATATCGCGGTATCGACCGGTGCGGATGGCACTCTCATCGTCGATGACCAGTTTCCCGAGCTGATCCCCCAGATAAAGGCGGAGATCAAAAAGCTGGGAGGCGGTGATGTGGACTTCGTTATCAATACGCACTGGCACTTCGACCACGCGGACGGCAACCAGGCACTCGGACCTGATGGTAGTCGACTCATCGCGCACAGTAATTCCCGCAAGATGATGCTCGATGACCACGTCATCAATCTGGTCTCATTAACCTACAATCAGAAGGCATATCCGGAAAGTGCCCTGCCCACTATCACCTATAACGATACCATGCAGATTCATCTGAATGGGGGGCGCATCGATTTGATGCACTTCGGATCCGCTCACACCACGGGTGACACGGCTGTGATCTTCCGCAAGCACAATGCCGTACATTTGGGTGATGTGTATAACAACGCCGGTTATCCGTTCATCGATGCAGACAACGATGGTTCCCTCGAAGGTGTTATATCTTTCTGTCAGTCGGTACTGGACGAACTCAACCGGGACAGCACGGTGATACCCGGTCACGGTCCAGTAACGAATTATCAAGGCTTGAAAGACTACATCGACATGCTTGCCAAGGTGCGCGATCGCATGAAGAAGATGATCGCCGCGGGCGCCGATCTGGGCGCCATTGAGGCAGCTAACATCACGGCAGAGTGGGATGACAAAGTGGGCGATCCGGCAGGCTTTATCGATCGATCCTACGTTAGTCTGACCAGGTAGCCGGGTCGCAGAGAATCATCACGCGCTAGCTTCGTAGACGTTCCTGAACAACTGATATTCCTTTTCATTCCAGAATACTCGCCCATCCGGTTCGTCATCCGGCAGCGTGGCCAGGAACCTGGCCGTTGGGTAGGTAACCTCGGGAGACTGCAACTGGGGCATATCACGCTTCCAGATAGCCGTGTTAGTGGGTCCGGGAATCAGCATGTTGATGAGTATGCCGCTATCCCTGGTCTCGGCCGCCGCGCCCCTGGTGGCACTCCACATGGCTGCCTTGGCGGCACTATAGGCACCCGACTTCGCTCCGCAAACTTCTGCACCGCGGGAAACGGTGTTGATGATGCGCCCATGCCCCTGCGTTCGCATGATCGGGATCACTGCGCGCATGCCATAGATGCAGCCAAACAGGTGCACGGCGATCAGATCTTCGAACGAACCGGGCGGGTATTCTTCCGTGGCGAAACCGAGGGCGTTGCCCGCGTTATTAAATAATACATCGACGCGACCGGTTACATCCATTGCCTTCGAGATCATCGCCTCTACCTGGTCGTTATCCCTGACATCTGTCTTAATACCGATCACATCGACAGGTAACCCGTCTAATCCCTCTGCATTAATGTCGGCAGAGATGACTGTCGCTTGCTCGTTGGCGAAACCCTCTACCCAGGCTCTGCCGAGGCCGCTGGCAGCCCCTGTGATAACAACTGTCTTGCCTTTAATAGATAGCATAACCTAGCCTCTCATTTGGGGTTGTGTGCTCAATCGAACAGACTGCTCGTGCTGCTGTAAACGCCATTCCACGCGCGCAGGCGAACCTGTCCGGGACCATGGAGCATCTCAATCATGCCGTCGATGCGGGGCTGAGTGAATTGGGATTGATGGCAACTGAGAGACCGATGCGCGGCCCTGGAATCCTCCTCCGAGAATTCTATCTGCAGCGGCAGCTGTGTTTCATGCAGGCCGTAGAGCGTGCGATCGACTACATCCGAATCTTCAGTGAACAGCGCTGGAAAATCCTCAATGCAGATACCCGGATAGAACAGCTGGCGTCGATCGTCAATGGCCATTGCCTGAAACGCCGTGGTTACTACACTGCCGACGGTTGTATGATCGGGATGACCGTAGATGCCGTCCGGTCCGAAGGTAATAACTGCCGATGGCTGCATGTCCTGCAACAGTTTACCAACTTCATTGTAGAGCCTTGCCGTGTTCGCCAATGCAACCTGAAGATCTGCTGTCTTGTGAGCAAAGCCATCGGAAAAATTCAGCATGATGGGAGGATGAATGGCTAACTCCTGCGCAGCGCTACTGAGTTCCTCACGACGAAGCTCAGCCAACTCGTCACCAGCCAAACCATTCATATGAGGTGTGATGCCAAACCTGCCGTCGGTTACGATAGCAAGATGACAGTCAACACCCTCGCGCGCGTAACGCGACAGTATGGGTGCTATAAACAGCTCATCGTCAGGATGAGCAAAGACCGCAAGTATGCTCTTCCGGCCTGCTTCCTGTGTACCCTTCATCATCTGAACCTTCCTGCATGTGGTCCGGCCATCGACGTCTTAACATGGGTTATGCCAACCTGTCCAGTCAGGCCCTGGCCTTGAAGGACCGTTAAGGGGGCAGCATCAGCCAAAGCTTCTGTAACTGACTTCCCTTGTACCGCCACAGCGCCTTTTCAAGTTCATCGATAAACCACTCCTCCTCGATGTTACCGTAACGGCAACCCAGCAACTGCATGCCGAGGGAGAGGACACCCAGTTTTCTACACTGCTGCAGCGCTGCGTGCAGTGAGGCGAGCACCCATTCCTTTTTGCAGGAGGGTTCGGCATCAAAGTCGTGAACGATGGCGAACAGCCTGAAGGGATTACGACCCTTGACGACGATGGTGCCCGGTTTCTCCGGGGTGAATTCCCACAAGGCCATCATCAGCCTGATGGGATGTTCATCCTTCACGATGATCGTTCTATCGGCGCTGAGCACCAGTCCGGTATCCTCTTCGACCACCACGGCATCCACTCGAAACGGCGGGTCATCTTCCTGGGCATAGATCAGTTCTGGAAGCTTAGCGTGCATGTTAGATGGCAGTGCTAGTCCTCAGGAATCAATCGAACAGTTCGTTCAATAGCCAAACCAGTCTTACGCTGGCCTGTTGCATTCTCTCCCTTAGAATCGGCCAGTGAACTTGCAGATAACCATCCGGCAACTGCCGGGCGTTCTGGTCCGCAGCAGCGGGGATTCTCTTGCAGGCAGGGCCGCTTCGACTACAGTAGCGCACGCTCTTGCTTGTGCTGATAGCCAGAGATTCATTTGCCCATGCCCTGACCGAGTCGCCATTCCATATCTCCCGCTGCAACTGACTGATGTCCTGCATCAGTCGAGTGGCCAGAGCCGCTTCCGAAATACCCAGACTCTCGATGATGCAGACATCCCACAGCAGGTGCAGATTGCCACAGGCCGAATCGCCATTGCGGGGAGTTGCCCTGGTTGATAGACGCACTTTCGCGTCATTGCCACCGCGATCATCAGCGAAGCTGACGTGCATCGGTTGGTGGATGTCGCCGAGCCAGTGACCCAGAAACATCAGTGCCTGGGCCCTCGGCCAGGGCTTACTGTCCGATCGAAGCACTCGCCTGTGGTGTTCGATCGCGGACAACAGACAGCCCACCATGCAGTCATCCAGCGCGACCTCACGATCTTCCCTTTGCACATTGATGTAGTGCCAACCAGTGCTGCCTTTATATTGATCCTCACGCCTTACCACATCGGCCCAGGTACAAGCGACAGAGAAGGAGACCTTGGCGTCGCCTGCCACGCCCTCGCGGTCATTGAGAGTCTTTCTGTGCTCGTCCGGCATCGCGCTGATCAATTGATCGACTCTATTCCGGATGTCTTCATCCAGCATCTGATAAGCCATCGAGCAGATGATGCGATGGCCCGCCTGACCGAAGGCGGAACAGTCCAGGGGGAACAGGACTAGAAGAAGGACCGACAAAAAACCGGGCCTGAGCACTCGGATCAATGGATTGGCTTGCTTCATTTGACTGCTTAACACCTTATGTGTGGTTGCTGAAGTTCGCAGAATCGGCAGCTTATCTGCAGCACCACAACTCTGCCAGTAACCCCAGCGCAATGCGATTCAATTCTACCCGTTTCGTCATGTTCGGCAATCAAACGACATGACTTAGCACCGGTCGGCACGCAGTCGACAACATCGATTATTTCGGCAGAGCCAATGTCGCCGAGGACTACCAGATTGCCAGGCCACTACAGTGCCTTCCATCACTGATCGTCCAGACTGCTCCCAACAGATTGATTCTATTGATTTTTCCAAGCAATTCGACGACCTGGAAGCAGCTCCGCAAGTTTCTCCTCCCTCCTCTCTATCAGGGTATGGTAATCTCCCGCGTCCCCTTTAGTCCCAAGGCAGGTCGATGGCTTTTGATTGGAGCAGCCGAATCGGTGCGTTGCGCCGACCCATGTATCGTCGCTACTGGCTTGGATCATTTGCGTCCATCGGCGCCACCCAGTTGCTCACCATGGGTCAGGGCTGGCTGGTTTACGAATTGAGTGGCTCTGCTCTACAACTCGGCTACCTCGGCGCCAGTGCGTCGATCCCCACCATCGTCGTCTCGCTGTTTGGCGGGGCCATTGCCGACAAGCTGGATAAGCGACTGATCATCATGGTGACTTCGCTGCTAACGGCGAGCTTGTTGCTGTTGCTGGCCATTCTGGACCTGACCGAGACCGTCAGGGTATGGCATGTTCTCACTATTGCGGCCCTGCAGGCTCTCATCTCCGGCCTGGAGTGGCCGACCCGGCAAGCCTTTTTTCCGGCGCTGATCGAGCGACGGGATATGATGAGCGCCGTTGCCCTCAACTCCATTATCTGGCAGTCCTGCCGCATGATCATGCCGGCCATCGGCGGGGTGATCATCGCTCTGACAGATACGTGGGTGGTGTTCATGCTCTGTTCACTGGGCTTCTTTGCTATGTTCGGCGTGATTCTCTCCCTTAAAGTCAAGTTACCAAAAGGGCAGCCTGGCTCAACCATCAAGCAGGTCCTCGACGGAATACGTTTCATTGCCGGCAATCAGCTGTTTGCCATTCTCATTCCTCTCTCCTTCGTCAGCATGTTTTTCGGCTCCTCCTATATGCAGCTTTTGCCCGCCTTCTCAGAACTGTTAGGAACTGACGAAGCCGGCTATGGTTACCTGATATCCGCAACGGGAATCGGTTCCGTGACCGGCACCTTGATCATAGGATTCTTCCAGCAATCAAGAAGGCTGGGCGTCATCATGCTGAGTTCAGCGGGTCTGGCAGCATCGATTCTGTATCTGTTCGCAACAGTCACCGCATTGGCACCTGTTCTGAACAACGCCTACTACCTGGCCATGCTGGCCATGTTCAGCTTCGCCGTGGTCAGTTCCATGTACCTGATCACATCCATGACCGTGCTGCAACTGCATGTGCCCGATGAACTGCGCGGCCGGGTTATGGGAATCCACAGCATCACCTACAGCCTCATGCCGCTGGGTGGACTCCTGGGTGGCACCATTGCCAGCGTGTCGTCGCCACCAACCGCGGTGGCGGCCGGCGCCACCGTTTATCTGGCAGTCGTTCTGTTTATCGCTGCCAGCCGTCCCCTGATCCGTCGCTTCGACGGACAGCAACTTAGCGCTTACGGACAGCAACTTAGCGCTTACGGACAGCGACTTAGCGCTTGATGACAGCGGCAACCCGCGCGGCGATATCAGCAACAAATTGTGGTAAATTCTCCCACTTCGAAATTAAACGCCGCCAGAACGATGAACCAGGCAGCAGAAGAGAACCAGACACTGCAAGCACCCCCTGAAATGGCTCTCGCAGACGCCTGGTCTCTATACAAACAATAAGCAGGAGACGACAAAATGGCTGGACCTCTAGACGGCTACCGGGTGATCGATCTCACCACCATGATTGCCGGACCGCTGGCCACCATGATGCTGGCTGATCAGGGCGCCGACGTAATCAAGGTGGAACCTCCCGTTGCCGGAGACCATGTACGCGGAGCGGGACACGGCGGAACGGGGCTTACTGCCACCTTCCTCAACAACAACCGCAATAAGCGATCCATCACGCTTGATCTGAAAACTGAGCAGGGCCGCGATGCGTTACTACGCCTTGCCGCGACTGCCGATGTGTTTGTACAGAATTTTCGACCTGGTGTGGTTGAACGCCTCAAGATTGCAGTCGAGGATATCCGCGAAGTGGCGCCGCAGATCATATATGTTTCCATGAGCGGGTTCGGGGAACGCGGTCCCTGGGCACATAAACCGGTGTATGATCCCATCGTTCAAGCCCTTTCCGGCCTGACAACCATCCAGGCCGGATCCGATGAGGCGCAACCGCGCCTGGTGCGCACCATCCTTCCCGACAAGCTGACCGGTGTGAAAGGGGCTCAGGCAATCACCGCGGCGCTGCTGGCCCGCGCCAAGAGCGGAGAGGGCCAGCACGTACGCTTGTCGATGCTGGATGCCATCATCGCCTTTCTGTGGTCGTCAGATATGGGAGGTCAGACGTTCGTCGGCAAAGAGGTGAGCGCTCAAAGAGCAGCCACGTTTATCGACCTCATCTATGCAACCAAGGACGGCTATATCAGCGTTGCCACCATGGCCAACAAGCAGTGGCAGGGGTTGTGCAATGCCACCGAACATCCGGAATGGCTTGATGACGAACGATTCAGAACAGCATCGCTACGGGACCAAAATGCCGATGCAAGGCTGCGATTGGTTCAATCAGCACTGCTCGAGAAGACTGCCGATGAATGGCTTGAAATACTTGAAGAAGCAGGAGTGCCCTGTGCGCCGGTACTGAAACGGATGGAGATGATCCGCCATCCCCAGGTGGAAGCAAGCGAGATTATCATCGAAACCGAACACCCCAACGTGGGCAATCTGCGGCAGGCCAGACCGGCAGCTCGTTTCGAAGGGACACCTACCGAGATTAGGAGAGGTGCACCCCTCTTGGGTGAACACACGGATGAAATTCTGACGGAACTCGGCATGAGCAACGGTGAGATTGCTTCGCTGCGGGAGCAGGGAGTGATCAACACGATCAACTGAAAGCAGGATAGCAGGTAAACCAAATGACAGAGCAAACAGCAGGACCGGGCCAACTCAACTCCGAAAATGTCGGTCAATACACCATCGCCAAGACATTCGAAGTGACCCCGCGACGAATCATGGCGTATGCAGCCGGCATCGCCGACTCCAATCCCGCCTACTTCGATGACCTCGGCGAGGGTGGGCTGATCGGCCACCCCTTTATGGCGTACACGTTCGAATGGAACAGCCGCTTTATGCCGCAGGTTCCACCAAATCCTCGGGCCGGAGGCTACGGCGTCCACGCCGGCACCGATCTGCAATTCAACCGACCGTTTAGAGAGGGGGATGTGATCACGTCCCAGGGACGCAACATATCCAACCGGCAGGTCAAGCCGGGAGTCCTGAGCATTACGCGCTACCTGATGACGGATGCCAGCGGCAACCTGGTGGCCAAACTGGATACGTCCGGCATCATCCGGGGGGCAACACTTGACGGTGAGGACGTGATACTGGAGGAATCGATGCCAGTGCCCCAGGCGATCGAAGCAACCGGCACCGTGTGGACCAGCTCAGTGTACATACCAAGAGAAGCCGGTCAGACCTATACGGAATGCGCCGATATCTACAATCCCATCCACACCGAGAGACGGGTGGCAACCGCAGTTGGATTACCGGATATCATCCTGCACGGCAGCGCCACGCAGGCGATCGCCATGAGTCAGATTATCGACAAGAGCCTGGGGGGAGATCCGGGCCGGGTGCGCCGTTTCGTCGGTCAACTGCGTGCCATGGTCCTGATGGAGACAAGCATCGAGATTCGCTGCCTCGCAGAGCGCACTAACAGTGAGGGGGAGTTGGAGATCTTCTTCGAAGTGTTGAACGCAGAAGGTCGTCCGGCAGTAGCGAATGGGGTGGTCGTAGCTGCGGGCGGGGGTGACTAGCACGCGGCCCGTTTGCAGTGGAGCTGTCTCCGATAGCCTGACCAACCCCGTCATTCGGCAAGATTCGATGCCATCACTAGGAAGGAGGGGTCTGGGCTATTGAGGGACAACTTGCCGTATCGCTCTGAGACCCACTGCCGCAAAAGGCAACAGCCCAACTACTGATACCACAGTGGCACCAACTGGCAGATCGGCTGTGAAGGATAACCACAATCCGGCGACTGCGCCGAGCAAACCAAGGCTCCATCCAACTAGCAGGCGACCTACCCATGAATCTGCGACTAATGACGCACTGAATGCCGGGATGATCAGGAAGGCAAACACCAGCAACACCCCAGCGATGTTTACCGCGAGGGTAATGACGACAGCGAACGATGCGAAGAATAGGAATTCCCACAGAAAGCCCGGCGACCTTTCTTCATGCGTACCAAATGACAAGGCATGGAACTGCTTGCGAAAGAAACCATGGAGAATAGCCAGAGACAGATAGGCTGTGCTAACTACCACGATCTCCTGCCAGCGTACCCATAGAATACTGCCATTGAACAAGGATTTGAGCTCCTCCATACCTTGACTTGAACGGCTGAGGATCACGATGGACAGTGCGGTGGTCACTACATAGACACAGCCGATAATGACCTCGCGCATTGTCTTTCCCGGGATGTGGCGTAGACCAGCAAAGGCAAAAGCTGCTGTCAAGGTGGCTCCGAAGGCGTAGATTTGCGCAGTCAACCCATGCGGTTCCTCCCCCAGCAAAAAAGCGAGGCTAATACCGAGAGCCGCCACCTGAGCCAATGCCAGGTCAACGAAGATGATGCCCCGCGCCAGCACGTGCAGGCCCAAATAGGTATGGCTGAAGATCATCAAAGCGCTCATGACAAACGCCGGTAACAGAATCAACCAAGGGTCCATCATTTTTCTCCAGCGTCGTTCAGTGCCGCCACGATGGCATCAAACAGATCGTAATAGGCATTGATATCAGGCTGCGCCCCTACCGATTGGGGTAATACCACCACGCGAATACCGGTATGCTCTTCCAGATAACGGGCAGACCTACGTTCGTAATAGGGTTCCATGATGAGAATACCGATTTCATCGCTTTGAATGCGCGTTACGAGGGCATTCAGGGAAGCCGCGCTGGGAGAGATGCCAGGTTTGGGTTCAACTTCATCGACGATGCGGAAACCGAACACATCCGCCAGATAAACAAAGGACGTGTGATAGGCGATGAACGGCTTGCCTTTGAGGCGGGCAAGCGCTGTATGCCAAGTTTGTAGCCTGGAATCCATCGTTTCGGTAAATGCCTTGAATCGATCCTGGTATTCCTCCTTGTTCGCGGAGTCCAATTCAGCCAGCCGCGTGGCGATGGCTTGCGCCATGTGTATCCCATTACGTGGATCCAACCAGTAGTGAGGATTGCCTTTTGCATGCACATCTCCCATTGCACGTGAAACCGAACCTGTGGATTTGCCCAGCAATGGTACGAATCTGGAGAGATTCAAAAAACCGGGATTGCCGGGCTGCACCTTCGTGTTCCGCGCCGATTGCAGCAATGGTGGCAGCCAACCGATTTCCATATCGGCTCCGATCACCAATAACAGATCGGCACGGAAGACCTTGCGGATCATGCTGGGTTTAGCTGCAGCAAAGTGCGGGTCCCGGGTACCCCGTGTAAGGCTGTGCACCTCAACCTGTTCACCACCCACGGCTTCTGCAATGGCCGCCAGATCTTGTGTAGTCGTCACAACTCGTAGCACTGAGTGACCGTTAAGAGAGATCATCAACAGCAGCAGCGCAAAGCAGATTTTGTATTTCTTCATGATGTCCTCCTAAAACACATGAGCTGCATGGCTGCCAAGGCTGAATTCCAACTGCAGCCAAAATGAGTCAGCTGTCGTATCGGGCACGTTTTCTGTGCGGTCGCGATTGTATTGCAGCCGTAGCTTGCTGAATTCAGTGGGATACCAGGTCAGGTTGGAAGACAGCCGTTTGCGCGTGTCGCGCAGAGGATCACCTGCATTGTCGCCATCGGAGGTAGCATCTTCCCAGCGTAAACCCACCACCCAGCCGGGTTTGAAGCCCCACAGAGCTTGGCTAAACAGACCCCTGTCTTTGAGCGTTTCCCGACCGGGATCGCCTGGGTCTCCGGCCTCGTAACGTCGTTTCAAAATCTCAGTATGCAGGGAGAAGAAAGGAAAACCGCGCTGCGTGTAGACAGGCTGCCATTTCAGGTACATATCCACACCAGCTATATTGGTATCGGTTTCTTTGCCGCTAGCGTTGGGACCCCGCAACCCGGAGACGCCCAGGTTCATACTCAGTGTATCTGACAGATCGAAGCCGTTGAGCCAACGCACCGTATAGAGCAAGTCGCGAAACTTGCGAGCGTCCCTGTCAATCAGGATATGGCCGCCGACTTCTTCTTCCGCAACACTCAAAAAGCTGCTGACTGTCTCACCTTTAGAGTTCTGCATGCCGAAGATGATTTCCGAGTACCAATCCATTGGCATCAGCCAGGACACACGTGCACCTTGGCTGCGCAACCCGTCGCCACCAAAAAAGCGAGACAACACCACTGGCTGATCCACGAAGGTCCAGCTGTGGGGATGCAGAGGGTTCTGGCGGCCAAACTCGGTGAAATACTGGCCGCCCTTGACTTGCAGGCCCCAAGGCAGGCTGCGGGTCATGAAAAAGGCTTCTTCCAATTCCACCACTGTCTCGCCATCCGCGTCGATCTGCAGGATGACATTGGCCTGTGCATCAAAGTAAGGATCCACCGTACCACCCATTGACAGTTCCACGTTCTGCACCGTGAAACCGTTCTGATTGGGATCGTGGGCACCGCCCTGTAGACTCTCCAATTCGCTGTTGTCGACACTGGAACCGCCGGCCGCGAACAGGCCGGACAGACCGATCCGGATGTTGCTATTGTCTGCAGTTGTCGTGGACGAGGGTATAACGGGCGCAGCAGTTGCTCCCGGATTGAGCAGCAGCACACCAATAACGACTGCCAGCCGATTAACATGAAAATGAAAAACACCCATAGTGGACTCCTGTTCTGGGTTATCAACGCCACATCTGCAGCTGACACTGCGTAGAAAACGGCCTGGCTTACGTGTCAGCCACTAGTGGGAGATGGATCAGAACAGGGGTGGCGCGCGTGCCCAACGAGTATGGTATAGGTGTGATAATTGATATTTCGAATCTTCAACAGGAAAGACATGCCCTAGAAGCTGCGACGGGGCAAAGAGGAAAGGTGGGGCCGATGAAGCCACCGGCATGTGGTTGAGACGACAAACCTGGCATTGGTCGTTTCCATCCAGACTGCCACCGTTCACATCCTGATCATGCCCAGCAACATGCGCCGCCCCGATGACCAGCGCAAACACCAACACCAGTCTTATCAAACGGCCCTCTTCCATGTGTCGGTTGAATGCTTTGTTCAACATGCAGCTATAATCCCAACCGTTTTGTGGAGGGTTGTTGGCTCAGCCAAGCAAACGTCTTCAATGCAACGCAGTATCAAATTGACCATAAAGCAAATAGAATCCGATGTCTACAGCCTGATTCGACTTGGCGACTCTTTGGCGAGCTCACCCAAGTCACCAACGGTCCCTGCACCGTTGGGGTACGCCGTGTTCAGCACGTCAAGGTCAAGGTCTTGCTCCTGTCCCATGCGTAACGAATCCAGCACTGCCGAATCGGAAATGGGGAATCCTCAACAACAAGTGCAGCAGCATGTTGCCCGCCGATGTTTGCCCCCAGAACCAGTCCGCAACATCTTTGCTGGATGCATAGCCCGGCTGCGCCGCTGCAGATTCGTTGTAGAAAGCTTTCAGGTCCTCGACGGCAAGTTTAAAGGTGTCCCCTAACGGGAGATCCGGGTTGGGATTGTCCTGCATCGACTGGTCTTCGATGAATCGATTCAGAAAACCGTTGATCTCTGTCACCGATAGTCCACTCGCACCTACGGAGGTGTACCCCCTCGTCTGGCGTCCCTTGTCATACCAGGGCGTCAGTAACTCGATCTCCTCGGCAACCGAACCTTCGAAGCCCTGCTGCGCGGATTGATTAACGAATGTCACCGGGCAAGCCCAAAGCTGCTCCTCAACCGAATTGGTTGCAGGAATATCTTCAGTGAATTCCGTATATACAGGTCCCGGTCCTGGCTGCTTGAGAGTGGCAAAGGCAGCCGCCAAGACGCGGATTTGAAACGCCCTATCAGCCGGTTTACCAAGCGGGCGACCCAGCTCAAAAGGTACTGCCAGGGCTCGGGGAGGCTTCATCTTCCTGGCATGCTGCGGTATCAAGGCGATCAGCACTGTGGCGATGCCCTCTTGCTCGAAATAATGTGCCAGCCCGCTCACCGCGCGCGTGCAAAGTGGTCAGATGGGCACCAGCAGTACCAGGTCAACCTTGTCGCCGGTCAGGTTCTTGGCCAGCAACCGGGCGGCCGGTTCCATCTTCTCCGGTTCAGTCGCTCCCATAAAGGAATAGTGGTAACGGGCTATCGAGCCTATCTCCCCACTCTCAGCCATCTCCTTCAAGCGATCTATCGGTAACGCGACGTTGTGATCCTGGCTAAAGCCACTACGATCGAAGTTGGGGGATACGTGGGACATCAGGATGTCCTGATCCGATTCGATGTCTATGATCCGGTAGTCCACCGATCCCAGTGAAAACGGTCGGTCGCCCCGATGCATCAACCCGGCCGTGGAGACCAGTGCCACCCGCCTTTGCTGGATGGGCAGACCTTCCACCCAGGGCTGTACATCGAATTGCGGACAGGGGGCATTGGCCAGTTCTGTCGGTACCTGATCCTCTTTCATCTGCAGTTCCCCAGCACAGTTCGGCTGTTAGGCTACACTATTCTTGCGGGCCGGTCAGCAGCAATCTGAGTTGCATCGCACGGCCACAAGATCCGGTACGGACGCCGATTGGGAGCAGCAGCCAGGGTGTGCTGTCGAGATCGTGGTGAGGTCGGACATAACCCAACTCAACGGTACGCATCACGGCATTCTGTCCAATGGAAACGGGGGCATGGCGATGGCCTTTGCCGCCAGTGACATAAGCGCGAATTCGTTGTCATCGCCCGCGATCCGGTTGCTTTTGAGTACGGCGCAAGATGTACAGCGGTGCACCAAGGCCCACTCGATGTCACTCTTGACCCACACCGAGATCGGTTCCATCTTCCCCCGGCAAATGGAGTTGCGGTCGCCGCTCTTGACGTCGACGTGCTTGCTCCACAGACACAACGGACAGTGATTTCTGTGCTCTGTACCAAAGGCGAGACTGGAAATCATCTGCTTGCAGTTCACACAGCGAAAGCTGACCTGCGAGCTCTGCTGTTTCGAGCTGCGGCGAATGCGTCCGTTGTTGGAATGCCTGGACCGTGACATGGATCTAACCTGGCCTGCTGAACAGGCGCACAGTGCTCAAACAAGCTCGCCCGAAAACCTATCGGGTCGGAGCCACCATCAGTCACGCAGATTTTCGAAACATGCCTCAGAAGCGAGGCGGATAGGGCCGAAAACCCCGTGAATTACCTGAGCACAAGATCCAGGTTGTACATAAAGCCTTCTGTCACTACGAAGAAAGGTGGGCAATTCTAACCGCATCCGGGAGGACGAATCAACTCCACGCACAGTGCCCACTGCCATGCTGCGAATTCAGGCATCGGAGAGCGTCGTCGCAATCCAAACACCCCCTCACCAATTTGCACCTCGCCAATTCGTGAGTGATGGGAAAGGGCAAGCTCATCGCCGCCCTCATTCATGGCCTGCTGACTGTCCATTTTGGAGCGGTGCGACACGAAGTCGCTGTTAGTAGTTGTTCCCGCCTTCGGCAGGGAACCATCTGTGCTACCAGATGAATCTATGGGCATGAATAAAGGAGCTGCCCTGACAATGTAGCTAATCGCATGATATGCGAGGGGTACAATTCGTGAGAGGCGTACCCTCCGGGTAACCACAACCGGGTATGCGCTAGATAGCTGGTAAGGTGAAGATATCTGAATCTGCGTTAACGACCGTAAAGCGGAACAAGCGGAAGTGGTTAATGCGCTTGGACCAAAAGGTACTGGCAGCCGGTGAAACGATTTTCTCTTGCGTTTCCGTAGCCAACAAGGTTTCCCGGTCGAAAGCAGGCACCTAACCCAGCGTACTACTGATTGCGGAACGTGGGGACCTCGTATCACTCCCCCTTGTGGGGAAAGCACACCGTGAGGTGAGCCGATAGTGATGCGGGTGAGGATGCCGGAAAAAGCGAATGCCTTGCTGTAATGGTAGGGATACAGGTTGCGACATTACCTGACACGAAAGTGTGCCCACGTCCGGCGGGTCTTTCTTTGCAGGAGAACCTGAGGAACCACCTTGATGAGGAAAAGCAAATGACGGCGACCAGCTTCGCTGGTGCTGGTGCATCCTCAATGGGCTGGGATGCCATCGATTGGCATTCAGTTAAGCGGCACGTCAGGCGGCTGCAGGTGCGTACTGCAAAGGTGCCAGTCGAGGGTTGTACTTGCCTCTTCTGTCACCGGGCCCAGTGATGGACCTTTGAAAGGCTTGAGCCGTCTGCGGTGAAAGTCGCACAGGCGGTTCTTAGGGGAGCCAAGGTCAGCAATGGCCTTGGCTTACCCGACTACACCGGGCCCCAAAGGTACGATGACGGCGGAAATGGGAACCGGCGCAACCGGTCAAGAGCAGACTCCAACGGCAGTATTCTTTATTCAAGAGCAAGCGACTGATTACCATTATCAATTAGATTGCGTGTGATAAACCGGGTTGGGCCTAAACCTTTTATGCACAACAATCATCTAATGTGTTTATCTCGCGGGAAAGGTCATGCAACTCTCATCCCACTTCACCAAGTTCGGCAGCGTCGTACTGCTCTCCCTGATGCTTGCTTCACAAGAAGTTCAGTCTCAGGAATCCGCGTGGGACATTGATACACTTCAGCAAATCGATCCCGCAGAACTTGGTTACTTGACTCACTCGACTTTGCTTGTCGACAGTTCCGGTACGATTCTATGGTCGTGGGGGGACCTCGACGAAAAGCTGGAAGTTTTTTCGATGAGAAAGAGTCTCCTGAGTGTGCTCATCGGTATACTCATCGCTGATGGCAAGCTCGATATCAATTCCACACTGAGCGAGTTACATATCGATGACAAGCAGGGACTATCTGACCAGGAAAAAACGGCTTCAGTCTTGGATCTTTTGATCACCAGATCAGGAGTCTACCATCCGGCAGCCTACGAAACCCCGCGAATGATTAACAATCGTCCGAATCGCGATCAACATCTGCCCGGCGAGTATTGGTTCTACAACAATTGGGATTTCAATACGCTCAACACGGTCTTTGAGCGGGCCGCGGGCCGATCGGTGGCGGATGCATTCAAGGTGAAGATTGCAGACCCTATAGGTATGCGGGACTTCGAAACAGACGATGTAAGCTATGTATTTGAGGACGTATCAGCCCACCCAGCTGTCACGTTTCGCTTATCCGCGGTAGATCTATCGAAATTCGCAGTCCTATTGCTTAACGAAGGTATGTGGCATGAAGAACAGATTGTTCCGGCGGAGTGGATTCGCGAGAGCACATCAGTGCACTCCGATATCGGAATGTTTGGTGGCTACGGTTACAGTTGGTGGGTGGCGACACATGGCGATCACCTGCCGAGATTGAAGATGCCTGATGGGACTTATTCAGCACGTGGTACTGGAGAGCAGATGATTTTGATACTGCCATCACTTAATGTTGCATGGCTACACCGCACCAGGGTGACCAGTCCAGACCAAGAAAAAATGCATGTAACTGAAACAGCTAGACTGCTATCGAAGATTCTGAATACTCATGCCAAAAGGGAACGCTTCCACGATTCGCGTTTCTGACCCACATCACTGCCACCCAGGCGCATCTCGCCCGTTCGACTTTGACCGCCCCGGCCACATGGCTGAAGTCCTTCCAGATATCCAAGCGTGTTGGCTATTGAGTAGGATAACCGACGCGCTGAAACAGCAGACCACGAATACTGACGCCGCTCTTTTCCGGATCATATGCCGACGCGGGCTATGTCGTCACTCCGAGCGCGTATACTCGTCCGGGCGCGTCGATCAATCCGTGAAAGGCGATGAGCACGATGATTGGCATGCCCGCGACTCGCGCCAACGCAAAGAGCACCCCAATAGCCATTGAGACGACTACCACCTGCAACCCGTCCGCGTAATGCAATAGCCCGAAGATAAGAGAACTTGTCAGAACGTAGAATGTCGCGCTGTATTGGGCCCATACACGATGCAAGCTGAACCGAAACGTCACCTCTTCCGAAACACCAATGGCCAGGGCCTCGACGGCCACAGTCGCGAGAAGGTGCGGCCGCCCCATGACTGCGTCTGGATACTCGAAATCCATAAATCCCAGAAGAGCAACTGGGAGAACGAGCAAGACTCCCCGCCACACTCGGGACATCATGGAAACCGGTCTTACGGGTAGACGCAAGACGAAAATCAAGCACACCAAAACTGGTAGTGTTTCAATCGTCTGTCGAAGTCTGGGGACGCCCACCAGCTCTCCAAGTGCTACACCAGCGTAGAGCATCCCGACTATGACGACAGAATATCCGACCTCTTTCGAGATCGGCAGGAGCTTTGATTCTTCCTCGTGATCGAGCATTGCATGACCTTACCAGATAGACCAGCGAGTCTGTTAGCGGCAGCACGAGCCAGAGAGTCTGGTTAGGGTCGATGGGAGCGTTCGTGATGCACCGTCGTGTCTCGTTCGGAGAGATGCCGGCGTTGGTTAACTGACACTATGTGCCCGGTCGGGATCAGCATAATACGAGTGTTAGCTGCGTCCATTGTTAGTTCATCGAATACCGTGCCGGACCGGTGATGGTAGGTGCGATAGGCGTTCGGGATGGATTGGTGTCGCCGGACCGCCCAGGCGTGGACTGAATCCGGCCAACCAGATGCTCGATAGGGCGCGCGGCACTTCTGGTAGCACATAAGCTACCTCACGTGTAGATGACGGCTATGCCCTGTTACTTCAGCTCATCCGTCAGGTCGTCAGCGCCAATCCACTGTCCAACCGGTCCCATCAGCACAAAATGCCCAGGTTCCGAGCGAGCACCATCTGGCATCTTGACTGAACCGACGCCGAGATAGACCCCGTCAGCCAGTTTTCGGATTTCGTCCGTGAGACTGCTTTCCGAGCCCTCTGGCAGGGATAGGGGGCCTTTCAACCGTGATGGGTAGGCAAAAGTCGGCCTATAGGCACCGTAATACATCATGAGAGCTGGTTTGCCATCAATGAGAGACGTTCCCATTTCCGTGGCAAAGCGCATGAATCGATTCACAGTGCCATCGGGTTGCCGGTAGCTATTGTAGCCATCGCCCCTGGTATGGCTGAGGGGACAGAATGCTTTGCCCAGCCAATATCCGAGCGGGCTGTCATACATCACCGCCGCGGTACGTTTCTGTGCCTTCTCGTCGCCCGCGTTGGGGACTAGCCCTGTGTACTCACCACACAGCTCCGCCATTTCCACTGCCGGGCACTCACCCCACAACTTGAGTACGTCTTCCCTGGTGAGTGCCAGAACTTCTTCTTTCGACCACTCTACCTTGGCTTTCAATTCTGCTGCAGTTGTTGCCATTTGAGACTCCTCACTCGTGTCAGGTCGACATTCAATGTGTCACACAGTCATCTGTCGCAATGCATCAAAAGTCCAGTCAAGTCCATAGCATACGTGCTTCCATGCATCAATGTCACCTTAGCAAGCCAAGTATTGAGTAGAGACAGTATTAAGACGAGACTTGTCTTAGTCATTTGATGGCTGAAGCTCCACCGATCTCATCAGCTATCGAATTGCCCGCTGGTAATCGACCCCTAGTGTGGTGGGGTTCGTGACCCTGGTAAATGATTGACAAGTGCATCAGATTTAGCATCCACGTGTGTCAGAATCCTCGTGACGATGTCGGGTTTTCCATACAGGTGAGATTCTTACCTCACTACGGCAGCACGTAAGAAAGAGATCCATGTCCGGATAGGGTCGTGAGGAGTGGAATCAGCGAGTCAATCTCTCTCTGTCGCCCTGTCCGCTCCCAAGAATTACCGGCGTTTTCTGTCTGGCAAGAGCAATGCTCTTTGCTTTCTCTAACCGGCCAACTGCAGTCTTTTCGTCGTGTTTTATTTGACGGTTGTTTGGGCGCAATCTTCCTTTCTTGTTATAAAAGCAATATCCTATCGAAGATCCGCTCCCATCATATACACGGGTGAGTACCAGCGTTCCTGAATCCGGCACAATCTCGGAGATTACAGAGTTAGACCTCTCAAGCGGCATATTGACGGTCAGGCAGGTACTATAATAGATGAAAACCAAGCGATAGATTAAGCAACGTCTCTTCTGTAAATTCGTGATTACCCCTTCAAAAGCCTGTTAGTCAGAGAAGGTCAGATAGCGTTTGTTCGCCGTCTGCCAGTCTTCTGCAATCTCCATCACAATCGCGCTTACCAGGCGCAAACA
>PVBE011100512.1_pt1 | contig 31883 bp, 36 predicted proteins | sample 1631181 | NCBI WGS metagenome assembly PVBE01 (sample SAMN08397723, study PRJNA350692) | Marine metagenome, whole genome shotgun sequencing project. | isolation source: water | place: Pacific Ocean | collected 2012-04
ACAATCGCCCGCCAGGCCTCCAGCGCCACCTGGGAGTCAGCGTCCTCTGTGGCGGACATCAGGACATCTCTGCCGGCCAGCCATCCCCGCTTTCCGATGATGATCACGGCCTTGCGCCGCATCTTCGGGGAGGGGTCGTTCCCCGCTGCGTGAATCACCACAGAACTCCCCGCGTCCGGACCCTTGCGCTCGAGCCACGCCAGGCACTTGCCTCGGTTGGATTCCTCCACATCCTCACGGACGATGACCTCACACGCCTCCAGGGTTCCCGGGGCTGCCATCTCCTCGAGGGCTGCCATGGCGGCCCTCCGTACCCTGGGCTCGGGATCGTCTCTCACGACCGCGATGAGCTGAGCCTCGTACTCCAGCAACCCCCGACTCCCGATCTCTTCCAGAGCTTCGATACGGACGTCGTAGTCAACCTCCTCGAGAGCCTCGATCAGCTCCGGTCCGCTTGCCTCACTGAAATCGTTTGCCATCGCGAGGGAGAGCAGCAGCAAGAAGGTCATGACGAACCCTATTCCACACAAGAGAAACGGGCACCCGTGGGTGCCCGTTCTTTCCTTCGTCGCTGTATTGTAGTGGTCCGCCGTCTGCCGCAATCGCGCTCGATGGGGTCCGCTAGAGCGGTATGCCGGCACCCCTTGGGGTGACAACGGCGCATAAATAAGTCGCTAGCAGCGGTATGACGTCGGATGTGTATGGTCCGGTGGACTCATCGCTCTCCATTACTGATTTAGTGTGTGCGAAACGGGCGTGTGATTTCGTTATGGATGATCCTCTGATCAAAATCAGTACCGTTACCCGTTATCTGTCTGTACCAGATACCGGTAATACAGACAGTGCACTGCGACGGAGGCTCAACGCGCTGTTCGTTTCGGGAACTCCCTTGAAACCGCAGGAACGGTGGTGGCCAACAGGGACCGCCAACTGGCCAAAAGGCCCGTGGATACGGTATGTTCCGACCCTCTTTTATCCTATGCGGGAGTCCGCGCCGACCAGCGTGTCGGCTGAAAATCCCAGGGGGGGGATTCTTCCATCAGGAGCCTCCGGGGGTGTGAGTTGGCGTGCCTCGTTGATCTGAATGTAGCATCGAGACAGCATAGTAAAGCAAGGAAAATCTCAATACGATCACCTAAGCCGATCACATTGCCGTAAACCCGCCCCCAAGGCCATTCTACTGCAAGCAGATCGCTCTTCCGTCTCCGTACCGTTCCCGATATGGCACGTAAATCATGCAACTGGCGGAGGTTTCGTCGCAAACCTCCTGGCAAGATCGGTAGGTCTCGGCGTGCCAGTGCTTGTCCGCGACGCCGGTGCTCGTGTCTGCGATGCGGTTGTAGGTCTTCTCCTGGTCCTTCTCATCCAGGCTGTGGAGACTCGTGATGATGCCCGTGGGCACTCCCTTCCGCCAGATTCCTCGGCGGGCTTCCTGGGCCTCACGCTGGGCCTCCAGGTTCTCGGGGGGCGCCTGGGTCTCGTCCCCAGCCAGGAAGACATGGGCCCAGCCTTCCCGAAGCATGGCCTTACGCAGCTCCGGACAGTCCACCAGCTCCCGACCGTAGCCCCCGCCGCCGGGCAAGGTCGTGCACTCCCAGATCTCGGTGCTCGCACGCTCACCAGCACGCTTTGCAATGGAGTACAGCTCCGGCGCAGTCCACTCACCCCACCTGTGGACGGGTCCGTAGGACTCCAGCGTGTTGTAGCCCGAGAGGCGGGCCTTCAGCCGCTCGCCGTCACCCAGCGGGCTCGAGAAGGTGTCGCCGTCGTCCCAGTCCACGAGAATCGGCTGTCCGTCCAGCACGATGGCCGGACTGATCACCCGGGCCGCGGGAGCTGGAGGCTTGCAGGCGAAGAGGAAGATGAGTCCGAGTGCCATCAGTGGACCACCGGGCCCTCGCCCCCCTGGGAGTGAACACGGAGCCGGAGATTCTGGACCCGGGATCGGGTCCACCATCCACCCAGCCCTTTCGGTCTCGGCCACCCATCCTCGGCCCTGCGGACCCGGGTGGGCCAGTCCTCACGCAGGTCCCGCCCATCCAACATGCGAAGGGCATTCCACCAGCGACCATCTCCCCACTCGAGGAACACCACCAGCGCCGGGCTGGGCTTCGGCATGCGGCCGACGCGCACGCCCAACACGCCCGCCAGAGCCACGAGATCCATCCCCGGCTGGCCCGCGATGGCGCTGACGAAGCCATGGACATCGTGGCCGTCGCGGATCACGGGCAACAGGTCGTAGTGCTCCACGACCTCGTCGCTGAACCCGAAGCCGGTAGGACGAACCATCCGACCCTCCGCCGCGTGCCCTTCGAGCACCCCCAGCAAGGACTCGCCCAGAGCATTGCCTTCGAGCGGGTAGCGGTCCAGGTCCCGCCGAGCGAAGCTGATCCGGGTGCGGATCGATGTGGGGCCTGAGCGGATCACGCGCCGCTCTTAACGCAGATAGTCCGCTATCGCCCCGGCTATCGCCCCGGGTCTGAGCACCCGGCGGCTCTGCACATCCACGATGGTGCTGGGCTCTGCAGCTGGGAGGAGACCGTCGTCCAGCACGTAGTCCACGGCCAGGGTGCAGCGACCATCGGTCAACGGGGGCTCGCCGGTGCGGTTCGCCGAGGTGGAGGTGATGGGGCCTACCCGCTGGATCAGAGCGCTGACGACCGGGTGGGGGGACCACCTCAGCCCGAGGGTGCCGCCGGGACCGAGCACCTCCGGCGCGATGCCCTCGATGGACGGAACGATGAGGGTCAACGGACCGGGCCAGAATCGCTGGGCGAGCTCCTGCGCCAGCGGAGGAAGGCCTTCAGGCAGGCGATCGACCAACACGATCAGCGCCTGGAGCGTTCTCCCCTTGAGCCCGGCGATGCGCAACGCAGCCTCCGAGTCGGCCGCCCGCCCCCCGATACCGTAGACGGTCTCGGTCGGGTAACAGACGACACCGCCCGGGCGGCAGAGCGCCTCAACCGCGCAGTCGATCCTGGAGCTCAGCATCGGATGCCAGTACCTTTTGCCTCATGGCCTCGCGGGCACCGGCCAGGCGGATGGCGACTTCGCTGTCTCCAACCGCCAGAATCCGGGCCGCCATCCAGGCTGCGTTCTTGGCCCCGGCCTTGCCGATAGCCATCGCGGCGACCGGAATTCCTGGGGGCATCTGGAGCGTCGCGTAGACAGCGTCCATGCCCGATGCGAGCGAGGCACCCAGAGGGACCCCGATCACCGGGAGGTTGCAGGTTCCGGCCAACACACCCGAGAGCGCAGCCGACATGCCTGCACCGGCGATGAGGACCTTGAGTCCCCGATCGGAAGCGGTCGTAGCGTAGTCGTGGACCTCGTCCGGTGTGCGGTGCGCACTGAGAATCCGCATCTCCCAGCCAATCCCGAGGTCGTCGAGGACCTTACCAACCCACTCCATGACCGGAAGGTCGGAGGCGCTGCCCATCACGATGCCGACGGTGACTTTCATCAGAGTGCCCTGTGTGCAATGTCGGTGCGCCAGGCGGCGCCCTCGAAGTGAATGCGGGACACCGCTTCGTAGGCGGCATCCCGAGCTGCGCGGATGTCCACACCGGGTGCTGTGACACCCAGTACACGCCCGCCGTTGGTGACCAGTTGTTCCCCGTGGTGCCGGGTGCCCGCCTGGAAGATCACGACCGGGTCAGCGACCCGATCCAGTCCATCGATGACGCACCCCTTGGGGTAGCTGCCGGGGTAGCCCTCGCTCACCATGACCACACAGCAGACCGAACCGCTGTGAACGCTCAAGGGACGCTCCTCGAGCGAGCCCGTGGCGCAGGCCAGCAGGAGCTGGGCCAGATCCTCGTCCAGGAGCATCATCAGGGGCTGGCACTCCGGATCGCCAAAGCGGCAGTTGAACTCGAGCACCTTCAGTCCGGCGGCGGTGATCATGAGACCGACGTAGAGCACCCCTGTGTAGGGCATGCCCTCCGACGCCATACCGGCGATGACCTTGCGGATCACCTCGCTCCTGACCCGCTCCATCAACGCGTCCGTCGCTGCCGGCACGGGGGCATAGGCCCCCATTCCACCCGTGTTCGGCCCCTCGTCACCATCGAAGCGCTGCTTGTGGTCCTGGGCCGGAGGCAGGAGCACAAAGCGTTCGCCATCACACAGCGCCAGGACCGAGAGCTCCTCGCCAACGAGCAGCTCCTCCACGACAACCGCATCGTGGTTCTCGAAGAGTCGATCGGCTGCGGCATGGGCATCCGCGGCGGACGAGCAGACGTGCACCCCCTTCCCCGCGGCAAGGCCATCCGCCTTGAGCACACAAGGCCACTGGATGGCTGCGTGCGCCTGCTCGGCACTCTGACAGAGCCGATAGGCCGCCGTCGGGATCCCATGCCGGCTCATGAAGTCCTTGGCAAAGCTCTTGCTGCTCTCGAGGCGTGCAGCTGGCCCAGTGGGTCCGAAGGCAGGGATCCCCAGGTCACGACAGCGGTCCACCATGCCCTCCGCCAGAGGGCCCTCCGGCCCGATGACCACCAGGTCGATGCCGGCCTCGAGTGCCATTGCGGGCACAGCCCCTTGCGGGAGAAGGCGCACAGAGGAGGGGAAACCAGGGTTGGCGTGCGTGACCCAGATGCTGGTGACCGAAGGGCTGCGGGCGAGCTTCCAGGCCAGTGCGGCTTCGCGCCCGCCCCCGCCGACGACGAGAACCTTCATGGAGCTTGTTCCTTCTACTCCTGCCGAAGTTCGACCAACAGGACCTTGCTCTCATAGTCGCTGTCGTCCGCCGTGAGAGCCAGCAACGCCATTTCTACAGCTTCGTCACGCATTCCAACAGCCATGAGCGCTCGAGCGTGCCTGCGCTGGACGCCGGGGACACCGTCTCCGTAGTTGCTGACGACATCGAGCAGCGCGACCGCCTCCACGGCATTTCCATTGAGAGCATGAGCGAGGCCATTGAGGCTCTGCACGACGGGGGTCGCAGACTCCAGCCTCAACACCGCCGCGTAGTGATCGGTGGCCTCGCTCCATCGCCCGCCCTGCATCGCGAGATGTCCCAGGTAGGCCTCCGCAGCCACGTTCTCGGGATTCGCCGCGAGCGCTGCCTTCAGGTTTCCCCAGGCGCGGGTGCAGCCAGCCCCCGAGCGAAGGCAGACCTGTGCCTCCAGGATGCCCAGGATCGCGGGAAGACGCTCGCCCACGGGAGAACCCGCGGGGATCTCGCCGCGCACCAGCCGCGCGATGGCGGCGAAGTCCACGGGCTCGCGCGGAATCCTGACCACCGGGTCACGCCCAGCATCGACGGACCAGTCCATGGTCCATGTGCTCTCGATCAGGGTGAGCGATTCACGAATGTTGCTGATCCGCAAGAGAGCCGCGGCATCCACGAAGCGGGCATCACCGTAGTCCCTCGTCTCCTCCACCGCGCTCTGGTACTCGATCAGAGCCAGCCGCTCCCGGCCCACCGCGTCGTAGAAGCGCCCCGCTTCAAGGTGATAGCGCCCCAACTCCCAGCCCTCGATCGAGGTGGAGTCCGCGAGCTTCAGCGCCTCCTCGGCCTTGAGGTCGTCCCCGGCCAGGTGCCAGGCCCACGCCTCGGCCAGTTGTGCCGGGGCCCAGCCCGCCCTGTGGTCCGTCAGCTCCGTGCAGGTGGCCGTCGCGCGCTCGGCATCCCCTACGGCGGTCACCGCCAGGCAGCCCTGGAGCATCACTTCTGCACGCTGCTCGTAGCTCTCCAGGCTGGGGTTCTCATGCAGGCCGTCCAGCAGCTCCCAGGCGCCCTTGGGGTCCCCCTTGGCGTGCAGCAACAGGCCGCCCGCGATCCAGTGTCCCTGGAAGGACTCCCCATCCAATTCGATAGCCCGACGCCCCGCTGCGATGGCCTCGTCCCAGTGCCCCAGGTCCCGGTGGTAGCGGGCCAGGAGCTCGTGGATGCCCGGGTCCGCCGGGTAACGTTCCGCGAAGGCCGTAAGCGGGCCGATCGCCTGGGAGTGGTGGTGGGTCTCCAGCGCTGCTCGGCCCAGGGCAAGGTCGATGACCGGCGCATCCTCGGTCTGCTCCTTGGCTTTCTGGAGAAGGGTCTGCGCTTCCTCGAAGCTTCCGGCCTGAGCGAGGGCCTGACCCAGATACCAGTTGCAGATCCCGTCGTCCGGTAGCTGCTCCAGGCAGCTCCGCCCCATCTCCTCGGCCTCCTCCCACGAGCCTGAGACCACCGCCATGCCGGCCCGGGCCCGAAGGACGGCGGTGTGCTGCGGATCGATGGTCTGGGCCCGGCCGTAGAGATCCAGAGCGTGGGCCTGCAGCTGGTTGTCGCTGTCGTGCAGGTGGAAGTAGACCACCGCCAGAGCGCCGAGCGCCTCCACGTTCTGGTCCTCGGCCGCCACCGCGTACTCCAGCTCACGCCGAGCGTTCTCCAGACCCGCGTGGGTGCCCTGAAGCATGCCGAGCCTGGCCAGGGCAAGACGCTGGTCGATGGGACTGCTCGCCTCGGGCCACTGTTCTCGGAAGGCTTCGACCAGTGCCTCGCCCGGTAGGCCTCGCTCCTCCTGAAGTTGCCGCTCAGCCTCCTCTTCGTCGACAGCCTTGGAGAAGGTGCGACCCATCTCCTCCAAGGTCTCCTGTGTACCCCCCTTCAAGGCTTCCATGACCGAGGGGGGGATGAGCTCGATGTCCAGCTGAACGATCGTTACCGGGATCCCCACCAGAGCTGCGACGAGGAGCACTTTTCCCACGACCCGGGCACCCGCCCGTCGCCTCCACGAGCTGGTGCGCCGGACCTGCTCGTCACGCTCTTCGTGCAGGGCGTCGTAGAGAGGGTCGCCCGGGATGAAGTAGCCAACGAAATCGGCGTGCTGGTCCAGCTGCTTCCACTCACCGCCCTCCTCCGCAAGCCGGTCCTCTCCCGCCAACAGCTCCTTCCGCAACTGTTCGACCACCTGCTCTCGGGTCAAGGGGCCTTGAGACCTCCCCCCCGCGGGGCGTACCAGGTACCGGGCGAGACCTCCCGCTTGCTGGACCCGGCACACCTCACAGATCGGGAGTTGTCCCGTGTCCGCTGCACGGACCTCTCTCCCGCAGTTGAAGCAGTAGGTCCGAGCCACCGGCGAAGCCTAACAGAGGCGCTCGCTGCGCCTTCCGGAGGCCCTACTCAGACCTGAAGGTCTTCAGATGGCTGACGAGTTGATCGATCTGGCCGTCGCTCTCGAAGTTGTTTCCGAAGGGCGCCATGATCGGCGACTTGCCCACGGAAGCGCCTCCTTCCTTGATCGCCTTTCGCACCTGCGCGTCGTCCCGTTCCGCCCAGAAGGCGGGGTCTGCAAAGCTGGCAGGCTCCGGATTCAGGGCCGCTCCGGCGGGGCCATCACCCTTGCCCTCGGTCCCATGGCAGGGAGCGCACAAGGTCTGGTACTTGGCCGCTGCATCGAAATCATCCGCGACGGGCTCGACCGGCTCGGTGGGCGGCGTCACCGGTACAGGGAGATCGGGAGGCTCGGTCGATTCGTCCCCGGTGCAGGAGCTGAGAACGAGGCTCAGGAAAACGGTCGACATCTTCCCTCCAGCACCGCTGTGCGGGCTCGGTTGTAACGTGTCCAGACCGCTCCGAGGTGGGCAGCGGCGTCAGTCGAGGACCGGCTGGTTCGCGATGTACACCAACTGGACCGATGCCGACAGTTCCTGGTCCTGATCCGGGTTCAGGGTCTCTCCGCCGGTGGAGGAATCCCGCATGCCGATGACCATGGCGCCATAGGTGGCCTTCACCTTGCTGGCCACGACTCCAAAGGTCGCGGGCAGCTCGATGTCATCGGGCACACTGCCGATGTAGAGGTTGTAGCGCCCCAGGGCGACGAGCTCGCCCATCACCTCCGCGGTGCCCGGTACGGCGATCGCGTGGGTGAGCATGGAGAAACCGATGCGCGTGGTCTCGATGACTTCGTCCGCACCGGCCGTCCGGGCGTGCTCGACATTCTCCGCGTCCAGGATCTCAGCCACCACGTAGAGAGGCTTCTTCCGCAGGAGGGTCTCGCGCTGCGCCCGCAGATAGCGACGGATGGTGAACAGGGTCAGCAGGGTCACCGCGTCCGCTTCGTTGGGAGACCGCGCGCGGGACCCCACCACCACGACGGCCCGAGCGTGGGTGAGCCGCACCTTGTCCAGTTCGCTCTCCTTGGTCGGGTCACCCCGCAACCAGGTGAAGTCCGAATGCAGGGCCTCCGGTCGCTCGCCCTTGGAGAACACGACGAGCTCATGCTGCTGCGGGTCCACCTCTTGGACCAGCGCATCGAGGAGCATCTCCGAGCCACTGTCGTAGCCGCAGATGACGATGTGGTTGACGTTCGTACTCATTCGGAACTGTTCCTCACGAATTCTCAAGACCGAGCGCACCAGGCTGTGTCCGACGATGCCCGCGAAGAGCGCCAGGGTGAACATGCCGCCGACCATCAGAACGCTGGCGACGGCACGGCCCTCTGTAGTCACGGGGCTGATGTCCCCGAAACCGACGGTGGTGATGGTAACCAGTGCCCACCACAGGCCATCATCGATGCTCTGAACCCCCTCATTGGATCCGCGCTCGACCAGCCACATGCTGATGCCACCCAACAACACCTGGGTGAGCAGCACACTTGCGCCAAAGCCGAAGAGCAGCGCGTTGTCTTCGAAACCCCGCAGCACACCCCTGACCGGAGAGCGGCCACGGAACAGCCGCACGCTGCGAAGAAGCCGCAGCAAGCGCAGGGCGCGGAATCCCCGCAGGGCCGGCACGACGGCGACCACGGTGAGGATATCGATGAGCACGAGCGGACGCAGGCAATAGAAAAGCCTGGCCACAAGGTGCGTGCGTACCCGCAGGACGACGTGGTCGTCGAAGACGTCCAGCACCGGGGGCCGAAAGCTTCCCACCCGGAGCACCAGCTCCACGATGAAGACCATCAAGATGGCCTGATCGACAACGAGCAGCACATCGGGCTGGCCATCCATCCAGAGCTCAGCCAGGAAGAGACCCACGGATCCGGCGATCAGAAGCCACACCACGCCCTGGACCCAGCGGTAGATCGCTGTGGTCGGCTGGTGGAAAGCAGCGTGGATCAAGCTCACCGGGCGAGATTGTACGGGCAGAGATAGAGGACGTGCATGTCAGACGATGGCCATGACGATCTGGTAGAGGGTGTCCGAGAGGCTCTGCGCGAGGCTGGTGTGGAGTGGGACTCACCGGAGCTGCTGGCGGAGATCCGGGAGGCCTTGGACCAGGTTCTGGCCCCGGCGCCGCCTCCTTCGGGTGAACCGCGGCTTCGCGTCGTGGACCCTGACGAAGTCCCGGACGTGCCGCCTGGTCCGAGCGGCTCGAGCGTGCGTGTCGTCCGCGTAGCACCTCCCTCGCTCCGGGCGACGACCCCATCGGCCAACCTGGATCACGGGGCCATCGCGGTCGGTGGCGAAGGCTGGCAGACCCTCTTCCGCGGTTCCAATCCCTGCGCCTACCGCATCCACGCCCGCAGCGGGCAGCTGGATCTCGCCGTCGATGGTGAGTTGGTGGAGCGCCTCGCTGCGGGACAGAGCATCGACGTCGAGGGAGTGCTGCTGCGCGTATGCGCGGTCGAGGGGGCCTCCGCGACGGGGCTGTACCGGCGGCTGGGCTAGTCAGTCCAACCAGCTGAGCTGGAAGGTGTCGGAGTCGTTGCCGTCCTGGTCCACCACCACCGCGAAGTAGCTGTAGTCAGGCCCCTGACCGCAGGCGACACCCCCGTAGTCTCCACTCCGCCAGCTGCACTCGCAGGTGGTGCTGCCATCGCAGACCAGGATGGCCTCGTCAAAGACCTCGTTGCCGCCGCCATCCTCCATGATGATCCGGCTCTCCAGGGAACTCAGCGTCTCGTTTCCGTTGGGGTCGATGACGTCCACAGCGACAAAGAACAGGTCGCCGCTGCTGTTGCTGCCGGCCTGACACCGCACCGATCCCGAGCCGATCCGCGGCGGGGCATCGGGATCCGTGTCCTGCACCCACCACGGGGTTCCGGTGTCCCCGTTGCCGTCGGTCTTCACCGTTCCACCCTGGTCGCATCCGACCAGGTTGATCAGGAGCAAGAACATCGAACCTCCAAGGCGCTATCGTAGCCGCTCAGGAGCCTGCTGTGAGTCTCGCCGACCGCATCCTGGATCCCCGCGGCGCGCCTGTACGCGCGATCCTGGGTCCTACCAACACCGGCAAGACCCACCGCGCCATCCAGCGCATGTTGGGCCACCGCACGGGAATGATCGGTCTCCCGCTGCGCCTGCTGGCTCAAGAGGTCTACGAACGGGTGGTCGCCGAGCGCGGCCGAGACGTGGTCGCGCTGGTCACCGGAGAACAGAAGCGCATTCCGCCCGGTGCCCGCTACTGGGTCTGCACGGTGGAGGCGATGCCGGTGGACAAGCCGGTCGCCTTTCTGGCGGTGGACGAGGTGCAGCTGGCCGGCAACCGCAACCGTGGCCATGTGTTCACCGACCGGCTGCTTCACGCCCGAGGTGTCCTGGAGACACTCTTCCTGGGGTCGGACACCATCCAACCGCTGCTCGAGTTGCTCGTACCGCACGCCGAGGTCCAGAGGTACCAGCGCCTCTCCGCCCTCCAGCACGCCGGAAGCCGCAAGCTGCTCTCGCTGCCCCCGCGGACCGCTGTCGTGGACTTCACCGCCGAGCGGGTCTACGAGCTGGCCGAACGGCTCCGAGCGCGGCACGGGGGAGTCGCCGTGGTGCTGGGCGCCCTCTCTCCCCGGGCACGCAATGCCCAGGTCGAGCTCTACCAGTCGGGCCAGGTGGACCACATCGTGGCCACGGACGCCATCGGCATGGGCCTCAACATGGACATCCACCGCGTGGCCTTCGCAGCGCTGCGAAAGTTCGACGGTCACCAGTTTCGCGAGCTGTCGATCCCCGAGCTCGGCCAGGTCGCGGGTCGGGCGGGTCGCCATCGGCGAGACGGTCGCTTCGGAACCGTCAGCCACCTGGGCATGCTTGCTCCAGAGGTGGTGGCGGCCATCGAGCAGCACCGCTTCCCTGCGCTGCGAAAGCTCTACTGGCGCAACAGCGACCTGGACATGAGCAGCCTGGATTCCCTGATCCACAGCCTTGACCGCAAGCCACCCGCCCCTTGCCTGGTCCAGGTCCGCGACTGGCTCGATCACCGGTGTCTTCGGCAGTTGGCGTCACAGGACGAGGTGCGCTCCCTGGCCCGCGGCCGGGAGGCTGTGTCCCGTCTGTGGGAGGTCTGCAGCATCCCGGACTACCGGAAGACCCGCACCGACAGCCACATCCAGCTGTTGGGAACCCTGGGGCGTTTCCTGCTCCAGAGCGGTGAGATCCCGCCGGACTGGGTGGCTTCGCGCCTGGACAGCCTGGACCGCACCGACGGCGACATCGACGCGCTCATGAGCCGCATCAGCTGGGTCCGAACATGGAACTACATCACCGCGAAGAAGGGGTGGTTTGCGGATGCCGCGCCTTACTGCATCCGGGCCGGTGAACTGGAGGACAGGCTGAGCGATGCGCTCCACGCCAAGCTCACCGCGCGCTTTGTCGAGACCCGGCGCTCCCACGTGGAGCTGCAGGGACTGCGCTACCAGGGACCGAGACGGCTTCGCTCCGAGGAGCTGCGCGCCGTCCACGCCCGCGTCGAGGCTGGCGTGGCCGAGCTCCTCCAGGCGGAGGACGAGGAGCTGGCGGTGGACGACCAGGCCCGCATCCTGTGGGCCGGCGAGCCCGTGGCGCGCCTGGAGCGGGGTTCCCACATGACCTCGCCGCGCATGCGCATGCTCCGCAACGAGCTGATCGAGCCGAGCCAGCGCCGAGTCCTGCAGAGCCACCTGGAGCGCTGGACGCGTGCGCTGGTCGATGGACTGCTCGCACCGCTTCAGAACCCGCAGGGTCTGAGTCCGGCCGCCCGCGGTCTCCTCTATTCCCTCTACCGAGGCCTGGGCTGCGTGCGCGCGGAGCTGGTGGACGAGCAGGTGCGCTCGCTGGAACCCCACGACCGCAAGCGCCTGGCGCGGCTCGGGGTACGGCTGGGTCGCGGGCGAGTCTACGCACAGCCGCTGCTGTCACCCGCTGCCCAGCGCCTTCGCGCCCTCCTGTGGGCGGTGTTCCACCGGAACGAGGTGCCGGCAGCGCCCGAGGTGCCGGTGGTCGATGTCCAGCATCCCGCCCACTTCTACGAGGCTCTTGGCTACGTGGCTCTGGGCCCTCGCGCCCTGCGGGTCGACCGGGCCGAGGACCTGGCCGCCTACCTGCGCCGTCTGCGGCGACGCCGAAGGGTGCGGCCGGACGCCCGGGTACAGGAGTTGACGGAGTGCAATCAGCCCACTGCGCTGGCCGTGATGAACGCGATGGGCTTCCGTCCCTGAGTCGCCCAGGCCCGATCAGGGCTACTTCTTGTCCGTCTTCTTCTTCTTCTTGTCCGTCTTCTTCTTGGGCGCCTCCTCGATGATGATGATCTTCCGAGGCGCAGGCTGCTGCAGGCCCAGCAGGGCGAGCACGCTGCCCGCTCCACCGATCGCGAAGAGCCCCGTGCACCCGAGCAGACTCAGGCAACCACCGACCGCACAGAGCTTGGCGACCGTGGAGAGGAAGCCTCCCTTCTGGGCCTTGGGCTGACGACGGACCGGCTTGGGACGGGGGGTTGGAGCGGAAGGCCTCGTCGGTGTGGGGCTCGGTGCGGGCCTGGAACGCAGGGGGAGCGCCACGGGTGGGGTCGAGGCCGGTGGAGGAGGAGAAGGCTTGGGAGGGCTGGGCTTGGGAGGGCTGGGCTTCAAGGGAAGCGGCGTTGGGGAGTCCGGCTTGGGGCTCGGCTGCGGCTCGGGAGGCGACACCTCGGGAGGCGACACCTCGGGAGGCGACACCTCGGGCGTCGCCGGTGCGCTCGGACCGGGCGCTTTCGCTGGAGGCTGGGCGGGTGTAGGCGCAGCGTCCGAGCTGGGTGGCTTGGCTGGAGGAGCCGGCGGACTCGCCTCGGGCGGACTCGCCTCGGGCGGACTCACTTCGGTGGGCTCAGACTCGACGGGCTCCACCGGCTCGGAAGGGGGTTCAGCCGCGGCTTCACCGTCCGGTACCTCGGACAGGGCCGCGCTCTCCGCAGCCTGGTCCTGGGTGCTGGTGGTCGAGGTCGCCATGGCCTGACCCACGCCACTCTGGTGCGGTTCCGCCGTCACGTCGTGCTTCAGCGTCTCCTGCTCCTCCGTCTCTTCGGGCTCGGGCTCGGGCTCCGGCTCATGTTCGGCCACAACCCCCTTCACACAGGCCTCCGCCACGAGCCTGGCTCCGAGCAGGTGGTAGACCGGGAGCGCATCGATGCCGCCACCGAAGGCTCCACCGAGCTCCGAGCCGATCTCGACCAACACCGGCAGCCGCTTCTGCAGCTGGGTCACGAGCGTCTGAAGACGTTCCTCCCTGGCCGCCACGACCTCGTGCAGGTGCGGGCGAAGGAGGGTCTCCACCTGCCAGGCTCGATCCACCTCGTCCATGCCCACCACTTCGGAGAGCTTGGCCGACTCGGGCTCACGCAGCCGCTCGATGAGTTCGTCCAGCCAATCGGGGCCCTGCATCCCGACCTCGTCCACTAAGGGCAGGGCCAACTCGACGGTGACGAACCAGGCCAACAGCGCCTGGCCACCCTGGAGATCCAGGAAGTGCTGGACCTGTTCCTCGGGTGAGCCCGGAAAGAGGGTTCCGATGGCCCAGCTGATCGCCAGGAGCTTGGCCACCGCGTCCTCGCCCTGACACTGGTCAAAGGCGTCCAGTTGACCCGGAGGGGGGCCATCGCCCTGGTGCTTGACCAGGAAGAGGCGTACCGCGCTCGCCAGACCGCTCAGGATGCTGAACACGTCCTTGCCGACGTCCAGGCCTTCCACCATCCAGAGGGCTCGGCGCCCGCTCTCCCGCTCGGTGACCGCGAGCAACTCAGCGCCCGGATCCGTCTCGAAGGTCAGCGCTGCGCCAGCCAGCGAGGTGAAGGGCTTGATGGCGGGTGCGTCGGGGGCGATCTTGAGCACCGTTTCGCACACCAGGTAGGACAGGCTGGAGCTGCCAAAGGGCGCCAGGGCTTGGTCCAGGTTCAAGCTGGCCTCCTTCCGACCACGATGAGTTGCACCGGCGAAACCAATAGCGAGCCCGGTCGCTCCCGTACAGTGGACCACGCTGACCGAAAGGCATCCACCTGGGTCTGGTCCAGGTGTCCTTCGGCGTGCACCGTGGACAGGTGAGCAAAGAGGAAGTCCTCGACCCAGGTCCACACCGCCGACCCCGGGGGCCCACTCTTCACCTCGGGCAGGGTGCGCACGCAGTCCAGCCCGGCGGCGTGGAGCAGGGCGGGCATCTTCGGGGCTACCCAGAGGTCCCCTCCCCGCCCCCGGTAGGCCGCCCGGAAGGCCTCGACGACGGCGTCGATGGCCGGGTGTCGCGGCCAGACCGCCAGCGCGTCGTGGTCATAGTCCTGGACCACCAGGTGCCCACCCGGCCGCAGCCATCCGGCGAGTCGCCCTACAGCCGCTCCTGGATCGGGAAGAAAGGAGAACACCCAGCGCGCGACCACGACATCGACCGGGTGGGGCGGAGACACCTCGAAGAGGTCGCCTTCGATGACCTGCAGACCCTTCTCCCGGGCCTGAGCAGCGGCTCGCGGATCCCTCTCGATCCCGACACCGCCCAGCTCTCGAAGCAGCTCACCCGTGCCGCATCCCACCTCGACGATGTGGTCTTCGCGGAGCTCGCTCAGCACCCCGAGCAGGCCCTCGCGCCAAAGCTGGTGCTGACTGGACAGCCGAGCCCATTCACGTTCGTCATGGCCAAGCAGGTAGTCGTCGGACACCGCCGGATTATGCAACCGGATGAGCGAACTCGAACAACTGCGGGCCCAACTGGACGGCCTGGACGGCGAAGTCCTGGAACTGGCGCGGAAACGTGGAGCGCTGGTCCGCGCGATCGGCGAGCTGAAGCAGGACCAGGGCGGGGCACTCTTCGACCGGCAGCGGGAGCGTCGGGTGATCGCTCTCGCCCGCGAGCGCAGCGCCACGCTCGGACTGGATCCGGCTCTCGGCGAGGGCCTCCTTCGGGTGCTGATCGAAGGGAGCCATCGTCGGCAGGAGCACGTGCTGCGCGCCGATCACACGCGGAGCTTCTGCATCGTGGGTGGAGAGGGCCGCATGGCTCGTCGACTGGCACGCAGTCTCCTGGCGCGCGGCCACCGGGTGCGAGGTCTGGACCTGGGCGACGCCCTGGATCCAGGGGATGCCGAGGTGGTCCTGCTGGCGGTGCCCATGGCCGAACAAGAGGCCATCGCGGCCCAGATCGGCCCCCGCCTGGAACCCGGCGCGCTGCTGTGCGACATCAACAGCCTGAAGACCGGCGTCTGCGCGGCCATGGAGCAGGCCTGGTCCGGCGAGGTCCTGGGGCTGCATCCCATGTTCGGCCCCACGGTGGCGACCCTTCGTCGGCAGAAGGTGGTCGTTTGCCCCATACGCAGCGGCCCGATCGGCGACTGGCTTCAAGGCGAGCTCGCCGCGATGGGCCTGGAGATCGTGCGGTGCACCCCCGAGGAGCACGACCGCATGATGGCCGTGGTGCAGGTGCTGGTGCACTACAGCACGCTGGTGATGGGCGAGGCCCTGCGCAGCAACGCCGTTCCCGTGCAGCGCAGCCTGGCCTTCACCAGCCCGATCTACCGCCTGGAGTTGGCCTTTACGGGCCGTCTCTTCGCCCAGTCGGCCGATCTCTACGCCGAGATCGAGATGGGCAACCCGCACGGAGCCGAGGTCCGGGATCGCTTCCGGAGAGCCGCCGAGCGGGTCGGCACACTCATCGACCATGGAGACCGGGAGGGTTTCCGAGCCCTCTTCGACGAAGTCAGCGAGTACTTCGGAGGCTTCCAGGAAGAGTCCATGCGACTCAGCGACCTCGTCATCGACACCCTCGTCGCGCGACCCTGAGTCCAGCGGAGCTTCAAGGCTCGTGGCGACCCACCACGGCCGCCACCTGATCCGAGCCGGGCAGGAAGGCGGGTACGGGAAAGGCCTGGCCTGCGCTGTCGAGCAGCACCAGGGCGCTGTCATCCATGAAGCGGGGGAAGGGGCGCCCCTGGTCCACGTGGACCGAAGCCAGGTCATCCCAGGCGATGTGCTGCTCCTCGCCGCTCCAGAAGCTGCAGGTGAGTCCTTCATCCATCACCGTCACGCTCTGCAGCTCCCAGAAGAGTGGGTTCACGACGGTGAACATGAGCGCTGCCAGGCACGCCAGGGTGAACACCGCGGGTCGGAAGCGGGACACCAGAGATCTCCGAATGGCCCAGCCAGACCCGTAGAGCGTGCCGATCACGATCAAGACGAGCACACCGTCCATCAGCCGATCCGGGTTGAGGGCGACCATCCCCGTGGTGAAGGGGAGATCCGGAGGAGAGGGCAGTGCGTGGCCGAGAAACTCCTCGGCGGCGCTCACCGGCACCCGCCGCCGTCGGTTCCGCCTACCTCCAGGCCATTCTGATAGCCCTGGTGGTAGCCGATCTCGTAGCAGGCCTCGTAGGAGGCCGCGTAGCCGAAGGACCCGCCCGTTGCCTGTTCGATCCGGTCGGGCGAGGGGTCCTCCTCGCAGCCGAAGATCCCGTCGTCGTAGCCCTCGCTGTAGCCCTCGGCCTCGCCCGCATCGCAGGCCTCGGCGTCGAGGTACCGGCAACCCAGACCAATGAAGAGCAAGAGCATGGACAGATTCTACAGGTCCTGTACACACCTGTCCCGGTCTGGGCGTGGTAGACCTTGTCCATGAGCGATTGGTCTGACTACGCTTCCATCCACCACTGCTACGAGGTGGACGCCAGCAAGGTACGCAGCCTGGTTCGCGCCCTGGAGCAGGCTCGGCAGTACGGTGGGTTCAAGAGTCTCGATGCCTTGGCCGAGGGCTGGCTGCCCGTCGGCGAAGAGGACGCGGACTGGTTCCAGGATCCCGACTACAGCTACCGCATCCATGCCCTCCTGGAGCGCTGCAGGATCGGCGAAGACGACCACGGAGCCGGGGACAACCCGCTGCTGAAGTTCGACGAAGAGCCGAACCTGCTCCCCGATTGTCCTGCGTGGCACACCTGGAAAGCCGTGGACCTCGAAGGTGCCGTCCAGGTCTTCGTCGCCCCGGCTCGAAGCGTGAAGCCACCGTCCGTGTCCATGGCCGGATGGGTCCAGAAGGTCGAGGCCGACCTGCGTGACGGGGGAGACAAGAAGGCCAAGGAGAACGCCGTCGCTCGGCTGCGTCGTTGGAAGAGCGCTGCGAACAAGTCGCGGGATTCCTACTCGCGTCGGCTCAAGAAGCTGGCTCGCAAGCGCGCCTGGATCCTGACCTGGCGGGAGATCAAGGTGGGCGACGAGAGCGAGCCCGCTTCGAGCTAGTCCTCGCCCCTGGCGGCGCGCTTCAGCTTGCCCTTCGTGGACAGCGAAAGTTCCAGGCGCAGTTCGAAGTGGTCGGCCTCCTGAGACGCCAGCCGGGAACGAAGCGCCAGCACCTGGCCATCGGGAAGTTCCAGCCGTACATCCGGGCTGCGGGAGGGAGCGCTTCCTGGAACGCGTAGGACCTTCTTCTTGAGGTGCTGCTCGTAGTCGCGCTGCAGGGCTTCACGCTCCTTCCAGGTGACGACGACGATCTCCCCAAGCTCGTAGGTCGGATCGTCCGGCTCGCCGGGCTGCTCCCGGACTCCGGAGTCCTCGTCGAGGAGGGCTTGCGCATCGAGGGGCTGGCAGGCCCCTGCGGCCTCTTCCAGCAGATCGTCGAGCAGGTTGTCGGCTTCCGCCTCGAAGAGCAGCTCGTCGTAGTCGATGCCATCGACGCCGTCGCCTTCCGACTCCAAGGGCATCAGCACGGACAGATCCAGGCTCTCCACGTTCAGTCCAGTCGAGCGCTTGCGAACCCTTCGGATGATCCGTCGCCGACCGACACCCGCCTCCACCGCGGCCAGGGCCTTCAGGATGATGCTGGCGTCTATGGGCTTCCGCTCGCGGTTGTTGATGGAAAAGCCGTAGGGGTCCTTGCTCCGCCGGGTGGTGCCGAGCTGCTCATCCAGACGTCTCAGCTCGGAGTTGACCTGGGACTTGGTGGCGGAGGCCATCCGTCCATCGAAGCCATCGCCGTCTTCTTCCACCACCATGCTCGCGCTGAGCGAGGTGCCACCGGTGGACATGTAGCGGCGCCAGTTGTCGAAGCGCTTGGCGTCGAGGTCCGAGATCTTGGTGAGGTGGCCGACATAGCCCTTGAGTCCCTCGCCCGCGAAGCCGGTGCGGGAGATCCGGACGTACAAGCTCAGCGGGATCTTTGCGCGCGGCAGTTCGACCTTGAGGAAGACCTCTTCGCCCACCGCGATCGGCTTGTCGCTGCGGAAATAGAAGATCTCGCCGTTCTCGATCCGGTAGGCACGGCCAAAACCGATGAACTTGTCCGTCTTGATGGTGACGGGCTTGTCGAACTCGATCGTGTCGTCTGCCACGACGACAGTCTAACCCTCGGTTAGCCCAAAGATGGCGGGTGTTGCCGGCCTGGTGGCGGCCCCGGTCTTCAAAACCGGTCGAGGCATGTCGAGAGGCAGTGCCTGGTGGGTTCGATTCCCATCACCCGCCGCCAATCCACGGGTCGATCCGCCCGGAGTGGTATGACACTCTCGCGAGACCCCCTGCATGCTGAAGCCTGGCGACCAGATTGACCGCTACCGGCTGCTGGAGCCCTTGGGCGAAGGCGGGATGGCGTCAGTGTGGAAGGCCGAGGACACCATGCTCGGGAGTACGCACGCGCTGAAGCTCTTGCTTCCCGAGTTCATGCGCCACGAGGACCTGCGAGGGCGCTTCCTGGAGGAAGGGCGAATCCAGTCCACCCTGCTGCACCCGAACGTCGTCCGGGTCACCAACCTGGTGGTGACAGAGCAGCACGCGGGCCTGGTGATGGACCTGGTCAACGGCCCAACCCTGGCGAGCTTCCTGCGGGAGAAGGGTGCCCAGCCGCCGGAGCTGGCCCGGCAGATCCTGGGCCCACTGCTGGACGCGGTGGGCTTTCTGCACGACAACGGCGTCGTCCACCGCGACCTGAAGCCGGAGAACGTGCTGTTGGCGGGGCTGGAGCCCATGCTCCTGGACTTTGGCATCGCCAAGCAGCAGGACATGCTTCGAAAGACGCGGACCGGCACGGCGATGGGCACCCCCGGGTACATGGCACCGGAGCAGTTCACGGACGCCAGCCGGGCGGACGCACGGACAGACGTGTACGCCCTGGGGCTGATCCTGCACGAGCTGTTGAGCGGCGTGCCGCGCTTCGACGGGGACAGCCTGTACAGCGTGATGACCGCGGTGGTGGAGGGGCGCGGAGCTCCCTTGCCGGAGACGGTGCCCGGACCCTTGCGGGAGGTGATCCGGCAGGCCTGCTCGGTGGACCCGGAGGACCGCTTCGCGAGCTGCAAGGCCTTTCGTGCGGCCTTGGCGTCTGGGGCCAGCGAGCCCAAGGCTGCGGCGAAGGAGCCGGAGCATCTTGAGTTGGACGCCCCGAAGCCGACGGTGCAGATGCCGCCCCCGTTGGCTTCACTGGCTGTGCTGCAAAAGTGGGCCTTCAAGACGGAGGGGCCGGTCTGTTCTCCAGCCTTTTCAGACGGGGTGGTCTACGTGGGAAGCGACGACAAGAACCTCTACGCAGTCGATGCCAACACGGGGCGGGAAATTTGGGCCTTCAAAACGGGGGGAAGGGTCTGGTCCTCCGCCGGGTCGAGGACCGCCGCCGCTTCCGAGGGCTGTTCAGCACCGTCTGGATCTTCGGTCTGCCTAACCGCATGAAAGGCTGGCTTGCGCTCCTCGCGCTGGGTCTGATGGTGGGCCTGCAGATGGCCTTGATCGAGCACCTCGCGGCGGGCAATGGCACGGCGGTGCTCCTCGCCTCTTGGGACCCGGTGCTCGCCTTGGAGTTCATCTCGGTCCTTGGGCTGCGGATTCTCCTCTTTCTGGGCCTTCCTCCTGCTCTCGTGCTGCTCTTTGCCTGGAGAATGGAGGCATGACCCATCCTCCTGTGACCCTCATCGTCTTCGGTCTGGCCATGTCCGCGCTGGGCGTGCTGTGCCTTGGCCTGCAGATCCCCGAGGTCAGCCTGGTCGGCGGTCTGCTGGCCCTGGTCTTCATGCTCGGCGGTCTGGGTTCGCTCTTGCTGCGTCGCCGCGGAAGGATTACTCTCACAAAATGCGCTCCTTCCGCTCCCGCCGGGCCCGGCTGACCTTGGTGGTCGCTGTGCTGTGCTGGATCGCCGGCCTGACGGGCCAGGTGGTGCACAACGCCGTCGAGCAGCACGCCGTCTGTGAGCACGGTGAGCTCATCGAGATCGAGGACTCCCAGGTCCAGGTCGCGACCATCAGCGCCGCCGACTCCGGAGAGCACGAACACGGCTGCGCCTTCGACGAGCTGAACGCCGAGGCGGTCGAGAATCCGGGCATCCAGCCGCCTGTGACGGTGGCGCTGGCGCACGACGCGCCGCTGCTCTCCTCGCACACCGCTCCCCGCGGTCCGCCGCTCTCCTTCGCGCCGAAGACTGGACCTCCCGCCGTCTGATTTCTTCAGGCGGCCCGGTGGTGCGTCCGGGTCGATTCGACCCTCACCACCCCTGGAGGCCTCATGTGGGCTGCCTTGCTGTTGGGCTTGGCGCAGGCGCAGCAGAGCATGAACCCGGACATCTCGGTGATCCTGGACGTGGCCGGAGCCGGCTTCGTCGGGGAACCCGTGCAGCTCGGGGCACACGACCCGAACACGAACGGCTTCAACCTGCAGCAGCTGGAGATGTCCATCGGCAAGACGGTGGACCCCTACTTCCGCTTCGACGGGAACATCGTCTTCGCGCAGTTCGGCGTGGAGATCGAGGAGGCCTACGCCACCACCCTGGGCCTTCCCGGGGCGACCCAGGTTCGGGCGGGGCAGTTCCTGACTCGCTACGGGCGCCTGAACAACACCCATCCGCACACCTGGGACTTCGTCGATCAGCCGCTCCCGAACGGCCGAATCTTCGGAGGCGAGGGCAGCCGCGGCCTGGGGGTCGAGGGCAGCATCCTGGTGCCGCTGCCCTGGTACGTCGAGGTGCTCGTCAGCGAGACCATGGCGAACGGCGCGGCCACCGCGGCGTCGTGGAACGTGCCGCAGGTGCGAGGACCCCAGGACCTGTTGACCACCGCGGCGGTGAAGCAGTTCTTCGGCCCGACCAGCGACCTCAGCATCGTCTGGGGAATGAGCTGGGCCGGAGGACCGAACCCCACCGGCCGAAGCAACCGGACCGAGGTCTACGGCGCGGACCTGTTCGTGAAGTACCGGCCGGTCAGTCGGCAGTCCAGCCACCAGCTCAACCTCCAGGCCGAGTGGTTCCATCGTCGCTACCAGGCACCCAACTCCCTGTTGCTGGACCACAGCGCATACGGCCAGGCCGTCTGGCGCTTCGGTCGCGGCGGCTTCGGCGCTCGCTACGAGTTCCTCAGCCCGACCGTGGGCGGAGAGGACCCGACCCAGCCACAGCTCACCGAGGGCCTGACCCGCACCTCGGTCAACACCACCTTCTGGCCGACGGAGTTTTCCCGTCTACGACTGCAAGGCAGCCGCACCTCGACCGGGGTGATGGCGGTCATGCTGGCCCTCGAGGTCAACGTCGGCGCTCACGGAGCACACGCGTTCTGATGCTGTTGTCCCTCTACCTCTTCCTCAGCACGGCCCTGGCCGGCACCCTCCGGGTGGTCGCCAGCGTGCCCGACCTCGAAGCCATCGCAAAGGAGGTGGGCGGCGAGCAGGTGAAGACCACCTCGCTGTCGCTGGCCTCCCAGGACCCGCACTGGGTCGACGCCCGCCCGAACCTGGTGATGGAGCTCAACAAGGCGGACGTGCTGCTCGTTCGCGGCATGGAGCTCGAGGTGGGCTGGTTGCCCACCCTGCAGACCGGCAGCCGGAACTCGGCCATCCAGAACGGTGGCGAGGGCTTCGTGGACTGCTCGCAGTTCGTCGATGCTCTCGGCGTGCCCCAGGGGCCCATCGACCGCTCGATGGGCGACATCCACCCCAGCGGAAACCCGCACTACCAGGTGGACCCTCGCGCCGTCATCGCCATCAGCTACGGCATGGCCAGCAAGTTCAGCGAGCTGGACCCCGACCACGCCGCCGAGTTCCACGCACGAGCCGCCGACTTCGCTGGCCGGGTGGACGCCAAGCGCATCGCCTGGGAGCTGCGGCTGGAGCCGCTCCGGGGCAAGCAGGTCATCGCCTACCACGACAGCTGGCCGTATTTGCAGGACTGGCTGGGCTTTGAGATTCCCATCTTCGTGGAGCCCAAGCCCGGGGTGCCTCCGAGCCCCTCACACACCGCCAAGGTGGTGTCGCGGGCCAAGGCGGCGCAGGTCTCGATTCTGCTCCAGGAGAGCTTCTACCCCACCCGCACGGCGGAGCTGGTCTCCGAGAAGACCGGCGCCACGCTGGTGGTGCTGCCCTCGGCCCCGGCCCAGGGCGAGACCTGGATCGACTTCATGGAGTCGCTGGTCGGCAAGCTCGAGGCGGCTCTGTGACTCTCCTGCTTGTCGGTTGCACCTTCGACGCGGGCCTGGCCTGGGCCGAGATCACCGACGGACAGCTTCGCGCGGCCTATGAACCCGGCGAGGCGCGGGACCTGGGCTACGCCACATTGACCGCCGACGGCGAGGAGATCGTCGTCGACTCCATGACGCTAGCGGCCGGGACCCTCATCCTGCAGGACCTCTCCGGAGGGGGCAGCTTCGACCCCGCCTACCCGCCCGAGGGCTACAGCCTCTGCCACAACGGCCACTGCCACGCGGCCGATGGGAGCCTGCCCTCCTATGCGGAGGTCGCCGCGGCCACGGGCGGTGCGACCCTCACCGATCTGGTGAGCTGGCCGATCGACGCCGAGCTGGACCTGCTGGCCGGTGAGCAGATCGCCCTCCAAGGCGCGGAGCTTCCGGAGGCCTTCATCGGCCAGGTGCAGCTGACCGCGTCGGCCTTCTACGTCACTGGAGAGAGCTCGGAGGGCCCCTTCGACCTGGAGGTCGCCCTGACCTCCATCACCGCGGGCGCAGAGCTCGACACCTACTGGGCACCGCCCACCTTTGCCATCGACATCACCTTGGAGCGAGACGGAACCGTGTTCGACGACATGAATGTGAAGGACCCCCAGAGCGAGCAGCTGCTCGAGGCGGTCCTATCCACCAACCTGACCCTGGAGGTCCTTGAATGATTGTACTGATGACATTGCTCGCGTGTGGCGAGGAGGATGTCGAAGACCCCGGCGCGATTGCCTGCGCCGCGGTCGGCGAGACCGACGCCACCGTGGACGCTGGCGCCGACGCCGAGTCCGCCCCAGAGGTGGGCGAATACAGCGCCACGCAGGTGAACCTGGTCGTCGACGCCCCCTCCTACGTCACCATCCACGGCCACGGCGAGGACACGCTGCTGTTCGTCGACACCGCCGACGTGGTGATGTCGATCTCGCTGGGCGACGAGGTGCTGGCGGCTGAAGAGGCGCCCGCGGAGGACTGCGGGGATGACCTGCAGCACTTCGAGATGCATCTGGACGAAGGGGAGTGGCTCGTCGAGCTGGGCCCCGCCGCCGTGGACTCGGTCTGGCTGATGCTGACCGAAGGCCACGCTGGAGACCATGATCACGAGTAGTGAACTGCTTGGCTGCCGGGAGCTCCTCGTGGGCTACGGGCGGCCTCTGCTTCCACCGATCTCCCTGTCCATCGGGCCGGGAGAGACGTGGGCTGTGGTCGGCCGGAACGGCTCCGGCAAGACCACCCTGTTCCGCACGATGCTGGGACTCTTGAAGCCGCTCGGCGGCTCCCTCGACCGACACGACACCCCGGTCGCCTACGTGGCGCAACGGCGCAACTTCGATCCCCTCTTTCCGGTCTCGGTCTTCGAGGTCGTGAGCATGGGGCTCTTCCGCGGTCTGCGCCTGCGTGGCGAAGTCAAGGACCGCGTCATGGCCGCGATGGAGGAGGTGCACGTCGCCGATCTGCGCGGGCACACCTTCCGCAGCCTCTCCGAGGGCCAGAAGCAACGGGTGCTGCTGGCCCGCATGCTCGTGAGCGAAGCGAAGCTGGCCTTCCTCGACGAGCCCACCGCCGCGATGGACGCGGTGGCCGAGCAGGAGGCGATGGACCTGCTGCTTCGACTGCAGCAGAAGCACGGCATGACCGTGGTCGTGGTGAGCCACCACATGGCCGTGGCGCGTCACTTCGCGGGCCGCACCTGCTTCCTGGACCCGGACGACCAGAAGGTGCTGGTGGGTGACGTCGAGGACGTCTTCGGCGACCCCGCCTTCGTGCGGCGCTACGGCGTGCTCAGCTGATGCCGACCTGGGCCGACTTCTTCGACTCCATCAGCCTCTTCCGGGAGGCGATGCTCTGCGCGTCGGTCGCCGGCCTGGTGCTCGGCTACTTCAGCGTGCACATCGTGCTGCGCCGCATGGTCTTCCTGAGCGCGGCCCTCACCCAGTCCGCCGGACTCGGCGTGGTGCTGGCCTTCTTCTTCGAGATCCAGGTCGGGGTGCACGTGCATCCGGTGCTCGGCGCCTTGCTGGGCTGCGTGGTGGCGGGCCTGCTGATCAGCGTGGACGCGGAGAAGCACCGGCTGTCCCGGGAGACCGTGCTCGCCTGGGTCTGGCTGATGAGCAGCGGAGGCGCCGTTCTGCTCGGTGGCTTCATCGCCCAGGAGGCCCACGACATCGCCAGCGTGCTCTTCGGCACAGCGGTGCTGGTGCGGCAGGAGGACCTGGTCCTGGTCACCACCGTCGGCAGCGGGGTCCTGGCCCTGGGCATCTGGCTGCGCCGACCGCTGACCTTTGCGGGCTTCGATCCGGACGGGGCGCGGGTCCAGGGCGTGCCCGTACGACAGGTGGAGCTGGCGTTGGTGGTCCTGGTCACCCTGGTGGTCGCCGTCTGCACCCGAGCCCTCGGGGCCCTGCCGGTCTTCGCCTTCAGCGTGCTGCCGGGCCTGGCCGCGCTGATGCTGGTGCCGCGCCTGCGCTTCACCTTCCCGCTCGCAGGGCTGCTCGGCGCCCTGGCGGGTCTGCTGGGCTACACCGCGGCCTTCTTCCTGGAGCTGCCGGTCGGCGCCAGCCAATGCGGGGTGGCCGTGCTCATGGTCCTGCTGGCCGCGCCGGTTCGGATGCTCCGGAAGGACTGAGGCCACGTCACCTTGATGGAGCGGTCGCCGTCGCCTTCGATGGCGAGGTGTCCCTCGTGGTGGATGCGGTGGTGCCGGTCGCAGAGGGTGACCGGGTTCTGGCTGGTGTGAGGTGCTTGTTCGGCGAAGGGGATGTGATGGAGAGCCAGTCGGTGTCGCCCTTGTCTCGGTTCAGGACCCTTCTGCGGAGCTTGGGAGGGAGTGCGCTTGCCGTCCCGGTCTTCGAGCACGTGGTCGCACATGGCCTCGGACTCCACGGTGTGCGAGCCCAAGAGTTACTGACCGGAGCACTCGGTGTCGGCGCAGCGTCGCAGTGATGCAGCACGACTCGGTAGGGCTCGGCTGTGGTCCCACGTGGAACGCGTTCGTCGAGCAAGGCGAGCAGAGCTTGGAGGTCGGTGGCTTCCTCCTCTCCTTGAAGAGTCAGACGCCCCTTCGCTTCTGTCAGGAGGTGACGGAGGCGTTCGAGGTCGGTGGCTCACCCTCGAGAACCATGTGGGACCGCGGTGCTTGAGCATGGGGCGAGAGGGCGGCTCCTCTCGCTCGAGGAAGAAACCAACGCTTCGAGCTCCCGGCTGCTGACCTCCTCGCCTTCTCCCTCGCTGCCATGCTCCCCCTCGCGCTCTCCTGCGGAGACAAGGGTGCGTCCGACGACAGCGCTGCGGAGAGCGACACGGACACGGACACTGATAGTGACTCCGACACCGATACGGACACTGGGAGCATGGCCGTCTGCGGTGAGTTCGATGAGGCCACCTCGAGCAGGGCGACCGCGGGTATTATCGGTACCAAGATGGACCGCTACCTGGTCTGCGCTGCGCTCGAGAAGGATGGGAGCTGCCCGGACTACACTGTGCTGCCGTCCAGTTTCATCGAAGACACAACCGGCAACCCCTGGAACGACCCCTTCTGCTGGTACAGCGCAGAGGCCGTCTGCGGACCCGAGACCTCGATCTCCGACCGTTACTGCTACGAGTTCGTGTTTCAGGGAATCATCTGCGCGTAGGACAACGCCAGCGGCACTCTGAATCCTCCGTATTTCTCTCCCGGTGATGCTACGCATCCGATCGCTGTGCGGACAGACTGTCTGAGTGGTTCTCGCCAAGGCTGGGACCCCAACGAGCGCCTGATTGTCTAGGTGGTCACGCAGTGGTACTCCTCCAGGGCAATTGTGCCTGGCGGGGCGACGTCCAGGGTGACCTCCAGGGGGCGTGTGGGAAGCCGGAGCATCCCCCGAATCGGTCCAATGAGATCCGCCACCACATATTGCTTGGCGTTGAAATGGTGCATCAACTCGCCGGTTGCCATCTCATCGTCGAAGTCTGTGCCGGCGATGAGTACATCGGCTCCTCTGTGCACTTCTATCAACGCCTTTAGTTCTGAGTCGGGGAGGAAGCGATGAAGGGCTTGATGAAGGTAGGCGACCCGAACACCGTTCCGTTCGATGGAGAGCGTCTGTGGGGGGTCTTTTGGTCGACGCAGGGTGTGGGAGAGTCGGTGTGCTGCCAGAAGTGGATGACGAAGGCTGGCCCAGGTTTTACGCAAGGCCTCAGTGGGCGTCGCATAGGGGATCGGAACAAAGGGTGTTGCACAGATCGTGTATCCGGCGAATTCGATCGGTACCCCTGGCAGGAGCGCTGTGCCGTCTATGCCCTGCCACGCCAGGAGTGCCGGATGTCCTGCGGCGGTCTGGGCGCTCTTCAAGCCGGCAACCCTCTCAGCCTCTGACCATGTCACCACCGCGGGGTCACTGAGTGGGCGGGGAGGGTCCAACACCAGCCTGGCCCCATCAAGATCGATTGATAATCCGCTCTTTCCCAGGTGTTCGATAATCATGCTGGTGGACTATGGTGGACCATTGGCGCTGGTGTCGGGTCGTTTCGTCGGGTCTTTTCAGCTGCGCCTCGTTCTCGGGAGCGAAGCGTACCGAAGGGGTTGGACGGACTCGTCCATCCGCACTCACATTCTCTCTTGCAACTCAGGCCACTGGCCCCCAATGGCCTGGTTCGCCATCGGGTAGAGGATCTGCTCCTCCTTCATATTGTGTTGCTGTGTGAGCATGAGAAGTGTGTCGCCTTGTGACAACAGTTGCTGGTCATCCCCAGCTCGATGCGCCTGGAGCATCACCGCGATCACAGCCCTCATCTGCTCGTGCTCATGCCGCATCATCATCGTTGGCCCAACCCCGTGCATCCCGGTCGCATCCTCGAACGCCGGGAAGATCACTTCTTCCTCACGCTGTAGGTGCCGCTCGAAATCTTCGGTGAAGACCTGCACAGCCACACCGATGCCATCCTGCGCCTCAACCGCGGCTTCAACCATGGCCCAGAGCTCATCACAGTGCCTGTGGTCAGCGACCATGAACTGCTCAAGGTCCAAACCACTCGCTGGCTCCTCGGATGAAATCGTATCAATGACCGTCTCCGACGGCGTATGGTTCTCGACCGTCGTGGATTTACCATCGATCAATCTCTTGGTGAACTTACGAAACAAGGAAACCTCCAACATGTCGACTGGTAGAATGTTATCACCTGATAACAACCAGAATAGCAGGTGCCATGGCTCTTCGCACCAAAGATCGCAAAGCAGAGATAATTCAGACCACTTTGAGCCTGCTCGGCTCAACCTCGTTGGACAAGATCTCCACCCGACAGATTGCGCGTGCGGTCGGCGTGAGTCAGCCTGCTCTGTTTCGACACTTTCGTAGCCGCGACGCGATCCTGGCGGCGGTGGTCAAGAATGTGAGGGAGGAACTCGCGGCCGTGGCCCAGGAGACCCTGCGGCGACCCGAGGGCCCACTGGACGCCATCAACACCCTCTCGATGGAGTTGCTCGAGTTCATTTGGCAGAACCCTGGGATCCCCAGACTCCTCTTTCATGCCATCTCTGGGTGCACAGGTGTCGAGCTTCGCACTGGCCTCTCCCACCTCATCTCGATGCAGCGGGCGCTGATGAGCGAGCTCGTCCGGAGCGCGATCGATGAAGGAGAACTCCCCCAAGAGGTGGACCCCTACGCCGCCGGTTGCCTCTTCGTCGCGTTGATCCAAGGGACCCTGGTCCAGCAAGAACTCAAGATGGAGCACAGCGATCAAGCGGAGGAGGCCATTGCTATCGCGGAACTCTTCATCGCTGGCCTTCAGGCGGGGAAGCCCGCGCTACGAGAAGACGCGAGGTATATCGAACTCAGCCTCGACCCGATGGCCTACCTGGATGTGAGGCCATTGTTGGAAGAGGGAGCCGACCCTCTCGATCAGATCATGGAAAAGGTGCGGGCGCTCCCGGCATGGGGAATCTTCCATTTGACTGTCCCTTTCAGACCTACACCGCTCATCGCTCTCCTTTCCAAGAAGGGTTTCACAGTCTCGGTGAGATGTGTGAGTGAGCACGAATGGGAGCTCATGGCTCTCGGCAAAGGCTGCCCCAGCCCCATTGATCTGTCGGACAGGCCCGCCCCAGAACCATTGGAGGAAGTGCTCCTTCAAACGGCACACCTCGAGCCTGCTGGAGTCTTTACTGCGGTCGTCCCAAGATACCCGCGCCTACTGCTCCCACAACTCAAGGCTCGCGAGCTCTCGTGCGACGTGTTCGAGCGCGCAGACGGGAGTGCCATCCTGTTGGTCAGGAAGCCGTCGTGATTACTGCCGGAATATCCCCTGAACAGGCCCCATCCCTGCATATCCCGATCACGCTATTTCTCTTTGCACCGCTCGCCACAATTGTCGCGGGTGTTTGGATCAGCATCACAGGCGTGGATCTGCTGACTACAGGGTGGGCACCACCGACCATAGGGCTCACACACATAGCAACCCTAGGCATGCTCGCCCCGGTGATGTTCGGCGCGATCTATCAACTCATCCCCGTCGTGGGCGGTGCCCCCGTGCCATGGCCCAAGCTCGCCCCAGTGATGACGCTGATGTGGCTAGTTGGGGTAGTTGGCCTCATCTCAGGGTTCGCAGGCATCTGGAGTAGTGGGGTTCTTGTTGCGATATGGTGCCTTGGACCTGCCATCTTTCTCTTCGCTATTCCGTCGGCGTTTGGGATCGCGAGGACCCCACGGAAGACTCCGACGGTCATCGGGCTGGGGCTCGCGATTTGCGGGCTACTGCTGACCGCCACCTTCGGCCTGTGGATGGCTCATGGACACGCCGCCATGAATTTCCCAGGACCTCGTCCATTGTGGATTCAGGTGCACTTGGGGCTTGGTCTATTGAACTGGGTCGGCGCCCTGTTGATCGCGGCCTCATGGCAACTGGTACCCATGTTCTACCTCACTCCAGCGCCGCCACAGCGGGTGGCGAAGGGTTCTCTGGCCGCCCTCATGATCTCGATGCTGCTCACCCCTGCATCGCTGTTCTTTCCCGGTGAGCCGTGGGCCCGAGGGCTTGCGTTCGCCGCAGCGGCTCCCGCCGGGCTGGCCATCTGGGTAGTTCACCCTCTCTGGGTACTACAGGCAATACGTAAGCGGCGTAGGAAGCGGGTCGACGGCTCACTCGAATTCTGGCGGCTTGCGATGCCCACAGCACTGCTCCTGGCCCCGCTCTCCATCGCAACCTGGCAGCTCGGCTCTCCGAAGTTCGGGATCCTCTTCATCTGGCTTGCAGTCTGGGGGTGGGCTGGTGCAGTCATCCATGGGATGCTCACCAGGATCGTCCCCTTCCTCATCTGGTTCCACCGCTTCTCCCACCTGGTTGGTCGGCCCGGGGTGCCCTCGATGAGAGATCTCCAGCCAGACAAATGGACACGGAGAGGGTTCTGGGCACACCTCGTTAGCTTGATCCTTGGAGCTGCGGCGATCACCACCGGCCTCGACCCGCTGTGTAGAGCCACGGGCGTGGCGGTCGCCGGTGTGGGTGCCCACCTTCTCTTCGTGATGCTTCACCTGCTTCGGCAGCGTGCCGATCACCTCGACCGATCTCTCCCGGGGGGTTGATGATACCGTTACGCATAAAGAGGCGTCCGGAGGGTAGGGGATTTCAAGGGCGGATTGGGCGGATCGGTCTGGACCTGCTCGCTACAAGGTCGGTTTCGGCAGGGCGGGGTTTGCGCCCAGCATCCCCTTCTTGGGATACATTCTCACCCCTCTCTTTGTCGATGATAGCGACTCGTTGGAGTCCTTCGGTGGTCTGGAGAGCCTGACCAACATCGGCACCCGGCAGGAGAGAGAGGCGCATTGCGGACCGGCTCCAGAACTCGTTGTTAGTCGGTGACGCGGGCAGCCTGTTGGTTACGGAAATATCATTCTGCACAATCGGCGGTTGACTATCTATAAATCCATGGCATGGGTCGAAAGATGTGCTGATGTATATTTCCTACCGCCCGTCTGGCTACGTTCTACCCGAACGTTCGCCCGGCGGTTGCCGCAGTCGCTTTGAACTGCCAGGAAAGGCCAGACCGAGGCAGGCCTGCAGCGACTATTGGATAGCCTGTGGCACGCCGCCGTATCAGGCTTCCTCCGTCGTCATACACGGATTCAACTTCAGTTGCATGACAAGCCATCTGATAGAAATGGCCACCCGGAAGAGACGTTGGCTGGGCTCAGTGACTGAGGCGAACACCTCTTCGTATGCCAAATGCCCGAGAACAGAGGAGAGACACGCCCCAGATTGTGTCAAAGGAAACAACCCCCTGCACACGACCGCGGCTGCCATTCCTGCTGGCTGGTCTGGCGGCACGGGGGACCACCGTCCAGCGCTACCTGCCGCTGGCAGAGCGGCTGGCGGCGAGGGGGCGGTCCAACTTCGCCGAGCCGCGCACCTCGTCAGATCCTCCCCAGCGCTGATTCGAGAGGTCGCACAGAAACCGATTCGGAAGATCGCGTGGGTCGGCCAGCAGATCCTTCCATTGGTGTGTCCGGAGACCGCGTACCGCGGTTCGGTGTGGGCGATGCGTGCACTGCCCTCGGTGCCACGGGCCTCGATCTGATTCTGTGCTCGACGACTGCAGTACGGCACCACCTGATGTTCCCGAGGTGCGTGGCCCCGTTCAGCGAGCCATACGCGAGGCGGTCTCTCTTCCAGGCGGTCTCTCGGCTGACTTAGAGGGAGATTCAGAGCCGTACCCGATTGAATGTCTATTGCCAGAGCGGCAAGCGCTCCTATGACGCCGTCCGGATGTTGCACCAGCGAGGATATGAGGCGAGATCGATTCTGGGTGGGCTCATGAGCGCAACGAGATGAACTGAATCGAATGGGAGTACAGGGCACGCCCATCGACCATCGAGCGGCAAGAGGCAGTCGCCGAGTTGGAATTCGTCAGCCTTCTCGCCCGGCGGCCGTACCCTGCTGCTCTCCTACCACCTCGATGCGCCACACTCCTTGGGGCTCCTTGTCAGGGAAGACCACCCCAGTTCACTCCATCGAAGTCGTCGTAGGCCTCTTCGTCGCCAGCGTCGGCATACTCCATCGAGATGCCTGAGAGGGACCAGACTGCGATGAGGCCGAGTCTCTTTCTGTGAGGATTTGTGGTGAACTGAGCTGGAGCTTGGGAGCTGCATTGGAGAGGAGGGGACGTGGTCGAGGCGACTGGATCTTGGGGTCAACAATAGGTGATGAAAGATCACCTGGTTACCCTATCTGCGATGGGAGTAGAGTTGGGGCCGCCAGCGGCGCCGAGCCCTGTGTTGCTCTCAGACCACTGCTGCGAAGATAGCCGCCTCGACGGCGAGTTCCCGGTGCCCCACAGTGCTCTCGGAATCGAGAAAGCTCTGGTGCTCGTGCCCTTCGCGGGTCAGCG